>WBZL01000700.1_pt2 | contig 13370 bp, 23 predicted proteins | sample 5204291 | NCBI WGS metagenome assembly WBZL01 (sample SAMN12344345, study PRJNA552823) | activated sludge metagenome | biome: Activated sludge suspended growth; feature: Nitrification reactor; material: Wastewater; isolation source: activated sludge from nitrification reactor of wastewater...
CCTCAAGCTCGCGGGTGCGGTTGATCTTGCCGAGGCCGAGGCCCTTGAGCGTCGCGGCCTGCACGGCGGGACGGCGGGCTGGCGAGGCGATCTGCTTCACGACGATGGTTTTCTTGGCCATTGGTCTCAAGCCTCCACGGCTTCAGCCGCTTCGGGCTTCTTCAGGATGTCGGCCACCTTCTTGCCGCGACGCTGCGCCACCTGTCGGGGGCTCGCCTCCTGCTTCAACCCGTCGATCGTGGCGCGGATCATGTTGTAGGGGTTCTGCGAGCCCATCGACTTGGCCACCACGTCCTGGACGCCCAGCATCTCGAACACGGCGCGCATCGGGCCACCGGCGATGATCCCGGTCCCCGGAACGGCGGTGCGCATCACGACGCGGCCCGCGCCATGGCGGCCCTCGATGTCGTGGTGCAGCGTGCGGCCATCGCGCAGCGGCACGCGCACGAGGCTGCGCTTGGCCTGTTCGGTCGCCTTGCGGATCGCTTCCGGCACTTCCTTGGCCTTGCCCTTGCCGAAGCCGACGCGGCCGCGCTGGTCACCGACCACCACGAGCGCGGCGAAGCCGAAGCGCTTGCCACCCTTCACCGTCTTCGACACCCGGTTGATCGCGACGAGACGATCGGCGAATTCCGGGGTTTCCTCGCGCTCGCGGCGCTCCCGGCGATGTTCACGTTCTGCCATTCGGCATTCCTTGCATGCTGGCGCGGTATCCCACACCGTTACGGCCGATCCTGGTGTCCCCGACTGGATCGGGGACCCGGATCATCGGGGCGGCGCACCCGTTTGATGGGGCGCCACCCGCATTCGTCAGAACTTCAGCCCGCCTTCGCGCGCCGCATCGGCAAGTGCCTTGATCTTGCCATGGAAGATGAAGCCGCCACGATCGAAGTAGCACGCCTCGACTCCGGCCTTCTTCGCCCTCTCGGCAATCGCCGCGCCAACCTTCTTGGCCGCCTCGACGTTGTTCTTGCCGACGACGCCGAGGTCCTTCTCCAGCGAGGAGGCCGCGGCGAGCGTCACGCCCTTCACGTCGTCGATCAGCTGCACGCTGATGTTCTTCGACGAACGGTGGACCGAAAGGCGCGCGCGCCCGTCGGCTATCTTGCGAAGCTTGTTCCGGACGCGCAGGCGGCGCTTGAGGAACAGTTCCCGTTTGCTGTTTGCCATCTCTGCGATCCTTACTTCTTCTTGCCTTCCTTGCGGAAGATGAACTCGCCCTTGTAGCGGATGCCCTTGCCCTTGTAGGGCTCGGGGCCGCGCCATTCACGGATGTTGGCCGCGACCTGGCCGACGAGCTGCGGGTCGATCCCTTCCACGACGATCTCGGTCTGCTTCGGGGTCGTGACCGTCACGCCCTTCGGCACGTCGAAATTGACCTCGTGGCTGTAGCCGAGCGACAGCTTCAGGACGTTGCCCTGCATCGCCGCACGGTAGCCGACGCCCTGGATTTCAAGCTCTTTCCTGAAGCCCTTGGTCACGCCGGTGACGAGATTCTCGATCATGGACCGCGACATGCCCCACTGCTGGCGCGCGCGCTTCGAGGTGCCGCGCGGCACGACCGAAACGCTGCCGTCGGCGAGCGTGATCGTCACGTCGTCGGTCGCCGTGAAGGCGAGGATTCCCTTGGGGCCCTTCACTTCGACGGTCTGGCCCGAGATGTTGGCGCTTACGCCGGCCGGAACGGGAACGGGTTTCTTGCCGATACGAGACATTGACCCCTCCTCAGAACACGGTGCAGAGCACTTCGCCGCCGACATTGGCGGTCCGTGCAGCTGCATCCGACATCACGCCCTTCGGCGTCGAGACGATGGAGACCCCGAGGCCCTGGCGGACCGACGGGATGTCCTTGACGCCGGCATAGACGCGGCGCCCCGGCTTCGAGACGCGCTGGATCTCGCGGATCACCGGCGTGCCTTCGAAGTACTTCAGGCTGATTTCCAGCTCAGCATGGCCCTCGGCCGTCTGAACCTTCTCATAGCCGCGGATGTAGCCTTCGTCCTTCAGGACGTCGAGCACCCAGGCGCGGAGCTTGGAAGCCGGCGTGCGGACGGTGGATTTGCCACGCATCTGCGCGTTGCGGATGCGGGTCAGCATATCGCCGAGAGGATCGTTCATCGACATTCCTCGGTCCTCCTTACCAGCTCGACTTGACCATGCCCGGGATCTGGCCCATCGAGGCGAGATCGCGCAGCATGATCCGGCTGAGCTTGAGCTTGCGATAGTAGGCGTGCGGACGGCCCGTCAGCTGGCAGCGGTTGTGGATCCGCGTGGCCGAGGAGTTGCGCGGCAGCTTCGCCAGTTTCATCGAGGCCTTGAACCGCTCTTCCATCGGTTTCGCCTGGTCCTCGATCACCGCTTTCAGCGCCGCGCGCCTGGCCGCATATTGCTTGACCAGCTTCGCGCGCTTCGTTTCGCGGTTCACCATGGATTTCTTCGCCATTCGTTCGTCCTCCGCGGATCAGCTGGTGAAGGGCATGTTGAAATGCTTCAACAGCGCCTTCGCTTCCGCGTCCTTGGTCGCGGTGGTGCAGATGATGATGTCCATGCCGAGAACCTCGTCGACCTTGTCGAAGTCGATCTCGGGGAACACGATGTGTTCCTTCAGGCCCATCGCGTAGTTGCCGCGGCCGTCGAACGACGAGCCCTTGACGCCGCGGAAGTCGCGGACGCGGGGAAGCGCGACGTTGATCAGGCGGTCGAGAAATTCGTACATCCGGTCGCCGCGCAGCGTTACCTTGCAGCCCAGCGGCATCTCCTCGCGAACGCGGAAGCCGGCGATCGACTTCTTCGCCTTGGTGACGACGGCCTTCTGGCCGGCGATGAGCGTCAGCTCCTCGGCGGCCTGCTTGACCTTCTTGGTGTCCTTGACGGCCTCGCCGACGCCCATGTTGAGAACGATCTTCTCAAGCTTCGGGATCTGCATGTCGTTCTTCAGGCCGAACTCTTCCTTCAGCGCGCCGCGGATCGTCGAGCGGTAGAGCGCCTTGAGGCGCGGGGTGTAGGTTTGAGCGTCGAGCATCAGAGCGCCTCCCCGGTGGTCTTGGCGAAGCGGACCTTCTTGTCCCCTTCCATGCGGAAGCCGACACGGGTGGCCTTGCCGTCCTTGTCCATCAGCGCGAGGTTCGACAGGTCGATCGGCATCGCCTTCGGCTGGCGACCACCCTGGTTCGTCTGGGTCTGGCGCTGGTGGCGGATGGCGACGTTCACGCCATCGACCACGGCCTTGTTGGCCTTCGGGTCGACCGAGGTGATCTCGCCCTTCTTGCCCTTGTCCTTGCCGGCAAGGACGACGACCTTGTCGCCTTTACGGAGTTTCGCAGCCATCACAGCACCTCCGGCGCGAGCGAGATGATCTTCATGAAGTTCTTCGCGCGCAGTTCGCGCACGACCGGCCCGAAGATGCGGGTGCCGATCGGTTCGCCCTGGTTCGACAGGATGACGGCGGCGTTGCGGTCGAAGCGGATCGAGGTTCCGTCCTCGCGGCGAACTTCCTTGGCGGTGCGCACGACCACGGCCTTGCGGACGTCGCCCTTCTTCACGCGGCCGCGCGGGATGGCTTCCTTCACCGACACCACGATGATGTCGCCGACGCTGGCATAGCGGCGGTGGGAACCCCCCAGGACCTTGATGCACTGAACCCGGCGCGCGCCGGAGTTGTCAGCGACATCCAGATTGGTCTGCATCTGGATCATTTGGTTTCTCCCGACCTTTGGGGACCGTCATCAGTCTTGGGCCCCAGGGTTTCGTTCAGAAGGATGTGGTGGGGTTAAGCCTCAGGCTTCCGTCACCACGGTCCAACGCTTCGTCTTCGAGATCGGCGCACATTCCTCGATGCGGACGGTGTCGCCGACCTTGAACTTGTTCTCCGCGTCATGCGCGCGGTATTTCTTCGATTTCCGCACCGTCTTTTGCAGCAGCGGATGCTTGAAGCGGCGCTCGACCAGGACGGTGATCGTCTGCTCGTTCTTGTCCGAGGTGACGACGCCTTGCAGGATACGTTTGGGCATGGGTCGGTCCTCTTACTTCGCGGCTTCGGCGGCTTTGGCGTTCAGCACCGTCTTGATGCGGGCGACGTCGCGGCGGACGGCGCGCATGCGGGCGGTGTTCTCGAGCTGGCCGGTGGCCTGCTGGAAGCGGAGGTTGAACGCCTCCTTCTTGAGCGCCACCAGCTCGTCGCGGAGCTGGTCGGGCGTCTTCGCTTTCAGTTCGGTGGCGTTCATGCGCCTCTTCCTTCCCACATCACCGGAGGGCCCTTGCGGGGTCACCCTTGATTCGGTGGAGTCAATGATGGACCCGCGAATCCCGGTCACCCGGAATCGCAGGATGCGTCCCTATAAGGGAGAGGTGGGCGGTGGGCAAGCGGAAGTTTGGTGAACACCGCGCAGGACCGCTGCGCGCCGCCACCCGCCCCTACTTCAGCGGGATCAGGTCGCGCGAGGAGAGGCTCAGTTCCACCGTGCTGCCGACGGCCGGCGGAGGCACGTCGGGGCGGTTGAAGGTGTCGAGCGCGATCCGCGCGCCGGCGGCCGTTGCCGTCACGCGGATGACGGAGCCGAGGAAATGCACCTCCTCGACCGTGGCCGGCAGGACGATGTCTGCCTCCGCCGCGCGCCCGAGATGCACGGCTTCGGGCCGGGCGGCGAAATCCCCCTGCCCCACCGCCACGCCGCCGATGCGGCCCGTACCGTCGGCCTTGAAGAGGTTCAGCTGGCCCACGAAGTTCGCCACGAACCGCGTCGTCGGGCGGTTGTATATCTCGAACGGTGTGCCCACCTGGTCGGCGATCCCGGCATTCATCACCACGATCCGGTCGGAGATCGACAGCGCTTCCTCCTGGTCGTGGGTCACGAAGATCGTGGTGATGCCGAGATCGCGCTGGATCGCGCGGATTTCATTGCGAAGGGACACCCTGACCTTGGCGTCAAGCGCCGACAGCGGCTCGTCGAGCAGCAGCACCCGGGGCTTCGGCGCGAGCGCGCGGGCCAGTGCCACGCGCTGTTGCTGCCCGCCCGAAAGCTGGAACGGGTAGCGCCCCCCGAGGTCCGGCAGGCCGATCAGCGCGAGCATCTCGGTCACGCGGGCGGTGATTTCGTTGCGCCGCGCGCCCTTGATCTTCAGGCCGAAGCCGACGTTCTCGGCCACCGTCAGGTTCGGGAAAAGCGCGTAGGCCTGGAACACCATGCCGATGTTGCGCTGGTTCGGGCGCTTGCCGACCACATCCTCGCCGGCGATGCGGATTGCGCCGGACGATGGCCGCTCGAACCCCGCGACCATGCGCAGCACGGTGGTCTTGCCGCAGCCCGAGGGGCCGAGGAGCGAGATGAACTCCCCCTGTTCGACGCCGAGGTTGAAGTCCGTGACGACGCGGTTCGCACCGAAGGACTTTTCCAGACGGGCAATCTCGAGATACGACATCAGGGCTGTGCCTTCGTGTGTTTGGAGAACCGGGTGACAAGCTGGATCAGCCCCATGCAAGCCCAGGTGATCGCGAACGCAATCACCGAGAGCGCGAAGGGTTCGTACGGCTTGTTTGCGCCGATCCGTTGCAGGTAGGGTCCGAAGGCCGGCCGGTCCAGCAAGGCGGCGAGCGTGAATTCACCGATGACGATGGCGAAGGTCAGGAACGCGCCGGAGAGCACGGCGGGCAGCACGTTGGGCAGGATCACCCTGGTCAGGATGGTCGTCCAGCCGGCGCCCAGGCTCTGCGCGGCCTCGGTCAGCGTGGCGACGTCGATGGTCCGCAGGCCGGTATCGATCGCCCGGTACATATAGGGCAGGGCCAGAACCGTGTAACCGAAGGCCAGGAGCAGGTTGGTACCCGTCGCCGTGCCGGTCAGCGGCAGGAAGCTCGACGTGTTGTAGAGCCGTATGTAGCCGAAGACGATGACGATGGCCGGAATGACCAGCGGCAGAAGCGTCAGGAACTCCACATAGGGTCGCGCCCAGGGCATCTTCAGCCGGACCCAGAAGGCCGTGGGCACGACGATGAGCACGCCCATGGCGATGGTGACGAGCGCCATGACCACCGAATAGCTGAAAGTCGCCTGGAACTCCGGGTCCCCGATGATCTTGGCGTAGGCGTCGAAACTGTAGACCCCACGCCGCGCCTTCAGCGAGAACTCGGTCAGCCCGACGAGCGGGACGATGAAGTAGCCAAGGCCGAACAGCAGGACGATCCAGCCGGTGAGGCGGGCGTAGAGGCTCATTTCAGCCACCGTTCAGCACGTATCCGCAGCCAGATGTAGAGCACGTTGGCGATGGCCGTGATGACGATCATGCCGAAGGCCATGGCATAGCCGAGGTTCGGGTTGCCAAGCACATCGCCCCTGATCTGCGCGAAAAGCTGGATCGGCACGATGTTCAGCGCCGAGCCGGTGAGCGCGATAGCGGTGGCCACCGCGCCGAAGGCGTTGGCGAAAAGGAGCGCGAACGTGCCCAGAAGAGACGGGAACAGGATCGGCAGCGCCACCATCCGCCAGTATTGCGCAGTGGAGGCGCCGAGCACCTCGGCCGCCTCGCGCCATTCGCGACGCAGGCCCTCCAGCGCGGGAGTGATGATCAGGATCATCAGCGGGATCTGGAAGAAGAGGTAGGTGACCGTCAGCCCCCAGAACGAAAGGATGTTGAAGCCGATGTCTCGGCTCAGCACGATCCCGAAGTTGTTGCGCATGAAGACCGTCACGAGGCCGACCGGCCCGAAGGTCGCGAGGAAGGCGAAGGCCAGCGGCACGCCCGCGAAGTTTGAGGCGACGCCTGAGAAGGTCATCAGCGGCGACTTCACCCAGCGCGGCACCGCGCCGAAGACCACGGCCGCCGCCATGCCGAAGCCGATCAGGCAGCCGAGCGCCGCCGAGGCGACGGAGATCTTCACGGAGACCCAGTAGCTCGACGGGATCGTGCCGGTGTTCAGGTCACGGAGGTTCTGCAGCGTGAATGCACCGGTGCGATCCTGGAACGCACCGACGACGATATGCATCGTGGGCAGGATCAGGAACAGCGTGACGAAGATGACGAAGGGCATCAGGCCCAGCCAGGTCAGCGGCAATTGCCGCCTTGGCTTGGGGGAAGGCGCAGCCATGCGAGGTCCGTCCCGTTGGAGTGGTCTTGTTCCTGTTGGCGACCCCGGTCCGTACGGATCGGGCCGGGGCCGTTTTTTTCGCGTCGCGCGGGATTACTGGACGTTGGCGCCCACGACCGCATCCCAGCCGCCGGTGACGGCGGCCTTGTTGGCGTTCACCTCATCCAGCGTCGGGAAGTAGGCGGCCTCGTAGGAGGCGGCCGGCGGCAGCTTGGCCATCGCATCGGCGTCGAGCTTGCCCGCGGCCGACATCGCATTGAAGCGCGCCGGGTGGCAGTAGCCCTTCAGCCACAGGTTCTGGCCTTCGTCCGAATAGAGATATTCCATCCAGAGCTTCGCCGCATTCGGATGCGGCGCATAGGCCGAGATGCCCTGCACATAGACGCCGGCGAGCACGCCCGTCGACGGCACCACGATCTCGACCGGCGGGTTGCCGGCAAGTTCGTCGGCCCAGGCGAGCGCGTTATAGTCCCAGGCGACGACGATCGGGGTCGCGCCCTGCGCCACGGTGCCGGCCTTGCCGATGACCGGGACGAAGTTGCCCGCCTTGTTGAGTTCGGCGAAGTAGTCAAGCCCGGCCTTGCCCGCAGCCTCGCCCGCGGCGGCGCCCGTCGAGAGGCCCGCGGCCAGAACGCCGAGAATCGCCTGGTTCGAGGCACGCGGATCACCCGCGAGCGCAACCTGGCCCGCGTATTCCGGCTTCAGCAGGTCCGCCCAGTCGGCCGGCGTGTTGGCGACGAGATCCTTGTTCACGATGAAGGACATCACGCCATAGTAGTCGCCGTACCAGTGGCCCTCGGCATCCTTGATGCTGTCGGGAATGTCGTCCCAGGTGGAGACCTTGTAGGGCTGCAGAAGGCCCTCGTCCTTCATCGACGGACCGAAGGCAAGACCCACGTCGACGACGTCAGGCGCCTGCGGGCCCGTGTTGTCCTTGTTGGCCTTCACCGCCTCGACCTCGTCCGCGGAGCCGGCGTCGGGGTTCAGTTCGTTGACCTGGATCTCGGGGTACTTCGCCTTGAAGCCGGCGATCACGTCGCCATAGCCGCACCAGCTGTGCGGCAATGCGATCGTGGTGAGCATCCCCTCCGCCTTGGCGGCTGCCTCGATCTCCGCAAGCGACTGCGCGCTCGCCATTACGGTGGATGAGAGCAGGGCTGCCAGCGTAAGCGCGGCGGTCGTCTTCGTCGTTGTCATTTCCATCTCCCTTGGGCACAAGACCCGCTTCGTGACGATTTCGTCCTATTGTTATCGTGTGACAGTTTCATGGAACTGTCCCGCGCCGATCTAACCAATGAAACGGGTGCCCCGCAATGAGGGCGTTACAAATCTGTTACGTTTTTGTTGTGTTTCTCTCGGGCCAAGGGCCAGGGTCCAGACCGCGCCGGCGCGCGGCAGCGCGCGAAATGAAAAGGCGCGCCGTTCGGGCGCGCCTTTCCGGAAACGCTGGGGGTTCCCCCGGTCGGACCTACCAGTCCTCGCGCATCACGATGCGGGTCGTGACCGGCAGCTTCATCGCGCCAAGGCGAAGCGCCTCGCGGGCAATGACCTCGCTGACGCCGTCGATCTCGAACATGATGCGGCCCGGCTTCACCTTGGCCGCCCAGTAATCGACCGAACCCTTGCCCTTGCCCATCCGCACCTCGGTCGGCTTCGACGACACCGGCACGTCCGGGAAGACGCGGATCCAGACGCGACCCTGGCGCTTCATGTGGCGGGTGATCGCACGGCGGGCCGCCTCGATCTGCCGCGCGGTGACGCGCTCGGGCTCGGTCGCCTTCAGGCCGAAGCCGCCGAAGTCGAGGTTGACGCCGCCCTTGGCCTCGCCGTGGATGCGGCCCTTGTGCTGTTTGCGGAACTTCGTCCGTTTCGGTTGCAGCATGTTGCGTACTCCTTAGCGGGCGTCGCGACGGTCGTCGCGGCGATCATCGCGGCGCGGGCCGCGCGGCGCCGGACCGTCCTGGGCCTCTGCAGCCTTGCGGTCGCGGGCCTGGGGGTCGTGTTCCATGATCTCGCCCTTGAAGATCCAGACCTTCACGCCGATGATCCCGTAGGGCGTGGTGGCCTCGGCGAGCGCATAGTCGATGTCGGCGCGCAGCGTGTGCAGCGGCACGCGCCCTTCGCGGTACCATTCGGTCCGGGCGATTTCGGCGCCGCCGAGGCGGCCCGCGACGTTGACCCGGATACCGAGGGCACCCATCCGCATCGCGTTCTGCACCGCGCGCTTCATCGCCCGGCGGAACGACACGCGACGCTCGAGCTGCTGGGCGATCGACTCGGCCACGAGCGCGGCGTCAAGCTCGGGCTTCCTGACCTCGACGATGTTGAGGTGAAGCTCGGACGCGGTGAAGTTTGCCAGCTTCTTGCGCAGCGTCTCGATGTCCGCTCCCTTCTTGCCGATGATGACACCGGGGCGGGCGGTATGGATCGTCACGCGGCACTTCTTGTGCGGACGCTCGATGATGACCTTCGAGACTCCGGCCTGCTTGGCGTAGTCGTGGATGAACTCGCGCATCTTGAGGTCTTCAAGAAGCAGGTTGCCGTAGTCCTTGCTGTCGGCGAACCAGCGGCTGTCCCAGGTCCGGTTGACCTGCAGGCGCATCCCGATCGGGTTGACCTTCTGTCCCATTACGCCTGCTCCCCGACGGTTTCTTCCACCTGCCGCACCTTGATGGTCAGCTCGCTGAAGGGTTTCATGATCTTGCCGAACCGGCCACGCGCCCGCGGACGACCGCGCTTCAGGGTGATGTTCTTGCCGACCCAGGCTTCGGCCACGACGAGCGCGTCCACGTCGAGTCCGTGGTTGTTCTCGGCGTTGGCGATGGCCGACTGAAGGCACTTCTTCACGTCGCCGGCGATACGCTTCTTCGAGAAGGTGAGATCGGCCAGCGCCTTTTCCACCTTCTTGCCGCGGATCAGCGCGGCGACGAGGTTCAGCTTCTGCGGCGAGGTGCGCAGCATCTTCGCCTTGGCGAAGGCTTCGTTGTCGGCCACGCGGCGCGGATTCTTTTCCTTGCTCATGGCTTACTTCCTCTTGGCTTTCTTGTCGGCGGCGTGACCGTAGTAGGTCCGCGTCGGCGAGTATTCACCGAACTTCTGGCCGATCATCTCCTCGGTGACGTTCACCGGGATGTGCTTCTGGCCGTTGTAGACGCCGAAGGTGAGGCCGACGAACTGCGGCAGGATGGTGGAGCGGCGCGACCAGATCTTGATGACTTCCGACTTGCCGGAGCCTTGCGCCTTTTCCGCCTTCTTCAGCAGGTAGCTGTCGACGAAGGGGCCTTTCCAGATAGAACGCGACATGGATTACCGCCCTTTCTTCGCGTGGCGCGAGCGAACGATGTACTTGTCGGTCGCCTTGTTCTTGCGGGTCTTGTTGCCCTTGGTGCCCTTGCCCCACGGAGTGACCGGGTGCCGGCCGCCCGAGGTGCGGCCTTCGCCGCCGCCGTGCGGGTGGTCGATCGGGTTCATGGCAACACCGCGGACGGTCGGGCGGACGCCCATGTGACGCTTGCGGCCGGCCTTGCCGAGGTTCTGGTTCGAGTGGTCGGCGTTAGACACCGCGCCCACCGTTGCCATGCACTCCTGGCGGACCATGCGAAGCTCGCCCGAAGACAGGCGGATCTGCGCGTAGCCGCCGTCGCGGCCGACGAACTGGGCATAGGTGCCCGCGGCGCGCGCCAGTTGGCCGCCCTTGCCGGGCTTCAGCTCGACGTTGTGGACGATCGTGCCGATCGGCATGCCGGAAAACGGCATCGCGTTGCCCGGCTTCACGTCGGTCTTGGCACCGGCGACGACATTGTCGCCCACGGCGAGGCGCTGCGGCGCGAGGATGTAGGCCTGCTCGCCGTCCTGGTATTTCACCAGCGCGATGAACGCAGTCCGGTTCGGATCGTATTCGATCCGCTCGACCGTCGCCGGAACGTCGAACTTCCGCCGCTTGAAATCCACGACCCGGTAGAGACGCTTGGCGCCCCCGCCCTTGTGCCACATCGTGACGCGCCCGGTGTTGTTCCGGCCGCCGGTCTTGATGAGGCCCTCGGTGAGGGCCTTGACCGGGCGACCTTTCCAAAGCTCCGAACGGTCGATCAGTACCAGCCCGCGCTGGCCCGGCGTCGTCGGCTTGTACGACTTGAGTGCCATGCTTCTGTCTTCCGTTGCTCTGGACCTGTCGGTCCTTGGTTGAAGGGCCCCGAAGGTCCCCGGATCACAGGGCCCCGAAGGTCCCCGACTTCAGTAAAATGCCACGGCCCCGGAAGCCGGGGCCGCGAGATTCGGCGCCTTCTATCAGAGCCCGGAGGACACGTCGATAGTGTTCCCCTCCTCGAGGGTCACGTAGGCCTTCTTCACGTCGCTGCGTTCGCCGGGACGGCCGCGGAACTTCTTCGCCTTGCCCTTGGTGATGGTGGTGTTGACCGCCTTCACCTTCACGCCGAAGACGGCCTCGACCGCCTCCTTGATCTGGGGCTTCGTGGCCGACTTCGCCACCTGGAAGACAACTGCGCCGGCTTCCGAAGCCATGGTCGCCTTCTCGGTGATCACCGGCTTGACGATGACGTCGTAGTGTTCGGGTTTCACGCTCATTTCAGGCGGGCCTCCAGAGCTTCGACACCCGCCTTCGTGATCACGAGGGTATCACGCTTTAGGATGTCATAGACATTCGCGCCCATCGAGGGCAGCACGTCGATGCCTTCAATGTTCGCCGCGGCGCGCGCGAAGTTGGCGTTCACCTCGGCGCCGTCGATGATCAGGACGCGCTTCCAGCCAAGCTCCTTCGCCGCCTTGGCGAGGATCTTGGTCTTGGCTTCGCCCATGTCGAGGCTGTCGAGGATCACGAGCTGGCCGGCGCCGGCTTTCGCCGACAGCGCGTGCTTCAGGCCGAGCGCCCGGAACTTCTTCGGCAGGTCATGCGCGTGGCTGCGCGGCGTCGGCCCCTTGTAGGTGCCGCCGTGACGGAAGATCGGCGCCTTGCGGGAGCCGTGGCGTGCGCCGCCGGTGCCCTTCTGGCGATAGATCTTCTTGGTCGAGTAGCTCACGTCGGACTTGCCGAGCACCGAGTGGGTGCCGGCCTGCGCCTTCGCGCGCTGCCAGCGAACGACACGGTGCAGGATGTCCGCGCGCGGCTCCAGCCCGAAGATCTCGTCATCGAGATCGATCGAGCCCGCCTTCTTGGCGTCGAGCTTGATCACATCGAGTTTCATGCTTGCTCTCCTTCGGGCGCGGCGGTGGCCTCAGCCGCGGGCTTGGCGGCCGACTTCAGCCCGGCGGGGCGGACGGCATTCTCCGGGACCGGCTTCTTCACCGCGTCCTTGATCGTCACCCAGCCGCCCCTTGAGCCCGGAACCGAACCCTTGACCATGATCAGGCCACGGCCCGCGTCGGTGCGCACGACCTGCAGGTTCTGCGTGGTCACGCGCACGGCACCGAGATGGCCGGCCATCTTCTTGCCCTTGAACACCTTGCCGGGATCCTGGCACTGGCCGGTCGAACCGTGCGAGCGGTGGCTGATCGACACGCCGTGCGAGGCCCTGAGGCCGCCGAAGTTGTGCCGCTTCATGACACCGGCGAAGCCCTTGCCGATCGAGGTGCCGGCGATGTCGACATACTGGCCCGCGAAGTAATGGTCGGCCGTCAGCTCCTCGCCCACGCCGATCAAGTTGTCGGGGCTGACGCGGAACTCGGCGATCTTGCGCTTGGGCTCCACCTTCGCCTTGGCGAAGTGTCCGCGCATCGCCGCCGTGGTCCGCTTGGCCTTGGCCGCACCCGCGCCGAGCTGGACAGCCGAATAGCCGTCCTTCTCGACCGTGCGCTGCGCCACGACCTGGCACCCGTCGAGTTGGAGAACCGTCACCGGAACCTGCCGGCCGTCCTCAAGAAAGAGCCGGGTCATGCCCAGCTTCTTTGCGATCACACCAGAGCGCAACATGGTCAGTGCCCTCCTCAGACCTTGATCTCGACGTCGACGCCGGCGGCGAGGTCGAGCTTCATCAGCGCGTCCACCGTCTGGGGCGTCGGATCGACGATGTCGAGAAGCCGCTTGTGAGTGCGGATTTCCCACTGGTCGCGCGACTTCTTGTCGATATGCGGACCGCGGAGAACCGTGAATTTCTCGATCTTGTTCGGCAGCGGGATCGGCCCGCGGACCTGGGCGCCCGTGCGCTTGGCAGTGTTCACGATTTCCAGCGTGCTGGCGTCGAGCACGCGGTAGTCGAAGGCCTTGAGCCGGATGCGGATATTCTGACCAGTCATTTCTCTCGCCTCTTGCGGGGCTTTCAGTGGAGAGGCAGAC
>WBZL01003871.1_pt1 | contig 13370 bp, 11 predicted proteins | sample 5204291 | NCBI WGS metagenome assembly WBZL01 (sample SAMN12344345, study PRJNA552823) | activated sludge metagenome | biome: Activated sludge suspended growth; feature: Nitrification reactor; material: Wastewater; isolation source: activated sludge from nitrification reactor of wastewater...
TTAAGCCCGCAGGCTTGCCTGCCGGCAGGCAGGGATTGAGAAGCCAATTAATGCCTCAACATCCATCCCCAAGTCCGGCTTACCAATCGGCCTGCCCTTGCTGGCCAGGCTCGCTTAGTAATCCGCCTCAGGCTTCCGCCGCAACCTCAACCTCTGCCTTTTCCTCCTCTTTCTCCTCCGCCTCATCCCGTTCGACCCGCAGGTTGTCGATGATGAAATCCTGGCGTTCCGGGGTGTTTTTGCCCATATAGTATTCCAGGATCTTGTCGATATTGGTCTCTTCGCCGATCACGACGGGTTCCAGGCGGATATTTTCACTGATGAAATCCTTGAATTCGTGGGGAGAGATCTCGCCGAGCCCTTTGAATCGCGTGATCTCGGGTTTGCCCCGGAGTTTGCCGATGGCGGCTTCCCGTTCGGCGTCCGAGTAGCAGTAAAAGGTTTGTTGTTTGTCGCGGACGCGGAACAGCGGAGTATCGAGGATGTAGAGGTGCCCGTTGCGTACCAGTTCGGGGAAGAACTGCAGGAAGAAGGTGAGCAGCAGGAGGCGGATATGCATGCCGTCCACGTCGGCGTCGGTAGCGATCACCACGCGGTTGTAGCGCAGGTTATCGAGCCCGTCTTCGATGTCGAGCGCATGTTGGAGCAGGTTGAGTTCCTCATTTTCATAGACCACTTTCTTGGTCATGCCGTAGCAATTGAGCGGTTTGCCCCGGAGGCTGAATACGGCCTGGCTCTGCACGTCGCGCGCTTTGGTGATGGAACCGCTCGCGGAGTCGCCCTCGGTGATGAAGATGGTGGACGCCAGGCGGAGGTCTTCGTCCGTTTTACGGGGGCCGTCGTTGAAGTGGATCCGGCAATCCCGCAATTTCTTGTTGTGAATATTGGCTTTTTTGGCGCGCTGGTTGGCCAGTTTCTTGATGTCGGCAATTTCCTGGCGTTCGCGTTGCGATTGCAGGATGCGGCGTTCGATTTCCTTGGCGATCTCGGTATTGCGGTGCAGGAAATTATCGAGCTTTTCGCTGATGAAGTTCTTGACGAAAGTCCGGATCGTAGGCTGCCCCGGGCCCATATCCGTTGAGCCGAGTTTGGTCTTGGTCTGGGATTCGAAAACCGGCTCCTCAACTTTGAGGCTCACGGCCGCAACGATCGACGTCAGGATATCCCGCCGGTCGTAGTTCTTATTGTAGTGTTTCTGGATGGTTTCGACGAAGGCTTCCTTGAAGGCGTTGAGGTGGGTGCCGCCTTGCGTGGTATTCTGACCGTTGACGAAGGAGTAGTATTGCTCGCCGTAATGGTTGCCGTGGCTAATGGCCAGTTCGATATCCTCGCCTTTCAGGTGAACGATCGGGTAGCGGAGGCTGTCCTGGTTGGTTTTGTGCTCCAGCAGGTCGAGCAGGCCGTTCTTGGAAACGTAAACCTGGCCGTTGAAATTGATCTTCAGGCCGGCATTCAGGTAGGCGTAATTCCAGAGCTGGCTCTCGATGTATTCGTTGCGGTACTTGTATTTTTTGAAGATGGAATCATCGGGGCGAAACAGGATCATGGTGCCGTCCTGTTCCTTGGAGGATTGGAGCTTGTGGTCTTTGACCAATTCGCCCTGCTGGAATTCGGCGACCTTGGTTTTGCCTTCCCGGACCGCCTGCACCTTGAAATAATTGGAAAGGGCGTTGACCGCCTTGGTACCCACGCCGTTCAGACCGACGGATTTCTTGAACGCCTTGGAGTCGTATTTACCGCCGGTATTGATCTTGGATACGCAATCGATCACCTTGCCGAGCGGAATGCCGCGCCCGAAATCCCGGACGGTAACATCGCCGTTGTCTACCGTTACCTCAATCACTTTGCCGTACCCCATCACATATTCGTCGATGGAGTTATCGATCACTTCCTTGAGCAGCACGTAGATGCCGTCATCTGCGGCCGACCCGTCGCCGAGCTTGCCGATGTACATGCCCGGACGCATGCGGATATGCTCCTTCCAGTCGAGCGAGCGGATATTATCTTCGGTATAGGATACTTGGGACATCTGTTTGAGGTTAATTCGGTTTATGCCTGGATTTATGTTGCAAATATAGCTAAAATTCTATTGCGAAAACAAATTGTTTCGTTCAATTTTCTCACCCTCTCACCCTCTCACCCTCTCTCACCCTCTCTCACCTAGGACTGTACCGCAAAACAAATTCCCGCATCTCCTCCACCATATCCGGCGACCCGATGGCGATCGTTGCCCGTTGATGCAGGTGATCGGCCTCCAGGTCCAGGATGCGTTCCAGCTGGCAGGTGATGGCCTTGCCGCCGGCCTGTTCCACGATAAACGAAAGCGGGTTGCATTCGTACACCAGCCGGAGTTTCCCGAGGGCGTACTTCCGGGTATTGGGATACAGGAAAATGCCGCCCTGGAACAGGATCCGGTGGATATCCGACACCATCGACCCGATGTACCGAAGCCGGAGGTTCAGGTCCGAACAATGGTCAATATAGCGCCGCATCTCCACGTCGAATTTCAGGTAATAACCCTGATTGACGGAGTAATAGTTGCCCGTAGCCGGAATGCTGATGTCCCGGTGCGAAAGGCAAAATTCGCCGATCGTAGGGTCCAGGGTAAAGCCGTTGACGCCCCGGCCGGTGGAATAGACCAGCAGCGTTGAGGTGCCGTAAAGCACATAGCCGGCGGCCACCAGTTCCGATCCCTTTTGCAGGAAATCCCCGATCTGGCAAGGGCCGTCCGCGGCGCTGATCCGGCGGTAAATGCCGAAAATGGTGCCGACCGATACATTGACGTCAATATTGGAAGAGCCGTCCAGCGGGTCAAAGACCACCACATACTTGGAGGCTTTGCCGTCAACGGAGGGAAATGGGATGATATCCTCCGCTTCCTCCGAGGCCACACCGGCGCATTCGCCGCTGTTTTTCAGGCAGTCGATGAGTTTTTCGTTGGCGTAGAGGTCGAGTTTCTGCACCTCGTCGCCGGTGGCATTCTCACGGTCGGCCCGCCCCAGGATGGGCAGCAGGCCCGCTTTGTTCACCTCCCGGTTGACGATCTTTGCCGCAACCCCGATATCGCGCAGCAGGCCGGTCAGCTCGCCGCTGGCAAACGGAAAATCTTTCTGACGCCTGAGGATGAATTCATCCAGGGTGACAATCCGGTTCATTTCTTCTTTGGTTAGGTGCCGCAAAGTTAGCCCTTTCCGGCGGTTTTACCCACCCTTTGCCGCAGCAGCGGACAGCCGATTAAAAACCCTCAAAATCATGCATATATCCGGGAAAAAATTTATCTTTGCCCCGCTTTTTCAGAAAGGCTGTTTTTTTACTGCGGATGTGGCGAAATTGGTAGACGCACTAGACTTAGGATCTAGCGCCGCGAGGCATGGGGGTTCGAGTCCCTCCATCCGCACATTTAAACAATGAGGAATCGAGGAATCGAGAAATTGAAGAATTGTGGATTTTAACCTTTCTGTCAGCAGACAGGGATTTGATTTTTCTCGGGTTATTACAAGACCTCAATTATTCAGCCGCACAAATTTTATTATCCAAACGATCCATAGCATATGCCACAAGTTGTCAGAGAAGATATTGACAATTTAAATGTCTCATTAACCGTAAAAATCGACAAAGGCGACTACGAACAGCAATTTCGTCAGGAGCTGGAAAAATACCGCAAACAAGCCCACCTGAAAGGCTTCAGAAAAGGCAAAACGCCCGCCAGCGTGGTGCGCAAGTTCTACGGTAAACCGATTCTGGGCGATATCCTCGAGAAGTTGCTCCAGAAATCCCTGGGCGACTTCATTACCAGCGAGAACCTGGAAGTCCTCGGATATCCCATTGAGAATCCCGACCACAGCCTGAAGGATCTCGAAACCGCCGAACTGTCTGACTACGAATTCAAGTTCGACCTCGGCCTCGCTCCGGCCTTTGAACTGAAAGGCGTTGCACCCGAAGATACCTACGAACTCCTGGTCATCGATTTCCCGGAAGAGGAGATCACCAGTGAACTGGACCAGATGGCCCGCAGGCAAGGCAGCCAGACGACGGTTGAAACGGATATCGAGGAAAATGACATCGTCCGCATCCAGGTCAGGGAACTGGCCGACGGCGCTGTCCGGGAAGATGGCGTTTCGAACGAATTTGACATCCTCATCAGCCGCCTCAACGAAGGCGCCCGCGCTGAATTTCTGAAACACAAGAAAGGCGATACCCTTCAGATCGACATTTTCGACCTGGAAGAGGGCGCTGCCGAAGCCTACGTCAGGAAAGAGTTCCTGGGGCTCGACCCGGAAGTTGAACTTGAGGTCGGCCGCCTGTTCGAAGCCGTCATTGAAGAGGTCAAGCGATTCGAAAAAGCGGAATTCAACGAGGAATTCTTCCAAAAGGCCTTCGGCGAAGCAGTCACCACGGAAGAGCAGGCCCGCAAGCTCATTCGGGATGACGTGGAAAAATATTACCGCTCACAGGCGGACGTGGTCTTTTTCCGCACCTGCCAGGATGCCCTGGTCAAGGCCAATGATTTTCCCTTGCCCATCGAATTCCTGCAGCGCTGGCTGAAGGCCGACATGAAGGACGATGTTCCCGCGGATTTTGACCACCATTTCTACCACTTTGAAGAAAACCTGCGCTGGACCCTGATCCGCGAGAAGCTCCTGGACCTGTTGCAGGTTGAGGTGACGGAAGCCGAGCTGCTGGAAATCTACAAGGACCGGTTCCGCCAGTATATCCAGGATGAAACCATGCTGGAAAACCTCGCTCAGCGATTTCTGGACAGCGACCGGCAGGAAGGGAAGACGGATGTCCAGGAAGAAGCCTTGTCCAGAAAGATCATTGCCGGCATCCAGGATCGCTGTACCGTGTCGGAGAAGAAGGTCACCGTGGATGAGTTCAACGAAATACGCAGTGAACTCAGCGGTCACCACCATCATCACGACCACGACCACCACCACCACGACGAGGAAGAATAATTGAGCTTTCTGTTGAAGCCTTTCAACCTGGATGGGAAAGATTTGTTAATTAGAAGGAATATTTCCAAACGATATTCCATTTAACCAAACACCAAATATGTTCAACCAAGACGAATTCATGAAATATGCTGTCCGCCATTTGGGTATGAGCAGCATGCACCTTGAAAAATACGCAGAGAAGTCCGTTACCGATTACACCAATATCAAGGCTTTCACGCCCAACGTAATCGAGGAACGGCAAATGAACATTGTAGGGCTGGACGTATTTTCCCGCCTGATGATGGACCGGATCATCTTTATGGGCGTACCGGTCAATGATTATGTGGCCAACGTCATCCAGGCCCAGTTGCTGTTCCTGGAATCCACCGATCCGAAGCGCGACGTTCAGATGTTCATCAACAGCCCGGGCGGCTCCGTCATGGCAGGTCTCGGCATCTACGATACCATGCAATACGTTTCGCCCGACGTTGCCACGATCTGTACCGGCCTCGCCGCCTCCATGGGCGCCGTGCTGCTGTCTGCCGGGGTTAAAGGCAAACGCACCTGCCTGCATCACAGCCGCGTCATGATCCACCAACCGCACGGCGGATTGCAGGGGCAGGTCACCGAAATGACCATTTATTACAACCTCATCAAGGAGCACCAGAAAGAACTGTACGACATCCTCGCGCAGCATACCGGCAAATCCTACGAGCAAATCGAAAAGGATTGCGACCGCGACAAGTGGCTGACCTCTCATGAAGCCAAGGAATACGGCCTGGTGGACGAAGTACTCGACCGGAACAACCCGCGCAAAAACAGCTAAGAGCGCATCACTTGATTGCGCTCCGAGATCACGGCCAATTTATCACGCCGATAGCGGCGCTAAAGCTATAATAGATGGGAATGCGAAAAGGAAAACAAAACTTCCGATGCTCGTTTTGCGGGAGAGATAAATCGGAAGCCCTCATCCTCGTCACCGGGGTTGAAGGTCATATCTGTGAGGTTTGCGTAGAACAGGCCGGCGAAATCGTTCAGGAAGAATTGTACGGCAAGAAAAAGGAAAAACCGCGCGAGAAATTCTTTCTGCCCGAACGATTGACCCCTGTCGACATCAAGGGCCATCTCGACCAATACGTCATCGGCCAGGATGAGGCCAAAAAAGTGCTGTCCGTTGCCGTTTATAACCATTACAAACGGCTCAGCCAGCACAAACAGGATGAGGTGGAGATCGAAAAATCCAATATCCTGTTTGTCGGCCAGACCGGCACCGGCAAAACCCTGCTGGCCAAAACGATCGCCAAGTTCCTGAACGTTCCTTTCGCTATTGTTGACGCCACCGTCTTCACCGAAGCCGGTTATGTCGGCGAAGATGTTGAAAGCATCCTCAGCCGCCTGCTCCAGGTTTGCAACTACGACGTCGCCGCCGCCGAACGCGGTATCGTCTACATCGATGAGATTGATAAGATCGCCCGCAAAACGGACAATCCCTCCATTACCCGGGATGTGTCCGGCGAAGGCGTCCAGCAGGCTATGCTCAAAATGCTGGAAGGTACGGATGTGAACGTGCCCCCTCAAGGCGGCCGCAAGCACCCGGAGCAGAAACTGGTCAAGGTCAATACCGAGAATATCCTGTTCATCTGCGGCGGCGCCTTCGACGGGATCGAAAAGATCATCGCCCGCCGGATCAATACCCAGGTGATCGGCTTTAAATCGGATGACGTTAACCAGATCGACCGCGAAAACCTCATTCAGTACGTTTCGCACGCCGACCTGAAGCGGTTCGGCCTGATCCCCGAACTGGTGGGCCGGTTGCCGGTCCTGACCTACCTGGAGCCGCTGGGCCTGGAAACGCTCAAGAATATTCTGACCGAGCCGAAAAACTCCCTGATCCGGCAGTACAAAAAACTGTTCGAACTGGAAAATATCGACCTGGAATTCAGTGAGGAAGCCATTACCCTGATCGCTGAGAAAGCGCTTGAGTTCAACTTCGGCGCCCGGGGCCTTCGGTCCATCTGCGAAGCGATCATGACAGACGCTATGTTTGAACTGCCGTCCCGCAGGGATGTGCGCAAGTTTACGGTCGATTATGCCTACGCGCTGGAAAAACTCAGCCGGAGCAAGCTCACGCAGCTGAGAGCCGCATAAGAAGACCTTTATCCTTTCACGGGAACAGCCCGGATGATGCCATTCGTCCGGGCTGTTTTTTTTACCTTATATTAATAAAAAATCAATACTATAAATTAATTTCCAAACTTGATCCAAAAAATAATTTTGAAATACTTCGCACGAGCAAATTATTATTATAAATTTACAAATTCCAATAGGGAAGACTTTTTACACCTTTTACTAACCGACAAAACGAAACAACAATGAATTCATTACTGGGACTTGGTAAGTACCTGTTCATTATTCCACTTCTCGGCTTCGGCTTCGGCCACCTCTCCAATGCCAATGCCATGGCCGGCATGGTGCCCATCCCCGGCGGCGCCTTATGGATCTATGTCACGGGCATTGCCATGCTGGCCGCAGCGGTCAGTATCGTTATCGGCAAATGGGATAAACTGGCTACGACCCTGTTGGGCATTATGCTGCTGATCTTTGCCCTTTCCATTCACCTGCCGGGTATGTTGAACGCCGCGGATGCCATGGCCAAACAAGGCTCGATGAGCCAGATGATGAAGGACATCGGCCTCGCCGGCGGCGCCTGGATGTATGCCGCAGGCCTCGCCAGGGACAAATCCATGATCGGTTAACGGCTCAGGGTTGTTATCCGCCCATGCTTGAAAAAACTCTTGATAATTGACTTTGATTGTGATGAAAGCCATCCAGCCTGAAACCCTGGATGGCCTTTCTGATTTTACTGGCCTGCCCGCTTCGTTAACGACAAAAATCACCCGCCTGAAGCAGCCGGGAATTACCCGGATCCCCCTAAAATTGATAACTTTGTCGAAACGAAAAACAATGTCAAAACCGATGAAACGATACACTTTCCTTTTGCCGCTCCTCTTCCTCCTGATCACCCTGTCCGCTAAGGCGCAAACCGATGCCGGAATGGACGCTTTCGTTAAAAAACTGATGTCGCAAATGACGCTGGACGAAAAGATCGGTCAGCTCAACCTCGTAACGGCCGGCTATCCGCCCACGGGCCTCGGCGTAAGCCTCGGGGTTGAGGAAAAGATCGCAGGCGGCCAGGTCGGCGGCATCTTCGGCGTTTACGGGGCAGCCAAGGTCAGGGGCGTACAAGAACTTGCCGTGACCAAATCCCGGCTCAAAATCCCGCTGATCTTCGGCCTTGACGTTATCCACGGACACCAGACCATCTTCCCCATTCCGCTCGGCCTCTCTGCCAGCTGGGATATGAACCTGATCGAAAAATCAGCCCGCATCGCCGCGGTGGAAGGCACTGCCGACGGCCTGAACTGGACTTTTTCCCCCATGGTGGATATCGCGCGCGACCCGCGTTGGGGCCGCATTTCCGAAGGTTCCGGCGAGGACGCTTACCTCGGTTCCCGCATTGCAGCGGCCATGGTCAAAGGCTATCAGGGCCCAGGCTTGTCGCAGAACAATTCCATGATGGCCTGCGTCAAACACTTCGGCCTGTACGGCGCTGCTGAGGGCGGCCGGGACTACAATACCGTGGACATGAGCCGCAACACCATGTACAACTATTTCCTCCCGCCCTACAAAGCGGGCCTGGACGCCGGCGCCGGCAGCATCATGACCTCTTTCAACGTAGTGGATGCCGTACCCGCAACCGGCAACCGCTGGTTACTGACCGACCTGTTGCGCAAACAATGGGGGTTCAAAGGGTTTGTCGTGACCGACTATACCTCCCTCAACGAAATGATCGAACACGGTCTCGGCGACCTGCAAACCGTTTCGACCCTTGCCCTGCATGCCGGTGTTGATATGGATATGGTCGGGGAAGGTTTCCTGACCACCCTGAAAAAATCCCTGAAGGAAGGCAAGGTCACCCAGGCTGAGATCGACCAGGCCTGCCGCCTTGTGCTCGAAGCCAAGTACAAGCTCGGCCTGTTTGAAGATCCCTACCGGTATGTGGATGAGAAACGCACGACCTCGGATATCCTGACGGCGGAACACCGGCAGGCAGCCCGCGAAATTGCGGCCCATACCTTTGTACTGCTGAAGAACGACAAACAAACCTTACCCCTGAAGAAACAGGGCGCCAACATTGCCCTGGTCGGCCCGCTGGCAGATAACCGCCGCGATATGCTGGGGACCTGGGTGGTTGCCGGCGATTGGCAAAAGTCCGTCAGTGTAAAGGAAGGCATCCAGCATGTGGCCGGCAGCGGCGTCAACATCCTCTACGCCAAAGGCGCCAACATCACCGACGATACGGCCTTCATCCACCGGCTCAACTTCTTCGGACAGGAAATGGTTTCGCTCGACAAGCGCACGCCGGATGAAATGATCAGGGAAGCCGCCGGAGCAGCCAGCCAGGCGGATGTCATTGTGGCCGTTCTGGGCGAATCCCAGAGCATGTCGGGCGAATCTTCAAGCCGTTCGGATATCGGCATCCCGGCCTCGCAGGAACGCTTGCTGAAGGAGATGGTGGCGACCGGCAAACCTGTTGTGCTGGTGCTGTTTACGGGGCGTCCGCTGACCCTGCCCTGGGAAGCGGAACACTGCACCTCCATCCTCAACGTGTGGGCCCCCGGTACCGAAGCGGGCAACGCCATTGCCGATGTCCTGTTCGGCGATGTCAACCCGTCGGGTAAACTCTCCGCGACCTTCCCGCGCAGCGTGGGGCAGATCCCGCTGTACTACAACCACAAGAATACCGGCCGGCCCTATGACGGATCGCCGCAAACAAAATTCAGGTCCAATTACCTGGATATTTCCAACGATCCGCTGTACCCGTTCGGATACGGGTTGAGCTATACCACCTTCAGCTACAGCGACCTCAAGCTCAGCAAAACCGCCCTGAAGGGAGCCGAAAAGCTGACCGCAACCATTACGCTGACCAATACCGGCAAATACGACGGGGAAGAAGTAGTGCAGTTGTACATTTCCGACCCCGTAGCCACCATTTCGCGCAGCGTGAAGGACCTGAAAGGGTTCCAGAAGGTCATGCTCAAAGCCGGTGAAAGCAAAGAGATCAGTTTTACCATCACACCTGAAGACCTGAAATTTTATAACAGCGACCTGAAGTATGATTGGGAAAGCGGGGAATTCGTCATCGGGATCGGAACGAATTCAGATGAGCTGAAATCCGGAAAGGTGAACTGGACAAAATAAGCAGGGCAGAAAGGCAGGTCGAACCCGTCTGTTGATGCTGATCAGTCCGGTAATATGGTGGTAACGAATGATTGGATAAATAATTCATCCAATGTATACCATCGATTCTTATCCCGTAGCCGTTGCGCTATGTGTGGTGACCATGCTTTGTTGGGGGTCCTGGGCCAATACCCAGAAACTGGCGTCCAAAAGTTGGGGTTTCCCGCTATTCTATTGGGATTACACGCTCGGTGTCATTCTGTTGTCGCTCATCTTTGGTTTGACGCTGGGCAGCAGCGGCGCCTCGGGGGAACCTTTTCTGGCCAATTTATCCCACGCCTCAGGAGATGCCGTCGGGCTTGCCCTCATTGGCGGCGCGGTCTTCAATATTGCCAACCTGTTGCTGGTAGCGGCCATTGAAATTGCAGGGATGGCAATAGCCTTTCCCATCGGGATCGGAATCGCGCTTGCGCTGGGTGTGCTGGTGAATTACCTCGGCGCGCCGGTCGGGAATCCTTTACTGTTGTTTATGGGGGTGGCCTTGGTGGCGGCGGCTATCGTGCTGGATGCATTGGCCTATAGAAGGATCTCCACGGGGGCAGCCACTACCAAGGGCATCGTGATCTCGCTGGCAGCCGGCGTGTTGATGGGGTTCTTCTACCGGTTCGTGGCCGCCTCCATGTCGGAGGATTTTGCAAACCCTGTTCCGGGATTGTTGACGCCCTACACCGCCGTATTTGTATTTTCGATAGGCGTATTTGCCTCCAACTTTGTCTTCAACTCCTTTTTCATGTACTGGCCTGTAAGCGGGACCAGGGTGACCTACCGCGATTATTTCAAGGTGGGAACGCCGCGGTTGCACGTCATCGGCATCCTCGGGGGGGGATCTGGTGCATCGGCATGCTGCTGAACATGATCGCTTCGGGTAAGGCGGGGTTCGCCATTTCGTACGGACTTGGCCAGGGCGCTACCATGATCGCGGCGATCTGGGGCGTGTTTGTCTGGCGGGAATTCAAACAGGCGCCGAAAGGAACGAATACCCTGATCGTGCTGATGTTCCTCAGCTTTATTGCCGGATTGGGATTGATCATTGCAGCGAGATTCGCATAAAAAACCGGCTATGGGAAAGATCATCGTGATCGGCAGCAGCAATACGGATATGGTGGTGACCTCGGGGCGTTTGCCCTTGCCGGGCGAGACCGTCATGGGAAACGAATTTGCCGTGATCCCGGGCGGAAAGGGCGCCAATCAGGCGGTTGCTGCGGCCAGAGCGGGCGGAGACGTCGCCTTTATCGCCAAAACAGGCGAGGATGACTTCGGGCGCAAAGCTGTGGAAGGATACCAAGGCGACGGGATCAATACGGATCATATTCTGATGGACCCAGGGGAGCCTTCCGGCATCGCCGTGATCCTGGTGGATGAAACTTCCGGTCAGAATTCGATCGTCGTAGCGCCCGGCGCCAACGGACGCCTGTCGCCGGAGGATATCCGGCGCGCCGGCCACCTGATCGCCTCAGCCGATGTATTGCTCATCCAATTGGAGATCCCGCTGGATACGGTGGAATACGCCCTTGAAACAGCCCGGGCGCACGGTGTGAAAACCATTCTGAACCCGGCGCCGGCCCGCCACCTGAGCGACGAACTGCTGGCGACGGTGGACATCATAACCCCCAACGAACACGAAGCCCGCAGCCTGATCGGCATCGATCCGTTGAGCGAACAGGATGTCGTTCGGGCAGCAGCGCAACTCCTGGAGAAAGTCGGCCAAACAGTCATCATCACGCTCGGCAGCAAGGGCGCCTATTACGCATCCAAAGACGGCTCAGCCGGATTCGTGGCGACCACCCCGGTCGAGGCTGTGGACACCACTGCGGCGGGCGACGTTTTCAACGGCTACCTCGCTGCCGGGCTGGCCGGCGGGAATGCCCTGGAGGCCGCCGTAGTACTGGCCAACAAGGCTGCCGCCGTTTCCGTAACCCGGAAAGGCGCTCAGCCTTCCATCCCGATGATAAGGGAACTCAGCGATAATTTGTAAGTGTGGACTGGGTTTTCGCTTTTCAAAATAGTGCTTAAATTTGAAACCGATGAAAAACCAACAACTCCTGATCGGGCTGGCCTTTTTGCTGGCCGCCCTGACCGGCTGCACCGCTTCCGCACCGGAAAAGGACGCGGCCGAAACCGGGGCCGACACCCGGATCCCCGTCCTTTTTGATACGGACGCCAACAATGAGCTGGACGACCAGCACGCGCTGGCTTACCTGCTGTTCAACGGCGCCACCTTCGACGTAAGGGGCATTACCGTCAACGCTACCCATAGCGGGGGCAATATCGAAGCGCAATACGCCGAGGCCGAACGGGTGCTTAAACTTTGCGATCGCTTCGGCAAAATACCGCTCTATGCCGGCGCCGACGGCAATTTTGAAACTATCCGAGATTCCATCCGACAGCCCGATTACGATGGAAAGGCAGCTGTCGAATTCATCATAGCGGAAGCCCGTAAACCCCGGTCGCAAAAACTGGTCTTGATACCGGTCGGGAAACTGACCAATATCGCCCTGGCCCTGATGAAAGCCCCGGATATCCGCGACAGTGTCCGGATTGTATGGCTGGGCTCCAATTACCCGGCCCCGGGGGAGTACAACCAGGAAAACGACATTCCGGCGGTAAATTATGTCCTGGAACAGCAGGTGCCTTTTGAGGTCGTGACCGTCCGCTACGGCGATCCTTCAGGGTCCTGGTTCGTCCGGATCACCCCGGAAGAAGTAAGGGCGAACCTGGCCGGGAAAGGACCGCAGGTTTCACCGGTCACGGGCAGGCATGGCGACAACTTCACCTGCTTCGGCGACTACTCGGTCAGCTTGTTTGACAATATCCATATGGACGGCGATCCGCCGGGGCGCTCCCTGTTCGATCTGGTTGCCGTAGCGATGGTCAAAAACCCGGCCTGGGGAAATCATCATGAAATTCCGGCCCCCATACTCGAAGGCACTGAATGGAAGGACCGACCCGATAATCCCCATCGGATCACCATATGGGAAAACTTCGACAAGGCCGGCATCCTGGGGGATTTTTTTTCGGTATTGGAACATCCTGAGCTGTCGGAACGGAGGGAAGAGGGGAGGAATTGAGGAATCGAAAAATTGGACCGATTAAGTCGATTAATCCGAATGATTGGATTAGGCTGACCGACTGACG
>WBZL01003873.1_pt1 | contig 13366 bp, 15 predicted proteins | sample 5204291 | NCBI WGS metagenome assembly WBZL01 (sample SAMN12344345, study PRJNA552823) | activated sludge metagenome | biome: Activated sludge suspended growth; feature: Nitrification reactor; material: Wastewater; isolation source: activated sludge from nitrification reactor of wastewater...
GATGCTCCGTTGCCGGTCGGGCTGCTCCCGATCCGGCTCGGGCTCCTGTTGCCGGTCGAGGCCCACCAGGACCTCGGGCCGGTGTCCCGGCAGCAGGCCCACCACGCCCGCCGCCGCTTGGGCGGCGAGGGCATGGGTTGGGTGCGCGAGGTCAAGGCGGGCGGCTGGACGTGGCTGGTGGCCACGCCTGCCGGCGCCCGTGCGGTCGAGGCCGAGCGGCGCCCGCTGGGGATCACCTGGCACGCGGCCCGCCACAGCCGGGGTGTGTGGGCGGTGCGTCTCGCTGCCGAGTGGCTGGCCCGAGCGTTCGACCCCGACCTCGACGGGTGGCGGTGGGTCACCGACCGCGAGCTGGCCATCGGGTCGAGGGCCGGTCAGCGGGACGCTGGGGGCCGGTGGGGTGCCGGCGGCCGCGGCGCCGGTCGAGGGACCTGGCCGGACGGCGAGGTCATCGAGGACGGTCATGCCGTCGCCCGGTTCGAGGTCGAACTGAGCCCGAAGGCGAGCGACCGGCTCAGGGAGAAGATCCTGGCGCTGCACCCCCGCCGGGGCGGCGGTGCGCCCGTCATGTGGGTGTGCGGGACGCCGGGCATCGAGGCCGCCGTGCGGCGCCGCCATGAGGCCCTGCGGATCGACCCGGCACGCTGGTCGGTCGAGCCGTTGCCGTTGGCGGCGGTCACCGACCGCTGGACCGCGGAGACTTGGCAGCAGCCCGCGGCATCTTCTGAGCCATGAGCGACTTCAACGATCTCCGCAACACCCAGCAGACGACCGACGCCGGCGAGGCGGTCGAGGTCGGGGTCGCCCTGGTCGCCACCGTCGCCGCCGTGGTCGCTTCCGGGCCGCTGGCGGTGCCCGCCGCCGCCTGGGCGTGGTGGCACGCCGGGGTCCTGGCCGACGACCGCCAGGCCGTCGAGCCCTCGGCGGGTCGGTTGGAGCGGTGGCGGGCCACGCTGGCCGCCTGGGCCGGGCTGACGTTCCTCGCTGTGCTCGGCGGGCTGATCGGCGCCGCCGCCATCGGGGGCGGCTGGTGGCCGTGGTGGCAGGCCGGTCCGGTCGCGTGGGTCGCCGCCTGGGCGGCGCCCGCCGCCGCCCTGGTCGCCCACGTCGCGAAGACCGCGGAGCGCGAGACCCGGACCGAGATGCGGCCCGTGAACCCGTTGAAGGTCGAGCGGCGAGAGGCCCGCCGCCTGGCACGCCGCCGGAGCAAGGCGACTGTCGAGCTGGACCGGTCCGAGGACCGGCGCCGGGCGGCGCCCGTCCCGCTCAAGACCCAGGACGGCAGCCGAGGCATCGGCCGCTGGGTGGACGGTGACCGGGCCCTCAACGCCGCCGGGGTGGCGGTCCTGCCAGCCGCCTCGGTCGCACAGCACGGCCTGACGACCGGCCTCACCCGCTCGGGCAAGACGACGCTGGTCATGCGCCTGGCCCGAGCCGGCGCCGCCTCGGGAAGCCCCACGATCTGGCTGGACTGCAAAGGCGACATCGCCGACGCCGCCCGCCTGGCCGTCGCCCTGGAGCACGACTCGACCCTGCCGCCCGGCTCGCTGTTCCGGCTGGTCGGCTGGGCGGGCGGGCACGTCCTGCCCGTCGAGGCGCAGCTCGACGGGCTGTCACCGCCGCCGCTGCCGGCAGGGCTGGTCGGCATCGACCCCGGCATCCCGTGGGTCGATGAGATCGTGCAGCGCCTCGCCGCCGCCTCACCGGCCTGGCAGGAGTCGGCGTTCCACGCCGGGCAAAATCGGGCCGCCGTCCGGGACGCCCTGCTGTCCCGCACCGTCGAGGACTGGCTGGCCCAACCCAACTTCTGGACCGCCCTGGCTGACCGGGTGGCATCCGTCGAGGAAACTTGGGCGGGCATCTCGGACCTGGCCCGCAAGTCCGACGCCGCCGCCGACGCCGCACCCAAGTCGGTGCGGCTCCAGGTCGAGGCCGAGCTTCGCCGCTGGGCGTCCGGTGGCGGCCGGCTCGTCGCCGGCCCGCACCAGCTCGGCACCGAGCTGGTCCAGTGGGTCAGCCTGCCGGTGGCCGCCCAGAAGGAGGCCACCGGGTTCGGGGCCACGATGCTGCTCGCCGCCATCCGGGCTTGGGCGGTGAACCGCCCGCCCGGCTCGCCGCCCGTCACGGTCGTGGTGGACGAGATCCATTCCCTCGGGAAGCTCGGGATCGACTTCCTCGCTGAGGCCATCACCCAGGTCGCCGCCGCCGGGGTCCGCATCATCATCAGCACCCAGACCCCGTCCAATCTGCGCGAGCTCGTGGAGAGCGCCCGATGGGACGGCATCGCCCAGAACCTCGGCTGGTGGATCACCGGCAAGATGGTCGAGACCGACGACTTCGTGAACCGACTCGGCACCCGCAAGCACCTGCATCACACATTCCAGACCGACTCGACCAGCGGCGCGACCGGCCTCGGGTCGGTGCGGATGGAGGAAGCCCTGCGGGTCGAGCACGACCGGATCGCCCGCCTCGAGCAGGGCCAGGTCATCATCTCCACCGCCGCCCGCCAGTGGGCCGAGGCCGTTGTGCCGCCGCCACCGGAGCCGGGAAGCCCGCAGGGGGTCGAGGCCGCCGCCCTGGCCGCCGGCTGGGCTTCCCACACGGCGCCGTGGACGGTGCCGCTCGGCGGGATCGCCCCGCCTGCCGAACTGACCCCAGGGTCGGTGGCCCCCTAGCCTGCCCGCTGGTGGGGAGGGCAGCGATGCGGGCATGGGTGTGCTGGGCGGTCGCCGCCGCCTGCCAGACCCCCGCGGTCCTGCTCAGGTGGTGGATCGGCACCCGCTGGCTCGCGCCCATCCCGTTCCGGATGGCCGGGGTGCAGGACATCGGCGGTCGCCAGGTGACCCCTACCACCACGGTTCACCCGGACCTGTGGGGCAGCGGCATCCGCATCGAGTGGATCGTCCTGGCGGTCGGGACCGCCTGGGCGTTCTGGCGGGTCGCCTGGTCGCTGACGGCGATGCTCACCCGGCCGCCGATCCCGAGGGGGATCGCCAAAACGGTCGGCTGGCGCCGCCCGCTGCCGTCGGAGCGGCGGACCATCGACGAGACTCTGGCGCCGCTGCGGCAGGCCGCCGAGGACCGGGGCCTGCCGTGGCGTGACCCCCGCTGGTGGGTCATCGACCGCCACGGCTGGCCCGGCATCGAACGGGTCGGCGGGACGCTAATCGCTGACGTGGACGCCCTCGACCCCGACCCGGCCGCCCGTGCTGCCCGCACCGCCCAGGTGGCCGCCGCCGCGGGGGCGCTGGCGTCGGCACCGGTCGCCGGGCTGGACCCGGCGCTGCTGCGGCTCCTGGCCCGCCGCACGGCGCTGCGGGGCGCCGCTCTCGCCGGTCAGCCCATCGAGGCGCCGGGCCTCGATGCCGCCTGGCGGACCGACGACGGTCGGGTCGCCGCCCAGGTCGCCGCCGAAGGCGCCGAAGGGCTCATCCGCAAGGCCGTCGGCTGGGTGCTGCTCATCGCCTCGGGCGGCTGGGGCCTCGGGCTGCTCGCTGACCTCGGCGCCGGAGAGGCCGCCGAGCAGGCCGCCGTCCTCGACGCCGACCGCTGGGCCGTCGAACTCGGCGCCGGCCCCGAACTGCTCGAGTGGCTCCACCTGGCGGCGCCGGTCCTCGACCGCCCGGCCCCCTGGCGTTGGGTGGTCCCACCGGGCACGGCCGAACGCCGAGAGGTCATCGAGGACGCCCTGCTCGGCGGCTGAACCGGCCGCACCTGCCACTCCATCCGGGTCCGGTTGCGGGCCTCTCAGGGCCGCACAGCGGCTCGGTTTCAGGCCCGTCGCCGCCAACGGCGGCGAGGGCGGCGGTGGGTGGGTGACCCCGCCAGGGGCCGCCGAACGCCGGGCCGGGATCGAGGACGTCCTGCTCAGCCCAATTCGTGCCATGCCTGTCTGAACCGGGTCCCCCTGGGGGGTCAGGTGCGGGCGTTTCGGGGGGTTGAGCGGCGTCGACGGAGGCAGCCGGCTTGAGCGGCGGCGAGTTCCGCTGCGAGGCGAGCGCGAAGCGGAGCCAGGCCGGTCTCGGCTCCGGCCGCGTCGAGCCGGAACTTCCACTCCCCGACTGGCTCCACCACCTCAGACCACTACCAACCGCAACCGTCGCCGGTGCCCCCACGGGCTCACCTCGAGCGTTGGCCCTTGCCGACGGGCCGGCACCTCACCCGCGTCGATCATCCGGTACAACTCGCGGCGTGTGACGCCAAGCACCTCGGCCGCCACACCTGTCGTCACCCACTCACCGGCTCGCACGGCAAAATCCTACGACAAAAGCCCCCCGGCTCGGCCCAAAAGCGGGCGCTGAGAGCCGCTGTGAGGCCCGCAAACGGTCGGTGAAGGGGTAATGGTGCGGGCGTTTCGGGCCGTTCAGCAGCGATGCGCCGACGCGGCGTCGAGGAGCAGCTCGACGCCGCGGTCCGTTGCGGTCGTGTCGGCCGGAGCGACCGGCATCAGCATCCGGCCCCCGCACCTCCCGCAAACCCAACCGAGTGGCTCACCGAACGGGACGATCCCGTCGGGCAGACCGTCGCGGAACCGATCGAGCGGGCCGGGGGGGTTGGTCATCAGATGAAGGGGCGGTTGGCGACGAGCTCGTAGAGGGCGGAGAACCTTGGCCAGGGCCCGCCCCCGTGCCGGCGGGAGCGGTGCGACGTCAGTCGGGTCCTGCGAGAAGGCCGGCATGCGCCTGGACCCCCTTCTCGGCGAACCGCGGGTTCGACTTGGCGGCGGCGGCGACAGAGTCGTCAGGGTCGACGGCGAGTTCGGCCAACATTCCGCCAGGCAGGTCGGCCCGGCGAGCGATCCGCAGGCGGGCGAGGACCCCGTCGGTCCCCCCCTCTCTTGCTGTTCGGAGAACGTCGTGGAGGTCGGCGACGGTGGTCGTCGCTGCTCCGGCGATGGTTCGCGTCGCTTCGTCGTCGCTACGGGCGAGGAGGGTGAGGACTTCGGGCTGCGTGGAAGGGTTGGCGGCGACCTGCCGGCGCACGATCGGGTCGGGGTCCCCCGCGAGGCGCTCGAGGACCGTTGCTGGTGAGGATGGGTTGGCGGCAACGGCTGCCCGCGATAACTCATCCTCGGAGTAGGCCAGCGCCTTCAGCCGGTCAGGGTCGGTGCGGTCGCTCAGCGCCTCGCGGATTCTCCGTGAGCTGTACGCGTATCGCCCCAAGTAGCGGGTGACCGTGGTGGTGCTGGTCTCGTAGGCGGCCGCGATCTCCTTCACGGTCCGGCGGCGGATGAGTAGCTCGGCGAGCCGGTCCTTGGTCAACGTGTCGGCGTACTCGTCGGGCCGGCCGCCTTTGCGGTCGGAACGTTCGCCGCGCTGGTCGCGGGCGTCCTTGAGCCATTGCCGGACGAGTGACCCGGATCGCTCCTTGTCCTCGGAGGTCTCGACGGGCAGGCCGAGCCGCTTCGCCAGCTGGGTCGCGGTCAGGTCGCTTCGCTCCTGACAGTTCAGCATCACCTGGCGGCGCAGTTCGGTGATCGCCTCGGCTTCTGCTGAGACGCGTCTGCGTGTGCCCTCAACCAGGTCCAGGGCAGCGCACGGCTCAAGTACGGCCACTCGGTCCTGGAGCTGATCGGCGGAGAGGAACTCCCCGAGGGACCGGCGCACTTCGGGCTCCACCTCCAGAAGCGTAGTGCGCCGGTCCGGTTGCGGCCCCCAGGCTCCTGTTTGCCCGTAACCAGAAGTGAATAAGGCGGTTACTGTCACACTGTGTCCGTACACTCGCTCTATGAACCTCAACCGTCCGTTCCAACTACGTATCTGGTCTAGGGCTGCCGCCTCGAGGATCGCCCTTCTCCGGGGGCGTTCCGGGCCACTGCCGCTCTTGCTCATCGCCGGCTGTTCGGCGGGGTTGTACCTCACCACCGGGATGCGAGCCCCTGAGGCTCGCAGCCAGGCCACTGTTGTGGTGCCCCGGGCTCCGGTACCCGTGGCTCAGGCGGCGCTGCCAGCGCCGCCTCAGCTGCGGGTCGCTGCCGTCGGTGACAGCCTCCTGTACAACCTCGACACCGGGATCTCGGCCTACACCGGCATCGCCTACCGTGACGACCGGGCGTTCACCGACGCCGTCACCGCCGCCGGCTACCGGCCGGTCCTGGTGTCCGGCCATCCCGGGTACGCGACCGCTGAGCTGTCCGACCAGGTCGACACTGCCGTCGCCGCCGGGCCCGACGCCCTGGTGTTCGTCTCGGGCTCCAACGAAGCGGTCGACGTCGCCCACGGGCAGATCCCGACCCCTGACGCCGCCTCGATGGCCGAAGCGATCGGCGCCGCGCTCGACGAGATGGCCGGCATCGGCTGTGTTGTGTGGCCCACCGTCACCACCCAGCCCAACGTGTTCTGGGGCACGCAGACCTGGGCGCCCGCGGAGGTGAACCGGGCCCTTCGGGATGAGGCGGCCCGCCGCCCAAACCTCCACGTCGTGGACTGGGACGCCCTGTCCGCTGGCCACCTCCACGGCTCGGCCGAGCCGTGGTACCTGGCCGACGGGCTCCACCACAGCGCCGCCGGAGAAGCAGCGTTCGAAGCGGCAATCCTCGAAACGCTCGTGAAGTGCGAGGAGGAGCGGTGATGGGCCGCCACGGCAACTCGGCCGGGTGGTCTCGGCGGGCCGCCCGGCGAGCCCGCAAGCTGCGCCAGCAGGTCGGGGTGTGGCTCTGCCGGACCGGGTTCCACAACCTCCGGCCCGTGCCCGAAGCGACCGTCGATGACAACTTCTGTCACGAAGAGCAGTGCCGCCGCTGCGGCAAGGTCGTCAAGATCGCCTACAGCGGCATCTGAGACTGAGACGCTGGGCTCCTCGCAGGGGCCCACTCACGACAAGGAAGCAGAGCACAGATGACGACCAATCAGGGCTTACCCACCGACCGCGAGCTCATCGAGAGCTACTACCAGTCCGCCCCGAACGAGAAGGACCTTCTCCACCAGCGGGACGTGCTCGCCGCCCGCAACCCCGAGACCCCCGAATGGGTACTCCGCAAAGTCATGGAGGACGCATCTCACGAGGTCCTGGCAGGGCTGGCCGCCAACCGGTCCTGTCCCCACGATCTGATCCCCAAGATCCTCGACCGGTGCGCCGCCTTCGACCAGGAGGGGGGCGGCTGGGCGGCGGACTACGTTCGCCGCAGCCTGGCTGCCAACCCGTTCGCCCCCAGTGATGTCATCGACGGCCTGCTCGGCGCCGCCGACCAGGAGACCAGGCGGTCCGCGGCTGCCAACCCGATCGCGTCGAAGGGTGAACTGGAGAAGGTTCAGAAGGACGACGACCCCACCGTTCGCTTGGCGGCGACCGCCAACCTGAGCGGCCCGCCGCCCAAGGAATCCGTCCTGACGGATCCCGACCCTCGGGTCCGCGAGGCGGCTGCCCACCGCCGCGACGCCCGCGAGATCCTCAGCGACTTCGCCCGCGACCCCGATGCGCCGGTGCGCCAAGCCGTCGCCGCCAACCCCAACACGCCGCCTGAGACGCTCAGGGGCCTCGCCGCAGCCACCGGCCCCGACAACATGGGCGTGCGAACGGCGGCGGCGGCGAACCCGAACTGTCCGCCCCCCGGCAAGTCGGCTGCCGGGCTCCTGGTCGATTGAGGTCGGGACCTTGTGCCGGAACCCGGGCCGGTCCTGCACCGCCAACCACCCGGACCCGTCACCCGCCGCTGGGGGAGCGGGCGGGCCGCAGCCGCGGCGTCGGCCGCCGCCAGGAGCATGGAGAGCCGGTGGCATGTCGGATCCGACATGCTTGTGGGGGTGGATGACGCCGCGGCGCTTCTGGCGTTGGCCCGACATCAGGCGGGCATGACCCAGCGTGAGCAGCGGCGGTCTTGGCTTCGGGGGCGGACGGGCGGAGGCGGTCGACGGGATCGAGCGCCGGGGTGGTCATGCGACCCGCTCGGCGGCGAGAGCGTTGTCGACGGCCACCGAACGTAGGACGTGGGCGACGGTGGAGGGGTGCCACCGGCCGCCTCGGGCGGTGGGGGTGCCGTCGCTGTTGAGGTCGTCGGCGATGGCCCGGAGGGTGCGGCCCTCGGCCCGCTCCGTGGCGATGCGGCGGCGCACGGTGTCGGGGAGCAGGGGGGCCATCCCGGGCCGGAGGCCACGGGCTCGGCGTTGGCGGTGTGTGGCCCTTGCCCGGTCGGCGATCAGGTCGCTCTCGAATTCGGCGACGGCGCCGACGACGCGGAGCATGAGGCGCCCCGAGGGAGTCGAGGTGTCCACGTCGAGGTCGAGGATGACGAGGTCCCAGCCCTCGGCGTCAGCTCGGAGCATGAGGCGGCCCAGGTCCACGGTGGAGCGAGCGAGGCGGTCGAGCTTGGCGACCACGAGCACGTCGGCGGACCCGCCGGCGAGCTGGTCGAGGGCGGCGGTGAGGGCCGGGCGGTTGTCGGCCCGCTTGCCCGACAGGCCCTCGTCGCTGAGGTGGGAGGTGAGGGTCCAGCCTCGGCGGTTCACGGCGGCGGTGACCTGGGCGAGCTGGTCGTCGAGGCCGATGCCTGAGATGCCCTGCCGGGCGGTGCTCACTCGGGTGTAGGCGACGGCTTTGCGGGTCGCTTCCATGGCCCCACCATTACATACTTGCTTGCAACTATGTATGAAGGGGGTCGAAGGGGGTGCCGTGAGACCGGTATCTAGACGGGCCCCACATGCCGCCAGCGGATGACCGACCAGCCGGCTGCCCGCTGGTTGGCCAGGCCGAGGTCCGGCCTGGTGAGGTCGAACGCTGCCATGACCCCTCAGCCGGTCCGGGCCGCCGGCAGAACCCGTCCTGTAGAGATGGGCGGCGGGCGTGGGACCGGGCTCCGCCGTACTTACGGAACGCCGTAATACAGTAGGTGAGGAGTCCGGTGCTTTGCGTGTTCGGCACGCGAAGCTCGTGGTGATGGCATCTGGAGCGGTCGAACGGGAGATGGGGCGTGCGGAGCAGATGCTCCGTTCTCTCGCTGGCGAAGAACTCAACACGATCTCGGTGAACTCGCTGGAGACGGAGGATGCTCCCTTCTTGGCGCTGGTGATCTCGAAGCTCTCCCCGATCATCGGGAACCTGCTTGAGCGGCGGATCATCGACCTTCTGACGGATGAGGAGACGGATCACGGACTGCGGTGGGTCCGGCAGGACCCGGACTTCCCGGATGCGCTGCTCGTCAACGCCGATGGGTCGACGACGAACACGGGCTACGAGGTCAAGGCTTGGTACGCCCTATCGACCGAGCTGACCGGACGGTTCCGCGAGAGCGTGAACCTGCTCGCCCCTCGGAACGTGCGCGTCGTTGTGATCGCCTGGCACATGTCCCACGTCGTCTACGGGACCCCACAGATCGTCGATGTGTTGACTGTCGACGCGCTGTCCATGGCCGAGGCTCGGGACGAGCACTACCACAAACCGCCCGGGTACCTCACGGTGGAGCCGGAGGACACAACGGCTCGGACTCGCAACCTCCAGCAGACGAACGTGGGGGGATACAAGATCCAGGAGACGAAGGCCGAGCGGATTGCGGCCGCGGAGCGGTTCGTGCGTGAGCACGCTGACCGTGCTGCACGCCCGCACACTCCCGAAGGGCGTGCGCTGACGCTAGAGCTGATGAATTCGTTCGCTTACCGGCTGGATACCAACTTCGCGAAGATCGACAGGATCGACCACGACGAGATCGAGGCGTTCAAGTCGGAGGTGCTCGAAACGGAGTTCAAGGGGCGCACGTTCCGAGCGTGGACTCATCTCTTGAAGGCGCTAAGCGACGATGGCAACCCCGGGGCGCAGGCGAAGGCAGCGAAGGTGATCGAGGACATCTACTCGTCGCTGTAAGCGGCGAAGAGTCTCCCCTCCCCCCGTCGTTCGCGCTCGATGTCTTCGAGCCGCTCGGCGGCCAGCTCGTAGAAGTCGTCGTAGGGCTCTGAGGCGAATCCGCGCCGGTCGAGTTCAATGGCCGCAGCGATGGCCGAGCAGAGCCCACCGAAGGGCTCCCACACGACGTCGCCCGGCGCGGTTACGGCGCTGATGATCCGCCGCATGAACTCCAGAGGCTTCTGGTTGAGGTGAGCGGATGCCACTCCAGCCTTTGGGTTGTGGACCCGGGGTGCGTGACGCTTTCCAGTGCCTCGGAATCGCTCTTTGCTGTGCAGCGGGGGGTGTTGCCAGACGTTGGTGAGCCCATGCTGATGAGTCCAGGTGTAACGAAGGCCACCCCACTCCTTCGCGGTCACTGGTGCGACGCCATCGAGTGAGTAGTACGGGCGCCCCGCTGGGTCCCCGTGTTCGTTGGCGTAGGCGGCGAGCTTCTCCATCGTCTCGGGTGGTGGGAAGTACCAGAGCCAGTCCTGGGCGAAGTACTTGCGTGTGGCGGCGTCCTTGACGCCGCAGGCTTCGTTTGCCCGGCGGAAGGCGAGGCCGGCGCGCTTCCACTCGTGACGTAGCCAGACCTTGGCGAGCATCGGCCCGGCCGGTGTCGTCATCTCCAGGCGTCGCTGGTAGAAGACGCAGATCTCGTTGGAGATCGGGAAGCGTCGAATGGTCTTGCCGTTGACGTTCCCGGCGATGTGAGCAATGCCCTTATCCCAGTGGATGGCCTCGACGTACTCCCAGCCATTTTCGACGAGAACGGGATGAACGGTGGCCCAGCCGATCTCGGTGTTCCAGAACCACAGGGTCGTCGAGAGATGGGCGAACTTGGTCCACCCCTCGACGTGGGGGCGGTACCAGTCAGCGAGCCCATCGGGCGTTCGTGGGTCGCCCGGGAAGCCTCCGACTCCGTAGGCGCCATCGGAGATGATCACTGCGGGGGTGTCCCACTCGGCGTAGGCGGCGAGTGCGTCGCCGCGGTGCAGTCGCCACGTAGGAGGTGGGTCGGGGTTCGTCATGAGCGCAGCTTACTGCGTTACTGAACTGCGGACTTGATTACTTACTGAATCGTCTCCCAAGAGCCGAATGAGCACACGGAGCACGTCAGCGTGGCTCATTCGGGCATCGTGCGCGAAGTCCCTAAGCACCTCGTAGTCGGCGGGGGTGAGGTCGACGGTGACGCGCACTGGCTTGACTCGCACTCCCCCACTGACGCTGCGCCCGGCGTGGGGTTGTTCGATCGGTCCGCCTCTACGGAGCCGGTCTGCGGCGGTGGGCTTGGCTTTCGCTGCGCTCATCGTGGGGCCTTTGTGGTGAGTCGTAGGAGTTCGTCGAGGGCATCTTCGTAGGCGTCGAGGCCGGATGGGGTGGTGCCTTCGGCGCCGGCGATGGCTTCCCGGAGCGGAACCTCCGTCGTGAGCACCGGGAGCATGCCGGTCTCCTCCAGCGCTCCCCTAACGTCTCGCCGGGATGCGGTGTTGGCTCGGGTCTTGGTGAGGAGTGCATAGCCGCGCAGCTCGAGGTTCACGGCCTGGGCGGCCTCGATGATCTCGACAGTGGTCGAGAACCGCACGAGATCGACCGATCCGGTGGTGAGCGGCACCACGGCCACGTCGACGACCGACAGAGCGGCCGAGGTGATCCCGGGGTGACCAGGCGGGGTGTCGATCACGATGTGGTCGTAGCGCTCGGCGAGGTCTCTCCCCTGGCGTGCAACGGCGGGTGAGGGCACTGCGACCGTGGAGAACGGCAGATCCGTGGCGTTTTCGGCCCACAGGGAGGCCGAACCCTGGGGGTCGGTGTCGATGAGAAGCGTGGAGCCGGTTCGGGCCAGAGCGCAGGCCAAGTAGACGGCACTGGTGGTCTTGGCGGTGCCGCCCTTGAGGTTGGCGATGGCGAGGCGCATACGCCGGAGCGTAGCTACGGGCTTACTGAACTACGGGGATACAGACCCCGGCTTCACTGCTCGTTCCTGCTCAGACGGGTCCGACGGCACCCCGTCGGGACACCCTGCGGGTCCCGGCGGTGGCAACTCGTGGACGAACGTCAAAAATCCTCGTACCGAGACTCAACGGTCGCGACCATCCACCACTCGCCGCCCGAAACGTGGTCGCGTGTTAAACGTGACGACGCAGACGGCACCAAGGCGCGAAATCGAGCAGGTCAACATGCAGTTCGTCGGGGTGCGGATCGCGCCCGACGTTGTTGACCGCCTCGACCAGCTCGCCGGCGCCGAGGGCGGCACCCGCTCTGCGGTCATCCGCAGGCTCCTCGACCAGGGCCTCGACCAGCAGGAGGGCGCCCGCGCCGCCGGCTGACGGCGGGACATGCCGGCCCCCTCGGGGGTCGAGCCCAAAATGCAGCAACCCCCCCGCAGAGCGGGGGGGAAGCACGAATCGTTTGGACGCGGTTCGATTGTGACTATAGCCCCCCGCTGTGACAGGGGGAAGGTCACACGCCGATCAGGGGCACGCCCAGGGCGTGCGGCGCTCAGGCTGCGGAGCAGAACCCAGGAGCGGCTCACCCCCGCGAGCGAACCGCCGTCAGAAGGCGACCACCTCTCGCGGGGTTGAGGTCCCGCATTTCGGCAGGGTGGCAAGCCCTGCCCGCAGCGAATCGCTGCCGGTGCCCGGCACCGGCCCGCTCATGCTCGACGCCCGAGAGGGCGCGAGCCCTTCCAGGTTCCGACAGATGGGGGAGGACGAGCGCCGCCGACCGGGATGGGTGCCCGGCGGCGTGATGGCGGGCAGGGTGTGGGTCAATCTGTCGGACTCGCGCTCGCTCACCGCCAGGGTCGTTGCCGTGAGGGCCTCGCGGGGAACGGGGCGCCTGCGGCGCACCGGCCCTGTCGGGCCGGGCGGGGGAGGGGCTTCGCCCGACCCCCCCGCACCCCTCCTCTGGGGCGGGGCGCTGGTCGAGGGCGGCGCCGAGGTCCAGGGCGGCGCGCGGCTAGGGCCACGCGGAAAAGACGCGACGAAGAAGGGAGGGGGTCGGTGGGTTGGTGCGTGTGGCACCGGGGCGGGCGGGCCTGGCACTACGGCCCGCCCGCCTGACCGCCGTGCGGTGAACAGTTGGCGCAGCATCTCCCCCACGAACACCGTCGGTGCGGGCCATCGTGAGCCGGGGTCGAGGTCGCAGAAGCACGTCGCCCTCGAGCAGACGCCGGCGGCGCCGCCGAGCTCGACCAGGACGCCCGCAGGCAACCCGCAGCGAGCGCAGCGAGCGGAGGGGCGGCAGGGCAACCGGAGCGAAGCGGAGGGCGGCAGCCCGACCGTGCCGCCAACTCGCCGGCTGGGGGCACCGGGCCGGGCAGCGACCCGCTTCCCTCGGCGCCCCGGACCGGACTCGACGCCGGCCAAGACGACCGTGCCGCCAACGGCGAAACCGACCGTGCCGCCAACTCGCCGGAGCTGGGCCACAGACGGGTGAGGTCTGCCCACGAACCCCCCGAATCGGTGTCAGGGGGTCAACCTCCCCCCAGCCCTACGGGCCAAGCACATTCACCACCTTCCGGCGTCCGTGACTCTCCCCCACTGCGTGT
>WBZL01003874.1_pt1 | contig 13365 bp, 12 predicted proteins | sample 5204291 | NCBI WGS metagenome assembly WBZL01 (sample SAMN12344345, study PRJNA552823) | activated sludge metagenome | biome: Activated sludge suspended growth; feature: Nitrification reactor; material: Wastewater; isolation source: activated sludge from nitrification reactor of wastewater...
ATGGTAGTCGCGGTGGACATAGACCGTCGGCTCGGCCAGGTTGAAGGCGAGAATCTTCTCGAACACCGCCGCCAGGTCCGCTTGCTGACGCTCCGACAGACTCAGCCGGATATGGCGGGCCAGGTACCAGTCGGGGAAGAGGTCCAGCTCCCGCTTGAGCAGCTCGCGGTCATAGGCCGGCAACCGGTCGGGCCGGCTGGCCAGCTGAATTTTGGTCAAGGCGTCGATCGCCGCGCGGTAGTGGCCATCGGCGTTGGCATCGGTCAGCGCCGCCAGGTAGGTGGTCGAACCGAGGTCGGACAGCAGCAGGAAGCCCCGTTCGACATCCTCGGCAATGACTTCGGGAACATGCGTGCCTGCCTCGCGGAACAGGCGTTGCACGCCCAGCCACGGCCGCACGTCCTCGTGGCTGGGCGGCGCATCCATGACCACCAGGGTCTCGCCGTTGGCGAAACTGGCCCGCAGGTAGCGACGAAAGCTGGCGTCGGCGGAGGCCGGGGCGAGCGAGCACGGTCGCCCCGGCATGAGTCCGGCGAGCCAATCCTGAATCTGTTGCCGCCTGTGCTGCTGTGTTTCCACGCCGGACGACTCATGTGGAATGATAGAATCGCGAATTCTATCATCGGCTGGCAACGCGCTCTGGCGCTGCGACTTCACGATCTTTCGACTAGGGCAACGATGCGGTTTCGCGTGCGGGCATATTCCGGCTGGACATTTCTTGGCGCGACCTATGGCGCCATCCTCGCCGCCACTGGTGGCGGCACCGGAATGGCCGTCGCCGCCGAGCCCTTGCCGCCGCTGCGCGTTGATCCCGCCCTGCTCCGGGCGGCGCCGATCGCCGTGCCCAGGGCGGCCGCCCAGCCACTGGCGAGCGCAATGCCCAAGCCGAGCGCTGGTGCTACTACGGCCACGCCAGCCGTCCCGGCCGCCGCCGCGGGGGTGCCGGCCTCGGCGCTGACCATTTCCCCGCCGGCCGTGGCCGCCGATTCCACCTTCATTCAAGCCGACGAGATTGTCGGTCGCAACGACGTCGAGACCGTCGCCGAAGGGCATGTCGAGATGCGGCGGACCGGCAGCGTTCTGACCGCCGACCATTTGACCTATCACCATCTGGATGATGAAAGCGAGGCGGTCGGCAATGTGCGCCTGACCCGAGACCAGGATGTGATTACCGGGCCGCGCATGCAGATGCGGGTGCAGGACAATCTGGGGGTCTTCGAACAGCCGCGGTACAGCATCACGCGGATTCCCAAGCCGGCCACCGGGGCCGCCGCCTATGCCGCGCCGCCGCGCCCGCCCGTGACCGGGACGGGCGAGGCGAGCCGGATCGATTTCGAGGGCGAGGGTCTCTATCGCCTCAAGTCCGCCACCTATAGCACCTGCGTACCGCCGAATCGCGACTGGTACCTGAAGGCCGACGAAATCTATCTGGACTACAACAGCGAGGACGGCGAGGCGTCGAGCAGCAAGATCTACTTCAAGGACACCCCCATCCTGTATTGGCCGTGGCTGACCTTCTCGCTCAACAATCAGCGCAAGTCGGGGCTGCTGGCGCCGACCATCGGATCGAGCAGCACCAATGGCCTGGAGCTTACCGTCCCCTGGTACTGGAATATCGCGCCCAACATGGACGCCACCATCGCGCCACGCATTCTGTCCCGGCGCGGCATGCAGCTGAATTCGGAATTTCGCTATCTGGAGCGCGCCTATACCGGCATGGCGCGGGTCGAGTACTTGCCGAACGATCAACTGGCCCACGAAAATCGCAGCGCCTATGCCTTTGTGCACAATCATCTGCTGGCGCCCGGGCTGACCGGCAATCTCAATCTGAACGGTGTCTCCGACGACCGCTACTTCGCCGATCTGTCCTCGAAGGTGGCGATGGTTTCCCAAGCCAACCTGTTGCGGCAAGGCAGCCTCAGCTATACGGGGGGCGGCTGGTGGCAGACGACTTTGCTGGTGCAGCGCTATCAGACGCTGCAAGACCCCGCCGCGCCGGTTGCCACGCCGTACTATCGGTTGCCACAGTTGACGCTGACGGCCGCGCGCCCCGATCTGCCGGGCGGCGTCGCGTTCAACTTCACCAGCGAGTATGTGAACTTCAGCCATCCCACCCAGGTCATCGGCCACCGCTCGACGCTCTACCCGCAGGTCGCCCTGCCGCTGCAAACGTCGGCCTTCTTCGTCACGCCCAAACTCGGCCTGCATCTGACCCGCTATAGCCTCGACCGGCAGGCGGTCGGCGTACCGGATCAGTTGAGTCGGACGGTGCCGATCTTCAGCGTCGATTCCGGCGTGGTGTTCGAGCGCGACGTCAACTGGTTCGGCCGGTCTCTGAATCAGACACTGGAGCCGCGCTTCTACTACCTGAACGTGCCGACGCGCGACCAAAGCCAGGTTCCGGTGTTCGATTCCGGTCTTACCGATTTCAATTTCGCCCAGATCTTCGGCGAGAACCGCTATGGCGGCGGCGATCGGATCGGCGACGCCAACCAGTTGACCTCTGCTCTGGTCTCCCGCCTGATCGATCCCGCCACCGGCGCCGAGTTGATGCGCGGCGCGGTGGGCCAGCGTTTTTACTTCCACGACCAGCAGGTCACGCTGCCCGGCGAGGTGGCGCGGGTCAGTCGCAAGACCGACTTGCTGGCCGCGTTTTCCGGCCGGGTGCTGCCCAATGTGCATTTCGACGCCGGCTGGCAGTACAGCCCGAATTTCGACCGGACCGAGCGCCTCAACGTCGGCGGGCGGTATCAGCCGGAAAGCAACAAGGTGCTGAACGCCGGCTATCGCTATACCCGCGACCAGGTGGGCCAGGTCGATATTTCCGGCCAGTGGCCGCTGGCTGGTGGCTGGTATGGCGTCGGCCGCTACAACTATTCGCTCAAGGAACGCCGCCTGATCGAAGGCGTGGGCGGGCTGGAATACGACGGCGGCTGCTGGGTGGCGCGCGCGGTGCTGCATCGTCTGGCCACCCAGACGACGACGGCGTCCACCACCTTCTTCCTGCAACTCGAACTGAACGGCTTGGCCCGCATCGGGTCGAACCCGCTGGAATTGCTCAAGCGCAACATCGCCGGTTACGGGCTGATCAATCAGCCGACCGCCGACCCTGTCTTCGGTGCCTACTGATCTCTCGCCATGAAACGACCTTCTCTTCTCCTCCTCGCCGCCTTGCTGTTCCTTCCCGCGATTGCCACGGCCCAGGCGGGCCGTGCGCGGCCGGTCGATGCCGATCGCATCGTCGCCATCGTCAACAGCGAGGCCATCACGTTGTTCGAGTTGCGTTCGCGACTGGCTCTGGTCGAGCGCGAGTTGCGCGGCCAGAACGTGGCGTTGCCATCGCGCGAGGTGCTGGAAAAGCAGTTGCTCGAACGGATGATCGTCGATCGGACGCAGATGCAGTTCGCCAAGGAAAGCGGCATGCAGGTTTCGGACACCGAGCTGGACGCCGCGCTGCGTCGCGTCGCCGAGAGCAACCGGATGGACGTCGCCACTTTCCGGCAGGCACTGGAACGCGACGGCATCGCCTGGCCGAAGTTTCGCGAGGAGATCCGTCAGGAAATGACCATCGCCCGGCTGCGCGAACGCGAAGTGGACAACCGGCTGACCATTTCCGAAGGCGAAATCGACAACTACCTGGAAAAAGCCGACCAGCCGGGCGCGAACGAGGAAATCGTCCAAGTGGCCCACATCATCGTCCGTGTGCCGGAACAGGCCAATGCCCAGCAACTGGAACGCTACCGCGGCCGCGCCGAGCAGGCCGTCGACCAGTTGCGGAAGGGCGAGGATTTCGGGCGCGTGGCCGCCGCTTTCTCAGACGCCCCGGATGGGCTGGCCGGCGGCGTCATGGAGCCGCGCGCCGTGGATCGCCTGCCGTCGCTTTATGCCGATGCCGTGCAGAAACTCAAGCCGGGCGAGACCAGCGACATACTCCGCAGTCCGGCCGGCTTCCACATCATCCGGCTGGTTGCTCGCCGGGGTGGCGCGATGCAGGTACAGGCCTTGAAGCAGACTCATGCCCGGCACATTCTGGTCAAGGTCAATGAACTGGTGTCCGATAGCGAAGGCAAGCGCCGCCTGGTGGCGCTGAAGGAGCGGCTCGACAACGGCGGCGACTTCGCCGAACTGGCCCGCCTGCACTCCAACGACCTGACGGCAGCCAAGGGCGGCGACCTGGGCTGGCTCTATCAGGGCGACACCGTGCCCGAGTTCGAGAAGGCCATGGATGCCCTGAAGATCGGTGAAATCAGCGAACCGGTGCGTTCGCCCTTCGGCTGGCACCTGATCCAGGTGCTTGAGCGCCGCACCGAGGACGCTTCCAAGGAACGGCGGCGCCTGATGGCGCGCCAGGCCCTGCGCGAACGCAAGTCCGACGAGGCCTACCAGGACTGGTTGCGCCAGATGCGCGACCGCGCCTACGTCGAGTATCGCCTGGAAGACAAGTGATGCCGCCGGTGATCGCCGTCACGTCCGGCGAGCCGGCGGGCATCGGTCCGGATATCTGCTTGAGCCTCGCTGGCGCGAGGTTTCCGGCCCGCATCGTGGTCGTCGGCGATCGCGGGCTGCTGCGACAACGCGCCGAGCGACTGGGCATCGACATCGACGCGCTGGACATTCGCCATGTGCCGTTGCGCGCGCCGGTGACCGCCGGCCGGCTCGACGCGGCCAATGCCCGTTACGTGCTGGAACTGCTCGACGTGGCGCTGGCCGGCTGCGTTGCGGGCGAATTTGCCGCCATGGTCACGGCACCGGTGCACAAGGGCATCATCAACGACGCCGGCATGCCTTTCACGGGTCACACCGAATACTTGGCCGAGCGCACCCATACGCCCAGGGTGGTGATGATGCTGGCCGGCACCGGCGAACTGGCCGGCCTGCGCGTCGCCCTGGCCACCACCCACCTGCCGTTGAAGGAGGTGTCGGCGGCGATCACGCAAACGGAACTGACCACCACCCTGCGCATCCTGCATGGCGATCTGGTCGCCAAGTTCGGCATTCCCCGGCCGCGCATTCTGGTCGCCGGCCTCAACCCGCATGCCGGCGAGGGCGGCCATCTGGGGCGCGAGGAAATCGAAGTGATCGCGCCGGTGCTGGAACGACTGCGCGACGAGGGCATGGATCTGGTCGGGCCGCTGCCGGCGGACACGCTGTTCACCCGCAAGGTCCTGGCGGGTTCCGACGCCCAGTTGGCCATGTATCACGACCAGGGCCTGGCCGTGCTGAAGTACGCCGCTTTCGAAGAGGGCATCAACATCACCCTCGGCCTGCCCATCCTGCGCACCTCCGTCGATCACGGCACGGCGCTCGATCTCGCCGGCACCGGGCGCGCCGATACACGCAGCCTGTTCGCGGCGGTGAAGCTTGCCGCGGACATCGTCGCCCGGCGATGAAGGGCCACGCGCCGCGCAAGCGGTTCGGCCAGAATTTTCTGGTTTCGCCGGGAGTCATCCGCAATATCGTCATGTCCATCGCGCCGCGCCACGACGATCGGCTGGTCGAGATCGGGCCCGGCCTCGGCGCGCTGACCGAACCGCTGCTGGCGGCGCTCGACCATCTGCATGTCGTCGAGATTGACCGCGACCTGATCGCCCGCCTGCGCCGGTCGTTTTCCGCCGAACGCCTCACTGTCCACGAAGGCGATGCGCTGGAATTCGATTTCGGCCCGCTTGGGCCTGGCCTGCGCGTCGTCGGCAACCTGCCCTATAACATCTCCACGCCGCTGCTGTTTCACCTCGCCGGCTTCGCCGGGTCGGTGCGCGACATGCACTTCATGCTGCAAAAGGAAGTGGTGGATCGCATGGTGGCGGCGCCCGGCACCGCCGACTACGGTCGATTGTCGGTGATGCTGCAATATCGCTTCGACATGGAGCGGCTGTTCGTTGTGCCGCCCGGCGCCTTCAACCCCGCGCCCAAGGTCGACTCGGCCATCGTCCGCCTGCTGCCGAAAGCGGCGGAACGATTGACGGCCCACGACGAAGCCTTGCTGGCCAGACTGGTATTGGCGGCTTTCGGCCAGCGACGCAAGATGCTGCGCAACAATCTGCGCGATCTGGTTGACGAGGCCGGTCTGCTCGCGGTCGGCATCGCGCCCACCGCTCGCGCCGAGGAACTGTCCATCGGCGACTACGTGCGGCTGGCGAATTCGCTCGCCAGGTAGCCCCGCCCAATGGCAACGGCCCGCCGAAGCGGGCCGTTCTTTTTCGTGACCGAGGTTTGGGTCAGCTCTTCTTCATCGGACAGGTATTCAGACCCAGCAGCGGGTAGACCGGGCAAAAGCCCATCAGGCCAGTGCCCAGCGCGACGACGCCGACCCAGGCCCAGACCGGGCCGCCCATGACCGCCCAGGCCACCAGGGCCAGGCCGACAACAATACGCAGGATGCGATCGATACCGCCGACGTTCAGTTTCATGTGAGTTTCTCCTTGGGATGATTGGGGAACGACGGAAGCCATTTGACCACCCGCGCCACCCGGAGTCTGTGACCAAAGTTACACGGCGGCTATGGGCTAGATGCTAGAGGGCGATACGCCGCAGCCCGGCCGGATCGAGAATCTCCACCTGTTCGCGGGCGAGGCGCACCAGGCCTTGTTCGGCGAAGCTCTTGAGCAGCCGGCTGACCATCTCGCGCACGCTGCCCAGTTCGTCGGCCAGTTGCTGATGGGTTGCCTTGACGACCTTGCCCTTGCCCAGCAGCAGGCCGGCCAGACGCTGGTCCAGCTTCTGGAAGGCCACGGCTTCGATCAGCTGCATCAGGTCGGCGACCCGTTCGGAGAACAGGTTGAAGACGAATTCGCGGAACGCCGGTTCGGCCAGCAATTGGTCAAACAGGCTGCGCGGCATCAATACCAGCGTCGTCTCGCTCTCGGTGATGCCCCGCGCGTTGTAGTCGGTGTGGCCGAGCAGACAACTCGACGAGATGATGCAGGATTCGCCGGGTAGGACGCGGTAGAGCGGCAGTTCGCGGCCGTTGGCGGCCGGCTTGACGACCCGGATGGCCCCGGTCAGCACGAACGGAAAGCCCTGGCAGGCCTGGTGGTCGTCGAACAACACCGCGCCGGACGGCACCGTCATCGCCCGGGCCTGGGCAAAGACGTCCTTGCGCAGGCGCTCCGGCAACTGCGCGAGCACCGGATAGAGTTCGCTCAACCGCGCCGCGTTCATACCAATGGGTGGGCCAGTTCGGCAATGACCGGCGCATGGTCGGAGGGACGCTCCAATTTGCGCGGCGCCTTGTCCACCGCGCAGGTGGTGCAGGTCGCGGCGAGCGTCGGCGACAGCAGGATGTGATCGATGCGCAGGCCCATGTTGCGGCGGAAGGCCATCATCCGGTAGTCCCACCAGCTGAACACCTTGTCCGGCTGGTCGAACAGGCGGAATGCGTCGCGCAAGCCGAGTTCGGTGAGGGCGCGAAAAGCCTCGCGTTCCGGTTCGGAACACAGGATCTGGCCTTGCCAGGCCGCCGGATCGTGGACATCGCGGTCCTCGGGCGCGATGTTGTAGTCGCCCAGCAAGGCCAGGCGCGGATAGTTGGCCATTTCCCGTTCGAGCCAGCCGCGCAGGGCATTCAGCCACGACAGCTTGTAGGCGTACTTGTCAGAGCCGACCGCCTGACCATTGGGCATGTAGGCGCAGACGATACGCACCTGGTCGATCGTGGCGGCGATGACGCGCGCCTGGGGATCGGCGAAATCCGGAATGCCGCGGGCGACTTCCGTCACGTCGGCCCGGCTGAGGATGGCGACGCCGTTGTAAGTCTTCTGGCCATGGTGACTGGCCCGATAGCCGGCTGCCTCGAGGTCGGCGAACGGAAAGGCCTTGTCCTCCAGCTTGGTTTCCTGCAGGCAAAGGATATCCGGCCGCTGCGCCGCCAGCCAGTCCAGAACCTGGGGCAGGCGCACCTTGAGGGAATTGACGTTCCAGGTGGCGATCTTCATCGTTGTCAGTGGCTCGTTGGCTGGGGGGCACGCTGCCGGGCCGTGCTCCGTGCCCCTTTCGGCTGCCGGTGCAGCCGCTCGTCTAGTCCCGGTCAGCGCCGGAAGGCGCGCAGGTAATGCCGTTCGAAATAGCGTTTGGCCCAGTGGAACAGGCGGCTGGAAGGCAGCAGCCAGGATCGGTGCGGATCGCGGTACACCAGGATGCCGGCGTCGACGGTGTCCACGATGCAGATCAGTTCAGGCTTGGGCTTGGCCTCCGGCGGTTTGCCGTCCAGGTCCAGCACCAGGTTGCGGGTGGCCGCCCGGGCCTGCAAATCGGCCATGTGGGCCTGCTTGGGCATCCAGTCCGGGCCGGGAAAGCTGCCGGCGTCGCCGGCCACGAACACACGGTCCGCCCCCACGACTCGACAGTGTTCGTCCGCCTTGAAGAAACCGCCCGGGGAAAGCGTCAGTCCGCTGTCCGGCGCCCACACCGGACCGGCGATGCCGGGCATGAACAGGATCAGATCGGCGTTGATGTGGCCGCCTTCGGTCGCCACGCCCTGTGCGGAGAAGCCCAGCGGCTTGTGTCCCAGATGGGTGTCGATACGTCGTCGCGCCATCTCCGCCAGCAGACCGCTGACGGCCTTTTCGCCCAGGCGCTTGCCCGGTTCGGCGGCGGCGTTGAAGAAGGTCAGTTCGACGCGGTCCCGCCGACCCTGACGGCGCAGCCACGTGTCGATCCCGAAGAGCAGCTCGAACATGGGGCCGCCCCGCATGGCCGACGGCTCGGTGGGATTGCCGCCGAAGCCCAGCGCGATCCGGCCGCGATCCATTCCTTCCAGGCGGGCGCGTATCGCTTCGGCCGAGGCCACGCCTTCGCAGAGCGTCAGCGCATGCTCGATGCCGGGCAGTTTCTTGATGAAACGCCCGCCGGTCGCGATGAGCAGCGCATCGTTATCGACCTGGCCCCGGTCGGTGAGCACGGTGCGGCCGCCGTTGTCCAGGCCGGTGACCCGTCCGGCAATGAACTCGACGCCGTGCTCCTTGAAGAATCGGTCCAGGGGCAGGATCAGATCCCCGCCCTGACGGATGCCGGTCGGTATCCAGATCAGACTGGGCAGATAGACGAATTCCGCCTGGGGGGCCACCACGGCGATGCGGGCGGCGGGAACGCGGCGGCGCAATTCGCGTACCGCGGTAAGAGCGGCAAAGCCGGCACCCAGGATGACGATGCGAGGGGAGGAGGCAGCCATAAGGTTCCTGAAGGTTGCTAAAGGTTCCCGGGGAAATCCGGGTTGTTCGGAAGGTCACCGGTCCGCAGGTTCGGCGCCGCTTCGCAGCGATGCGGGGACGGCGCGTTGGCGCGGCAAGTCGCGGTTCGGGGTTCCATCGGAGCCGACATCATGCCAGCATTTTTCATCCGCGCCACCGGGGTTCTATAATGACCCGAATCGTTGGGGCGATGCCCGGGAGAATAGCCGCATGAGCAATGGTTCCGACCGCCGCCAGTTCTGGCGGGCCGCCTTCCATTCCGCTGTGCAAATGGTCGATGCCTCGGGCAGCGTGCCGGCGGAGCTGGTCGATATCTCGCTGCGCGGCGCGTTGATCAAGGTCCCCCCCGGCTGGACCGGCCGCATTGACAACACCTGCCAGATCAAGCTGAAACTCGCCGACGACGCGGTGATCATCATGCGCGCCGTGGTGGCGCATATACAGGGCCGCCGGGTCGGCCTGCGTTGCGAGAATATCGACATCGACAGCATCACCCACCTGCGCCGTCTGGTGGCCTTGAACGCGGGCGATGCCAGTCTGTTGGAGCGCGAGTTCTCCGCGCTGCTGGCGGACTGATCAGGGCGCGGCAGGTTTGGTGGCCGGTTTGGCGCCGGGTTTGGCGGTGGCCTTCGGATAGCCGGCGGCATCGAGCAGGTTATCCCAGTCCGACCTGAGGTAACCCTTGGCGACCTTCGAGCCGACCTGCATGAGCGGCACGATCGGATCGCCCTCGCCAAGCAGCGGGCGCAGCGTCGCAATGTCCGCCTCATTGACGATGCGCTTTTCGGCAAACGGTACGCCGCGTTGCGTCAGGTGCTCGCGCCCTTCCTTGCAGGCGTCGCCGCAGTCGCTTTGCGTATAGAGCGTGACCGGATAGTCGGCCACCGCCTGGCGCAGCGCATAGGAGGCGGTCGGATCGGCGCCGAGCATCACCGAAGGCTTCTTCTCGACCTTGGCCGCTTCATTGGGCGCCGGCGGCCGGTCGGTGTAGTGAACCTTGCCTTCCTTGTCGATCCAGCGGTAGGTCGACTGGGCCGTCGCGGCGAACGTCAGCGCCAGCAGGGAAAGGGCGAGAAGATATCTCATCGGCAACCTCCGGTCGGGCTCATGCGTCGATCATGCCATTATGCCGCAACAAGGCGTCCACGCGCGGCTCGCGACCACGGAAGGCCTTGAACGACTCCATGGCCGGACGCGAGCCGCCGACGGCGAGGATCTCGCGCCAGAACCGTTCGCCGGTTTCCGCGTCGAGCGTGCTGCCGCAGACGCGCCCCGCCTCCTCGAAGGCGGCGTAGGCATCGGCCGACAGCACTTCCGCCCACTTGTAGCTGTAGTAGCCCGCCGCGTAGCCGCCGCCGAAGATGTGCGAAAAACTCTGCGCGAAGCGGTTCCATTCCGGGGGAAAGACCACCGCCACCTCCTGGCGCACTTCGGCGATCAGCTGCTGCACGGTGCGCGTGCCCGCGGGGTCGAATTCGCTGTGCAGCAGCAGGTCGAAGAGCGAGAACTCGATCTGCCGCAGGGTCTGCATGCCGCTCTGGAAGTTCTTTGCCGCGATCATCTTGTCGAACAGTTCCCGCGGCAGCGGCTCACCGGTTTCCGCGTGGGCGGTCATGCCGGACAGCACATCCCACTCAAAGCAGAAATTTTCCATGAACTGGCTGGGCAGTTCCACGGCGTCCCATTCGACGCCATCGATACCCGACAGCGGCAGGTCGTCCACTTCGGTCAACAGGTGATGCAGGCCGTGGCCGGTTTCGTGGAACAGCGTCAGCACGTCGTTGTGGCTGAAAGTGGCCGGTCGCCTCTTCCCTCCGTCGTCCACCGGGGCGGGGAAATTGCAGCACAGGTAGGCGACCGGGGTCTGGATGCCGGCGTCGGTCTGGCGGCGGCCGATCGCGTCCTGCATCCAGGCGCCGCCACGCTTGGTGTCGCGGGCGTAGAGATCGACGAAAAAGCGGCCGACCAGTTTGCCGTCACGCAGAATCCTGAACAGGCGCGCGTCCGGGTGCCAGACCGGCGCGGTGTCGGCTTCGATGCGGACTGAAAACAGCGCCTCGACGACGCGGAACAACCCGGCCATCACCTTCGGTTCGGGAAAGTATTGTTTGACCTCCTCGTCCGAGAAGGCATAGCGCGCCTCTTTCAGTTTTTCCGCCGCCCAGGCCAGATCCCAGCTTTCCAGGCTGGCCATGCCGAGCTCCGCCTTGGCGAATTCGCGCAGTTCGGCCACGTCCTTTTCCGCGAAGGGCCGCGCCTTGGCGGCCAACTCGCGCAGGAAGCCCGCCACCTGGCTGGTCGACTCGGCCATCTTCGCCACCAGCGACACCTCGGCATAGTTACCGTAGCCGAGCAGTTCCGCTTCCTCGGCGCGCAGCTTGAGCAGGCGGCCGATCAACGGACCGTTGTCCCACTCGGGCTCGCCGAACTCCGCCGCGCGCGTCGTATAGGCGCGATACATGCGCGCGCGCAGATCGCGATCCTCGGCGTACTGCATGACCGGGATATAGCAGGGGGCCTGCAGGGTCAGCTTCCAGCCCGGTTTGCCGTCCTTCTCGGCTGCCGTGCGGGCGGCCGCCCTGACATCCGCCGGCAGGCCGGCGAGGCGGCTTTCGTCGTCGATCCATTCGGCGTGGGCATTGGTGGCGTCGAGCAGATTTTCCGAGAACTTCGCCGCCAGCGCGGACAGCTCCTCCTGGATTTCCTTGAAACGCGGCTTCCGCTCCTCCGGCAACTCGGCGCCCGACAGCCGGAAATCGCGCAGGTCATTGTCCACGATGCGCCGCCGGGTCGCCGTCAGCGTGGCGTATTCCGGACTCTCGCGCAGTTCCTTGACCTTGGCGAACAAGGCCAGATTCTGGCCCAGATCGGCATAGAAGCCGGTTACTTCGGGCAGCATGCTGTTGTACGCCTCGCGCCATTCCGGCACGTCCATCACCGCGTGCAGGTGGCTGACTACGCCCCAGGCGCGACCGAGCCGCTCGCCGGCGTCGGTCAGCGGCTGCATGAATCCCGCCCAGCTGGCCGGGGTGTCCGGACCCTGCAGACGGGCGACCAGAGCCCGGTAGTCCTCCAGCAACTGGCGAATGGCGGGGGCCACGTGGGCGGGCCGTACCGCATCGAAACGCGGCAGGTCGGTGAAATCGAGTAAGGGGTTCATGGCATCCATGGTGGGGGCGGGGGCGGTGGCGGAAGCTGGGAGCCACCATTGGCCCCCGGCCCGGGGTCAGGCAGTCAGGCGTTGCAGCGCTTCGCGGTACTTGGCGGTGGTCTTGGCCAGGATGTCGGCTGGCAGCTTCGGTCCCGGCGCCTGTTTGTTCCAGTCCAGCGTTTCCAGGTAGTCGCGGACGAACTGCTTGTCGAAACTGGCCGGGCTGCTGCCGACCCGGTAGGTGTCCGCCGGCCAGAAGCGGGAGGAGTCGGGCGTCAGCACCTCGTCGATGAGGTAGAGTTTGCCCGCGGCGTCGAGGCCGAACTCGAACTTGGTGTCGGCGATGATGATGCCGCGCCCGCGCGCGTAGTCGGCGGCTTCCTTGTAGAGGCGCAGGGCGGCGTCGCGGACCTGGGCGGCCAGCGTCGGGCCGACGGTCTTTTCGACCGTGGCGAAATCGATGTTTTCGTCGTGCGTGCCGAGTTCGGCCTTGGTTGACGGCGTGAATAGCGGCTCGGGCAGCTGCTGGGCCATTTGCAGCCCGGGCGGCAGTGCGATGCCGCAGACCTTGCCCGTCGCCTGGTAGTCCTTCCAGCCCGAGCCGATCAGGTAGCCGCGCACCACCGCCTCGACGAGGATCGGCTTCAGCCGCTTGACCACCATCGACCGGCCCGCGACCTGGTCGACCTCGTCGGGCGCGACCACCGACTCGGGCGCGACGCCGGTCAGGTGGTTCGGCACGACGTCGGCAAGCCGATCGAACCAGAACTCCGCCATCTGGTTGAGCACGCGGCCCTTGTCCGGGATCGGCTCGTTCATCACGACGTCGAACGCGGACAGCCGGTCGCTGGTGACGATCAGCAGCCGGTCGTCGCCGACCGCATAGTTGTCGCGGACCTTGCCGCGCGAGATCAGCGGCAGCGAGTGCAGGTCGCTCTGGAAAAGGGCTCCGGCCATGGCGGGCACACTCCTGGCGCTCTCGGACGTCGGACGTGAGCGCGCGGCCGACGGCCCCGCGCGGGGCCG
>WBZL01003875.1_pt1 | contig 13364 bp, 9 predicted proteins | sample 5204291 | NCBI WGS metagenome assembly WBZL01 (sample SAMN12344345, study PRJNA552823) | activated sludge metagenome | biome: Activated sludge suspended growth; feature: Nitrification reactor; material: Wastewater; isolation source: activated sludge from nitrification reactor of wastewater treatment...
TGACAAGCGGGAAACGGACTATTTCATTGACCTCACGCCGGAGGAAGACGTACTGGTCACGCCCCCGAGAACAGATTTACCGCCACCACTGCCGCCCCCGCTGCCGCCGCCCGTGATCGAACCCGTACCGGACGAGCAACTGCTGGAAGTTGAACCCGTGAAATTTGAGGACCAAACCCTGGATATGGACACGCCTTTAGAGCGCCCTGCGCCGGTATTCGAAAAACCCAAAATGCCGACCCTCCCTCCGCCAACGGAAGAAAAGGCCAAAGGCCCTGAGATTTTCACCATTGTGGAAGAAATGCCGCGATTCCCGGGTTGTGACGACCTGGCGACCAAAGCCGAACGACAGGCCTGTTCCGACAAGGCCCTGCTGGAATTCATGTACAACAACCTCAAATACCCCGCCATTGCCCGCGAGAACGGTATGGAAGGCACGGCCGTCATCCGCTTTGTGGTAGAAACCGACGGCAGCATTTCCGATGCGTCGATCCTCAGGGCCCCGGGCGCCGGGCTGGGCGAAGAAGCCCTCAGGGTAGTCAACCTCTTCCGGCAGAAAAACATCGTCTGGACACCCGGCAAACAAGGCGGCAGAGCGGTCAGGGTACAGTTCAACCTGCCGGTCAAGTTCAAACTGGAGAAGTAACCCTTGAGGCTTGACAGAGGATGAGAGGGTGAGAGGGGGTGAGCGGGAGAGTCATTCCTGACTTAAAGCGTAAACATGCATAAAATCTCCAGCTCCTATTTCAAATCAGTTGTTTTGCTTACTCCAAGGGATTACCTTCGGAGCAATCAGGCTGAAGAAGACCGGAAGGTAAAATATCCTTAACACAAGTTTTCCCTTTTCAACTGCTTCCCTCAGTTCATTAAAAATTATATGTCAAGCCCGGGTTATACTCCGGCAACTGCGGCCGGCGTCCGGATCCGGTATCCTTTCCAGCCGTACCAGGCCACCACCAGGAAGCAGAAGATCGGCAGGATAAAGGCCGTTTGAACGCCGTAATGGTCCGAAATCACACCCATGACCGGCGGCAGGATAGCCCCGCCGATGATGGCCATGATAATGAACGAAGACCCCAGCTTGGTCTGATGCCCCAGGTCCTTGACCCCGAGCGCGAAGATGGTCGGGAACATAATGGACATGAAGAAATTGACCCCCAGGACCGCATAAACAGCCATTTTACCGGCGCCGGTGGCGGCAACCAGGCACATCACGGCTGCCAGGACACCGTAGACCGCCAGTATCTTGGTATCCTTGATATAGCTCATGATGAAAGTGCCGAGGAACCTGCCGATCACGAACAGGAGGGTGCCGAAGATCATATATCCGGCAGAGGCCGTCTCCTTGGAAACGCCCAGCAGGTCGACGATATAGTCGATGGTGATCCCCCAGATACCCGCCTGGGCGCCCACGTAGAACAATTGCGCAATGACGGCGTAAACCAGGTGCTTGTGGCGGAAAATGGTCCGGTCGAAGCGCAGTTTTTCGCCTTTTTCGGGTTCCGGCATCTTGGTCATTGCGAAGAATGCCGCGACCAGGAGCACAACCGTTGCGATCCCTACATAGGGCAGGACCACTGCGTTGGCGGCCTGCTGTTTGGCTTCCATCGTGCTCAGGTCCCCTTCATTGCCGGCAAAGATCAGCGCGCCGGCCACATAGGGCCCTACAATCAGCGCCAGGCCGTTGAAAGATTGGGAGAAATTCAGGCGCTGGGAAGAAGTTTCCGGCTTGCCGAGGATCGTGATGTAGGGATTGGCGGCCGTTTCCAGGAAAGCCAACCCGCTGGCAATCACATAAAGGGCTATCAGGAAAAAGCCGAAGGTTAGCAATTTGGCGGCCGGAATGAACAACAATGCGCCGGCTGCATAAAGGACCAATCCCAGCAAGATCCCCTTCTTGTAATTGTAGCGTTCCATGAACAGGCCTGCCGGAAAGGCGATGGTGAAATAGCCGAAGTAGAAGGCTGTTTCCACCAGCAGCGCCTGCGCCCGCTTGATCTCAAAAACGGGCTGAAAATGCGCGATCAGCGCCGAATTGAAGATGTTGGCCAGCCCCCAAAGGAAAAAAAGGCTCGTCACCAGAATAAAGGGCACCAGGTAATTTTTGTTCTCCATCGTTGGTTATCGTTTTGATGTTGTTTGCGTTGGTTGGTTGGTGATCTGTTGATTTGATCATTTCCTCAGTTCCTCATTTCCTCAATTCCTCCCCTATTTCTGAGCCAGCACAGACACCGACCGGTCCAGGTGCACATACCCGCCGTCGACGAACAGGTATTGGGCGGTGACGTGGGAAGCCCGGTCCGACAGGAGAAATACGGCGGTATCCGCGATTTCTTCGGGCGTGGTCAGGCGGTTTCCCAGGGGGATCCGGCTGCCGATCTCGCGCAGTTTTTCTTCCGGGTTGTCAAACTGGCTGACCCATTCGTGGTAAAGCGGTGTGATGACCTCGGCCGGCACAATAGCGTTGACCCGGATGCCGTATTTCAGCAATTCCACCGCCCATTCGCGGGTCAGGGCCAGGATAGCGCCTTTGGCGGCGACGTAGGCCGAGGTATTGCCCTGGCCGGTGAGCGCCGTTTTGGAACTGATATTGAGAATAACGCCCTTGTTCTTTTTCAATTCGGGGAGAGCGAAATGCGCCAGGTTGAAATAGTGAAACAGGTTCTTTTCGAGGGAAGCGACAAAAGCGGCGGGCGTGCCGTGCTCAAGGCCTACCCCGTCATTCGCCCCGGCATTGTTGACCAGCGCGTCTATCCGGCCCAATCCGGACAGCGTTTCTTCGACCACTTCCCGGCAACTCTCGGGCGTACCCAGTTCCTTTTGAATGGCCAATGCCTTGCCGCCCTGCTTTTCAATATCCCGGGCGAGTGCTTCGCCTTCTTCCTTAAGTCTTCCGACAATGACCGGCACAGCGCCCTCTGCGGCCAGCAGCCGGCAAATGGCCTCACCGATTCCGCGGCCGCCGCCGGTCACGATGACGACCTTGTTCTTGATGTTCAGATCCATGGTTTAAAGTTGGTAAAAAAGTTTTGCATTCTCGCCTAAAACCCGGTCTTTAACTTCTTCGGAATAAGTCTCCAGATAACTTTCCACGATATCCATGACCCTGGGATACTCGCCGCTGAGCAAACAAACCGGCCAGTCGGATCCGATCATCAGCCGCTCCGGACCGAAAGCTTCGTACACCACGTCGAGATACGGATTGAAATCCCAATGGTCCCAATTGCCCCAGTCCGCCTCGGTCACCATTCCGGAAAGCTTGCAGTAAACGTTTGAAGATGCGGATGCCAGGGCGCGGATATGGTCGCCCCAGGGTTCGATTCTATCGGCCTTGATATTGGGTTTGGCGATATGATCCAATACGAAACGCTGCTCCGGGAATTTGAGGGCCAACCCGACCGCCGCCGGCAATTGATTGGGGTACACCAGGATATCATAAGTGAGCCCGAATTCGCGCAGATAAGATATGCCGCGCTGGAAATCAGGGCGCAGCATAAAGTCTTCGGGTTCGGCCTGCACGATATGGCGGATCCCCTTCAGCAGGGGGTTTGAGGCCAGTTTGTCCAGCCTTTCGCGGATATCTTCGCTCTGCAGGTCCACCCAGCCCACGACCCCCAGGATAAAATCGTTTTGTTCGGCCAGGTCGAGCAGAAAGGCTGTTTCTTCATCCGATTGATCGGCCTGTACGGCAATGCTCCCGTCGTAACCGGCGGCTTTCAGCAGCGGTTCAAGGTCCCCGGGTAAAAAATCCCGGCGGATGGCCTGCATGTCTTCCGTGATCCAGGCATCGCGCACCGGATTGAAATGCCAGAAATGTTGGTGGGTGTCTATTTTCATGTTGAGGAATCGAGGAATCGAGGAATCGAGGAATCGAAATCAGCTCTTCGATTCCTCAGTTCCTCAAGTATTAATAAGCGACCACACGCTGCCGGGCTACGCCCAGTCCTTCCACGCACAACTCCATCGCATCCCCTGGGCGCAGGTAACGCTGCGGATTCAAGCCCATGCCGACGCCGAAGGGCGTACCGGTGGAAATGACATCTCCGGGCAGGAGGGTCATGAACTGGCTGATATAACTCACCAGAAAAGGCACTTTGAACACCAGGTCGGCGGTGCTGCTGTTCTGCATCATTTCGCCGTTGAGGGTAAGCCAGAGGGGCAGGTTGCCGCTGTCGGGAATTTCATCTGAGGTCACCAGATAAGGACCCAACGGCGCAAAGGTATCGGCGCTTTTGCCTTTTACCCACTGGCCTGAACGCTCCAGCTGGAAGGCCCGTTCGCTGATATCGTTGTGGACGAGATACCCCGCAATATGGCTCACGGCATCGGCTTCCTCCACGTAAGCGGCCTTTTTGCCGATCACGACAGCCAGTTCCACTTCCCAGTCCGTCTTGACGCTGTTTTTGGGAATGATCACATCGTCAAACGGACCGCATATGGCGCTGGTGGCCTTGAAGAACAACACCGGCTCTTTCGGCAGTTCCATGCCGCTCTCTTTAGCATGCTGGGCGTAGTTCAACCCCACGCAGATCAGCTTGGACGGACGGGCGATGGGCGCCCCCAGCCGCTCGCCGCTGTCAACCGGCGGGCAATCTTCCCGATGGGTTTCGAGCCACTTTTTCAGGCCTTTGATGCCGTCCTCCGCGAAAAAGGCCTCATCAAAATCGGAAGTGAACGCGCTCACATCCAGGCGCAGGCCGTTTTCCAGTTCTACGCCGGGTTTTTCCCCGCCGGCAGGGCCGAATCTCAGTAATTTCATGGTATAGATTTTAGGCCGGCTCCCCGGCAATCCTGGCTGTTTTTCCCCACGCTCCACGAACAACCATTATCATTGCGAATCAAGGGTAAAAAATCCCGTAGGGATCAAATCTCGGTAGACGAATCGGTTAAACGTGGTTCAGCATGCCGTAGGTATGCGATGTGATGGCCTCACATTGCGTACCTACGGCACGCCAAAAACGCCTGATTACCATCATTCTACCAATATTTTGTACCTGACGGCACATTTATCGTGGATTCAACCCTTGATTCGCATTATCTACAATCAAAAAACAACCACAAACAACAATCGCTCCAATCAAGTATTCAGTTTCACAAATCCCCCGTCGATCGGGTAGTCCGTTCCGGTAATGAAACCGGCCTCGTCCGAACAAAGGTACAATGCCAGGGCGGCTACCTCTTCGGGTGTCCCCATGCGTCCGATCGGCTGGGTTTTCGACAGCTTCTCGAACATCTCACCTTCTTTTCCGGGATAATTCTTTGCCAGGAATCCGTCGACGAACGGCGTATGGATCCGCGCAGGCGAAATGCTGTTGCAGCGGATGCGATCGGCAACATAATCCTTGGCCACGGAAAGGGTCATTGCCAACACCGCGCCCTTGGTCATGGAATAGGCAAACCGGTCGGCAATGCCCACCAGGCCGGCCACCGAGGCCATGTTCAGGATGACGCCGCCGCCGTTGGCTTTCATATGCGGCAAACAGGCCTGCATGCAGTTGTACACGCCTTTGACATTTACGCGGTACAGCCGGTCCAGATCATCCGGCCCTGTTTTTTCCAGGTTGCCGACGTGGGCGATCCCGGCGTTGTTCACCAGGATATCAATGGGGCCTTCCCCGGCGATACGGTCGATTGTTTCCTTTACGGCATCGGTATCCCCGACATCCCCGGCATAAACCCGGGCCGAACCGCCCGCTTCGGTGATCGTTGCGGCTACCTGGCCGGCTTGTTCCGCATTGAAATCCAGGATGCAAACCCGGGCGCCGTTCCGGGCAAAGAGCCGGGCAATAGCCGCTCCGATGCCGCTGCCGCCGCCGGTGATGACCGCTTGTTTGTGTTCCAGTGTGAATGGCATGGTTTATCCTTCGCTTTTTTCTGTCCTGATCATCCGCACGCTGAAAACGGGGCCCGCCCGGTGCCCGACATGCGGCATAAACTTGATATTGACCCGGCGTTTCGACCGGGTAAGTTCCGGGGGAATGGGGTAGGTAACGGTGATGAACTGCCCGTCCGCTTTCCCCGAAATATTCTCAGTGGCAATGGTCTGACCGTCTACCTGGATATCGAAAGTCTTGGAGCCGGTAAAGCCGCCCCAATATTCAACTGCCAGCGCCATGGGGCCCTCCGGCAGGACGTTCATCTGGAATCCGAACCAGCCGCCGCGTTCGGCGCCCCGCATTTTCCGGTCCTGGAAGTCCTGGGGAAAGGTTTTTTCACCTTCCAGCTTGTGGTTGCGTTCGGGCTGCATTTCGCCCATTTGCAGAAAATCGAAGGTAAGGGCTTCCAGCCGTTTTTTCTCGGCCAGTTCGGCTTCGTAGGCCGCCTGCTTTTCGTCCCATTTTTGTTGATTGAAAATATCCCAGTATACCGAATACCGGCGCTCGTTGGTCTGATAGAACGGTTTGAGGACCACATCGCGGGGTTTGCCCACGCCTTCGGTTTTGAAGGTATTGGGTTCCCCCGCAACCGGTTTGAGCCAGGCTGCCGGGTTTCGGTCTTCCGTAAAGAAATACGGCACATAATCCGGAGCATGGGCGTTGGGGTCGTCCTCCGGCCCCAGGTCGCCGGCCAGTACCAGCGGGCCGTACATGACCGCAATCCGGTCGGTGTCATCGGGCATGGTCTCCAGCCGGAGCGTGAACGGGAATTTGACCGTGACCTTATCGCCGTCTTTCCAGTAGCGCCGGATGGCGATGAAACTGCCCGGCGCTTCGGTGATCTCCTGCACCTTGCCGTTGACCTGCACTTCGGCGCCCGACGGGTCAACCCAATGGGGATAGCGTATGCGCAGAATGAGCCCCACAGGCTCCGGGGTCGAGAAGGTCAGGGTAGATCCCTGTTGCTCGGGGAAACGGGTATCCTGCCGGAGCTTCAGCCCTTTCTCCGGCCAGTCCAGCTCGGAGGCGATAAACTGGTCGACAAACAGTTCTTCGTCGTTGTGGTAATAGATGGCGCCGCCGTACTTGCTGTGGTTTTCCATCCCGGTGCCGATGCAGCAGGTAAACCACATCGGGTCCTGGTATTCCTTGCGGCCGCCCATTTCCAGGGAGAGGTTGTAGATCACCCGGCCGTCTTTGGGGTTTTGAGAGGAAAGGATATGGTTGAACAGGGCCCGTTCGTAAAAATCGCCGATCTCGGCGCTGGCATTGAGCCTGAACAGGTGGTCGGACAACTTCAACATGTTGTACACATTGCAGGTTTCGGTGGTTTCGTCGCTGAGGCGGTTGCGCAGCTTGTCGGGTTGTCCGAAATACTCGTGGTTGCCGTGCCCGCCGGTTACGTAGGAATGATGGTGCACCACCTGGTCCCAGAAGAAAGCGGCCGCATCCAGGTCATGCTGGTCGGCGGTCAGTTCGTAGCGGCGTTCCAGTCCGATGAGTTTGGGGATCTGGGTATTGCCGTGTTTGTTGGGCAGGATGTCTTCACCTTCGGCGAGGGGTTCCAGGATGGCCTTGTGCTGAAAAATGCGGGAAAGGCGCAGATAGCGTTCATCGCCTGTATCGGCATAGAGGTCGGCCAGGGTTTCATTGATGCCGCCGTGTTCGCAGTTGAGCATATCCTGCACCTGTTCATCGGTGAGTCCGCCGACGACGGTTTCGATCCAGTCGGCCAGTTTCCGGTTTACGATCAGGGCTTTCTGGTTGCCGCAGAGCCGGTAGGCGTCCCGGAGGCCGGCCATGGTTTTGTGCTCGTTGTACCAGGGCACCCAGATGCCGTTCAGGTCGAATCCCTGGGACCGGATATCGCCTTTGGCCACTTCTTCGGTCAGGATCTTCTTGCCGTTGGGAAAAGCGCCGATAAACCCGTCGCCGTCCGCTTCCTGACAGGCTGCCAGCTCATCGACGATATAATTGACCCGGTCGAGCATCCGCTGGTCGCCCGTGGTGCGATACATCAGCGAGCAACCGCTCAGGTAATGCCCCAGGCTATGACCGGCGATGGTCTCATTCTCCCAGCCCGGGTAATGCTCCGCTTTGGGTTCGAGGCCCGCAGCTTCCCGGAATTTGGCCAGGAACCGGTCGGGCTCGTAATTGAGGAGCGATTGCAGGTTGAGGTCGGTAGCGTGTTTGAAGGGCCCGTCCAACAATTTGACCTGAGCAAGATCAAAGGGCAGCACCCGGAAGGTCACTTTTTCAGGACCGCCGGTTTGAACAAAATAAGCCTTGGGCGGGCTGCTTTGGCAAGCGACAATCAAAAGGGGCACCAACGACAACAAGCAAATGGACCTGCAAGACATAAGCTTTCGGTTTCGGATGAACGGATAGCGCCCAAAGCTAAAAAAAATGAAGAAAAAACCCGGCTTTACGAAATGCGCCGTGCAGGAATTTTCCTAGTTTTGAAAAATGCATCCTTATTTTAACCGTTCAATGGCCATAAAATGAATTTTACGGAGCGCTCATCCTGCCGAATTCCCGCTGCTTTCCAGTCAAGACCACTATACCGGATGTTTTGGACCTGGGCCTTGACCATGGGCTGCAGCCCGGTTTTTACCCAGCAAATCCTGAACGGCAGTTTCGAAACCGTCCAGGTGCAGTGCGGGTACAACCTGTCCAATGAAGATTTTTCGGATAAGATGCCGGATGTGGTCGGGTTCGGGGAGAAGAACGAACTGGATATCCTGCAAAACCAATGCAACTACGGTCCGGCGCAGAGTGGGCGGTATTTTGTCGCCTTGTACGGCAAGGAGGGTCTTACGGATGCACTGGGACTCCGATTGTCGGCGCCGTTGGACCCGCAGCTGACCTATAAGGTGGAATTTTATGCCAAGATCGGAGAGATCGATGACCTGGCCTCCCGGCTGGCTGTCGGCGTGGGCACTACGGCTACGTCACACGGCGAATTGCTGTACACCACATCGGATCTCTACCGGGAATGGACCCGGTATGAGTTCCAGTTCAAGCCGCCGATCGCAGGGGCTTACCTTACTGTGTTGATCGAAACTGCCGGCGGCGCCTGGCTCTTCGTCGACAACTTTTCGCTGGTTTGCCCCAGGATCGGGTTGGGCCCCGACACCACTTATTGCGAAGTGCAAAATATTCTGCTTGAGTCGAAGGACGAGTTCGATGCCTACCGGTGGAGCGACCAATCCACCGGGCGCAGCATCACCGTCAGTCAACCGGGGCTTTACTGGATGGAAGGCGTCACCGGAGGCTGCACGGTCAGGGATACGGTCAGGATTGCGGAGGACGAATTCAATTGCACCTGCAAGGTGTACCTTCCGACGGGCTTTTCCCCCAACGACGACGGCATCAACGATACCTGGACGCCGGTTTCCCCTTGTGAGCTGATGGATTACGAATTGCTGGTTTTTAACCGGTGGGGCGGCGTGGTGTTCCGGTCTCAAAACCCGGCTGAAGGGTGGAACGGCAGGGAATCTCCGGCCGGGACCTATCCATATCTGCTGCGATACCGGGTAGCGCACGGGGATTCCGGCGAGATGCGGGCCACAGGCGCGGTCAACCTGATCCGATAAGCGCCGGAGGAAACATGTGTCGACTAATATGAAACAATAGTAGAGCGGCATGGCCGTTTTAAGCCCGAACTTTACGGCATTTCCCAGTCATCAAACTGATTAGATGAAGCACCGTTACATTCTTTTTTTTCTTTCCATCGCATTGACCTTCACAACGGTTTCCGGCCGGCAGACCATCGCCGAACAGCTCAAGACAGCCACCGGCAGGGAACGGGTCGATTTGTTGAACGCCGATGTGGAGCAACTCCGGTTTACAGACGCTGAAACTGCAAAAAAACGGGCCGAAGAAGCGCTCAAACTGAGCAAAAAACTCAATTACCCATCAGGTATCGCCAAAAGCAGCCTGTATCTCGGGATCAAGGCGCGGGATGATAAGAGTTATCAAAAATCCGCCAATTACCTGGAAGAAGCTGCCCAGGCCGCCCAGGCCGCCGGTGACCGGAACCTGGAATTGACCGCATGGAAGGTGCTGGAGCAGGTTGCCCGCATAAAAGGCTGGAACAATTCCCTGGCAGAGGCCGAACTGCACATTAAAAAACTGGAAAACGGCATCGCCCTGGAAGCCAAATCCGCCGAGTACGAACAATTGAAAACGGACTTCGACACTAAAGAGGACGCCCTCAGCAAATCCCTGACCGAGAACCAGGCCATCCGCCGGACCCTGAACATGACCCGGGAAGAGATCCTTGTGCAAGAAGCCGAACTGGCCCGGATAGGCCAGCAAAAGGCGGAACTGGAAACCAAAGCTGCGCAACTGGAGGCCGAATCCGCCCGAAACGCCCTGGAAGCCAGTGAAAAGGAAAAGGAGCTCCTGCAGATCAACGACCGCCTCAGGCGCCAGCGGTTGATCCAGCTCATGCTGTTTATCGGGCTGGGCGCCGCAGTGATCATCATCTTCCTCCTTTACCGGTTTTACCGGTTGAAACGGATCCGGGCCGAAGAGAAAATCCAGACCCAGCGCCAGCTCATGCAACAGGAAAAAATGGCCACGCTCGGCCAGCTCACCGCCGGCATCGCGCATGAGATCAAAAACCCGCTCAATTTTGTCAATAACTTCGCCGAAGGTTCCTCGGAAATGGCTGAGGATCTGAAGGATGCGCTGAACAAAACGGGGTCCTCATCCGACGACCAGGAGCTGGCCATGGAATTGGCCGAAGACCTCCGGCAAAACGCCGCCTATATCCTGCACCACGGCAAACGCGCCGACCGGATCATCAACAGCATGATGGAACACGCCCGCGGCGACCGGGGCGCCCCGCAGCAAGTAGACCTGAACCTGCTGGTGGAAGACTCCGTGAATTTGACCTACCACGGCTATCGCGCCCTGCACCCTACCTTTAATATCGATCTGCAGCTGGATCTGGCACAGTCGCTGCCCAAGGCGGAAATCGTCCCGCAGGACCTGAGCCGGGTACTGCTCAACCTCCTCAACAATGCCTGCTACGCCCTGCACCAGAAATTCAAGGAGAAGGGTGAGGCATTCGCCCCTGTCCTGTCGGTTAAAACCGAAAGAACAGCCGATGACCTGGTCATCCGCATCCGCGACAACGGCCCGGGAATCCCTGAGGCCATCCGCGACAAGGTGTTCAACCCCTTCTTCACGACCAAACCTACCGGAGAAGGCAATGCGGGCCTCGGGCTGTCCATCAGCTACGACATCGTAGTGCAGGGAATGAACGGGAAGATCGATTTCAAGAGTAAAGAAGGAGAGTTTACGGAGTTTGAGATCCGGGTGCCTGGGGGGAGGGTGTGAGAGGGAGAGAGAGGGAGAGGGAGGGTGAGAGGGTGAGAGAGAGTGAGAGGGTGAGAGGGTGAGAGGGTGATGCTTCGACTACGCTCAGCACAGGGAGCAAACTACGAGACCGTTCAATAAAGTGGTTTTCACGCGAAGACGCAAAGACGCAAAGTTCTGATTTTCATCACGCTGCGCGTGCTAAAAATCCTGTTGACACAAAATCCTGAACAGTCTCCAAACTACAGTGACAGGGAAAGATGCGAGGCCAAATAAACAGATCAACAAATAAACAAATAAACAGATAAACGAATCAACAGATAAACAAATCACCAAATCAACCTCCGGCGGCCGAAGCTCCGCAAGAGCGAAGGCGGCAAATAAACGAATCAACAGCATCCACAAGCCCGGTTTTACCAAAGGCGCCGATGAAAAAAAAGGAAAAAACCGGAATCAGCTCTTACGATATTCCGTAGGTTTCAGACCGAACTCTTCTGCGAAGGTTTTGGAAAAGTATTTGGGGTCGTGAAAACCCACTTCATAGGCGACCTGCGAGATGTTCAGGTCCGTTGTTTCCAATAGCTCCTTGGCCTTGTGCAGGCGGATGGAACGCATAAAATGCGTGGTGGATTTTCCGGTCAGGGCTTTGATCTTCTTGTGCAGTTGAGAGCGGCTCATGCCGATAGCGTGGCACAACTGCGGAGTGGCAAAATCCTCGTCGTCAAGGTGGGCCTCAACGGCGCTCCTTACCCGGATGATGAAGCTGTCCTCGTATTGCGCAGTTTCCGGCCCATTGTCGTCCAGGCCGGACAAGGAACTATACCTGACCTGCAATTGGCGGCGCAACTCCAGCAATTTGGCCAGGTGGGTCAGCAATTCCTTTTTATCAAAGGGTTTGGCCAGGTAAGCGTCGGCGCCTCGCTCCAGGCCGGCGATGCGCGATTCCACGTCGGCTTTGGCCGTGAGCAATACGATCGGGATATGACTGGTTAGCTGGTCCGTTTTCAGGGCTTCGCACAGTTCAAGCCCGTCTTTTTCCGGCATCATCACATCACTGACAATGATATCCGGGATATCTTCCAGCGCTATTTCAATCCCTTCTCTGCCGTTGGCGGCCAGCACCAGCCGGTAATCCTGTTCCAGACAGGAGATCAGGTATTGCTGCACATCGGGATTGTCCTCCACAATGAGCAAAGTGGGCGCATCTTCTTCTCTTCCATCGGTGGTTGAAGGGGTGCTATCCGTCGTCTCGGCAATTCCCGGTATAAAATCGGCAACCTGGGTGAGCACGTCCTTCTCAGTAGCAGGGGCTGATTGCCGGATGGGTATCGTTACATAAAAAGAACACCCGACCTCCTCGTTTTCTGCCCGGATATCCCCATCCATCAGCTTAACCAACTCCCGGGTCAGCGCCAGTCCGACCCCGGTGGAATTGGCCCTGCGGATCCCGTCCTTGGGATCAGCCTGGAAGAACTGGTCGAAGATATAAGGCAGCTGATCCTCGGGGATACCGGCGCCGCTGTCTTTTACGCGAAGGTTCAGCAAGTCGCCGGACCGGTCAACTAAAAATTCGATATGACCGCTTTCCGGGGTGTATTTGACGGCATTGGACAACAAGTTGGAAACAACACTGAGCAACCTGTCCGGGTCGTAGTCCATCACCAATTCGCGGATCTCACTCTGAAACGTCAGGCGGATCCCTTTGCTTTCTGCAAACGACTGGAAGGATTCGGCGACATACCGGAGAAAATGCATGACATCGGATCGAACCGGCCGGAGTTCCAGTTTGCCGGATTCCAGCTTTCTCAGGTCGAGGATCTGATCGACCAGCACCAGCAGGCTATCGCTGTTGCGCCGGATCATTTGCAACCCCCTGGAGAACCACTTTTCGGGGTTTTCGGCTACTTGTCCGGCCATTCCGCTAATGACAGTCAGGGGCGTGCGGAGTTCGTGGGAGATATTGGTAAAAAAACGGGATTTCAATTCATCCAGCTCCTGGAGCTGTTCGTTCTTTTCCTCCAGTTCTCGGGCTTTCTCCGCTTTGCGCAGGGTATTCAGCTCATTCAGGGTCTTGTTGATGGTGATTTCCAGGTCCAGTCTTCAACTGTGCCGCGCTGAATTCATAGTGGCCGATGCGGTTGGCCGGCACCTGGAAGCAAT
>WBZL01003876.1_pt1 | contig 13364 bp, 9 predicted proteins | sample 5204291 | NCBI WGS metagenome assembly WBZL01 (sample SAMN12344345, study PRJNA552823) | activated sludge metagenome | biome: Activated sludge suspended growth; feature: Nitrification reactor; material: Wastewater; isolation source: activated sludge from nitrification reactor of wastewater treatment...
GATGAAGGCCGGGGCGTCGGCGAAGTCGAAGAGGCCGCTGGTGTGGCCGAGCAGCTGGCGTAGGGTGATCGCCGCCGGCTGGTATCCGGCTGCCGCCAGGGCCGCGAGGCGATCCGGCGCCAGGTGGGCGGTGAGCGGATCGTCGGGGTGGAGCCGGCCCTCCTCCCAAAGGCAGAGGGTGGCAGCGGCCGTGAAGGTCTTGGTGACGCTCGCGAGGCGGACCGGGTGCGCCGGGGAGAGGAGCGTGCCGCGGCCCGGGTCGGCGAGGCCGGCGGCGCTGGACCAGTCGAGGCCCCGGGAGGGGCAGCTGAGCGCGAGGGCGATCCCCGGGATCAGCGGATCATCCGCCACCCAGCGGTCGAGAAGGCCCGTCAGCCGGGCTGCGAGGTCGCCGCCCTGCGTCATTGCCTCGTCAATCGAGGTAGGGACCGGTGAAGGCCAGGCCTTCGAGGACAGCGACCGCGATCCCCACCAGCCAGACCTGGCGCCGGGACAGCGCCTGCCAGGTGCCCCGGGGGTCGCTCGCCAGCCGGGTGAGGGCCGGCCCGGCGAAGAGGGCAAAGAGAGGCAGCATCGGCACTGCGTAGCGGGCGATCGAGTGCATGAAGAAGAACAGCACGGTGCAGTAGGCGAAGAAGGCGGCGATCGTCCACAGCCATGGCCTGCCCCGCGGTGGCTGCAGGGCGAGGCCGACGGGGAAGGCGGCGAGGAGCAGGGCGTAGAGCGCGTAGCTACCCGTACGTAGTAGCACCGCGAGCCACCGCGGGGCGTCCTGGTAGCCGCGCCCGCGCCTGGCGAGCACGCCGCCGGGCAGCTGGTCGGTCAGCGCCGAGTCCTTGTCGAGGAGGCGGAAGTACTGTTGGGAGAACTGTTTGCGAAGAAGGGTGAGGGCCCCGCGGCGCTCCACCAGGCTGCGCACCTTGGCCATCAGCAGGCGGTTGCGCTCGGGGTAGTTGTCCGCCCCCGTCATGTAGTCGCGGTAGGCCTCGCCCACCTCGCGATCGGTCCGGCTGCGGCGGGCGAGGCTCGAGAGGCCCAACCAGAGATTGAAGCGCGAGCTGTCGGCGATCACCAGCCGGCCGCTCTGCCGGTAGTTGACGATCAACGTCGGGGTGATCGTGAGCGCGGTCATCGCGAGCACGAGGGCGATCGCCGTGAGCCCCTCGCGGCGGGACCGCTTCCAGGCCAGGGCGGCGAGGACCACCGGCAGGAAGCCCATCAGCAGGTTCTTGGTCAGCACGGCGAGCCCGAGGACCACCCCGAGGGCGGCGAGCCACGGCCGTGAGCTCGGCCGGCGGGCGAGCACCCAGAGGGCCGCCACGAAAAAGGCGAGGTGCAGCACCTCCGGCCAGAAGGTGTGGGTGTAGGCCGCGAGCGGCGGATAGCCGACGACCAGCAGGCCGGCAAGGGCGGCGCCGGCCGGCGAGGCGCCGAGCAGGCGGGCGAGGTCCCAGATCAGCAGCGCGGTCAGCGCCAGCAGCAGGGTCTGAGCGACGATCGCCAGGCCCGGCGAGCCGCTGGCCAGCAGCAGGGCGAGGAAGCGCGGGTAGAGGGGCGGCCAGAGCAGGTCGAGCTCCACCGGCCGGCCGGAGAGCATGGTCTCGGCCTTCGCCAGGTAGCGCAGCTCGTCACCCACCGGCTGCCGTGGCGTGGGGTGGTCGTCGAGCCAGAAGAGGCTCGCGTGCAGCAGGAGCACCGCCAGCAGGGCGAGGCCGAGCGCCAGGCGCGGCAGCGAAAGCGAGGATGGGCGGACCATGGGAGCGGGGGCAGGATAGCGGGCGGGACGGCCCGCCGCAACCTCGTTCAGACCTCTGTGGGGCGGGTCGGTGCCGGCCTCGCGGTCGTTCACGCGATGCCCTCTTGGGGCTGCTAGACTCCCGCTCCAGCGCTCGTTTCGCCCGCTGTGAGTCGTCCCCTGGCCGGCCGCCAGGGCGGGCCACCACCGAGGCGAGCGGTCCAGGCGAGCGTTCCAGCGGACGAGGGTAGGCGTGCTCCGAGAGCTCCACGTCAAGAACATTGCGGTGGTGGCCGAGGCCAGCGTCGAGCTCGGCGATGGTCTCCATGCGTTGACCGGTGAGACGGGCGCCGGCAAGTCGATCGTCGTCGACGCCCTGCTCCTCCTCGCCGGTGGCCGTGCTTCGACCGAGCTGATCCGCACCGGTGCCGAGGCGCTGGCGGTCAGCGGCGTCTTCGAGCCGCACGGCGAGGCCTGGCGGCATCGCTTGGAAGAGGCCGGCCTCGAAGCCGTCGGCCCCGAGCTGGTGGTGCGCCGCGAGGTGAGCCGCAGCGGCCGCAATCGCGTCTTCGTCAACGATCAACCGGCGACCGCCCGCCTGCTTGCCGAGCTGGCGCCGGAGCTGCTCCATGTGCACGGCCAACGCGACGAGCTTGCCCTGCAGGAGAGCGAGCAGCAGCGCGAGTGGCTCGACCTCGCGGGCGGGGCAGAGGCCCGCCAGCTGCTGGCGGCCACGGCGGCCGCCCATGAGCGGTGGTCGCGGCTCGCCAGCCGCCTCGAGGCCCTGAGCGGCGATCAGCGGGCCCGCCGCGAACGTCTCGAGCTGCTGCGTTTCCAGGCGAGCGAGATCGACGCCGCGGCGCTCGTTACCGGTGAGGACGACGAGCTGCGGCGCGAGCGCGAGGGACTGCGCCATGCCGAGGCCCTGCGTGGCGCTCTGAGCGGCGCCCTCGCCCTTCTGCTCGAGGACGAGGAAGCGGCCGTGGCGCGGGTGGCCCGCTCGCAGAGCCTGCTGGCCGAGATCGCGGGCTGGGAGGCGCGGGCGGCCGATTGGGGCCGCGAGCTCGAGAGCGCCCGCATCGGGCTCGGCGAGGTGGCGCGCGACGTCGCCGCCCGCCTCGACGCCATCGCCGCCGACCCTGGCCGTCTGGACGCCGTCGAGGAGCGCCTGGCGACGATCGAGCGGCTCTGCCGCCGCTTCGGTGCCGGGAGCGCCGAGATCCTCGCCCGCCGCGCCGAGATCGCCACCGAGATCGACGAGCTCGACGGCAGCGCCGCCGACCGCGAGGAGCTCGACAAGGCCGTCGCTGCGGCGCTGGCTGACTACCGGCAAGCCGCCCTCGCTCTCTCGGCCGGCCGCCGGCGCTGGGGAGACGAGCTCGCCAAGCGGGTGGTGCGCGAGCTTGCCGACCTCGCCCTCGGCAAGGCCCGGTTCGCCGTCCGCCTCGACCGCCGCCGGCTAGCTGCGAGCCCCCTCGAGATCGCCGGCGAGCGGGTCGAGATGGGCCCGGCGGGGATCGATCAGGTGGTCTTCGAGCTGGCGGCCAACCCGGGCGAGGAACCGGGGCCGCTTTCGCGCCTGGCCTCCGGTGGCGAGCTGTCGCGGATCTCGCTCGCGCTGCTCCTCGCCGTCGGTGGCGACGGCGGCGCCGGCCAGCCGACGTTGGTCTTCGACGAGGTGGACAGCGGCATCGGCGGCGCCCAGGCGGCGGCCCTCGGCAAGAAGCTGCAGCGCCTGGCCGCCGGCCGCCAGATCCTCGCCGTCACCCATCTGCCACAGGTGGCGAGTTTCGCCGACCTCCACTATCGCATCGCCAAGCGCCAGAAGGCCGGGCGGACCTTCACCGAGGTGACGCCGCTCGACGCCGCGGCCCGCGTCGAGGAGATCGCTCGCATGCTCGCTGGCAGCGAGGTGACGGACCTCTCGCGCTCGCACGCCGGCGAGCTCCTCGCCAACGCGGCACGCCCGGCCTGAGATGGGCGAGTCCCCCTCAGGCGCGCTCTCCGCACCTTGGTGGCATTGGGGCGAGGCGGTCGAGCCGCTCGTCGCCCTCCTCGACCGGGGTGGTATCCTCGCCATTCCGACCGAGTCCTCCTACGCGCTGGGCGCCGACCCACGCAGCCGGAGAGGGGTCGAGGCGATCTATCGCATCAAGGAGCGTGAGCGAGACAAACCCTTGCCGATCGTGATCGCGGACCTCGACCAGCTCCCGGCCCTTGGCATCGCCCCCGACGCTCCCTTGCTGGCGGGTGCCGCCGCCCTCTGGCCGGCGCCCCTCTCGATCCTCCTGCCCACCACCTCCCAGCTGCCGGCGAGCGCCGGAAGCGGCAATCTGGCCGTGCGCCGGCCAGCCCATCCGCAGCTCCTGACCCTGCTGGCGCGGCTGGCTCGCCCGCTGACCGCCACCAGCGCCAACCGCAGCGGCGAGCCACCCCTGCTGGAACCGGCGGCGGTGGCCGACCTCGTGGCCGGGGCCGATGCCGTGGTGGTCGATGGCGGCGCCTTGCCGGGAGGGCCGCCGTCGACGCTCATCACCCGCGGTCCGCAGGGCATTGAGGTGCTGCGCGCGGGGAGCTTTCCCCGCAACCGCTGGGCCTGCCTGGAGACCACCCCTTGAACAGCCGACCCCGCACCTCAGCTCTGCTCGGCCCCCTGGTCCTCGCTGGCAGCTTCCTCGCTGGCCCTGGCCGCGCTGCCGCGCCGCCAGGGCAGGCCGCTGCGGCGCCATCCGTCATCGGCCTCGACGAGATCAGCGTCGGGCAGCGCGGTTACGGGATCTCGGTCTTCCGCGGCAGCGAGCCCGAACGCTTCGAGGTCGAGGTGGTGGGTGTGCTGCGCAACCTCAGCCCGGCGACCAGCTTCATCATCACCCGCCTCTCCGGCCAGGGCCTCGAGAGCTCGGGCGTGGTGCAGGGGATGAGCGGCAGCCCGGTCTACATCGAGGGCCGCCTCGCCGGCGCCGTGGCCTTCGGCTGGGCCTTCTCGAAGGAGGCGATCGCCGGCATCACACCGATCGCCGAGATGCGCCAGCTGGCGAGCGATCCCACCGGGCTGCCGGCCGGCAGCCCCTTGCAGCCCGGCCCGGGAGCGACCGCGAGCGGGGCGGAGGCGCCCGAGCCGCAGCCGGCCGCGAGCTGGCGCCAGGTGCTGGCAGCCGCCGCGGAGCCCACGGCGACGCGGCTCGAGACGGCACTGGCAGCCCTGCGGCCACGGCTGGCGGGCGGCGGCCTGCCGGCGGGAGCGGCGAGCGGCATCCAGTTCTCGGCCGCCGGCTTCGGCAGCGGGACGACGGCGCTCCTCGACCGCGCGCTCGGCGGTGTCACCCCGGCCGGCCGCGCCCGGCCGGCGAGCGGTGATGGCCAGGCATCGACGGCAGAGGCCCTGGCGCCGGGCCGCATGCTCGCCGTGGTGCTGGTCGACGGCGATCTGCAGCTGGCGGCGAGCGGCACGGTCACCGACCGGCTGGGCGACAAGGTCCTCGCCTTCGGCCACGCCCTCCTCGGCAGCGGCCCGGTGTCACTGCCGATGGCGACGGCCGAGGTGGTCACCGTGATGTCGAGCGCCAACACCTCGTTCAAGCTGTCCAACGTCGGCGAGATCGTCGGTGCCGTCACCCAGGACCGCCGGGTGGGCCTGCTCGGCAGGCTCGGTGCCGAGGCACCGATGATCCCCGTCCATCTGCGGGTCGAGGCGGCACGGGAGCGCGATTTCACCGTGCGCATCGCCGAGGTGCCGGGTTTCACCGCTGGGCTGCTGTCCAGCGCCCTCCTCGGCAGCCTGGAGATGACCTCCTGGCGCGCCGGTGCCATGGGCCTCGACCTCGAAGCGCGCTTCGTCCTGCCCGACTACGGTGACCTCGAGGTGCGGCAGAGCTTCGACGGCGACAACGCCGCCAGCGAGAGCGTCGGCTATCTGCTGACCATCGCCGGCTTCCTGCTCGACAACGACTTCGAGAAGGTGAAGGTGGATGCCATCGAGGTGAGCCTGCGCCAGGCGCCGAGCCCGCGCAAGGCGACCCTGGTGAACGCCTTCGTCAGCCGCCCGGTGGCGCATCCCGGCGAGACCGTCGAGCTGAGCTTCGACCTTGCCACCTACCGCGGGGAGCTGCTGCACCGCCGGCTGTGGCTGGCCTTGCCGGCGGACCTGCCGGCCGGCAAGCTGCAGCTCCTGGTCGGCAGCGGCGTTGACGCCGACACCGCCCGCCTCGCCGCCGAGCCGGTCTCGCCGCTCGACTTCCGGCAGGCCCTAGAGCTGGTGCGCGGCTTCCATTCGCGCCGCAAGCTGGTGGTCCTGGGCCTGGTGCCGGGCGCCGGGCTCGCCACCGCCGGCCAGACGCTGCCGCGCTTGCCGGGCTCCATCCGCTCGTTGTGGGGAGCCTCGGGCGCTTCCGCCGGGCTTACCCCGCTGCGCCTCGCGGTCGCCACCGACTTCGCCATGGACTTCGAGGCCCCGCTCTATGGCCTGGCCCGGGTCGACCTCCAGATCGAGCGGACGGCCGCTGCGCCGCCACGGCCGGCGGTCGAGCCCAAGCGCAGCGAGGGAAAGAACGGCAATGGCCGCTCGGGGCGCGGCAGCGGGCGAGCGGCGAGCGCTCGGCCGGTTGGTCACGGGGGAGGAGGGAACCGATGAGAGCGCAGGGCTTACTTCGAGCCGGCGGGCGGCGCCAGCCGGGCGCGGCCCTGGCCGCGTTGCCCGTGGTGGTACTGCCGGTCCTGGCCATGGCGCTGGGCCTGGCGACAGCGGCCACGGCGACGCCGGTCAAGCACTTCCGGGCCAGCTCGCGGGCCGATCTCGCCGCCGGCACCTTCGAGGGAGTCAGCGTCGACCCCTGGGGCCAGCTCCGGCTGGCGCCGGCCGTCGAGCGCGTCGCGAGCTTCCAGCCGCCGTTCGTGCTCGCTGCTGCGGCCACCGCCGACGGCTGGGTGGTCGGCACCGGCAACGACGGTGAGGTGCTGCAGGTGAGTGCCAGCGGCAAGGTCTCCACCCTGTGGAAGGCGCCGGAGCCGCAGGTCTTCGCCGTGCTCGCCGATCCCGACGGCACGGTCTACGCCGCGACCTCGCCCAACGGTAAGGTCTACCGCCTGCGCGGTGGCAAGTCGGAGGTCTACTTCGACCCCAAGGCGACCTACATCTGGGCCCTCGCGCGCGCCGCCGACGGCAGCCTGCTGGTCGGCACCGGCACCGACGGCCGGCTGTTCGCCGTGAGCAAGGCGGGCGAAGGCCGCCTGCTCCTCGACGTCGACGACACCCACGTCCGTTCGCTTGCCGTGCTGCCGGACGGCGGTGTGCTGGTGGGCACGGCCGACCGCGGCCTGATCTTGCACCTCGCCAAGGACGGCACGCTCACCACGCTCTTCGACGCCGACGTCCCGGAGGTGGTCTCGCTCATCGTCGGCGCTCAAGGCGACGTCTGGGCGGCGACCATCGCGGCCGAGGGCAGCCTGGCCGTGGCTGCCAGCCCGCCTGCCGCGGCGGCGAGCGCCGCCGCCACCAGCACGAGCAGCAGCGAGCCGACGGCCGTCGTCACGGTCGGTGAGGCCCCCGCGGAAGCCGCGCCCCGCGGGCCACGAGCGCCGGCGCGACCGCTGGTTGGCAGCGAGGTGCTCCACCTGCGCCCGAGCGGGGGAGGTGCTGGTTGGGCGGTCGAGAGCGTCTGGCGCTTCCAGCTCGAGACGGTCTACGCCCTCGCCTTCGGGCTGGGCAAGCTCTGGGTGGCCACCGGCCTCGAAGGCCAGCTGTTCAGCTGGGACGGCAGCACCATGGTGCTCGAACGGGACCTCGAAGAGACGCAGATCGTCGCCCTCCTGGCCGGCCAGGCGAAGTCCCCCGAGCTCGCCGTCCTCACCACCAACGGCGGCGGCCTCTTCCGGCTGCGCGCCGAGCCGGAGAAGCAGGGCATCTACCTCTCGCCGGTGCTCGATGCCGGCGCCCGAGCCCATTTCGGCACTCTCAGCTGGGCCGGCGAGGTGCCGGCTGGAACCAAGGTCGAACTGGCGGCACGCAGTGGCATGAGCGCCGAGCCGGACGACACCTGGTCCCCCTGGTCGGCGGCCGGGAGCGCTGCCGAGGTCGCCCTCGGCAGCCTGCCGCACGGCCGTTTCGTGCAGTGGCGGGCGGTGCTCGCGGCGGCGCGCGGCACTTCGCCCGTGTTGGCGGAGGTCGACCTCGCCTACCAGCAGGAGAACCTGCGGCCGGTGATCGCCTCGCTCCTCGCTCTCGACCCCGGTGAGATCCTCGTCCCGGCGGCCTTCAACCCCAGCAATCAAGCCTACGAGCCGGCGCACCCCAACCGCGACGGCATCTTCACCACTCTGGTGCCGAGCACCGGTCCGGAGGAGCGCCAGCGCACCCTCTGGAAGCAGGGCTACCAGACCTTGCGCTGGGAGGCCGCCGACCCCAACGGCGATCCCCTCGTCTACCGCCTGGACGCGGCGCGGGCCCTCGCTGGGGACGCCGACCGCCTGGGCTGGCTCGAGGTGGCGCGCGACCTCAAGGAGAGCTCCCTCTCCTTTGACGCCACCGTCCTGCCGGACGGCCCCTACCGCTTCCGGCTGACGGCGGCGGAGAGCGGCGAGGCGAGCGGGCTCGAGACGTCGACGGTCAGCACGCCGGTGCTGATCGACCACTCGCCGCCGCAGCTGGTGCGGGTGGAGCGCGTGAAAGAGCGGCTGAGCGTCGAGCTGCGCGACGCCTGGAGCCCGCTGCGCGAGGTCGTGGCCGCGACCGACGGCAAGCCGTGGCAGGCCCTCGCCGCCGCCGACGGCCTGCTCGACGGCCGCCAGGAGCGCTTCAGCGTCGAGGTGCCGCCGGGGGTGGTGACGCTGCTGCTGCGGGTGACCGACGCGGCTGCCAACGTCGTCACCTTCGACCTCCTGCGCGAGGTGGCGGAGAAGCGACCATGACGCGCAAGGTCGCCATCTACCCCGGCACCTTCGATCCGCTGCACAACGGTCACCTCGACATCATCGACCGTTGCCTGCCGCTCTTCGACGAGGTGATCGTCGCCGTGCTGTTCAACGAGGCGAAGAGCCCGCTGTTCACCACCGAGGAGCGCGTCGATTGCATCGATCGCCTGCTCGGTGAGCGAGATCGCTGCCGGGTGGTGGCTTTTTCCGGCCTGCTCGTGGACTTCATGGACGACGTCGGGGCCCAGACCGTCGTGCGCGGCGTCCGCGCGGTGTCCGACTTCGAGTACGAGTTCCAGATGGCGCTGATGAACCGTCGCCTCAACCCGCGCGTCGAGACGGTGTTCCTGATGCCGAGCCAGGAGTACAGCTACCTGTCGAGCCGCCTGGTCAAGGAGGTCTTCTCGCTCGGTGGCGACCTGCGCGGGTTGGTGCCGGACCTGGTGATCGAGCGGCTGAGGGCCCGCTACGGCGAGCTGCGGCAGCGATGAGCGGGGCCTCCCCCGCGATGGACCTCGCCGCCCTCGTTCGAGCGCTGCCGAAAGTCGAGCTGCACGTCCACCTCGAGGGCTCGATCCGCCCCGCGACGCTCCTAGCCCTTGCCCGCCGCCACGGCATCGAGCTGCCGGCGCGCGACGAGGCCGGCCTCGCCCGCTGGTTCGCTTTCCGCGACTTCCCCCACTTCGTCGAGGTCTACATGGCCTGCTCGGCCTGCCTCAAGGACCCCGAGGACTTCCACCGCCTCGCCCTCGACTTCCTCGCCGAGCAGGCGCGGCAGAACGTCGTGTGGTCCGAGGTGCACTTCTCGATCTCCACCCACCGGGCGAACGGCAGGGACCCCGAGGCCATCCGCCAGGCGCTCGCCGCCGCCGCCGACGAAGGCCTGGAGCGCTGGGGGACGCGGGTGGCCTGGGTCCCGGACATCGTGCGCAACGCCGGCCTGGAGCGTGCCGACTGGACGGTCGAATGGGCGCTCGCCGCGCCGTCGCGCGGCCGGCCGACCGGCGAGGTGGTGGCGATGGGTTGCGCGGGGATCGAGCACGGCCATCCGCCGGGGCCGTTCGCGCCGCATTTCGCCGCCGTGGCCGCGGCCGGTCTGCACAAGGTGGCGCACGCCGGCGAGCACGCCGGGCCGGCCTCGGTGTGGGCGGCCCTCGACGTGCTGGGGGCCGAGCGCATCGGCCACGGAGTGCGGAGCATCGAGGACCCGGCCCTGGTCGCGCGGCTGGCGGCCGAAGGGGTCCCCGTCGAGGTCTGCCCGAGCTCGAACGTCTGCCTGGGGGTCTTTCCCGACCTCGCGGCCCACCCCTTCGACGCCTTGCGACGCTCCGGGGTCGCCGTCTCCGTGCACTCGGACGACCCACCACTTTTCTCGACGACCCTGGTCGACGAGTACCTTCGCCTCGCCGCTACTTTCGGCTATGGGGCGCGCGAGCTCACCGCGCTCGCGAGCGCAGCGGTGGACGCGGCCTTCCTGCCAGCGGCGGAGAAGGCGGCAATCACGGCCGAGCAGGCGCGGGTCGCCACGGCGTGGGAGAGCGGAGCGAGCCCGGCGTTCAGCTCGTGAGCAGCTCGTGAGCCAGGCGCTCGATTCCGCGCACCAGTTGGTAGAAGCTCGCTGAACGATGGTTTCGCAGGTCGAGCAGGCGACCGATCTCGCGGGAGCCGCTCACCTTCTGGTAGCTGCCTGCAGTCAGCTGACCGAGCTCGCTCGCCGGGTTGGCGAGTCGGTCCGGGTTGCGATACTTGGCGCGCTGCTGCTTTTCGGCGAGGCCGGCGATATTGAACGCCTCTGCAACCGCCTGAAGGTCGCCAAGGTAGAACGTCTCGAGCTCTCTGCAGGCGATCCTGACCAGGCAGGCCTCGGCCCGACCGCTCTGCTGACACAGCCTGACCAAAGCCGCCTTTGCACGCCGGCACTCCGGCTCTCGGTCCTGGTCGACCATCACAAGGAACCTGGCCTTTTGGTTTCTGTAGCCACGGAGCCGGTGTTCGAGCTGCTTCGCGAGGTCCTGCTTTCCCTCGAATGTGATGAGCCGGTGGCTCACGCCTTGAGGAAGGATTCTGGGAAGGAGGCTCTCGAGCAACGCTGCCGCCGACCTCTCCTCCAGCAAGAAGACTAGCTCCTTCATTCGGGGTCAGCGCCAGTGAAGAAGCCTTGTTTCCAAAGAGCGCCCATTTGGTCGCCAGCAGCCATGTAGGTGGCGACCTGAAGATCGTCCTTGGCGCGCCGGATCTCAGTTGCTCCATCGGTCTTGGCGAGCCAGCAGACTTCGTCAAGCTCGACGGCGTTGAGGAAGTCCGGTGAGTGGGTGGAGACCCACACTTGGCCGCCACGTTGGGCGTAGAGCCGGAACTCCTCGGCGAGTTCGGCCATGAGCCTGGGGTAGAGCTGGTTCTCTGGCTCCTCGACGCAGAGCAGAGGATGCGGCTTCGGGTCGTAGAGCAGGACCAGGTACGCGAACATCTTGATCGTGCCATCGGAGACGTAGCGATCCAGAAAAGGCGTCCTGAAGGAGCCGTCCTGGAAGCGCAGCGTCATGTATCCGTCTTCGGTCAGACGAGGCTCGATCTTGCGCACTCCGGGCACCCGGCGCTCCATCGTGGTGAGGATCTTTTGGAACGTCGCCGGATGCTGCTCCGAGAGGTAGCGGGCCACCAGTGGGAGGTTCTCGCCACTGCGTGCCAGGTGCTCGGAGACACCCATGACCTCCTTGCGCCCGCGGGCAGCGTTGATGTGAAAGTCTGAGACGTGCCAGGACTCGATCAGCCGGCGGAACGCATTGGCGGCCTTGAAGCGCTCGAACTGGCCGAGGCCCTTGATGGCGAGAGTCGTTGGGTCCACCCGCTGCGACTCACGCTCGAGCTCTTCGTCGGGCTTGTTGAAGTCCTCCTCATTGGTGATCGCATAGCCCTCGCCATTCATGAAGTCGAGAAAACGAAACGGGGCACCATACCTGCCGCGTTTGTACCGCAGGATCTCGCGACGAATGAACGGTGTTCCCTCGCGCTCGGCGAGTTCCAGAGAATAGGTGACGAGGCGATCCACGCCGAGGATGGGCATGCGGTACTGAAGTTCGATCGTGATGACTTCGTCGTCGCTGTCGCGGCTGAGGACCTCGCGGAACTGCCCACGGTTGTCGAGAGCTTGGCGGATGTTGCCTAGGAGGCAATCGTGCAGAAAGCCAAAGACATCGAACAGAGTGGTCTTGCCGGAACCGTTGGCCCCGACGACGACGAGGAACGGCGGGATGTCGCGCAGCAACACGTCGCGGAAGACCTTGAAGTTCTTGAGGCGGAGGGACTCGATTCTCACGACATGCTCCTCTTGGGCGAGGCCCAGAGCCTGTCAGCGAACCAGGTCTCAGGCTCACACTCATCTCGTCCCGGGGAACTCTAGCCAAGCCAGAGCGCTTGGTCCGCTCCCTGGCCAGAAGGCATGAGGAAGGCTGCTTCAGGCCCGTGGCGTGAATTGCCACACGAGCTGAGGCAGCCGGCACTCCCGAGCCGAGGGTGAGAGCTTATCGCGAGGCCAGACCCCGCCCAAGCTGGCTTCTCCTCTGCGATACGCAGAGGCCTCTCTACCTGGGAAGAGCTAGCTACCCTGGGAGGCCCCGGCCTGCGACGCGCTTGGCGATCGCCACCACCTCGTCGTCGCTGAAGCCGAGGCGGTCGAGGTTGCGGTAGTAGGCGCGCACCAGCTCCTGGGTTTCTCGGCGGTGGGCGAGGGCGGCCCGCTCGCGGCGGATCTCCGCCAGCACTTGCCCCACGAGCGCGGTCGAGACCTCGGCCCCCACCTCGTCCTGGCGGCGTTCGAGGAGAGCGGCGAGAGCGGTGGTGCCGGAATGCTTGCCATAGAGGAAGCGGGATTTCCCGCCCACCTCCTCGGCCGGGATCGCCTCGTACATCCGCCGCGAGATGGTCACCCCGTGGGTGTGGATCCCCGACTCGTGGGTGAAGACGTTGCGGCCGATGACCGGCTCCTTGGCTGCCACCGGCAGGCCGGTGAGGTCTTCGACCACCTGCCGCAGATGGCCCAGCCGATCGTAGTGGAAGCCGGGGATCTCCAGGCCATAGAGGTAGCGCAGGGCGGCGACGACGGCGTCGATGGGCGCGTTGCCGGCGCGTTCGCCGATGCCGTTGACGGTGGTGGTGAAGGTGGTGAAGCCGTGGAGGACGGCGGCGATGGTGTTGGCGGTCGCGAGGTCGAAGTCGTCGTGGAAGTGGCTGACCTTCTCGATCTCCGGGAAGGCCTCGGTGAGGGCCGAACAGTAGTAGCGGGTGGCCTCGGGGGTCAGGCTGCCGGTGGTGTCGCCCAGGAGGTAGCGGAAGGCGCCGGCATCGAGGGCGACCCGCGCCATCTCGATGAGCTGCTCGACGGGGGTGCGGCTGGAGTCCTCGGCGCCGAACTCGATGCGGTTGACCCCGCGCTCGCGGGCGTAGCCGATCATCGAAGCGACCAGGCGCTGGTTGGCCTGGTGGAAGAAGGAGAGCGGCGTGTCGACGAGCTCGCTCGCCGGCAGGCCCTCGCGGGCAAGCAGGCCGCGGCCGAGCTTGTACTTGACGTGCAGGGGGCTCGAGGAGGTGAAGATCAGGAAGATCACTTCGTCGAGCTCGAAACCCGCCCGGCGGACGAGCTCGATGGTGGTGTCGATGTCGCGCTCGTTGGCGCGGCACATGAGAGAGATCTCGAGGTCTTCGCGGACCTCGCCCCGGCGCTTGC
>WBZL01003878.1_pt1 | contig 13363 bp, 9 predicted proteins | sample 5204291 | NCBI WGS metagenome assembly WBZL01 (sample SAMN12344345, study PRJNA552823) | activated sludge metagenome | biome: Activated sludge suspended growth; feature: Nitrification reactor; material: Wastewater; isolation source: activated sludge from nitrification reactor of wastewater treatment...
TCGATCCATTGGATCTGCGTTCGGCTGGTCGCGACTGGATCATTACTGATGGGGCGGGTTATGGTACCGGCTTTCGTGTCGCCAGGGATTTTTGAGGTGTGCTCTGTGCTTTTGTCCTTTGCGGGGGCAGGAGCGTAGCCCCTGAGATTTTTGGGGAGGGTCTTAGTGCTCTGCGCCCAATCTGAGTGATTCAATTTAACAACTGTGCTGCAGCACACCGAGCGCCTGGCCCGCAGCGACATAATTGCCGGGTTGACAAAAAAGCTGCACAACAACGCCATCTGCCGGAGCTGGTACGGGAAACTCCATTTTCATCGATTCGATGACGAGGATGGGTTCTTGTTGATTAATCTGCTGGCCTGCTTCGGTCAGCAATTTCCATACTGTTCCACTAACTGGTGCGGTAATGATTTCAGCCCCTGCCGGTAGATCGATTTCAATTTGGGCATCGGCTGCTTCTAGGATAGTTTCGTTAATTGTTTCAAAAGCGGCGGTTGCTTTCCAGCGTTGGCTTTCTTCATCAAACGCCTTTTGTTGCTGAGTTTTGAACGATTCAATACTTTCACGATGCTGCTGCAGGAAGGCGTTGTATTGCTTGAGATTGAGCGTGCTTTCTTCGATATGCAATTTAAAGCGACCGGCGATAAAATCGGTACGGTGTTTAAGTAGCTCGGTTTCACTGACGGGATAAAAACGAATCTGGTCAAAATAGCGCAGTAGCCAGGGCTGGTGAGCTTTGAATGCTTCCGTTTGACGATAGCGATTCCACATTTGCAATGTTCTACCCACGAGCTGATAGCCACCAGGGCCTTCCATGCCATAAATGCACAAATAGGCGCCGCCGATACCCACTGCGTTTTCAGGCGTCCAAGTGCGCGCCGGATTGTATTTGGTGGTGACCAGTCGATGTCGTGGGTCAAGCGGGGTTGCAACCGGTGCGCCCAAATAGACATCACCTAGCCCCATGACGAGATAGCTTGCATCGAATACGATTTGCTTAACGTCATCGATGTGATCGAGGCCATTGATGCGGCGAATGAATTCGATGTTGCTCGGGTACCAGGGTGCTGCTGGGCGCACCACGCGGTTATATTTCTCGATGGCGATTTGCGTTGCTGGGTCATCCCAAGAAAGCGGCAAATGGATGATGCGTGAGGGAATATTCATGTCGTCAAGCGTGGGTAATTTTGATTCACAAGCCATCAACCAAGCGAGCAGTTCATCGCGCGTTCGAATGCGCGTATCAAAGTGAATCTGCAGCGACCGAATGCCAGGCGTCAAATCAATAATCCCTTGCGCTTGGGTTTCAATGAGCGTCATTAACGCATGAATGCGAAAACGGAGATTGAGATCAAGGATAGGCGGACCATATTCCACTAATAGGTACTTATCCCCAGCTTGGCGATAAGTGACTTGCACTTGATTTCCTTGCGCTGGAATTTGTTGGAGGATGGGCTGACCCAAATCATCTGCGATGGAACTCGTCGCAGCGGGTTGCGCGTGATCGAGATTCTGGATCAAGCGATTTTGCTGGGTTTCCAGCATTTGCGCATTTTCCAAGGAAAGCGGTCGGAAACGGATGCGATCTCCGGGTCTGAGTTGCCCGATTTTCCAGAGCTCTGCGGCAATGATCGTCGCTGGGCAAACGAACCCCCCTAAACTGGGGCCATCGGGGCCCAGAATAATCGGCATGTCGCCAGTAAAATCGATAGTACCGATTGCATAGGCATTATCGTGAATATTGGAAGGGTGTAGCCCGGCTTCGCCACCATCGGGTCTTGCCCATTGCGGTTTGGGACCGACCAGTCTTACTCCGGTGCGGCTGGAATGATGGTGCACTTTCCAAGCGGTCGCGAAGAATTGCTCAATATCAGCTTGCGTAAAAAAATCGGGCGCGCCATGGGGACCATAGAGCACAAAAATTTCCCAATCATGGGTATAACTGGGAATGATAGCTTCACGCAGTTTTTGTGAGACAAAAGGTTTTACTGGTTTGATCGATAACACATCGCCCGATTGCAGCGCGCGACCGGCATGCCCACCAAATTGCCCGAGCATGAACGTTGATCGGCTACCGAGGTAATGCGGGACTTGAATCCCCCCTTGTACTGCGAGATAAACGCGACTGCCGACAGAGTCAATTTTACCAATTTTCAGCAAGGCACCCGCGCGAACAGCGTGCGATTGCCAGAGCGCAAGCGGTTCATTATCGAGAAAGGCCTCGATCGGTGCGCCACAGAGCGCAATCGCACTAGCGCAATTAAAGCGCAGTGTTGGACCGTTCAGCGTGATTTCAAGCCCAGCTAAATGTTCAGGGTTGTTGACCAATCGATTGGCCAACCGGAAGGCCAATGAGTCCATCGGACCAGAGGGCGGGACACCGACATTCCAATATCCGAGCCTGCCGGGGTAATCTTGTACCGTTGTTTGCGTGCCTGGATCAAGTACATCGAGGGTGTTGGCTAAATAGGTAAACTGACTTAGAAATTGCGTACTGACTTGACCTTTCTGAAACACATCATTGCTGATGATTTGTTTGAGATAGTTGAGATTCGTTTCAATACCATATAAGGAAGTTTCATTAAGCGCGGTGAGTAAGTTAGTGACTGCCGCATCCCGGGTTGGTGCATGCACGATCATTTTTGCGATCATGGGATCGTAGAAAGCGGATAGCTCAGTACCGTTTTCAACCCAGGTTTCAACCCGGCAGGATTGGGGAAATTCAACCGTTGTCAGGGTGCCACAACACGGTTGAAAATTTTTAGCTGCATTTTCAGCATAAATTCTTGCCTGAATGGCAACGCCTTGGGGTTTAATTGTGAAAGTGGTGAGTGACGGCAGTTCTCCCGCTGCCTGTTTGACCATCCATTCGACGAGATCCACCCCAGTCACGGCTTCAGTGATGCCGTGTTCTACTTGTAAACGCGTGTTGACTTCGAGGAAATAAAATTGCTGAGTTTGAGTATCAAAGATATATTCAACGGTGCCGGCTGATTCATAGTGTATGGCTTGACCGAGTTTGACCGCGGTATTTAATAGCGCTGAACGGATCGCCGGTGAGAGGTTAGGAGCAGGTGTTTCTTCGACCACTTTCTGGTTTCGGCGTTGTAACGAGCAATCGCGCTCACCGAGTGCGATAACGCCACCTTTTCCATCGCCAAAGATTTGCACTTCAATGTGGCGAGCTTGGGCAATATATTTTTCAAGGAAAAGCCCTGATTCCTTGAAATGGCTAGCAGCCAGTTTTTTAACCACTTCATAGTGGTTAATTAATTCGGCTTCATCTGCGCATAGCCGCATCCCGATACCGCCGCCGCCAGCGGTACTTTTGAGCATCACTGGGTAGCCGATCGTTTGGGCATGACGACAGGCCGCTTCAACATCGGATAACAAATCGGTACCGGGCAGTAATGGCACTTGGTTTTGTTGCGCAATGCTGCGTGCGGTATGCTTTAACCCAAAAATTCGAATTTGCTCCGGGGTTGGCCCGATAAAGCGGATGCCCTGTTGTGCACAGGCTTCAGCAAAATTAGGGTTTTCACTGAGGAAACCATAACCGGGGTGAATCGCTTCAGCCTGGGCTTGCTTTGCAATCGCTAGAATTTTGTTAGTATCCAAATAACTTTCAGCAACTGCGCCATTACCGATGCAGTAAGCTTCGTCGCTTTCATCGACGTGGCGCGATAAATGATCTGCTTCGGTATAAACCGCGACACTGGCGACGTTCAATCGACGTAACGTACGCATGATGCGACAGGCAATGGCACCCCGGTTGGCAATGAGAATTTTTTTAAACATGACGATTCTTCCTGTGAATGATGGCGTAGTTAACTTGGCTTAAGCGCAAGGCGAATCCCAAACGAGCAAGCGAATCGGTGTCGGGTTATAAGCATTGCAGGGGTTGTTTAATTGAGGGCAATTCGATATCAACACCAACACATCCATTTCAGCACGCATTTCGACATACTTGCCCGGTGCTGAAACTCCATCGCTAAACGTTAGATCACCGGATTCGGTTACCGGGACATTCATGAAAAAATTGATATTGCTCGGCAAGTCGCGCTTATTCATCCCCAGTTGATTAAAAATGGGTTCGGTTGCCAGCGCATATAAGAAGTTATCGCGGCAACTGTGCATCGGAAATTTTTCTAACGCATAGCGAACCGTGTTGCTTTCTGCAGCGCAAGCGCCACCGAGGGTATCGTGACGACCACAGGTATCGGCGATAATGGTCAGTAGGATGTTTCCAACATTGGAATAGAGCTTACTGTTTGTCGTGAGATATAAATTCGACTGATTGCGGATGGTGTCGGATGCGCTGTAGCGTTCTTGTGGTGCATGGGCATTAAAAAATAAGGTGTCGACTGCCTGATTACCTTCTAAATCGACGATACGGAAAATTTGACCGTGTTGAATGACCTTACTCCACGGTTCTCCTGCGGGGCAAATTTCATCGATAATCGCTGTGTCAGGCGTTAAATAACTTTCGATGTATTGTTGATGGCTCATTGTGTTCCTCCGTGCAAGCAATAGAATTGCTGGGTATTGTGTCGACCCCTAATATTTTCAGGACGCTGTGAGCAGAGCCACTGGGTTGTCGGTTGTGTGGGGAATATCGATAATTGGACCGGCCCAGGCGCGTAGGTTGGCGCCGTATCGAGGGGGTGAGGTGCCATCGAAAGCACGACTAAGGTATTCATTTCAAAACTCAGATCAACCGATGCGTTGGGGGAACGGTGGTCACGCTGAAAAGTGAGTTGACCTGCTTGATCGGCAGTGACTTTACTGAAGAAGTTGATATTGGCAACGACATCCCGCAAACCAAGGCCCCATTTGCCAAGTTCAATTAATATTCCATCCAACCCACTGCGAAACATTTGATTGCGATGCGCTTGATAGCGAGCGGTACCGTATTTCTGCTCAATAAGCTTGGCATTACTTAGCCCACAAACCGTATCGTGCCATCCTGCCGTATCCGCTGTGATACAGCAAAAAATTCTTCCCATATCCGAGTAGCAGGCATGGCCTTGGGTTAGATAAAAAGTGTGCTGTGCCTTTAAAGTATCTGCCATGTTATAACGCTCGAGCTTTTCTTCTTGATTGTAGAAGAGTGCTGCTACGTTAGCGTTTCCATCGATATCAGTTAGCCTCAGTGTCGTGCCACGGCGTAGGATACCTGACCAATGGCAGCCCCCGGGGATGGTTAATTTCCAATCAATGTTAGGATTGTGTTCCATGTTTTTCTCCTTTTATCAAGATAACCAAGGTTGTTAGCACCAGAATGCCAGCTAAAACGAGCGGTACTGCCCAAAGCTGCCACCAAGGGGCATCAGGTGCAGCCATATATGAGCGTGGCCAAGCAATATTGATGAGTTCAAAAACAGACCATAAGAAGGCGATACTGTTAATGATTAAACCCCAAATCCCTAATTTGAGTTCCCCTAAAGCAGGATTCCAACGTCCCGTGAGGCGACTGAATAAAGCAACGCCGGTTGTTGTTGCAAACATCGCATATAATCCGCCAGTACCGAATGAAATAATCGTTGCAACGGCCTCATCGCTGAGTCCAAGCATTAAGCCCATACTGGCAAATACTACAGTGGCTAGGATAGCGTGATAGGGTGTGCCGTGATGAGACACTATGCTGAGTTGGGAAGGTAATATTTCTTCACGGGCCATTGAGAATACGATGCGCGAGGTATATTTGACAACGGATGCGCCACAAGCTAAGAAAGCGATAACGACGATCAGCAAAAAGGGTTTCTCAGCCCAGGCGCCGATGTGAGTTGAGATGAGCGGTGTAATCGGATCAAAGGTTGAACTGGTTTTAGAAAGCACTTCATGATCCACCGATAAAGTTAATGCGGCAGAATTAAAAACTACCACGGTGCCAACGGCAAGGAGGGAGAGGAACACGGCCCGGGGGACGGAATGTTTAGGCTGATGAGTTTCTTCCGATGTGGTTGAACATGCATCAAAGCCAATGAATGCCCACCCTGCTATTGCTAAAGCTGCTAAAAAAGCGGATAGCTGATTGGGTGCGGTGCCCGTTCCTAAGTGCTGGAAAAGCTCAGAAAAGGGTAGCTCTCTAAAGAATAGAAATAGTAGTAGTGCCATTCCAAAAGAGCCGACGATTTCTGCGTAGACGCCCATGGCGATGATGCCTTTAAAAAATTTAACTGGCGCCAGGTTGATTGCAAGGCACAGCAATAAAAAGGCAATACCCCACCCGACCATCGCAATACCTGATTCGCTGTTTAAGCCAAAGAGGATCGCTAACCAGATTCCACCCGTATAAGCTGTGGTCGTTAACATCGCGATAGTTGAGCTGACATAAATGGCACCTGCGTATTGGCCAGTGATCCGACCGCACAGTAAATGAGCCCATTTATAGGCGCCACCGGCAATTGGAAATTGCGAGGCGAGTTCGGCATAAACGGTTGCCACAAATAATTGCATAGCAAGACAGATTATAAGTGCTGCGAACCAACCACCACCGGTTACTTGTGCTTGCACGCCTACGATTGCATAAAGCCCAACGACGGGAGATACCACGGCAAAACCGAGTGTAAAGCTATTCCAGATACCCATATTTCGGTTGAGTGTTTCGCCGGGATTGATGGAAGCGCTAGGCAATGGTTGTTTAGACTTTTGTGAATGTTCCATTGCATTACTCCTCAATGATGTAGAAAAACCAGAGCTCCGGGGAGATTACGATGACGTAAAAAATGCAACGCACCGATTCTGATTCTCGTATTGGAATCTGAGTCGGGTAACGTGATTTTTTGTGGGTATTCGGTTCTGTTACTGATGAGACTACAAAGAAAATTACATGCTTTTCATGTGATGGCATAACTAAAGCTCCATTTAAATAAAATACAGAGAGTCGTAATGTGTAAAACACTTGCGATCTCCCGGGCTTTTATCCCTCCGTGGAGCTTCGTTATGAACGAAGCCAGAAACTCTCGGACCAGCACTTCTTCCTTTATCGAAAGTAGTCGGAACCCTAGTTTGCTATAACACCAATCAATAAAATTTGATGCACTGATTGGATTTTAAGGTCGTCTCTCTAAAAAACTATTCGATGCAGTGGTTTAGGATTTACTCATATTAACCCCATGCATTGGCTGTGAATTTAACGAGTTTTAAGGGAAATATCAACTAATTTTATTGCTTTGAATTATTTGGAGTTTTATTTGAGTGCCGCATCACACATATATTATGGCCCAAAGATATGTGCCAGAAATGTTTCATACTGAAAAAATAGCCTCGTAGTTATTATAATGCTGTGGCGACGATCTAAAATGAGACATCAGACAAACTTAATCAATTTATAGCTATTACCTGGAGAATAAATGGCACTGGCCTGGAATGAAATCAAAGACCGCGCATTAGCATTTTCTCGCGACTGGGCCAAAGCGGAATCGGAAGATGCCGACGCCAAACCGTTCTGGATCGACTTCTTCAACGTGTTCGGCATCAACCAGCGGCGCATCGGCAGTTTCGAGCAGAAAGTCAAAAAACTCGGCGACCGTGACGGCTACATCGACTGGCTGTGGAAAGGTAACCTGCTGATCGAACACAAATCGCGCGGTAAAGATCTCGATCGCGCCTACCAGCAAGCCATCGATTATTTCCCTGGACTAAAGGAACACGAACTGCCGCGCTTCGTGCTGGTCAGCGATTTTGCGCGCTTCCGTCTTTACGATATAGTCGAAGGCACGCATAGCGAGTTTTTACTTAAAGAACTACACAAAAACATTAAGTTGTTCTGGTTCATCGCGGGTTACCAGCCGCAGAGAATTTTGCCAGAGAGTCCGATCAACAGCGAAGCGGTGAAGCGCATGGCGCGGCTGCACGATCGCCTGAAGCAGATCGGTTACACTGGCCATGCGCTCGAAGTGTATTTGGTACGTTTGTTGTTCTGCTTGTTCGCCGAGGATACCGGGATTTTTGAGCGCACTCAGTTCACTGAATTTATCGGACAAAATACGCGTGAGGATGGCAGCGATCTTGCGTCGCAACTGGCGCAACTGTTCGACGTGCTCAACACGCCGGAAGACGCCCGGCTGAGAAACCTCGACGACACGCTGAGCCGATTTCCGTACATCAATGGCAAACTGTTCGAGGAACGCCTGCCGTTCGCCAGCTTCGACCGCGACATGCGTGCCGCGCTGCTTTATTGCTGCGCCATCGACTGGAGCGGCATTTCCCCGGCGATTTTCGGTTCACTGTTCCAGAACATCATGGACGAAACGCCGAACGCGCGGCGCAACCTCGGCGCGCACTACACCACTGAGGAAAACATCCTGAAACTGATCGGCCCGCTGTTCCTCGACGAATTGCGCGCTGAGTTCGATAAAATCCGACACACCGTCAAAAGCCGCACGCAAAACCTGCAAGCCTTCCACGCCAAGCTCGCCGGTCTGAAATTTCTCGACCCGGCATGCGGCTGCGGCAATTTCCTGGTGATCGCGTACCGCGAACTGCGCCGCCTCGAATTGGAGGTGCTGCGCGCACTGCACCACAGCGGCCAGCAAGCGCTCGACATCGCCACTATCATTCAGGTCGACGTCGACCAGTTCCACGGCATCGAAATCGAGGAATTCCCGGTGCAAATCGCGCAAGTCGCGCTATGGTTGACCGACCACCAGATGAACGCGCTGGTGTCGGAAGAATTCGGCCAGTATTTCATCCGCCTGCCGTTGAAAAAAGCCGCGCACATCGTGCACGGCAACGCGCTACGACTGGATTGGAACAGCGTGATCGCGGCAGAAGAATGCGATATTGTGATGGGCAATCCGCCGTTTATTGGAAAAACTTACTTAAACAACGCACAGCGCACCGACGTCGCCACAATTTTCCACGACACCAAAAATGCCGGTTTGCTCGATTACGTCGCCTGCTGGTACCGCAAAGCCACTGATTTTGTCACCGCCCATCCGGCGATCCGGGTCGCATTCGTGTCGACCAACTCGATCACGCAAGGCGAACAGGTCGGTGTTTTGTGGCCAGATTTATTGCGGCGCGGCGTACATCTACATTTCACCCACCGCACTTTTCAATGGAGCAGCGAAGCGAGCGGTAAGGCGGCGGTGCATTGCATCATTATCGGTTTCGGTTTGCAAGAAGCAGCGCATAAAACCATTTTTGAATACGCTGATATTCAGGGTGAGCCGCATGCCGTGATCGCCAAAAACATCAATTCTTATTTGGTGGATGCTCCAAACGTGATTTTAAAAAAACAAAATTTACCTCTATCTACTTCAGAACCAAAAATGGAAAATGGTGGAAAACCTACAGATGGTGGAAATTTATTACTCTCTGATGAAGAAAAAATTGCGCTAATAAAAACTGAATCCAAATCTGAAAAGTGGATTCGTCCCTACTTGATGGGTGATGAATTTCTAAATGGTATTTCTAGATGGTGTTTATGGTTGCGCGACATCTCACCAAGCGAGTTACGCGCAATGCCCCAGGTATTACAGCGTGTTGAGGCTGTGAAGGCAATGCGGCTTGCCAGTCCCAAAAAAGCGACAATCGAATTGGCAAATACACCGACACTGTTTGGTGAAATTCGCCAGCCTACATCGCAGCGTTATCTTGCAATTCCTAAAGTATCTTCCGAGCGTCGGCGATTCATTCCGATTGGTTATCTCGATGTATCGGTTATTTGTGGAGACAAGTTATTTTTTATCTCGGATGCTGATTTATATGTTTTCGGTATTCTTTCCAGCACGATGCATAATGCCTGGATGCGAACTGTTTGTGGAAGATTAAAAAGTGACTATAGCTATTCCAATACAATCGTCTATAATAATTTCCCCTGGCCAGAACCCAACGATACCCATCGCAAAGCCATCGAATCCGCCGCGCAAGTCGTGCTCGACGCCCGTGCGTTGTTCTCCAATGCTACGCTGGCCGATTTGTACGACCCGCTGGCGATGCCGCCGGAACTGGTGCGCGCGCATCAGACACTCGACCGCGCCGTCGACGCCGCCTACGGCAAAAAATCGTTCGCTTCCGAAGCCGAGCGCGTGGCGTTTCTGTTCGAGCGCTACCAAGCGATTATGAGTACTTTGCCGATCGTTTCAGCTAAAAAGGGTAGAAAAAAACGTGGTAAATAATTTACACCATTTTTTGATGATGTTACTCGCACCGTTATTTGATTTAATCGGTTCTATTGGCGGGCTTTATTAGGCTCAAAGAAGGTTGTTAACTTATTGAAAACCTATCATAAAATGCAGAAAACACCCTACTGCTTGCAGCAGGGTGTTTGTCCAATTATGTTTATATGTTTAGCTTAATGCGGGGAGTCTCAGGCGTAAACTGCGTAAAGAGCTGCTCAACCATAATCCAAATAAGCTAATACCAAACAAAGCCAGTGTGCCTGGTTCAGGTACGGTCACTGGTTCATCGCCACTGATTTGGCTAATTTTGAAATAATCATATTGATCACACGCACTGCGATGGCGAGGGCCGCAATTCGTTCTTGAATCAAATTCAGTGGGTGCAATGATTAGATAACGCCCAACTGTGTCTGGATCAAGATCTTGAGTGGTATTCACTGAAACGTTGTTAAAAGTGAATTTAGTGAATCCCAAACCGGCTAAATCTGAGAAATGTGTTCCAGTAAAATCGTAGTTTGCACCGAGACTATTACCGCCAATCCAAGCTGTGATGTCCGCATCGCTCTGTTTCCAGCCAATTTGGAATCCCGTAAAAAGATAGCTGGGATCATAGTGCTGAAAGACGACGAGGTCATCTTTGCCATTATTATCAGTTGCATGGTTTGGTGAACTGCTTTCATTTGAATCGAATGGATTTTTAACGCCAATCCCACCAGACCACACGGTTAACGTTGCTTTAGCGAATTCTCCGGTACCAGTATTATTATTGGTGGAGTAAGCATTCACTTTGATTTCTTCACCGGTATTGCTGGTGAATTTACAAATATTACCAACCCCCCAGTTATTACAATCATCGGTTGATGTATTTAAATTCCAGTGCAGTGGCGTTGCGGCTAAGTGTGTAGTAAAACCAATACTGACTAATAATCCGATCGTTAAAATTTTGTTCATCTTGATCCTTTTAAGAAAATATTAAAAATGCAGAATTCCTCTGGGCTTATTTAGAGAAATTAGTAAAAGATTAATAGCAATTCATGTGCCATGAATATAAATACTTTAATAAACAATAAGTTATGCAACTGTGGTTATTTCTGAGGGTGTCGATTTGTAATGTTTATCGACAGCGTAGGGTGATGGGGTTATTACTTTATTGAAGGCTATTTAATTATTTATAAAAATAAAAAACTGCAAGATGCGGGTGGTTATTGAGTTTAGTAGATTTGACTGAGGGAATTTTAGGAAATAGCTAGGAAAACTTGCTTTTATTCAGCATTTAAATTGAATTGATTACAGTAAATTAGTGTCCAATGGTTTAGATATTGCGATCGTCAGTGATGTACATAGCAATTTCTGTTTTGAGTTTCTCCTTGTTTGACAAATTGTGGCTTGAATTAGGTTGAAGTACGTGACGAGGCCCCTCAGACCCTACCCAATGTGGTAGGGTTTTTTTTGTGTATTATTATTTTACTGATTACTGCGTCCCATAGCGCTCACGATAGGCCTGAATGGCTTGTAAGTTTTGTCGCATATTTGTAGCTTCTTTTAAATAATCGACAATATCATTGAGATCAATAATGCTGATTACTGGGATATGGTGCAAGTTGTTCACTTCCTGAACGGCAGACAGCTTATTTGAACCTTGCTCTAACCGATCGAGCGCAATGATTACACCACAAGGCGTTGCTGATTCAGCCCGGATGAGATTGACGGATTCTCCTATTGAAGTCCCTGCAGAAATAACATCATCAGCAATGAGTACGCGTCCACTGAGTGGTGCCCCAATCGTTATGCCCCCTTCACCATGATCTTTTAGCTCTTTTCGATTAAAGCAGAAAGGGTAATTGTAACCAAGCTCAGCAAGCGCTATCGCGATGGTGCTTACCAATGGAATACCTTTGTAAGCTGGGCCAAATAACATATCAAAGGGAAGTTGGGCGGCGATAATTGCTTTAGCGTAGAATTGGCCTAGTTGACGCAAAGCGTTACCATTATTGAATAAGCCGGCATTAAAAAAGTAGGGTGATAATCGGCCTGCCTTGGTTTTGAATTCACCAAAGCGAAGGACATTACAGCCAATGGCTAGTTCGATAAATGCTTTTTTGTAATCTGACATAGTTTAATTTAGTAGCATAAATGAGAATTATAACGCTTAACGTAAATGGGATTCGTGCTGCAGCCAAAAAAGGGCTTTTTAATTGGTTACCGTTGCAACAGGCTGATGTAATCTGCGTGCAGGAGCTGAAAGCAGGGGTTGACGATATGAGTCCTGAAATGAAAGCATTTGACGGCTATCAGGGCTATTTTCACTGTGCTGAAAAGAAAGGGTACAGTGGTGTAGCCATATTTACCAAAATAAAACCCGATAATGTGTATAAAGGAAATGGTATTATACAGAGTGATGCAGAGGGGAGAGTGATACGTGCTGATTATGGGGACATAAGTTTGATAAATGCTTATTTCCCCAGTGGTACTAGCGGCGATGAGCGCCAGACTTACAAGTATCAGTGGCTGGATGAATTTCAGGATTATTTGATCGACCTAAGAAAGAAAAGAAAAAATCTGATTATCTGCGGAGATTATAACATTGCTAATAAAGACATTGATATTCATAACCCGAAAGGAAATAAAAATAGCAGTGGCTTTTTGCCTGAAGAACGAGAATGGTTAGACAGGTTTTGGGATAAAGGCTTTGTTGATAGTTTTCGTGTGTTGAATAAAGACCCCCATCATTATACTTGGTGGAGTGCCCGGTTCCCATCTGTGCGATTAGAAAATAAAGGGTGGCGCATTGATTATATCAGCGTTACCGAATCGCTAAAGCCTAATATAAAAGGAGTAGCGATATACCCCGATGTAAAGCACTCTGACCACTGTCCTGCATATCTCGAACTTAAACTTAAATAGTAAAGCCCCTAGAAAGGGGCCTTCTGTTTATATGTACGCTATGTAAGATAGCCGAAGTCGTATAAGCTACTATGTGATCTCTGCCTCTCATTCTGAACACCTGTATTTAGTAGCTGCTAATGTTTTTCGCATTAATTACACAAATATCAGGCTCATCACTTGTTCTCGCCAAGTAAAAAAATGTCTTTAACTGCTCGTTTGAAATTGATTAACATGCATACTTGATTATGGTTAACCAACTATTAGGATGCTTAAATAAAAAAGCCCCGTGAAAACGAGGCTATCTTACATATAGAGGATAAGAGAGAGAATTGGGAAACCGAGCGGCT
>WBZL01003879.1_pt1 | contig 13355 bp, 22 predicted proteins | sample 5204291 | NCBI WGS metagenome assembly WBZL01 (sample SAMN12344345, study PRJNA552823) | activated sludge metagenome | biome: Activated sludge suspended growth; feature: Nitrification reactor; material: Wastewater; isolation source: activated sludge from nitrification reactor of wastewater...
TCTTAAATAATCCGGAACTACAAGACACATTTTTTGAAGCATTAATAAAGCGAAAGTTTTCAATAGAACTTGGAGAAGGAAATATCTCTACAATGCTTAGAACTGCTAAAGTAAAGTTTGGAAGTAACATTACAGTTTCCGGACTATACGGAGCAATGCACTTAGGCGGAGCACAAGGATTAATTAAACTTTTAATAAAAAACAAAGATCGAAAAGATATAAACAATACCACAGTAAGTTCATATCTAAAACTATTTTCAGGCTATACAATTCCTTACTATTCAATGAAATTTGATACCGATATTTCAAATTTTCAGGAAACCACAAATAAACAAACCGGTAAAGTAGAAAGCAATTTCACTCCATTTATTTTTATTGGAGTTGGACTTGTGATTAGTATTTTATTGTTAAAATGAATTTGAATTGTACGGTTCAGCAAATAACCGAGAAATCAACACATACATTTTGCCGTTAAACATATTGAATAAAATTTGCTTTTTATCATTTTGTACAACTATAAATGGCGGCATTGTATCATCATCAGAATCATAACTAATGATACCAATTTCATTTGCATCAATGAAGAAAATAACGCAATCAAATTCAAATCCAACAAATCTATTTTTGATACAATCTAATGTAACATTTGAACCGGTAACCGAATTAAATTTGCTAATTGCTTGTTCAACAGTAAAAAGTTTTTGAATGTTTTCTTGCGCAGGAATTTGAGAAGCAAACAAGACTAAAAACAAAATTGCTAATATTGTTTTCATGTTTTTTGCCAAATTTAACAGAAAATCAGAAGTTTCACAATTTCTTTAAAAATGCTTAAATTTTGCAGAAAAAATTTGCGTTTAAAAGCCCTACAAGGCATGATCTTTTTTTTGACAAGTAAACACATGCCGAAATCAATAAAAATAAAAACACACCATGAAAGCACAACCAAGAAAGCCAAAACAGGAAACATTCCAAGATGAAATGCCGCTTGAAATTAATTCAGGCGATCTTTCACCGGACAGCCAATTAAATGAGATTAATCATTTGTACGGAGAACAATCTATTCTTTGTTATTTGTACAAATTGAAAGACGGAAAAAAAGTCAGACTAACAAAGTTTGATTATATTCCCGAACCAATAACAGACATTCAGGCGAAATACGGCGGCGGCGATTATGTTTTATACTTTCACAAAATCAACGAAGCAGGGAAGTATGAAAGCCTTAAGCAAGTTTCAATCACACTTGCCGGATCAGATAAACTGGAACCGGCAGCAACCGGCAGCAATGCTTCAAATGACTTTGTAAACAATTTAATTCAGTTCAAACAACTTGGACTTTTAAAACAAGAGGACACAAAAGGCTTTGAAAAGATTGTTGAAATGATTACCGCACAGAATCAACAAACAATGCAACTTGTTATAGCTTTACTTCAAAATCAAAATAAAAGTTCTGAAAGTCCGTACATGGAAAATATGTTGAATACATTATTACAAACTTCATTGAAAAAAAATGATTCATTTGAAGACCTTATGAAGCTAATGGAAATGAAAGAAATCCTAAATGCTAACAATGATAAATCAGATTTTTGGAGTGAAGCAGGAAAGGTACTTCCGGCACTTATGCAACAACAACAAATGCCAATGCCACAACAGATACCACAACAGCAAAGAAAAAACAAGCAGCAAAATTTGAAAGAGATCATAAGGGAAGTAATAAGAGAAGAACTAAGCAACTTTGAAACAATCAGTGAGGAAGAAACGCAACCACAAGAAGAAACATTACCGGAAACCGAACAGCCGGAAATTGATAATTCAATTCAACAAACAATGAATCCTTTATCTTCACTTGTAAGGAATATGAACGAAACACAAAAAGTTGAAATGCTTAAACAGTATTTAAGCGAATACACGCCACTTGAAGTTAAGCAGTATTGCTTGGATAATATGTTCGTAAATTCAGAACATGAATTCCATTATTTATACCAAAAAGCAACCGGCGAAACTTTCCCGATACCCACAGAAAATTAAAATTCTACACTAAAAATTGACTTGTAAAGCTACTTGTTAAGCCTTACAAGTCATTATTTTTTATACAAGTAACCTATACAAGTTAGTATATGTGCAATTTTGCACATACTATATGTGCAATTTTGCACATACTATATGTGCAATTTTGCACATACTATATGTGCAATTTTGCACACATACACTATTATAGATAATATTAATGATAAATGATTATAGCAGCCAAAACATTTTTAATTACTTTCTGAAAGAAAAAAGCAGGTATTGACTATTAATATTGTAATAGTGAATTTTGCATAAGGTAATGTTGTATAATATATACTATTGTAAATCAAACATTGCCGAAATGAAAAACTAATATTGTACGAACATGAAAGCAGGAACATTTCAAGGCGAAAACCTTTATACGAAATGTTATGATTTTATCTTATTCAATCCCGATCTTACAGACCACGAAAAAGTTTTACTCACAGCCTTTCTTTTTTATTTCAACCCCGATCTTAAGTACAAAAATTTTACAGTCAATTATCAGTTACTAAGCAATTCTTTGAATTGCAGTACTTCAATTATACGCAGAAGATTAAACAGTATAGAAAAAAAGTTAAGTAACAAATTAAACATTCCAATTTCAATTGTTAGAAAGAAACATGAAAAATCTAATGAAGTATTTTTAGAATTCAGTATGAAAGTAACAGAAACTTTAGAAGTTCAATATTCAGGAATCATTAAAGACAAGAATCAATTCAAACTTTCAGCCGCTACAATTCTTTTGCTATTAAACAGGCAGGTTACACAATATGAAGCAGCTATTAACAATACACACATTTTCAACTTTCCGGAAGATGCAATACTTAGAGCAATTTCAGTTTATGAATTTTACAACAGAAAAAAACAGATAGACACAAACACAGAAGAAAGACAAGCGCAAATGTTTCAGTACAAAAAATTATTGTTGGACAGTTTACGCAAAGGATATTATAAAGATTATTTGCCTTACAACCATGTACAAGACATTAACCAAAATAAACTTTCAGAATCAGAAGCATTAAATATACTATCAAAAAATGTATCATTGTTTCTTGATGCAGCTTTGACACCGGAAGAAAAAGCCACAAAATATTTATACAGAAACGCAAAGTATAGATTACTTTTTGGAATAGTTGATGAAACATTCTATGAAACTAACAAACAAGTTTTAATTCAAACAATTTCTAAACTTGCAAATGATCCAAAACTTTTAAAAACTTTCTTAACCCCTAAATCAAAACAAAATGGAAAACAAACTACAAAAGCTACAAACAGCAGAATTGAACAACTTCACAGAGCCGGAAGAAGTATTAGAACGCTTGGCAACGCTTGATGTAGAATCTTTTTTGATTAAAGATGTAAGCAGGCCCCACAAACCATGCGCAAAAGAAACAATTGTTGCAGTTATTGAAAAACTTGCAATGCTTAAGAATATCAAAATTGATTATTTGCAGGTAACAGCAATTGTTACAGAGTTGCTAACTTTGAAAATGACATACCACGAATTGTACGAAGCATACAACTACATTTTAAGTTTGCAGCTCTGGAACAATGAATTGAACATTGAACACTTTCTCAAAGCCGCAAACAATGAATTACAAATTCAGGTTAGAAAGAAAGCTAAAGAAATGATCAATCAGGCAATGAATGAAACAACAAAAACATTGCAAAGTTATGAAAAAGTTTTGTTTCCGTTTGACATTTGGGAAGGTTACACAAACAAAGTCAAAGAATTAGCAGACCTTAAAAAAAGGCTAATGAAAGACTTTGAAGAATGTTTAAATCAGGCAATAAAAATTGATTCAACATTGCTAAGTAAATATTTGTCAGAATCAGAAATCAAATTGATTACAAAACAAATAAAGAATGATTAAACAGTTTAAAAAAAATCCGGATTATTGGATTTCCGATTCAGGATCAGTTTACAGAATTGTAAAGTTGAAACCACAGCAAAACCACAAAGGTTATTTGAGAGTTAAAATTTTTGATGCTAAAAATAAACAGAGAAAAAATATGTTTGTACATAGATTAGTTGCAGAAGTTTTCAAGAAGGATTTCAAGCCTTACAAACAAGTAAACCATTTAGACAAAAACATAAAAAATAACAACTTGGACAATTTAGAAGTTGTTACAATGCTTGAAAACATTGAACACAGAGATTCAAACAAAGACTTGCCATTCTAAATGGAAATGACAGACTTTAACTATTTTGTTAAACTTGTTTCAGAAATGCGCAAAGCCCAAAAATGTTATTTTAGTACTAAACATTTTTCAGCATTGTACGAAGCAAAGAAACTTGAAAAGCAAACAGATCAGGCTTTGCAATATTTTTTAAATGAACAAGAAACACTTTTTGAAAAACAAAACACAAAACAACAATGAGTAAAATTTTAACACTTGATGAAATTTCACAGCCGGAGCAAACTAATTTGGAAAATTTGAGAATCTTATGTTGTTCATCATTAATGATGCTAACAAATGTAGTTACAGCTTTAGTTGGTATGCCAGTTAAAGCACTTAACGAACAGCCGAATAAATTAGAAATTGCCAAAGCGCAGCTTGAAGAATTACACCAAATTGGAATGACAGTAAAGAAAGAAAACATTCAGGAAATCAATTTACAAAACTTGCCGGAGAGTTTACTAAAGTTTGACGCAAGATTTGTAATGTTGTACAGTTTGCAACATTCAATAGCAGGATTACTTTCATTCACTTTTAAGAAATAATTGTGGAAAGAGAATTATTACTTAAAAAGGAAATTTTGTTAAATGAATTGAGAAATCATTTCCGAAGTTGTTTGAATTTACAGCGAACATTTGAAAATGAAATGATTGTTTACACATTTACATTTTCAGATGAAACAATTATTCAGTACAGTTTTTACCAAAACATTTTTTGACATGACAGACAAAATTAACCGAACATACACTTTAGACAGCGAAATTTCAGACAGAGTTTTTGAATACAGTAATGCACTCAAACTTTCACAATCCGGATTTGTAAATGCAATTCTTAAAGCAGTATTTAACACATACACAGCGCAGCAGTTAAAACCGACATTTGAGCCGCAACCATTACAGCTTATAAAACCCAAAAAAACAAAGCAGTAATAAAAAATTAATAATGAAGTTTTCATGTAAAATTAGTCTTTTTGTACATGATTAAGATTGAAGACTTTAGAAGTGTTGATTACACATTGCTTAAAATTTACTACTTAGTATTTAAGCATTTCAAAAATAATCTTTTGAAGCCATTTGATACAATGCCGCTAAAAGATGTTTTTGATTACATTGCAAAAAAAATTAAGTATGTAAAAGACATTGAAGCAGATGAAGTTTTTTCAAGCAATGCAGAAGTTTTAAAAGCTCCACACATTACATTGTTATCAGGTTCAGGCGATTGCGATTGTAAACACATACTTGCAGCCGCAATTATGAAAAGAAAAGAAATTCCATTCCGATTTGTCATAACTTCAACCAAACCGAATAAAAAATATCATCATATTTACTTGGAGATCAATTTAAATGATGAATGGATTCCGTTTGATGCAACATATCCACAAAATGAATTCTTAACCGAAAAACCATTCACAGCAAAAAAAGTTTTTGTTGATGAAGGAAATAAAGTCTATGCCAAAGCAGTATGACTAAACTCATAACACTTGAAGGAAATTCCGGTATGATCCGTAAAGGAGTTTTCCCAAAAAAACAAACACCAATCAAACCGGTACTTTCAAAGCCAATGCCAATGATGAAGCCGGTTCAGATCACAAGAATAAATAAAGGCAATCAACTAAAGCCAATAGTTGTAAAGCAGCCAAACAATTCAAGTCAAAGCGAAATTTTAAAGAAACTAAAAGCACCGAAAAATTTCACGCTTAATGACCACTTGAAAAAGAAGATTCAGGAAAAGGGATTGAAAGTAACACCGCAGCAATATTCAAAAATTGTTAAGACAATTGCCGACAGATACGAACAAAAAATCAAACAGACAGCGAACCAAAGTTTGAAAGGCTTTGACTTAGAACCGGAAGAATTGCTTGGATATTCAGAATTTGAAATTTCAGATAGTGTAGAATTGCTTGGAGCAGGAGCATTTCTTGAAAAGCCACATATTGTTGGACAGCTACAAAAAGTAAAGTACAGAAAAATTCCACATTGCAGACCAACACTTAAGAAAGCCTTAGTTGATAATTTGCAGGTACTTTCCGGAGATGAATTTGATTCAATGACAGATGAAGAATTGCTTGGATTTCTTAAGAAATTTTTCAAAGGAGTTGGCAAAGTTGCAAAGGGAATTGGAAAAGGAATTGGCAAAGTTGCAAAAGGAATTGGAAAAGGAATTGGCGCAGTTGGAAAGGTTATTGGAAAAGGAGTTGGAGCAGCCGTTAAAGGAATTGGAAAAGTACTAAAGGAAGCAGGAAAATTTGTTGGAAAGAATTGGAAAAACATAATCAAAATTCCACTTGCATTAATTCCCGGCGGATCAATGGTACTTGCACTTGCAGAGCAAGTTTTAAATGAACAGCCACAAGAGGAGCAAACCGGACAGCCACCAATAACGCAAGAATATATTCCCGAACCGGAACTTTCAACAGAAACACCATACAATGAAACCGGTTACGAATCATATATAGAACCGGAGCAGCCATACTATGAAGAAACATACATTGAGCCGCAAGAACAATATTACGAACAATCATATTCAGAACCGGAAGAAATGTACTATGAAGAACCGGAAGAAATGTACTATGAAGAACCGGAAGAAATGTACTATGAAGATGAAGGGGAATTACTCGGAAGCCTATCAGACATACTAAAGAAAATTGGAGCAGCCGGAAAAAAAGTTTCCGGCGCAGTATTGAATTTTCTTAAGAAAAATCCGGAAATTCAATTTCAGATATTGAACATGAAACCGGCAGAACAGATGAACTATGTAATGAAATTACAGCAGGGATTACAAGCGAACATTAACAAAGAAATCATTGATCAACAAACAAAATTATTGTACACAACACAAGTTGGAAAACAACAAGCACAATTTTTTGGCAGTGAATTTTTTTCTCAATGGGGAATTCCATTAATGATTGGCGCAGCTTTTTTCTTACTTTCAGGAAGTAACAAACGCAAAGCATAATGATCGAAGCAGTTTCACTATACGGCGCAGTTAAGAAGAAAAAAAAACTTTACAAAAAAGTTACTAAGCCTAAAAAAAAGGTACTCTTAAGAAGCGCAGGAATGTATAAAGATGATCCGACAAACAAAAATGTTAATCCTTATGATATTGGTAAATATTACAAAGGCGGAAAGAAAGCCACCGAAAAAGACCGGCAGGAAATTGAGAAATGGAATAAGATTGTAGAAGAAGAAAAAAGAAAAGTAAGAGAAGCGGAAAAGAAAAGACAGCAAACTGAAAAGGGATATTATTCAGACTATGACGAATCAACAAAAACAATCACGATTGAACCAAGAGAAGATTACGGAAAAGATGTTGAATTAAATCCGGTTCAGGATTTCAAAGAACTTGACAAAGCAATAACAGATAAGATTATTGAAACCGGACAGACAATGTTTGATGAAGTAAAAGAAACAGTTAGTCAAACATTTAATTTTGAATGGTATCATTGGCTTTTAATTGGCGGCGGCAGTGCAATTCTTTTATATATGATAACCAAAGTAAAATGAAAAAAAAACAAACACGAAAAACAAGCAACAGAAAACCAAGAGTAAGAAGAACACGCAATCCAAGACAACTTCAATATTCAGTTGCTAAGTTTTGGAAAGACATGGATAACTTAGGATACGGAGCAGAATCATACGAAAGGACAACTATTGATTCTTGGATTAAATGCGTAAAGTATTTCTTGGCTAATGCTTGGTACGAAAGAAAAGACTTACTTAAGCTATTGAGCAAATTGCACAATAAAGTTTCAAATGATGCACAGAATGAAATTTTTGATGAAATAGTTGAATCAGGATACTGATGAGAACAGAAACCAAACTTTTTATTGCTTCAATTTCATCAGTTCTAATTTACCAATACTTAGGCGAAGTTATTTTTGGCGCAGCTTTAATTGGCTTTGGCGCAATTACTTCAATAAGGTATTACATTCAAAAACAGAAAGGCTATTGATGAAAACGCCGGAGCAAAAATTTTTAGATTTCACCGGTTACGACAAAGTGAAAACCTATGAGCAAAATATTCAATTGCCAAGTACAATGATTCATATTGGCAATGCTTATGAAATTTCATACCAAAGTAATAAGTTTGACGGAAAGATGAGAAACTATGTACACCCATTGAAAAAATACGGAAGTGTTTTGATTGATCCTAAAGGAAAACTAATTGTAATCACCGGACTAAATCTTTCAATAACTAAAAGAGGATTAACCGGTTAATGACAATAGACATTGTTTTACAAACAATAACAGTTGTAACACCACTAATTGTTTTTGTTTATGGATACGGAAAACTAACAAAAGAAATTGAATTTCTTAAGAAATTAAGAGATGAAGACATTCAGGCAAGGGAACAACATTTCATGGAGATACGAACAGAACTAAGAGAAATCAAAAATTTTTTGATAACTAAAAAATGAAAGTAAGAATTCTAAATCCAACAAGGATTAAAAAAGTAAGCAGACCAAAAAAAAATATTTTACAAACAACAAAACAAAACACAATGAGAAGTACAAAATTTCGCAGCTTAAGAAGAAAGCGAAGAACACACAATCCAACAGTTAGCATTACTAAACAAGGAATAAGCAGCTTGTTAGTTGATGCAGGTTCATCAGTTGCAGGAGGTATAGTTACGCAATATGGCTATAACTTTCTTGTAAACCAATTCTTTCAAGGACAAAGACCAAGTGCGATAATGAGCCTTGTTCTAAGAGCAGGAATTCCGCTTGGCTTAGGTTACTTTTTGCATGGCTTTAATTCACAGCTTGGCAAAGCATTTATGCTTGGCGGGTTAGGTTATGCCGGTACACAAGCATTTGCAGAATTGAGCAATCCAAACATGATGCGAAAAGTCAAACAACCAACCGGACAAGCTAAGAAAACTCTTAAGGGATATGATCTATCATTAGGAGAATTGGCAGACTTTGAAGAAGTTGGAGAAATCGAAGCAGTTTACGGGGAAGATTATGAAGACATGGAATTAGTTGGAGAAATCGAAGCAGTAAACGGAGATGAATATGAAGACTTTCTCGGCGCCGCTTCATCAGGTTCAAGCAGTTCAAGTAACACAAGCAGAGGAATTTCCAATGATTCAAGACATTCTTACGCCGTAAGAAGTTCAGGATATTCCGGAACACCGCACAGAAGACAAGCAAGGTATGGACACAGATTTGATATTGGATTCAATCCGTATCAAACGAACACTTTGCCGTAAAGCAAAACAAGATCATTAACTAAACATAAATTTCAAACAAAAAAACAAAATGAAATCAAAAACATTCTTAAAGTTCTTTGCAGCAATGTTCTTTTTGGCACTAACCATTTTTGCCTTCACCGGCGATACAGCAGCAGGAATTGTACTTGCAGCTTTACCGGTAATGCCACCAAGAATATCAGAAGAATTCAAACAAGCACTCGGCAGCTACATTAAAGAAGGAAGATACAATTACATTCCTTCAGAGATCAGGGGAAGCGCAGCAATTTCAGGAACTTCCGAAACGACAGTAAGATTGTTCAATACGAATCTTTCCGGTTTGGGCAATAGTTATTGGCTTACAAACCAGGAGGGAACAGCAGGACAATTAAGCGATCCGGAAGCATTCAGAGTTGATGCTATTAAATTCTTGATAACAACAGCGACAACCGGCAGCACCGGAACAATATCAGCGCACACATTCAAGGATTTGTGCATGAAAGCAACTTATAAGTTTTCAGTTTCCGGAAAGATTGAAGCAGAAGGATATCTTTACAGCTTGGCTTTGCCGAGTATTGTTTGGGGAGGATACACAACAGCAAGTGCAACAGCAATTGACACAGCATTAAACCCAATTGTTGCTTTGAATTTGCCTGTTCCAATCTACATTGCACCAAATTGGAGTTTTGACATGCAATTGACTTACACCGGAGTAACAGTTCCTTCAAATACATATTGGACATGTATTTTGAGGGGAATCAGACAAACGCCGGTTAAGTAATACGATCATACAAAACCATACAACACACAAGGTGAGAAACACGAAAACTAATTGCCGGTAAGTTTTAAGCCTTTGGGGTAGGCTTTTTAAAACCGGCACTTTAAAAAAACAATGGACAGAAAAAATCAAATTTGGCTTCCTTGCGTAATAGTTGCTTCAAGGCTTAATGTTGCAACGGCCGGAGCAGTCAAAATAGTATCAACTATTGATAATTCGATAGTTTTCAAATGCGACAGCATAACAGCATTTGGACACCAAAACGGCAGCCCACAAACTATACTTTACTTCACGCTTGACGGAGTGAATTTAGGCAGAAGCGGAAAACAGATCATATACGGAAGCGGATTACATTCAAGTTTGTTTTCAAGAAGTTCTGAAACTTCCGTTTTACCATTGCCGTTTAATGCCGAACTTTCAGGAAATAACAACATTGTTTGTGATGTTACAACACTTTCCAATAATACAGATGTACACATTGTTTTCATTGGAAAACAACTACTTGTAACAAATCAGATATGACAGTTATAACCTCGCAAATTTCAGCAAGTGTTAATAAAGGAAATGTTCAGGTTCAGAATTTTTCTTTTGATCACAATTTCTTTATTTCTTCCGGAGTTGCAAATGATGTAGTTATTCCATTTACAATTCCCGATTTGTTCATGTGCAAACTTGAATATTTCAAAGTAAGGTTCAATCATGCGAAAAAGAATACCGGCGAATTTTTAACCGATCCAAACAAATTTGCCGGTTATTTGCCGCTTACAATTGTAAGAACGCAAGATCAGAACGCACTATACATGCACACAATCCCAATTGGAAATGAATATGTTCATCAAGCCGGAAACATTGTTTATGATTTCTTGAATATAGAAGAACTCACAATAAAGATTCCGCAAGGCTTAAGCAGTTTCTTTTATGACAATTCAGCTAACATTGTTTCCGACATTGAATTGGTCAATATTCATTGCTTGTTTCAAATAACTTTTTACAACAAGCAATTTTATTCAAGGGTAGGAAGATCAATTGTATTCAAACAACCAACAAAGAATTGAAATGAAATTTGTAACCAATACCGGCGAAGAAACGGAATTAAAGATTAGTGATGTTTACTACTTGTCATTTGAAGGCAGCAATATTTCAGTAATGACAAAGAATTCTATTCTCAAATGCACAGTTGAAGACCAGGACAAAGCACAGATTATTATGAATGAATTCTATAAGACTAATTATCATGTATTGTGTAAAATCTTTGATGAAGACAGTTCAATAATACTTGTAAATGTTGAACATGTAAAAGATAATTCAGTTTGTGTTGCTAATGTATTGTTAATTTCATTTTCAGACGATTTCACAGCCTCATTTTATTTTGAAAATTCAGAACTTGCAGAAAGTTCATTAAACACAGTTCAATTCAAAAAACGATTGTATAATGATAATCAACGGACTTAACGGAAATACCCTTACAATCATTGAAGATGAATTATTGTATTTCGTTCATAACGATAATACATTGACATTCTATTTTCAAAATAAACAACCACACACGCTTTACTATGCCGACAGATACACAGCGCAAATGGAAGTATTCAACCTCTTAAGAGCCAACAAAGAATTTTACAAATATCTTTGCAATGTACCAAGTGTTAATAACAGTGTTTACTTTATTAATGTACGAAAGACAACAGCAGATTCAACAATTGTAACAGCGACAATTTCAGTTTTGTTTGGTACTCAAACAATAACAATTACAACAACCAATTCAACAATTGGTAATGCTTTGAAAGACTACATTAATAACAAAAGATATTCATTCCGCTTTGGAAGACTTGCAGCAGCCGGAGTGATCCACACAGTAAACCCAAATTTTACTTTGGATACTCTTAACAGAAGATATCCTACAATTCAAGATGCAATTACTAATGCAACTTCCGGAGAATTTGTAATTATTCAAGCCGGAACATATACAATTACAGCCGCAATTAATCTTAAGAATGGAGTTAATTGTTTTGCAGAAAAAGGCGCAGTATTGAGAACAGATTCCAACATTAATTTGATCAGAGATAACGGCGCAGCCGTTACATGCAAATTTTGTGGATACATTGAATTGGAACACAATTGCACAAATGCGTCAGGCGCAGTTGTAACAACCAACGGAACAAGCAATTTATTTTTTGAATTTGATGTTGCTTACGGAACAAACACGCTTGGACTATTTTACAATTCAGAAGGAAACTATTCAATATCCGGTTACTATGCACAGAATGTTCAAAGAGTTTATGATTCAGACAGCCAAACAAGTAACCCTTACAACATAATTGATATTTTGTATCAAATAAGTACTTCCGGAACAGTTCATTTTCCCGATCCACTTGGAACATTAACTTTGATTGTGCTTAATGGTATTTTGTCAAATTCAAATGCGTTTCTTTGTGATTATTACGCCTCAACAAGCCCAAGTGTTTATTATTCAAATGTACTTTTGATTTCATTAAATAATAACACAGTTTCCGGAAGTGATGTTGGAAAATGTATATTAAGTGTATTTTCACAGCCCTATAATTTCTATTTTTGGAATGTTTCAGGCTTTGCAAGGCGAAACAGATATTATGCAGTTGAATTGGTAAATTCTTTTGATCCTTCACCTTGCGTATTGTACACAGATGTAATTGCAAACATTACCAAAGGAAGCAATTTAGTACTTTCCGGAGCCGGTTCATACACACAAAATAACAATTTCAGCATACCACCCCAAGTTAGTTGAAAATATGATTAACACCATTTCAACCACACCGAACACCCGCAAAGTTTATAAGAGGATACAACCGGACATGCTAAGCAAACTTCAATTGCTTGGAAATACTCTTAAGACATGGGAACAATTCAAAGCTGCAATAAGACAAAAAGAATCTTCCGGAAATTATAAGGCTATAAATAAGAAAAGTAATTGCATAGGCGCATATCAATTTTGTGAAAGTACATTCTATCAAATTCAAAAAGATTTAAAAATTAAAGTTTCAACAAGTGAATTCTTAAATAATCCGGAACTACAAGACACATTTTTTGAAGCATTAATAAAGCGAAAGTTTTCAATAGAACTTGGAGAAGGAAATATCTCTACAATGCTTAGAACTGCTAAAGTAAAGTTTGGAAGTAA
>WBZL01003880.1_pt1 | contig 13354 bp, 15 predicted proteins | sample 5204291 | NCBI WGS metagenome assembly WBZL01 (sample SAMN12344345, study PRJNA552823) | activated sludge metagenome | biome: Activated sludge suspended growth; feature: Nitrification reactor; material: Wastewater; isolation source: activated sludge from nitrification reactor of wastewater...
ACGGCGCCGGCGCGATTGACCTTCTGCACGACGCTGGTGAGGCTGGCGCCGACACTCACGCCTTCCAGCGCCTCGACCTGACGCGCCTGCTTCTGCATCGAGAGGGTCTGGAATTCGACCGCCTTCAGGCGCGTGACGACCTCCGGTTCCTTCTCGCTGAGGCGGTCGGAAGCCAGCGCCTTCTCCAGTTCCTTGTTGTGGCTTTCAAGGGCCGCGATGCGCTCGGCCAGCCGGGTCAGTTCGGCCTTCAGCGCCGTCAGGTCATCGGCGGCCAGGGCGGGCGAGGCGCCGATCGCCAACGCCAGCGCGATGTATCCGATCCGCATCTCAGTAGCCGCCCTTCTTGCCGATGCCGGCGTAGGTGAATTCCCATTCCGCCTCCACGGGCTTGAACCATGGCCGCACGCCGGTGGCGCGGTCGGTATGGCGGCCGAACTGGTTGCCGGTGGCGTTCTCCTTGGCGTTGGGTGGGTAAACGGTGAATTTGACCTTGTACTTGCCGGGACCTTTCAGCTTGACGTTGTCGCCGTAGTGCGGGCCGTCGCTGGCCACCATGGGCATCATGTCGCCCTTGATCACCTCGCCGCCCGGCAGCTTGGTCAGTTCATACTTGACCAGCAGGTAGGGCATCCACATGCCCTCGGCGAAGCCGTTCGGGTTGTTGGCCAGGGCGTGGATATCCGCTTCCAGGTGGATGTCGGACTCGGACGCCTTGCGCATGTGGCCTTCAGGTTCCATCTCGACGGCCTGGAGATAGACGGCGGCGACTTCCATGCCGGCCAGGTTCTGCGGGCTGCCGATCGGGTATTCGAGCGCACCGGCCTCCAGGGCGAAGCCGGCCAGCAGGGCGAAACAGATGGGACGAAAGCGTGCGAAATGGGACATCATGACAGCCTCACAATAAGAACGGTTCTCATCTTACATGATAGTAATTCTCCGTTGCAAGTAATATCCATTAATCTTCCTGACCTGCTCATTCGCCTTCATCGAGTGCTGGATGTCCGCTACCATTGGCCCATTGCCATTCCCTGTTTGGCGCGACCCTTTCGGTAGCGCCAACCGCGATATCCCATGAGCACCGATACCTCCCGTCGCTTCGGCGGCATAGCCCGCCTCTACGGGGACACTGCGCTCGAGCAACTGGCGGCCGCCCACGTGTGCGTCGTGGGCATTGGCGGTGTCGGGTCGTGGGCGGCCGAGGCGTTGGCGCGCTCGGGGATTGGTCGGCTGACGCTGATCGATCTCGACCATGTGGCCGAGTCGAACCTCAACCGGCAGATTCACGCCCTGGAGGAAACGATCGGCCAGGCCAAGGTACTGGCCATGCAAGAGCGCATCGCCAGCATCAATCCGTCCTGCGCGGTGACGACGATCGAGGAATTCGTCACACCGGAGAATGTGGGCGTCCTGCTGCCGCGCTGCGCCGCGCTGGTCGACGCCATCGACCAGGTGCGGGCCAAGGCGGCGCTGATCGCCCATTGCCAGGCTTCGGCGGTGCCGGTGGTCACCACCGGCGGCGCGGGCGGCAAGGCCGACCCGGCGCTGATCCGCGTCGACGATCTTTCCCGTACCAGCCAGGATCCGCTGGCGGCCAAGCTGCGCGCCACCTTGCGCCGGGACTTCGGCTTTCCGCGCGAGCCGAAGAAAGCCTTCGGTATCGACTGTGTCTACTCGCTGGAGCCGATCCGGAGGCCCGCGGCGCCGGCCTGCGATGTCGATGAGCCGGGGTTGCATGGGCTGAGCTGTGCCGGCTACGGTTCTTCCGTCTGCGTCACCGCCGGGTTCGGTTTCGCCGCCGCCAGCCGGGTATTGGCGCTGCTCGCCAAGGGCTAGCCGGTATACTTCCCGGCATGTCGAATAGCAAGCGCATCGTCATTCTCGGCGCCGGGCCGGCGGGGCTGTCGGCCGCGCTGTGGCTGCGCAATCTTGGTTTTGCGCCGTGCGTGGTGGACTCGGCCGAGCGCGCCGGCGGCTTGCAGAACCTCAATTTCCTTGCCAACGACTGGGTGCTTGGCCAACCAGGCCAGACCGGCCCGGTACTGGCACGGCGTTTTGTCGACCACGCGCGGACGGCCGGGGTGCCGCTGCTGATGGGTGTTCGGCCGCGTGCGGTGACAGGCGGGGCCGGTCGATTCCTGGTCCGGTTTGACAACGGCGAGGAAGCGGTCTGCGGCGCGGTGGTGATCGCCACCGGTACCCGGTACCGGGCCAGGGAAGTGTTGGCCGGCGTCGACGGGATTGCCGACCTTGCACCAGATCGGGTTGCCTATGGGCCCTACGCGTTTGCCGACCTGGCGGCACTGGTCGGCAAACGGGTGCTGATCGTCGGCGGTGGCGACAATGCCTTCGAGAACGCGCGCTTGCTGGCGCCGAGCGCGGCCATGGTCCATCTGGCCGTGCGGGGGCGGCCAAGAGCCCAGCAAGGCCTGGCGGCGGCGGTGGCGGCGGAGGTGGCGGCCGGGCGTTGCCGTCTGCTCGGCCCGGCAAACCTCCAGAGCGCGCGCGAGGGCGCGGATGGTTTGGCGGTGACCGTGACCGTGGCCGGAACGGCGGAACACCTGGCCGTCGATCGGATCCATGTACTGGCTGGCTACGAGCCGAACACCGCTTTCATCGGCGCGGCGTTCGACGCGGTGCTGGCGCCGGCCATGCGTCGCGACCCGCAGGGATATTTGCTGGCCGACGCCGCCGGGCGCACCGGCGCACCCGGCGTCTATGCCGCCGGCGATGTCTGCAATCCGACTTTTCCCAGTGTCGTCAGCGCCATTGCCCAGGGCGCGCTGGTGGCGAAGACCATTGAATTGGATAGCCGCGCGCCATGAGTACCGGACCGACCGCCCGCCAGGCCAGCAAGGCCGCCTTCGAAGCCAACAAGCTGGCCAAGTGGCTGCGTCGCGCCACTGGCCAGGCGATCGCCGATTTCAACATGATCGAGGACGGCGACAAGGTGATGGTCTGCCTGTCCGGCGGCAAGGATTCCTTCGGCCTGCTCGACGTGCTGCTCTACTTGCGCGAACACGCGCCGATCCGGTTCGACGTCGTGGCGGTCAATCTCGACCAGAAGCAGCCGGGATTTCCCGCCGAAGTGTTGCCGAACTACCTGTCGGGCCTGGGCATTCCCTTTCGCATCGAGGAGCAGGACACCTATTCCATCGTCAAGCGATTGATTCCGGAAGGCAAGACGACTTGCTCGCTGTGCTCGCGCTTGCGCCGGGGTGTGCTGTATCGCGTGGCCACGGAACTGGGCGCGACCAAGATCGCGCTCGGTCATCACCGCGACGACATTCTGGAGACGCTGTTCCTCAACATGTTCTTCGGCGGCAAGATGAAGGCGATGTCGCCCAAGCTGGTTACCGACGACGGCCGCCATGTGGTGATCCGGCCACTGGCCTATGTGCCGGAGCACGATCTGGCGGCCTGGGCCGAGGTGCGCCAGTTTCCGATCATCCCCTGCAACCTGTGCGGCAGCCAGCCCAACCTGCAGCGGACGCAGGTGAAGAAGATGCTGCGCGACTGGCAGAAGCGTTTTCCCGGGCGCATCGAGACCCTGTTCCGCAGCCTGGCCAACGTGGTGCCCTCGCACTTGATGGATACCCGGTTGCACGACTTCGCGCATCTGGCCGCGACCGGCATGCCCGATCCCGATGGCGACAAGGCCTTCGACGGTGAAGATCTTCCGCCGCTCTCGGTGGTCTCGGGGCCAGTGCAAATGCTATGATTCCGCACTCTTTTTGCATGTTCTTGCGCTTTGCCGATTGACGCCATGACCACCCGAATTCCCGCTCCCCTAGATATCGCCAGTTGCACCGTCCCTCTGCGTACCTTGATGGGCCCCGGCCCGTCCGATATGTCGCCACGCGTGGTCAAGGCGCTCGGTCAGCCGGCCATCGGCCATCTCGATCCCGCCTTCGTCCAGATGATGGAAGAGATCAAGGTGCTGCTCCGTTATGCGTTCCAGACCGACAATGCATTGACCTTCGCCGTTTCCGGCCCCGGTTCGGTGGGAATGGAAACCTGCTTCGTCAATCTGGTCGAGCCGGGCGACAAGGTGATCGTCTGCCGCAACGGCGTGTTCGGCGGGCGCATGATCGAGAACGTGCAGCGCTTCGGCGGCACGGCGGTGGTGGTGGAGGACGCCTGGGGCGAGCCGGTCGATCCGCACAAGCTGGCCGACGCGCTGAAGGCCAATCCGGACGCCCGGGCGGTCGCGTTCGTGCATGCCGAAACCTCCACCGGCGCCCAGTCGGACGCCTCGGCGCTGATTGGCCTGGCGCGCGAACGCGGGTGCCTGACCATCGTCGATGCCGTCACCTCGCTGGGCGGCACGCCGGTGCTGGCCGATGCCTGGGGCGCCGACGCCATCTACTCCGGCAGCCAGAAATGTCTGTCCTGCGTACCGGGCCTGGCGCCAGTGACCTTTGGCGAGCGCGCCATCGAACGTGTCAAGGCGCGCCGGCAGAAGGTGCCCAGTTGGTTCATGGATTTGAATCTGGTGCTCGAGTACTGGAACGCGCCCGGTGGCAAGCGCACCTACCACCACACGGCGCCCGTGAACAGCCTGTTCGCGCTGCACGAGGCGCTGGTGATGCTGAAGGAAGAAGGGTTGGCGAACGCCTGGGCGCGGCATCGCCTGCATCACCAGGCGCTCAAGGCCGGCTTCGATGTGCTCGGTCTCGAATTCGTCGTCCCCGAAGCGGCGCGTCTGCCGCAACTCAATGCCGTCCATGTGCCCACTGGTGTCGATGAGGCGGCGGTGCGCAAGCAATTGCTCGAACAGTTCAACCTCGAGATCGGCGCCGGCCTGGGTCCGCTGGCCGGCAAGGTCTGGCGTTTTGGCCTGATGGGTTACTCGGCGCGCCGCGACAACGTCATGCTTTGCCTCGGTGCGCTGGCGCAGGTGCTGGCGGGCATGGGCTGCGCGACGAACCGGGATGCCGTCCTGGCCGCGGCGCAGCAGGTCTATGCGGGCAGTCAGACCCCGGCATGAGCGAGGAAATCCAAACTCCCTGCGTCCTGTTCGGGCAGATTTCCGGCGGCTTGACGCTGACCGGCAAGTTGGGCGAAGCGGAGGCGCACCGAGCCGTCGAGCGTGGCCTGAGGCGCACGGAGCGCTCCATTGCGGCCTTCAAGGGCCGGGTGGTCAAAGCGGTTGGTGACCGACTGTCCGCCGTGTTCGATTCCGCCGAGGCCGCCTGCATGGCGGCCACCGAAATGCAGCAGCGCATCGCGGCACTGCCGCCGGTATCGGGCGTGGCCCTGACGTTGGGTGTCGGTTTCCAGGTCGGTCCGCTGACGGAAGACAATGGCGAATTGTCCGGCGCTGCGGTGGACGTGGCATTGCGCCTGCTCCGGCTGGCCAAAGTGGGCCAGACGCTGACCAGCGCCGAGGCGGCCGCGACGCTGCCCAAGACACTGCGCGACCAGACGCGCGCCATCGCGGGGCTGACCGTACCGGGCGACCAGGACCAGGCGGTCGGCGTCTGCGAGGTCGTCTGGAGCCACGTCGGCGAAGAGCCTTCGGCGCCCCGGCCATTCATGCCCGGGATGCCGGTATCGCCCGCGCCTGTCGAAAAGCGGCTGCGGCTGCGGCTGGGCGACCAGCACCTGATACTTGGGCGGGATCGACCGACGGCAACGCTGGGCCGCGAAGCACATGCCGATATCGTCACCATGGATTCCCGCGCATCGCGCACGCACGGTCGTATCGAGTATCGCCGCGACAAGTACGTGCTGATGGACCAGAGCACGAACGGCACCTATGTGACGTTCGCTGGCGAAACGGAACTTGTGCTCAAGCGGGAAGAGGCAATCCTGAGCGGCCGGGGCACCATCTGCTTCGGCCATTCGCTGAGTGAAGCCCCCGCGGACCGGCTCGAATTCGAAGTCATCGGTTAGCCGACTTCGGGGGGCAGCCCGCTGTCGACCCTGCGACGGGCTGCCAGAAAGATCGGTACCGTTACTTGTACTTGGAGTCGATTTCCCAGACCAGCTTCTGAACCAGGCGCTGCACCATGGTATCGAGAGAAACGCCACCCTTGGCGCTCTCCGAGAAGCCGAGCAATGAGCCGCCGGTCGAACCGACTTCCATCTTCTCCTCGGTGTAGCCGGTGGCTTTCTGTTCGGTCGTATTGGCGTCAAGAATCTTGAAGCGCATGCCGATGACCCACACACCGGTTGATTCGCCGCTCTTTGCCGAGCCGGCGATCGTCTCGACGGCGGCACCCTCACGACCGCCGAGGCCGATGTTCGCCAGTCGACCAAGTGTCCGGCCATCGAAGCCCTTCTGCGCCTGGGCGACCTGCTCGGCCTTGAGGACATCGAACTTGACGATCCACTTGGTCGTCTTGTACTTGCCTTTCTGCAATACCTTGCGGGCCGACTTGGCATCGCCCATGGTGTAGGCGAGCTGGAATTCGCGCATCGAGGCTCCCAGGTCGCTCCGCTCAAGCACGCCGAAATTGGCCCGGCCGAGTTCGAGCTCCGCGAAGTCGGCGATGTTGTTGGGGCCGAACTTCTGGGTGAAGGTGGCATTGTTGCTCTTGATATCGCCGGGGATGACGACGATCTGCGGTCCCTTTTTGCCCGCGTTCTTGTAGTCGACGTCCTTGTACATGCCCTTGTCCGCCATTTGGCCGGCACGCTGTGACGTCGCACCGCCCGCTGTCGGCGACGCGCTTTCGAAACTCGGGCGGCCATCGGACGAGGCGGCCGGTGTGCTGGCGGTAGGTTGGGACGGGTTGGCAACGCAGCCGGCGAGAGCGGCGGCGGCAAGCAGCATGGTGAAGAGGCGGGTCATAGCGGGTTACCGTGTGTGGTTATTTGTACTTGGCGTCGATTTCCCAGACCAGCTTCTGGACCAGGCGTTGCACCATGGTGTCGAGCGAAACGCCACCTTTGGCGCCCTCGGAAAATCCCAGCACCGCTTGCGACGTGGCACCGACTTCCATCTTCTCTTCCGTATAGCCGGTGGCAACCTGCTCCGTGGTGTTGGCATCGAGAATCTTGAAACGCATGCCGATGATCCAGACACCGGTGGTTTCCCCGGTCTTTATCGAGCCGCCGACCGTCTGAGCCGCCGGACCGCCACGGCCGCCGGCAAAGATGCCGATCAGCGAGCCGAGCGCCTGACCATCGAAACCCTTCTGCGCCTGCGCGACCTGTTCCGCTTTGAGGATGTCGAACTTGACCACCCACTTGGTGGTCTTGAACTTGCCCTTTTGCAGCATCTTGCGCGCAGACTCGGCATCGCCCATGGTATAGGCCAGCTGGAATTCGCCTAGCAGCGGCCCTAGGTCGCCGCGCTCGAGGATGCCGAAATTGGCCCGTCCCAACTCGAGTTCGGCGAAGTCGGCGATGTTGTTGGGGCCGAATTTCTGGGTAAAGGTGGCGTTATTGCTTTTGACGTCGCCGGGGATGATGACCAGCAGCGGCCCCTTCTTGGCGGCATTGCGATAGTCGACATCCTTGTACATGCCCTTGTCGGCCATCTGGTTGGCGCGCTCCGACGTGCTGCCGCCAGCGGTGGGCGACGCGCTTTCAAAGGTCGGTTGGGCCGATGCGGAAAGCGACAGACTTCCGGCCATCGCAAGCCAGAAGACAATCGAGGGGCGAGTCATGATGATTCCCTTGCATAGTTACTGACGGAAGCGGCTCATTCTGGCAAAAAAAATGCCGGCCCACAATCAGCCGGCGTGCAATTCCGGGCAAATATCAGCCGGGGGCAGCTTCTTTCTCGCACTTCTTCATGAATGCCGCTTTGGCGGCACCGGCCAGCGGCTTGCCGTCCTTGCTTACCGCCTTGGTCGCGCAAGCGGTGGCAGCCGGGCTGGCGTCGGCCGACTTGCCTGACAAACAGGTCTTCATGAAGGCCTTGCGTTCGTCACCCTTCTTGTCCTTGGCCTCGGCATTGCAGGACTTCATCTTGTCCGTTTGCGGGCTGGCCATCGCCACTGGAGCGGCGGCGAGAGCGAACAGCGAAGCGGCAACGAGAGCGATGTTTCGAGTCATATGACAACCTCCTGTGCGGAAAAGCGGTTAGATCGACTAGAGTGCCGATCACAAATCGATCGGCTGCGTTTTTCGCGATAGATGCGAAGAAAGCGTCGAAGGCGGAAATCGCCCCCGACAGGATAACGGTTTTACGGGCTTCTAGTTGACGCCGTCATCGCATTCGAGGGCGCGCTGCTGACGGTCGAGGAATTCCTGCATGCTGTCGATTCCCCGCAAGGACAGGATGGCCGAGCGAACAGCCGCTTCGAGAAGTACCGCGAGGTTGCGGCCAGCCGCGACCGGCAGGATGACCTTGCGGATGGGTACACCCAGGATGGTTTCGGTTTGCGCGTCGAGCGGCAGACGTTGTGTTTCCGGGCTGGCCTGTGGCCGCTGCAGATGGACGATCAGCTTCATGCGCATCTTGCGCCGGCAGGCGGTCTCGCCGAACACGGCGCGAATATTGAGCAGGCCGAGGCCGCGCACTTCGATGAAGTCCCGAAGCAATTCCGGGCAGCGACCCTCCAGTATGTCGAGCGAAACGCGCGACACCTCCACCACGTCGTCGGCCACCAGGCCATGGCCGCGGGAAATCAATTCCAACGCCAGCTCGCTCTTGCCGACCCCGGAGTCACCGGTGATCATCACGCCCATGCCCAGAACATCCATAAACACGCCATGCAGCGTTATGGTTTCGGCCAACTGCCGCGAGACGTAGAGCCGCAGGGAGTCGATCACCGCGGCGGATTGCTGTGCGGTGGTGAATAGCGGCGTGTCCGACGCTTCGCACTCCGCGGCGATGATCGGCGGAATCTCGCAACCATCGGCGATGATCAGGGCGGGCGGCTTGGCCGCAACGATCTCGCGGATGTGCCGGGCCACGCGCAGGGGGGGCTGCTTCAGTGCCCAATAGATTTCCGGCGACCCCAGCACCTGCACGCGGTCGGGGTGGATCAGATTGAGGTGGCCAACCAGATCGGCTGGCGAGATGTCGTCGCGGCTGATCGTGATGGCACGGTTGAGTGTGCCGCAGACCCAGCTGAGTTGGAGGCGAGTGCGGTTGCGCTCGAATAGCTGCGCGACGATCAGTTGGCGCACGGCCAGTCGACAAACAGGTGATGGGTGGTGGCGGCATCCGCCGCGGCGGTCAATCGCTCGCGAAAGGTCTTGTCGGAGAACATCTGCGCCAGTTCCGACAGCAACTGCAGATGATGCTCGGTAGCCGCCTCCGGCACCAGTAGGACAAAGACTTGACTGACGGGCTTGCCGTCCGGGGCATCGAACTGGACCGGTGCGGCCAGGCGCATGAACGCGCCGCGCGCTTCCTTCAGGCCCTTGATGCGGCCGTGGGGAATGGCAATGCCCTGACCAAGACCGGTCGAGCCGAGCTTTTCGCGGGCGAACAAGGCATCGTAGACCTGACTGCGGGCAATGCCGTTGTGATTCTCGAACAGCAACCCCGCCTGTTCGAAAACGCGCTTCTTGCTGCTGGCTTCGAGGCCGACAACGACGTTATCCGGGGGCAGAAGTTTGGCGATCTGGTTCATCGGCAACCTATTTGGAACTCCGGCCAGGGGGTGGCCCGCAGCAGAAGCGCGGCGGAGTATACCCCCAGCCCCGGTCGGAGGAAACGCTTATTCGGTCGGTGCCGGCTTTTCGCGGCTGTGGTTGCTGACTTTTTCCTTGTATTTCAGGACTTGGCGGTCGAGTTTGTCGGTCATGGCGTCGATGGCCGCGTAGAGATCGGTATCGTCGGCATCGGCGTAGATGTCCTTGCCTTTCACGTGCAACGTGAGTTCCGCCTTTTGCTTCAATTTTTGCACCGACAGCACCACATGGACACTGGTGACATGGTCGAAATGCCGAATGACCCGATCGACCTTGCCGGTAACGTAATCGCGCAGCGCGGGGGTGACTTCGACGTGATGACCGGTGATATTGATGTTCATAGCGTCTCCTTAGAGTGCTTTTCTGAGGGTGACCGGCGGGATATTGAGGGATTCGCGGTATTTGGCGACCGTTCGCCGTGCCACCACGATACCCTGCTCGCCGAGAATTTCCGCGATCCTGGCGTCGGAGAGCGGCTTGTGGCCGTCTTCGGCGCCGACCAGCTGCTTGATCAGCGCGCGGATCGCGGTGGAAGAAGCAGCTCCGCCGCTGTCGGTGGCGACGTGGCTGCCAAAAAAGTATTTCAGTTCGTAGATCCCGCGCGGACTGGAAAGGTACTTTTGCGTCGTGACGCGCGAGATGGTCGATTCATGCAGGCTTACCGTGTCGGCGATCTCGCGCAGCGTCAGCGGCCGCATGGCGACTTCACCGTGATCGAAGAAGGCGCGCTGCCGGTCGACGATGGCCTGTGCCACACGCTGGATGGTGTCGAAGCGTTGCTGCACGTTCTTGATCAGCCACTTGGCTTCCTGCAACTGCCCCGCCAGACTGCTGTTGGGGCCGCCGCCACGCCCGCCGCGTTGACTCTGCAGGATGTTGGCGTAGAGGCGGTTGATGCGCAGCCTCGGCATTGCCTCGCTGTTGAGGCTGACGATCCAGGCACCGCGCGCCTTGCGTACCACGACATCGGGAATCACATAACGGGTGTCCAGCGGCGCGAACTGGGCGCCCGGCCGGGGATTGAGCGAGCGGATCAGGCCCTGGGCGACTCGCAATTCCTCGTCATCGCAGCCCAGCGCTTTCTTGATGCGCACGAAGTCGCGGGCGGCGAACTGTTCGAGGTGCTGGCGAACGATGGTCTGAGCCAGTTCGCGGCCCGGGCAGGGTGGCAAGCACTGCAACTGGAGATCGAGGCATTCCTGGGGGCTCCGGGCGCCAATGCCAGGTGGGTCCAGGTGCTGTAGGTGCCGCAGGGCGATGGCAAGTTCCTCGTCGAGTTCCTCGCGGTCCACGTCGTCGGCGTCGCCGGCAATGGAGTCGGCCAACTCATCCAGTGTCTGGGTCAGATAGCCGTCGTCATCCAGCGCTTCGACGAGGTATTCGACAATCCGCCGCTCGCGTTCGGCAAGCTGCGTCAGCGCCAATTGGGCGTTGAGGTGCTCCCGCAGCCCCACTGCGGCGGCTTGAATCTCACCACTGTCGACATCGTCCTCCGGATCGCGCGGCCCTTGACCGGAGGGCATTTCGCTTCCCCAGCCCAACTCGCCGGTATTGGCCGAATCGTCGAATTCACGAACCGGCTCCGGAGTCACCGGCTCCTGAACCGCCGACATGGCATCGCCGGAAGGAGTGAAAGCCGCCAAGTCGCCCGTATCTTCCCGCTCAAGCAACGGATTGTCCTGGAGCGCCTGTTCGATTTCCTGATTGAGCTCCAATGTCGACAACTGCAGCAGACGAATCGACTGCTGCAATTGCGGCGTCAGCGCCAAGTGTTGGGAGAGCTTTAGTTGGAGACCTTGTTTCATATACCGCCGCGATTAACGCTTGCCGCGTTACATGCGGAAATGCTCACCCAAGTAGACTTTTCGCACGCTTTCATTATAGACAATCGCTTCCGGATGGCCGGCCGCCAGCACTTCCCCCGCGTTGATGATGGTGGCCCGGTCGCAGATGCCCAGGGTTTCGCGTACGTTGTGATCGGTGATCAATACACCGATGCCACGTTCCTTGAGGAAGCGGATGATTTTCTGGATATCGATCACCGCGATCGGATCGACGCCGGCGAACGGCTCGTCGAGCAGAATGAAGCGCGGGTCGGTGGCCAGCGCACGAGCGATTTCCACCCGCCGGCGTTCGCCGCCCGAGAGCGAGATGGCGCTGTTGTCGCGCAGATGCGAAACATGCAGTTCCTCCAGCAGTTCGTCCAGACGATTGTCGATGGCGTCCTCGTCCAGACCATCCTGAAGTTCCAGTACCGCGCGGACATTCTGGGCGACCGTCAGCTTGCGGAACACCGAATTTTCCTGCGGCAGATAGGAGAGACCCAGGCGTGCCCGTTTGTGGATCGGCATATGGGTCAGGTTGGCGTCGCTTTCCTCGGTTGCCTCGCTGCTCTTGAGCCGAATCTCGCCGCCATCGGAAGCCACCAGACCGACGATCATGTAGAAACAGGTGGTCTTACCGGCGCCATTGGGGCCGAGCAGTCCGACCACCTCGCCACCATGCACGTCAAAGGAGACGTCTTTCACCACCACGCGCGACTTGTAGTGCTTGCGCAGGTTGTAGACGGCCAGCGTGCTCATGCGTCCATGTCCTCTTCCGCCACCGCGTCGACATTCTTCAATAGCTTGCGAATGACATCGACAGCAAAGCCCCGTCCCTGCAGAAAGCGGGCCTGGCGAGCCCATTCGCGGGCGTCGGCGGGGGCGGCGGCGAATTTCTTCGCCCAGACGGCGCGGGCACGCGTCAATTCGCCGGCCAGATCGGCAACGGCTTCCGCCGCCATTGCCGGATCCAGCCCGCGTTGATGCAGATCCTGGCGCAGCCGGGCGGCCCCGAGGCGATCGCCATGCGCACGCACGTAGGCCGCGGCGGCGCGGGCATTCGAGAGCAGTCCCTCGTTTTCGAGTTGGCAAAGCACGTTGTCGACGTCTTCCCGGGTACCGTGGGCGGCGAGTTTTCTGGCCAGTTCGGCGTGGCTGTGCTCGCGTCGGGCCAGCAGGGCGACCGCGCGCATGCGCAGTTCCTTTACGCCGGCTCGCGGCCCCGGTCCATTCACTCGCCGCCAGCCGTGGCGCCGACCGCGACCACCCCGACGGCGGCGCGCACCTTGTTTTCGATTTCCACCGCCAGATCCGGGTGCTCGCGAAGGAATTCGCGGGCGTTATCCTTGCCCTGGCCGATCTTCTCGCCCTGGTAGGCATACCAGGCGCCGGACTTCTCGACAATCTTGTGTTCCACGCCGAGTTCGATGATTTCGCCCTCGCGCGAAATGCCTTCGCCGTAGAGGATGTCGAAGTGGGCTTCGCGGAAGGGCGGTGAAACCTTGTTCTTTACCACCTTGACCTTGGTTTCGTTGCCGATAACCTCGTCGCCCTTCTTGATGGCGCCGGTACGTCGAATGTCCATGCGCACCGAGGCATAGAACTTCAGGGCGTTGCCGCCGGTGGTCGTTTCCGGGTTGCCGAACATCACGCCGATCTTCATGCGGATCTGGTTGATAAAGATCACCAGCGTATTGGTGCGCTTGATGTTGCCGGTAAGCTTGCGCAGCGCCTGTGACATCAGCCGGGCTTGGAGACCGGGCAACTGGTCGCCCATTTCGCCCTCGATCTCGGCCTTCGGGGTCAGCGCGGCCACCGAGTCGATGACAATGACGTCCACGCCGCCCGAGCGGACCAGCATGTCGGTGATTTCCAGCCCCTGTTCGCCCGTGTCGGGCTGCGAAATCAGCAGGTCGGGGACATTGACGCCCAAT
>WBZL01003882.1_pt1 | contig 13351 bp, 5 predicted proteins | sample 5204291 | NCBI WGS metagenome assembly WBZL01 (sample SAMN12344345, study PRJNA552823) | activated sludge metagenome | biome: Activated sludge suspended growth; feature: Nitrification reactor; material: Wastewater; isolation source: activated sludge from nitrification reactor of wastewater treatment...
GGTCGAGCGCTCGAGTTGACCGGCTGCGGCGCTCGAACGTACCATCGCGCTCTGACGTCCCCGGAGAGCACCGCCCCGAGCCGTGGCGCCGCCCTCTCGGCGCAATGTCCCGACTGCTCCCTTCACGCCCTGGTGCCCGTCCGCCTGGGGCGTGGGGGGGCGGCGGCGCGCCTCGTCGCCGCCTGTCCGGTCTGCGACGGCGTGTGGATCGACCATGAGCCGGGGGATCCGGAGCTCGTCACCGCCCCGGAGCGCTCGACCCCGGCGCTGCACACCTGTCCTCGAGGACATGGACCAACCCACGTCGCGCCCCCGCTCGCGACCCTCGGGCGGGCGGCACTCGAGCTCTGCCCGGTCTGCCGCGGCCTCTGGCTCTCGGGAGCCGCGCGCCGGGCGCTCCTGCGGGAGACCGGGTCCGAGGCGCGCAGGCGGCGGCTCGCGCTCGCCGGGCGCGGCCTGGTGTGGGCGGCGCAGATCGTCACGAGCCTGCCGGTCGAGCCCGGGAACCTGCCAGCGGCCACGCCGTGGCGGCTCTACGGGGTCGCGTTCGTGCTCGTCGTCGCCTATGTCGCCTCGGTGCTCGGGCTGGTGTACGCCCGTGACTACGCGCTATACCCCGGCGCGCAGGTCGACGACCTGGCGCGCCTCCTCACGTCGCTCACGTACGTCCTCTTTCACGCCAATTGGCCGCACCTGCTGGGCAACCTCTATTTCTTCTACGTCTTCGGCCGCTCCGTCGAGCCGGTCTTCGGGGGCCGAGGCTTCCTCGCCCTCTTCTTCGGCGCCGGCGTCGTCGGCGGCCTGGCGCAGGCACTCCTGGCCGCGAATGGCTCGCCGCCCGTGCTCGGGGCGTCCGGTGCGATCGCGGGGATCATGGGGGCGCACCTGTGGATCTACCCTCGCGCCCGTGTGCTGCAGGTGATCCCGTTCGTCCTCCTCCAGATCGAGCTCCCGGTATGGGCCTACCTCGGCCTCTGGCTCGGCTGCCAGATCTATATGGCCGTCTCTGCCTATTCGGTCGAGTTGGCCTGGCAGAGCCATATCGCCGGCTTCCTCTGCGGGCTGGCCACGACCGCGTGGGTCGTGCCACGGCGACGTCGCAGGGCCGGCGCGTGGGCGCGCGACGCCGCCTCCGCGCCGCGATGAGGAGCCGCGAATGTCGTGCTCTTCCGCCGCCGACCCCAGCCGCTGGTCGGACAGCCTGTGCCAGGCGGAGCGCTTCTCGGAGACGCAGACGCCGGTGGCGAGGCCGCGGAGGTGAAGGGGGCCGCGGCGAAGGACGACGCCGCGCCGGCGTGGATGGCCGCGTCGGTCCGCGAGATCGAGGCGACGCAGAGCGGCGAGCGGACGGGCCTCGAGGTCGCTGGCGGCCAGGTCGAGGCGCCGAGGGGAGCGAGCGAGCGGACCGAGCGATCTGCGACGTCGAGCTGACGACCAGCTCGATCGCCTCGCCATTGTCGACCACCATCCGCACGCCCTCGGCGAGCTCCGTCACCATCGACACCGCGACCGCCCCGTTCTTCTTGATCGGGTCCGGCGTCAGCGCCGGACGCGCGGTGTACTGGCTACAGGGGCACGTCGGGCGGCGGCATCTCGCCGGGCTCATCGCCGACGTTCTCGGCGGCGCCGAGGCCGAGGCGCCGGCCGATCCCCCAGCAGCGCAGCTTGCCGCCGACGAGCGTCACGCACGAGTGCGCCACCGCCGTGGCGACGTCGATCGCGGAGGCGCCGACGGCGACGTCGGGCGTCGGCAGATCGCCCGGGTTCCAGCCGAGGTCGGATGTATGCCCGTAGCCGAGCTGACCGGCGCTGTTCAGGCCCCAGCAGCGCACCCGGCCGTCGCTGAGGACCGCACAGGTGTGATAGTCGCCGGGCGCGACCCGTCGGATCGAGGCGCCGACAGGGACGTCGCCGGCCGCGATCGCGTCGCCGATGTAGAAGTCGTCGGGCAACCCCTTCTGCCCGAAGTCGTTGTAGCCGATGCAGCGGAGCGCGCCGCCGGCGAGGCGACCACAGACGTTGCCGGAGAGCTCGACGACGAAGCCGCCGAAGGCGACCTCGGTCGCGGCGAAGTCCGTATGCCAGCAGGCGACCGACCCGTTCTCGCGGAGGACGCAGGCCCGGTCGCGATCGGCGTGGATCTGCGCGACCTTGCCGGTGACGGCGATGTCGGGGGGCGGCATCTCGCCCGGTTCGTCGCCGATCGCCTCGGGGAAGTGAGCCCCCCAGCAGCGGACCGCGCCGCTCTTCAGCAGAGCGCAGGTGCCAGCCTCCCCGGCGGCGATCTGGGTCACCTCGCCGCCGACGTCGACGTCGGGGGGCGGCATCTCGCCGGGCTCGTCGCCGACGTTCTTGAGGTTGCCGTAGCCAAGCGCGCCGACGCTACCAGAGCCCCAGCAGCGGACCGACCCGCCGACCAGGAGCGCGCAGGTGTGGTAGTGGCCCGCGGCGATCTGGAGGACCATGCCGCCGAGCGCGACGTCGGGGGGCGGCATCTCGCCGGGCGCGTCGCCGAGGGATTGCGTCGATCCGTAGCCGAGGACACCGGCCTTGGTTTCGTCCTCTCCCCAGCAGCGGACCGCGCCGGCGTCCGAGAGGGCGCACATGTGCGCCATGCCGGCGACGAGGCGCGGAGGCTCGTAGGTGAAGGGGTTGCCGCAGTGGTTCGGACAGGCGTCGTCAGGATCGGCGTTGCCGTCGTCGCATTGCTCGACGCCGGGGTGGAGGAGGCCGTCGCCACAGATCGCGCCCCGGCATTGCGTCGTGCACTCGCCGTCGTCGCGGTTGGCTTCGCCGAGGTCACACTCCTCGCCGCACTCATAGTCGATCATGCCATTGCCGCACTTGCGCGCCCCCTCGCAGGGATCCGCGGTCGTCCCCGAGGTCATCTCGGTGTCCTCGCCGCTCGAGGATCCCGATGTGGTCGCGGTCGTGGTCGTGGTCGTGGTCGCGTCGGAGGTCTGGCTGGTCGATGGCGACGATGTCTCGGCGCCGCTCGACCCGCTCGAGCCACTCATCCCTGTCATGCCGCCGTCGTCGCCCGCGCAGCCGCCGAGGAGGACCACCGTCAAGGACCCGAGCACCCGTGCGCTTACGTGCATGGGAGCAAGCGTAGCGCCGTCGCCGGACGGCGACGCTGCAAGGGCTGCTGCCGAGCTCGCCCCGCGGCGGTGGGAATTGCCGGCGCCGGCGGCGTTGCAGGCTACTGCAGACGGGGAAGACTTGGTCGCCGGGGAGGAGGAGGCAGATGGCGGTCTGGAGGTGCTCCGGGGCGCGTCGTGGCCCTCGCCGGCGGTGGTGGCCGCCGGCGGGGGCGGATCCCTCCTCGCTCCAGGACGCCCGTTTTTGGGGGATTGCGGCCGATCGGCGGGATCGGGGGCGGCTGGAGGAGGAGGGCGAGTTCAGGTCACTGCGGGATGAGCTCGAGGTCGAGGCCGCCGGGGTACCAGTAGGAGGTGGTCAGACGAATTTTTTGGAGGCCTCGAATTCCTCAAGATTCGTCAGAATTGGCCCGATTTGCCTGGTTTTTGCCTCTCGCGGCGGCCTTGTCGAGGAGCCACGCGGCTTCGAGCGTTCGTGTCGCTTGCTGCGTGTGGAGGTACGCCTGCGTGGTCTTGAGGTCGCTGTGGCGCGCGACCGCCTGGATGACGTAGACGCTCGCGCCGAGGTCGGCGAGGCGCGTGAGCGAGGTGTGCCGGAGGAGGTGCGGGCCCGAGGTGCGGACGCCAGCCTTCTGCTGGAGGCGACGTAGGAGGTTGGCGATGGCGGAGCGCGCGAAGGGGCGCCAGACGTCGCTGTCGCGGCGGCAGAGCACCGTCGGGCCGGGGAGGGCGCGCTCGCGGTGGCGCGCGAGCGCGTCGCGGAGCGCGGCCGTCATGACCACGCGGCCGATCGTGCCCTTGGGTGTCTGCTTCCGCCCGCAGTAGACGTTGTGCTGGATGGTGAGGACGCCGCCCTTGAGGTCGACGTCGTCCCACTCGAGCGCGCAGAGCTCGGAGACGCGCAGGCCCGCGTCGAGGGCGAGGAGGCAGATGACCTCGCGCGTGGTGTCGATGCTCGCCGCGGTCGTCAGGAGCTTGTCGATCTCTTCGGTCGAGAAGACCTGCTTCGGGGTCGTGCGAGGGACCGGCAGCTTCTCGATCTCGGGGACCTGCGCGAGCACCTTCACCTTCCGCGCGAAGCGGAGGGTCTTGGCGACGAGCGAGAGCACGAGGTTGACGGTGCTGGGCCCGAGCTTCCGCCGGAGGTCGGCGCGGAAGGCGGAGAGGCGGTCCTCGTCGATGACCGCGAGCGGCAGAGCGCCGAGGCGCGGGAGGATGTGGAGGCGGTAGTGCGAGTCGTAGGTGTCCTGGGTGCTGCGCTTCTGGAGGGCGACGTGCTCGGGGAAGAAGCGCTCGTTGGCGAACTCGGCGAGGGTGACCGCGGGCTTCGGCTTCGGCTCGCGCTGGGCGTCGCGCGGAGGACGGCCCCTGCGAGGGCGCTTGACCTCGGGCTCGACTGGCGCGGCCTTGGCCCCCTTGGCGGGCGCGCTTCGGGCGACGGCGGGGGTCGCCTCGCCCATGAGCTCGCGCAGGATGGTTGGGATCTGTCGCTCGCCCCACGTGCGGGCCTGCGCCTGGCTCAACCCGGCCGGGGCGACGATACGCCGGCGGATGGTTTGCTCGGCCTCGCAGGGGTGGAAGAGGCGGATGTCGACCTGCCAGCGGGTGGTGTCGGGGAGATAGGGGCGGAGGTTGATCTTCATGTCGGCGAGTCGGGCGGACCGGCCACAATCCCGGAGCCATGCGACCACGCTGTCGCGCGTCCAGGCAAGCGCCCTTCCGAGCCGAAAGGGCCGCGGGACCTGCCCGCGAGCCGCCCGCTGGCGGAGGGCCTTCTCGGAGATCTGGAGCAAGCGCGCGAGGTCGGGGACGTAGACGATGTCAGGAAGTCCGTCGATTCCCTCGCGCTCGAAATGGTCACGATCGTCGTCACTCCGCCCATCCATGCCACACCGCCAGTCGCTAGCGGAGGACGATACCCGGATTCATGGGGGTGGTGAAGGGGATGGATGATGTGCCGGCCGGCCGAATGCGCAGGAATGCGCGCTGGTGGGGCGAATGAGTGGCAACTCGCGGCTGCGCGCGTTGGACCCGGTCAGGACCCGCCGCCGGACGTCCTCCGCCCTTCACCGCAGGGTCCCACCATCTATCGCCAGCGAAAGCGTCGACGCTTAGGGGACACGTTCGAGGTCGAGGCGTCGACGCCATGGAGAAGAGCGAGAGTCGAAGCAGCTATTTCGCCTGGGTGAGGGAGCGCACCTTGATTGCCGCCGATCGTCGCATCCTCACCCTCGGACAGGCTCGAGGGGGAGGGGCGGGTCGTGGGCCTCGCGCCCGCCGCATTCGGGCCCGAGGAGCCGGGGTTAGGGCTCGGGGCGACTTCACGCGCGAGCGATGCGGCTTCGTCTCCGCCCCGCTGGCGCTCACCACCATCCTTGTCGATCTCCAGCCGCCGGTCCGATACGAGCACCGCGACGAGCTCGGGCACCGTCACCTCGTCGTCGGCGTCGATCGGGTAGCTCCGCACGAGACGCTGCATCTCGTCGAGGACTGTTGCGCTCGTGAGTCGCTCTCGCTTCCACCTCCTCGCCTCTCGTTGAAACAGGTGCTTGTGCTCGCCGCGGAGGATCCATGTGATCGCGCGTTCGATGCGGGGATGCTGGGACGCCGGGAGCGACGCGCGGAACTCCTCAAGCTGCTCTTGGACCCACCGCTCGGCGCCGTCGAGGGCTGGCTGAGACGACCTCGCATGCATGACCTGAGCCTCCGGCTCGAAGGCTGCGCGGGCTGCGGCCGCGAGCTCCCGAAGATCGACGATGGCGTCCTGAGGCGGGGGGACGGGCGCCGCGCCTTCTCGATGCCGGTGGAGCCGGTCGAGGGCCGCGCAGTCGTCGAGCACCCCGAAGTGGTCCGCTTCGTGTCCATAGAAGCGCCAGAAGTGGCCCCTCCGCATCGCCGCGACCCCGCCCTCGGTCACTGAGGAGACCGCGCGCCGACCCGGGCGCAGTGCTCTCAGGGCCACATAGCGATCGGGATCTTCCCGGCGGAGCTGGAGGATTCGCTCGATGTGGCGGCTGAGGCCGTCCATATCGTCGTCAGCCTCGGCGATCTCGAGCGCTCGACCGGTGTAGGCGTCCAGCATGTCCGCCTCCACGGGGCGGTCCTCCGCTGGGAGCACATGGAAGTCCTCGCCAAAGATGCGGATAAAGTCGCCGATGCGGGCGCGAAGGACCGTCTCGAGGCCGAGCTGTGCCTCGAGTGTGCGCTCTGGCAGGAAGCTGGCGATGTGGATCTCCTCGTTGGCGCTGCCGATGCGGTCAATACGTCCTGCACGCTGGATCAACCGGACCGGATTCCAGTGGAGGTCGTAGTTGACCAGCGTGTCGCCATCCTGCAGGTTAACGCCCTCGCTGAGGACGTCGGTGGCGATGAGGAGGTCGATCTCCTCTCCCTCGCGGAGCACCTGCCGATTGGCGACCGGCGCGAAGCGACGGGCCAGCGCGAGCGCGCCGCCGCGTGCTCCGGTGGCGACGGCTATGCCCTTGCGCATGCCCACGTTCTTGCCGATGTACTCCGCGGTATCAGCGAACTGGGTGAAGACGAGGATCTTGTGGGCACCAGGCGGGCGCGTCGCCAGGTAGCGGCGGAGGGCTTGGAGCTTGGCGTCGCGGGCGGGGTCGATCTGCTCGACTCCGCCGAGGAGCGCGGAGAGCTTGATGAGGTCGTGCTGGATCGCCTGATGGAGTGCTTCGCCGTCGAAGAGCGATGCTGGCGCGAAGACGTCGTCGTCGTCGTCGTCGCTCGCGTCGTCACCGGCGTCGGTGTCTCGCGCAGAACGGAGGCGCACCTTCCCCTGGTCGAGCTCGGAGCGCATCGCCTGTAAGTGCGCGATCATTCGCGAGAGCGTGCATCGTAGTGCTTCGACGCTCGACTCAACACGTTTGAGAAGGAGCACCTTGAAGAGGCCGCGGAGGTTGCTTGGCGATCGGCCGAGGAGCTCGATGCGGTGGTCCTCGCGGCACGCCGGCCTCACGAAGGTGCCGAGGCTCTGGCGCGGCAGTCGGAGGTCGGCAAGGACGGCGAGGAGCTGGTCATAGAGACCGCCGGGGTACGTCTGATCGATGAGATAGCGCAGGCACTGCTCGGGTCCAGAGACGCGCCGCGGAAAGACAAGCGACTCCTCGACGTACTCGCCGGAGCGAACGCGGCGGCGTAGCCTTGCCGACGGATAGGCGCTCTGGATGAACCTCCTGGTCCTCCGGACCACGACATGCTGGAGCAGCCGGGTCATTGAGTGCTGTTCACGCTCGACGGCGTCGAAGAAGGTGCGGAGCGACTCACCCTCATAGGGCAGGCGCGAGTACGTGTCGGGGAAGAGCTGGAGCTGGTTATAGACGTCTCGTGGCCGGTTGTTCTGTGGTGTCGCCGAGACGAGGATGACCTTGCGCCACGCCGCGGCGCCCTCGGGGCGGAGCCAGGCGCCGAGGGCGGCCTGCCGCTGTGTCCGGGGGTTGCGGAAGTTGTGCGACTCGTCGATGACCAGGACCTCTCGATCGGCGTGGCGCTCGAGCTCGTCGAGCTTCCCGTAGGAGACGTACTGGAGTTCGATCCGGAATTCCGCCGCGAGCTCCCTCCACGCCGGTAGAACCGTGGGAGGAGCGATCACTACGCCATGCTGACGTCCGTGGTCCTGAAGGTGGCGAAGGAGCGCGAGGGCGATGAACGTCTTGCCGAGGCCGACCACGTCCGCCAGGAAGACGCCGCCGAAGCGCCGTAGGATCCCCTTCGCGTGGAAATAGGCTGCGCACTGGAACTCAGTCATGACGCTCAGCAGTTCGTTGTCGTCATCGCCGAGGTCCATGCCGTCGAGGGTCGAGCTGAAGTAGTCGATGAGGACCTTGAAGTAGAGGTCCTCGGGGCTGAGGAGCCCGCCCGCCCAGGATGCTTCAAGGACCTCCTTCACCATCATCGAGATGTCGTCGGCGCGGTCGCGTCGACGCATGAACCACGCGCGGGCGGCGAGGTGGGCGTCGCCGCGCAGCTCGAGGCGGACTTCCTGCTCGTCGGCGGCGGGCGAGAGGGTGAGAGGCGCGGGATGGACGAGGGTGCTCTCGGCCTGACAGAGGAGGCGCGTGAAGGCAGGCTCGTGGCGGTCGTGGAGGATCTTGAGGGCACCGGTGCCGAGGGCTTCACGCCAGGTGTCGATCCCCTCCTGCCAGGCGGGCTCGTGGGGGAGGGCGTCGATCTGTCGGGTGAAGAAGGCGAGCGCAGCGCGGCGATATTGGAAGGCCGCTGCGGCGACAAGGCCGCGCTCCGGGTGCTCAGCGAAGCTGGTGAGTTCAGGCCAACCTGTCGCGAGAAGGCCCGGTGCTGCGAGGAGAAGCTCCATGGGCGACGCCGTGGTGGGCGAGAAGAGCCGAAGGTGATCGGCCCGGAGCTCACCTGGGGCAACGAGGAGGGGCGAAGCCGGGGGAGTGGCGAGAGTCATGCAGGGCGCCTTTGCAGCCAGTTTAGGAGGGTTCCACGATAGACGACGACATCTGGCGTCGTCGTCGCGGAGGGTGGAGTTGGCGGGACCGTGGGACAGACTGGCAGGAGCGCCAGGGGCGGTTCGGAACTGGGCGGGTTGGACGTGTCCGTCTCCACTTCACCGAGATGGATGTCTCCCATCTCCGGTGCCGAATCATCGGTGGCCCGCGGCGCGGCGACCGCGAGTTCCGCAGGCCACGGATCGACGCCGATAAGGATCCGGAGCGCCCTCGGCCAGCGCGATAGATCGAGGCGCGAGCGATTCTGGAGGAACCAGAGGGACGGTCTGTGAAGGATGAGCCAGCCCCCGAGTTGGCACCACGCGGTCGAGCCCGCTGGCGGCACACCTCGTCGGCCTCCGACGGGAGTTTCGGCTCCCCGGACATATCGCCATCCCGTCGGCTCGTCCACCGAGGTGGGGACCTTCCACCATCCGGTGAGCGCCCGGACGAACCATGAGCGGGCCGTGACGAGCGCGGGAGCGTCCCCGGGTGCGAGCGCCGTCATGACTCCCTCAAGAACGTCGATGGCGTTGCTCTCCGCCTCGGGGAGCACGGATCCTTGCGGGGTGTGGAAGAGCGCCCGGAGGGGCCGCGCATCCGAGGCGCTGCCTAGGTGCGCGAACAACGTCGAGAGCGCATGAAGCCCGGTCGCGTCGTCGTCGACCTCAAGCGAGAGGGCCATGAGGAGGCGCCCTCCCTCATTCAGCGTCCAGTCGAGCGCGGCACGCCTCTCCCAGGTATCGACGTTCTGCCAGGGCCCCGCGATGGCGGGTCGCCGCGGCATGACCAGGATGCGGTCATCCAGGAGCACGGCAGTCGTCGTCGGTGCGTCGCCGCGGAAAGCGAGGCTCATCCCGATCGTTCGGATAGTGCTCGGGTGGGCCCGTTCTGGCCATCTCTCGAGGTCGGTGGGTTCGGCGCCTGTGTCGCCCTCGCCGAGGTTGACGCGCGCGAGGAGTGGCGGCCGGAGGACGTGGCGCTCGACGTAGACCGCGCTGCGTGCGGGGGCCTCAGCGTCGATGGGAGCGAGCCCGGTCATCCGCAATGATCCAGGCAGGTTCGACCGTAGACCCGGGGGGCGGGTCCAGGGGAGTAATCGACCGACAAGGTCCGCGAGGGTCTGTGGCTCGCCGTGCGAAACCATCCCTGCAGCTCGACCAAAGAGCCGGTCGGCGGCTCGCTGGATCTCGCGGCGCTGGGTCTCGGTGATCCAGGGAGGCGCCAGCGCCCCCTGCCGCAATAGCTGCGATAGCCGTCGCAGCGCGCGATCCAGCACGGAATATCCCCGAGCAAGGGGGCTGTCGACCGGGAGTGGTGCGCCGGCGACCTCCCAGACGGGGGCGAGGACGGCGGGCAAGAGCGCGATCTCCGACACCTTCAGAAATGGCTGCGGCGGCGAGGGTCCGCTTACGATCGCATGGAGGAGCGCAAGAGGCTCCGCCAGCGCAGCGACGCTCCTCCGCTCGGTCGCCAGGCGAACTGCTGACCGCGCGAGAGGCTCGACTTGCGCCGCCTCGATCGCCTCGACTGCTTCCGACCACGGTCGTGCATCCAGCCATTCCTCGAACTCCCCTTCGGAGAGCCCGAGCATGCCGGCGACCGCGGGTTTGGTCCAGGGGTGTAGGATCAACGTCTGGTCCTGGAATCCGGGGCTCGTCGTCGCAGCGGTGGGCGATCTACGGAGGCAGACAGCGGTCCCGCACACTCGACAGATCTCGTAGGCATGTGCCGAAGACTGGATCGCGTCGCACTCACAACCCCACGAGGCATCAAGAGGTGCCGGCTCGATCGTCCGACGGATCTTGAGCCCGTCTAAGAGACTCGGAACGACTGATATGTGCCTCTTCTGCTCGGTGATGACAGAGTCATCCCCGTCGGTCGAGGTCTCGGTCGGTACGGCCGGCTGCACTGGTGGGGGCCCGAGACCCGCCGCGACAAGCGCGGCTTGGAGACGCGACGACCAAGGCGGCGCGCCCCCGGCCCACGCGCACTCTCTCGCCGCGATCGCGGCATGTGCTGCGGGATCGCGGATGGTCCACCACCACCGATCCCGCACTGCGACGCCAGGCCCGCCTGGGTTCGTTGGCAACCACTCACCGTCGCGCATGCGACGCTCCGACCCCCAGTCTGGCCCCTCGACCCGTGGAGGAGCCCCTGGTACACTCCATACGGTCTCCTCCGTCCCGCTTGCCTTCGTCTCTCCGTCATTGCCGAATATGCATGCGGTGTCGCCATCAAACCCCGGGATCTCGATCACGACGTCGACTTCTGGCCAGGCCCTTCGCTCCGTGGGCATCGGGGTCTCGGCGGGATCGAGCCAGTCGAGATCGCGGACGGCGAGCCCGTTCGATAGGACGAGGGCGGCAGGAAGGACCCGCTCTGGTGAGGCTTGGACCACGAGGATCGCTCGCCAGCCGAGAAGCTCTCCGCACTCTTCGATCCGGTCAATTCTGGCCTCTAGGACGACACCGTCGACTCCAAATGGAATACGGCGCGTCGCGCGACCTCTTCGCGTTCGATCGAAGACGTCGTTCCAGTAGCGAGCGTCGGCGAGGTCCTCGCTCTCCCGGTTGGTTGGTGGGAGGCCCCTCCGAATTCTGTCTCGAGTTTTCAGTCGGTGCTCCGTTTCCCCGTTGATCGAGAGCGCCCTAATAAGGTGTTCTAATCCACGTGAGTGAGGGACCCCCTTGCGTCGGCTCACCGGAGGCCCCAGCATCCAGACGGTTCCGGGGCGGACACGCGCTCCGACTTCGACTACGAGCTGAGGGACCTGCCCTCCGCTGCTCATTGCGGTCGACGTCACCTTGAGAGTCACTGGCTCGGGTCGCCGTGGCTCGACGGCGTCCCGGGAGATCCACCCGCGCAACACCGCGCCAGCCCTGCGAACAACGAAGAGCGCGGTCCCCTCATTCGCGAGTGCCAGGGCGCTCGGGCTTGGTAGCGTCCCTCCTCGCCACTGGGCGTGCGGTTCGAGCCCAGGGGCGATCCACCATGCTCGCGGGCCGGCTGCGGGTCCTCCCCATCGCGGATTTACCTCCAGTGCGCTCCCCGAGCGTGCGCGCCAGACCAGTCGCTCCTCATCCAACGCCTCGGGCAAGGCGATGCCCCCCGCCGGTGTAAGGATTGCCCCCGCGACGGGGACGTGAACCTCGAGCGGGTGTTCGCGGCCCACCTCGGGACAGCACCACGCCGGTGGTACCTCGGGCGGATGGCCAGCGGCCACTAACGAGGGCACTCTCATCGCAGGCGCCTGCGGGGCGAGCTGAAGGAGGCGTTCGCGCATGAACACGAGGCTGCAGAGGATGGGCCGTCCAAGAGGCCCCGATGCCCGGCGCAGTGCACGATGGAGACACGCGCGGAGTGAGGGCAACTCTTCGCTCCGACGCATGATAGTGTGGCGGACTCCGCCGAGCTTGCGGGCGACTGCGATTTCGAGGAAGGTCCCGAGGCTCGCTCCATAGAACGTCAACGACGCACGCCCTCGGGGTTCGACGTCGTCTTCGCTATGGACCTCGCGTGATCGATTGCATGAGTCGCGTAGAACTGCCCCATGGGCGTCGACGCGCGGTGCGAAGCGGGACCAAGCGCCGCCCAGCAGGAATCGACCGGCACCGTCGGCGACCGGGAGGTTACAGTCAACCGATATCTCATCCGCGGGTTCTCCTGCTCCATCAGAGTGGAGGAGGTGAAGTCGGATGGATTGAAGCCTGTGTCCCTCTCTGGTCAGCGCCGTGGGGTGTGTTGTCGGCTCGCCGAGGAGCTCAAAGCGGCTGTAGTCGAGGTGCGCCTGCCGATCCGCAGAGAAGATCGGAAAGGCGTTTCTCAGGACCCGCTCCAGCCCCCAGATCCAGCCGGCGGCGCCGGCCTCGAGGAAGCCGCGTTGGGACCAACCGAGGCTCTCGGTCCAGCCCAGTCCCGGCTTCGAGGCCGACCACGAGGAATGGACGTCGGGCCAGCGGGTATCGATCTGATCGGCCGGACACCGCAGACACTCACTCGCCCGAGCTGCCAGGGTCCGGGCGTCATCCTCGTACCGGGGCCGCAGGCTCGAGAGGCGCCACAGCCACACGAGGAGGGTGTCGCGCAGATCGAGACCTGCCCCGCGACCGATGAGGATACGTTGAACGAGGCGAGTCCCACTCGGGCTCGGCGCGGAGAAGACGACGGAACTCGTCTTGAAGTGGGGGGAGAACGTGAAGACGATCCCGTCGGGGTGGAGACGGAAGACGGGCGCGAGGGTCGATGGGTAGTGCTGGGGATACTTCAGCTCGACCAGGCTGATGGCGAAGCGGCCGTAGCGGGCGATGCACGTCACCCGCTGCAGCACCTCCTGGCTCACGAGCCGCGCCGACTCCTCGACCGGCGCGATCTCGTGGCCGAGTTGAGCGAGGATCGAGGTCAAGGCGCGGCGGAAGTCCTCGGGATGCGCTGCGGCGAAGAGGTCGTTGATGAGCCCAAGTAGACGCTCGCCGCCTTCGATGCTGGCGATGAAGCCCGCATAAGCATCGACGAGGCTCCAGGGGCGGGTGGGGCTCATCCTTCAGCGATGGTAGCAGAGCGGATCGAACCTGGGTGTTGCTCCGGCGGGGTGTCGGCGTCTATCAGGTTGCGTCTTTGACGCATAGGAGTGTTCACGCGCGCCAAGCTCAAATGCGCCCGTCGGCTGCGAGGAGGGCGTCCATACTGGCCGCTCCGTCGTCGCACCGCTCTTCAGCACTGACCACCCCGTTGCCGCCCGCGCCGCGACGAAGGAGCCCAGGGCGCACTCGCCGCGTGAGC
>WBZL01003883.1_pt1 | contig 13346 bp, 31 predicted proteins | sample 5204291 | NCBI WGS metagenome assembly WBZL01 (sample SAMN12344345, study PRJNA552823) | activated sludge metagenome | biome: Activated sludge suspended growth; feature: Nitrification reactor; material: Wastewater; isolation source: activated sludge from nitrification reactor of wastewater...
GACGGCCCTCGGGGAGACGCTCACTGACGGGCCCGTCCCGGCCCGGGAGTTGTGCCGTGGGGCGGTGTGCGTCCCGGAGGCCGACGCCCTACGCGCCACCATCGCCCGGGAGCGGGTGAAGTCCGCACGCCTGATCGCGTCGCTCCGCAGGGAGAACCGCGGCTTGCACCGCGCGCTCCACGCCAGCCCGACCACGCGGGACGCCATCACCATCGGCGCCGTCGTGAGCGGCACCCCCCGGAACGTCCTCGACGCCGTCGCGTGGTGCGAGTCCCGCCACGACCCGAACGCCGAGAACGCGACGTCGACGGCCGCCGGCCTCATGCAGTACATCGACACGACGTGGGCGGATACCACGATGGGGCGCGCCGGGATCTCCCGCCTCAACCCGTACGCCGCCGCGATCCAGGCGGGGTACAGCATCCGGCATCGGGGGTTGGGGCCGTGGACGGAGTCACGCGGGTGCTGGGGACCGAGGATCGGCCGGTGATCCCCCTCATCCTCGGCGCGCTCGCCGTGTCCCTCCTCGCGGTCCTGTGGTGCGCGTGCAAGTCCGGGAGCGACGCCGACGACCTGGACGGCCGGGATGGTTGAGGCCGCCATCGTCGTCCTCATCCTGCTCGCCCTCCTCACCGCGGTCCCTGCCGGCCGCGCGATCGCCCGCAGGCGCGCGTCACGGCGCGCCGAGTGGCTCGACGCCCGCGTCCGGTACTTCGAGGACCGCATCCGCGGTGAGGCGGAACGCATGGCCCGCGAACGCGGGATCACCGTCGATGAGGCCCTCGCGTACTACCGGGCCGGCCTGTTCGACACGCTCCGTGCGCAGGCCCGGGGTCGGCGGTGAGCGCCCACGCCCCCGAAGGGTAGTCGGTGGAGGTGGACCTCCTCCCCACCGCCGGCCTCGCGATGGTCACCGTCACCGACCCCGCCGGGCGCCGGAACAGCGGGAACGTCGTCGCCGCTGACCGCGAGGAGTTCCCCGAGGTCGTCGAGCGGTTGGTCCGCGAGCTTCGCGAGGCCGCCTAGATGTGGGGGTGGCTCACCCCGCCGGAGCGGTGGCCCCGGCCCCGCGCCTGGTTGGAACGCATCATGAGCGCGGACGCACGTGAGGAACACGCCCGGTACGAGGCGGAGGTCGCGGCGACCCCGTACCAGTCGAACCCGGAGATCGAATGGTCGGACCGGGTCGGCTCCCTCGCGTCGTGGGCGGCGGACTGGCTCCCCGGCCAGGAACCCCCGGAGGACGTCAATGAGTACCGCCGCCGGCGGAGGTTCGACATCTAGCCTCACGGGGGGTTGTGCTGAACCCGCGGGGGTGTATTGTCGGCGTTGGCGGGGGTAGGGAATGCCGGTGACGCCGGCGCCTGTGGAGGCCCCCGCCACCCCACACCCCACCGAGAGGAACCACGTGAGCGACTTCGACGACGACGGCCCGCAGGAAGGCGGCCGCAAACGCGGCGGCCGTGCCATGACCGGCCGCGTGCAGCACACCCGGAACGGTGTCCTCGGCGTCATCCGGGCGTGCCCCGGAGTCACGACCGGCACGATCCGGGAACTCCTCGTGCTCCCCGACTACCCACGGCCGAGCGCCCCGCGCCTCTCGGAGGACGGGTCCGCGGAGCAGGTCACCGCCCGCTTGAAGGCGGAGCGCCTCATCCGTGGGTCCGGCACCGACGGGTGGGAGATCACCACGCGGGGTGAGGCGCGCCTCGCCACCGCCGTGAAGAACGAGGCACGTCCCGAGCACCAGCGGTACCGCAAGTCAGCGATCGCCTCGAACCGACTCATCCACGGAGAAGCCGCATGACGACTCGCCGCATGATCCTCGCCGGCCTGGCAGTCGCCCTCGCGGCCCCCGCCGTCGCGCACGGCACGGTGACCACTACGTGCACCCCGACCGGCGTGGACGTCACGTGGTCCGGGTTCCGGCCCGGCGTGCACACGGTCACGATCGAGGCGCCGGGCCTCCTGCCGCGCCAGGCCCTGCGCGTGTCGAACGGGACGGTCACGTCGCTCCCGTTCCCGACGGTCGCGCCGTTCACGGTGGTCCGCCTCGTGGAGTCGTGGGGTCCGGGCCCCAGTGAGACGGCGGAGACGACCTCGCCCGCCAGGTGCATCGAGATCCCCCCGCCGCCGCCGCCGCCTGTGGTGGACCCGCCGCCCCCCGCCCCGCCTGCGCCGCCCACGCCGGTGCCGCCTCCCACGCCGCCCGTGGTGGAGGACTCGACGCCGACCCCGCCCGCAACCCCGGTGAAGCCCCCGACGCCGCGGAAGCCCCTGACGTGCGCGCAGCTTCGCGCCCGTGGCGCCGGCACCGTCACACTCCGGAAGCGCGGGTGCGTGGTCGTCAAGCCGCGGGTGTGCCGCGCCGGGTGGACGCGCCGCGCCGTGCGGGTCGGTGGCACGGTGTACGTGACGTGCATCCCACCGCGCCGTCACGTCGTCGCGGTCACCGGGTAACACCGCAAACCGGGGTCCGTCGCGCCCGCCTGGCGGCGGACCCAACCGGTAACGATACCCACTGCGGAACGCTGGGAAACCCCCCACGGGGAATAGTTGTTCCCCCGTCACGTTGCGCTTACGATGCGTCCCGCATGGCGCACGTACTGCACCATCTACTCGCGGATTCGGTCCGCTTCCTGGCCCTCACGTCCCCGATACAGGCGGCATTGATCCGGGAACTCGGCGCGGAACGAGCCACTGAAATCGTTCACAGGGTCCTCGACGCGATGACCCCGGAGGAACGCCGGTCCGCGGTGATGGCGAGCATGGCGGGGCAAGCTCAACTCGCCGCCGACATCATGCGGCTGGACGCCGGCACCGGGTACGACCGGTGCGCGGACCTCCTGAACAACGCCGCCGGGAGTCTGCGCCAGGCGACGGGGGCGTACCCGTCCCGCATGAACCTCGGGGCGCTCGACTAGGACGCCACGCGGGGCACCCCCACGGGGTAGACACCGGGGTACCCCGAGAGTACGCTAGTTCTATGAACGAGCGTACGGATAGCGACGTGCCCGCCGTGTTCTGGCACGAGACGGCGACGGGCCCCGTCGCCCTGATCGCCGCCGCGGATTGCGAGTGTGGGGGCCACGGGTTCGTGGCGTTCGGTGCCGTGACCCGCGACGGGTTGGGCCGGTACGTGTGGGTTGACCTCGTCGACCATGAGCACGGCACGCCCGCCGGCGGTGAGCGGAAGCGCGCGGAGGACGCCGCCGAGGACCTGTTGGACCACGTCGGGGTCTTCCGGTTCCTCGACGACCCGCCGGCGGCGTGGTGCCAGGCGGACCCGCAGGTCGTGGACTCGCACCTCGCGACGATGGCGGAGGCGTGCGTCCGGTTGCGGGACATCCGGATCCTCGAATCCATCCCGACGGCGGAGGCCAGCGCGTGAGCACCGCCAAGTGCCCTGGGTTCGACACCGACGGCCGCCCGTTCCCGTGCGACGGGACGCCTGGCACGCCGTGGACACCCGTTTGGTGCCCCGCGTGCGACGAGCGCCGCCGCACGCGCCTCGACGCGCAGTTCAAGGCGCTCGCCGCCTCGGTGCGGGGGGGCAGCGCGTGAAGCTCTGGTGCGTCTTGGTCACCGGCCTCCACCACTCGTGCTACGAGTGCGACGGTGGTGGTGACGCCGACTTCTACTTCGTGGCGTCCCCGTCACGGATGGAGGCCCACCGACTCGTCCTAGAGGAACGCCTCGGCTGCGCGGAGTCGTGGGAAATGGACGATGAGCGCCGCCGCGTGGACGACTACCGTTCGTTCGCGATCAGGTCGTGGAAGGGGCGCACGAAGCGGCTTGTCGCGCCGCGTGAGATCGAGCGTGCCGCGTGAAGCGGTCCGCCCCCCTGCGCCGCGTCACGCCGCTCCGGAGCGTCGGCGGCCCCACCCGCCGCGGTGGGAGTATCCGGCCGCGCCGTGAGGCCCACCCCCCGGACTGGCATGAGGCGCGCCTCAAGGTCCGCCATGAGGGCGCGTGCCGCGTGTGCGGCGCCCGCCCCGACGACACGGACGTCAAGGCCATCGAGGCGGCGCACGTCATCCCCGGCCGGTTGCACGACGACCGGGACGCCACCGGCCGCCGCGTCGTCCGTGCCGTCGACGTCGTGCCCCTGTGCACCCGGTGGGCGGGGAAGGGATGCCACACCCTGTACGACGAGCACGCCCTCGACCTCGCCCCGTTCCTCACCGCCATGGAGCGGGAGCGGGCGGAGCACGTCGCCGGCGCCGGCCGAGCCCTGCGGATCATCTCCGGTCGGGCGGCGGCATGAGCACGCGGAGGATCACACCGCGGAAGATCACACGCCGCGAGGCGCGGGCCCTGGACCTCTCCGGCCGCGCCGCCGGCATCTTCGGCGTGTACCGCCCGAACCCGGACGCCAGCACCGCCGAGAGCTATGCGACCACGGAAGCCCGCGTCACCGCGATCGTCGTCGCCCTCGCACAGTGCGTCACCGAGGCGGAGGACGCCCTCCACCAGGAGCGCACCCGACGGGTGCAGGCCGAGGCGCTCCTCGCGCAGTTGACGACCCCGTCCCCCACCACCCCCGAGCCGGAGGCCGTGCCCCTGTGACCCCCGAGGCGGTGCACGACGCCCTCCGCCGACTGGACGTCACCCTCGAACGGATCGAGCGGTCCCCCGGGGGGGCGTACGTCACCCCGTCGGGGGTGTTCATCACGGAGGGCGACGCCCACCTATTCCGCCGGGCTCTCCGGTTGTGCGACGACGCGGCGATCCGGCGTCTCGGCCTGCACCGGGAGGAGCCCCGGAAGCGCCGGAAGCACCCGGTGCCGTACTCCCGGACCCCGGCGGGGATCGAGGCGATCGGCGGGCGGCTCGTCGCCGTCCTCGCTCCGGGTGAGCGCGTGACGGTTGAGGAACTCGCCCACCGGGCGGGCCTGTCCCCCGGGTACATCGAGACGCCCCTCGCCGCCGTTGTGCGCGGTGGGAAGCTCGACCGCACGCGGCCGGCGCCCGGTAAGCCCGCCCTCTACTGGCGGCCCGAGTGAGTCCGATCCGCCCGGAGATGCGTGGCCTCTACCCACCGCGGGAGGAATGGGCGGGGATCCGTGCCCGCATCCTGGCGCGCGCCACGGTGGCCGCGGAGATCCTCGCCGGCGCGGAGGCCCCAAGGTGCGAGTGCGACGGCGGGTGCGGGTCCCCCGCCTGCTACCCGGGGGCCCGGTGCCCCGAGTTGCACGGCCAGGCGGCGGCGACGTTCAGGGGCCCGGTGATCCTCACGATCGCGCACCTCGACCACGACCCGACCAACAACGACGAGCGGACGAACTTGATGGCGCTTTGCCAACGTTGTCACTTGAACCTCGATGCGGAGCACCACGCGGAGACGCGCGCGGCCGCCCGACACGCCGAACTTGCCGCGATGGGTCAACTCCGGATCGAGGTCACGTGAGGGATGAGACGGCGACCCGGTACGTCGAGGCGGTCGCGGGGCACTGGCGGGACCACGGGTACGGCCCGTCCATCCGGGACATCGCATCCCGGTTGGGGGTGAAGTCCCCCGGCAGCGTGCACCTCACGATCCGGAAGCTCATCGAGGCGGGGTCCCTCACCCACGAGCCCGGGCGGCCCCGCACGATCCGTGTCGCCAGGCGCCGCCGGTGAGCGCTTGCCGCGACCGCACGGTCCTCGTCGCGTCTGGCGCGTACACGCTCGGCACGTTGAACCGTGTAATCGCTGACCTCCGGCAGGGGCGCCGGTTCCTTGCCTACCTGATCGAGAGTGGTTGGTGATCCCCGTCCGGTACTCGCGGGAGCGCCTGCCCGGCGACGTGCGCGACTGGCCGCGGTGGACCATCGACGGCGGCGCGACCTACGTGCACGCATTCCGCATCGTCGGCCCGTTCGAGGTGGAGGCCGAAGGCCAGGTCACGGAGTGCCCGAACGGTTGGCTCGCGATGGCACCCGACGGGCGCCCCTACGCGATCACCACGGAGGAGTTCCGCCGCTACGGACGGTGGCAACCCGACGCCGAGGAGGCGACCGCATGAGCCTTACCGACTACGCCCGCGAGGAGCTTGACCGCGCGGGACTGCTCGACGACGACAGCGACTACGGCGGCATGATCGGTCGCGCAGTGCTCGAACTTGTGGAGGTGTTTGCCGGCCAATGTCACTCGGGAGCCAGCGCGGAAGTGGTGCTGGAAGCCTTCAAGAAAGTCGCGTCATTCGAGCCGCTATCGCCGCTGACGTACGAGCCGGACGAGTGGTTCGACAGGAGCGAGGAGAGCGGCAGTCCCATGTGGCAGAACCGCAGGGATCCCCGCGTGTTCTCGTTCGACAAGGGCGCGACGCACTACAGGGTGTGACCGGTTGCCCGTCCGAACGATCCTCCGGTACGTCGGTGGCCCGGCCGACGGCATGACGGCGAGCGTCCCAGGGACACCGATCAGCGCGGAGGTGACGGAGCGCATCCCCGGGCCCCTGGCGGCGGACGGCCAACCGCTGCCGACGCACCGTGTGGTGCACGTCTACACCCGCACCACACGTGTCGCCGCGGATGGGGCGGTCCTCTACGAGTACGCCGGGACGCGCGGATGAGCGGCGGCTCGTGGGACTACGTCTACTTCAAGGTCGAGGACATCGTCGAGCGCCTGCTCGCGGAGGAGGACCCGCTCCGCCGCGCGCTCGGTGAGTACCTCCGGCACGTCCCCGCGGCGCTCCACGATATCGAGTGGGTCGATTCATGCGACTACGGGGCGGATGGGGACCGCGCAGCGATCGAGCGGGTCGTCGGCCCCGGGGTGGAGGAGCGCAGCACCGCGGACGCCGTCGTCGATGCCTTGAACCGGGCGGAGGAGTTGGTCGAGCGGCTCAAGGCGCTCCGCGGGTGACCCCCCACCCGTGCGGTTGCGGCACACCCGGCATGGCGTATTATCTGTGGCGGAGTACCCCACACCGAGAGGACACCCAATGCCCGTGACACCCGCACCACCACCGCCAGTCGCAGGACTCATCGCCCCGAACATCCCCGGTGTCAGCGCGAGCCCGGACCGCGTGTGGACGGCGACCCTCGCCGTGTTCCGGAGCATTGGGCTTCCCGCACCCGCGGGCGCCCGGTGGGAGTACCTGCCGTGGGACATCCCCGTCGACGAGAACGGCGGGACGATCGACGGCGTCGCGGACATCACCCGGAACGTGGTGCGCCTGAACCCGTTCGTCGCGGTCGGTGACGCGAGGGACCTCCCCGGGGTGTTCGCCCATGAGGTCGCTCACCTCGTCTCGTACCGGGTGGAGACGCGGACCGTGGATGACGCGGGGGAGGAGGCCGTCGCGGAATCCCTGGCCCGGGACCTTGTCCCCGTGATCCGGAAGCGTTTGCGCCTCGCGCCCCTGCCGGACGGCGCGTACTCGTATCAGCAGCAGGTCAGGCCGTTCGAGCGCGGCACGTTCCGGGCGTGCCGGGTGAGCATGGGGCCGCGCGCCAGGGCGGCGGCGGTGGAGCGGTGCGCACGCCACACCCGCCGGGCGTTCCTGCTCATGGGGCAGGCCGAACGGGCGAACGCCCTCGCGGTGTGGGGTGTCCGGCTCCCCGGCATCGCGCCACGCCCGCACGTCCACGAGTGGGTGGAGGCGCACCCGTGAACCCGTACCTAGATGACGGCGACGTCCGCCTGTACCTCGGTGACGTCCTCGAAGTCCTCCGCGCCATGCCCGCCGAATCCGTCGACACGTGCGTCACCAGCCCCCCGTACTGGGGACTGCGGGACTACGGCCATGACGGGCAGATCGGGTTGGAGCCCAACCCGGAGGAGTACGTCGCCCGAATGGTGGAGGTGTTCGCAGAGGTGCGCCGCGTGCTCACCCCCACGGGGACACTCTGGCTCAACCTCGGTGACAGCTACGCGAGAGGCCGGACGGGAACGCCTTCCTCAACGAGCACGCTCGCCGGGAACGGCCACAGTGGCGGCGGCCCGAAACTACACAACGGCGCGTCGTTCAGCAGGTCGGCCCCGGCCGGCCTCAAGCCGAAAGACCTTGTCGGGATCCCGTGGCGAGTCGCGTTCGCCCTACAGGCCGACGGCTGGTGGCTCCGCTCGGACATTGTGTGGGCGAAGCCGAACCCCATGCCAGAGTCGGTGACGGACCGCCCGACCAGCGCCCACGAGCACGTTTTCCTGCTCGCCAAGAGCCTTAACTACTACTACGACGCCATCGGGGTCGCCGAACCGGTCACCACAGAACGGGCCCCATCCCGGAAAGCGAAACGCTCCGGCGCCGGACACAGCGCGCTCAGGAACGGAACCCCGTACGACGGGACCGGCGAGACCAGGAACGCGCGGAACGTTTGGCAGATCCCGACCCAGCCGTACCACGAAGCACACTTCGCCGTGTTCCCCGAGGAACTGCCGCGCCGGTGCATCATCGCCGGATGCCCCGAGGGCGGGACGGTCCTCGACCCGTTCAGTGGCTCCGGGACGACCCTGCACGTCGCCAGGAAGCACGGCCGACGGGCGGTCGGGATCGAACTGAACCCGGAGTATGCGGCGCTCGCAGCGAAGCGCCTCGCGCAACTCTCCCTTCTTGGTGGGGCTGCGGCGTGACGTGGGTAGTCCGGGCGAGTAGCGGCATGTGCGCGGCCGTCGCCGGTGAGATCGCCCGGCACTGGCGGGAACACGGCACGTGCCCGAACAAGGATGAGATCGCGGCGCGGGTGAACTACGCCCCGCGGACCGTCCGGAACACCCTCGCGTGGATGGAGCAACGCGGCCAGTTGGTGCGCGTCGGGTGGGGGACGTACATGACCCCGGAGGACTACCGGGCGGCGATCGACGCGATCCGTGGGGTCGCCCATGCCTGACCTGTGCCGCCTGTGCGGTGAGCATCCGGAGGAGGTCGTCGACCTGCCGGGCGGGATCCCGACGTTCGTGTGCCCACGGGTGCCGGCAACCGTTGGCCCCGTGATCCTCTCGGACCTGCCGCCAGTCCGGATGGGGCAGCGCGTGCGCTCCGGCGACCTCCTCCCCACGTCGACGGAGCACCGGTGGCCGTCGGCGCCGATCGTCGGTGAGGCGGCCCGCGAGTGGCTCCGTGAGGAGCGCGGCACGTTGCGCCAGGCGGACGACGGGGAGCGCGGCCCGGAGTGGGCGGTCGCGCACGGCCCGGACGCCACCACGCGCCGCGAGGCCGCCGACGTCGAGTGCCCCCGCTGCCGGGAACTCGTTCCGCACGGCACGGAACCCGTTCACGCCTCGGAGCGCCACCCGGAGCCCGGGCCGCCGCTCGCCGCCTGGCAGGTCCGGCGCGCCCTCGCCGAGGCCCCGTATGTCGGCGGTGAGGGGTGAGCGTCGACGACTCCATCATCCGGGCGTGTGACGAGGCGCTCCGCGACCTGGCACCGGACGCCGAACGGGTCGTCACGAAGTTCGCCGTCGTCATCGAGTACGCCGACGCCGAGGGCGGGCGGGGCCTCGCCCGTATCAGCGGCCCCATCGGCACAACGAAGTGGGAAGCCCGCGGCCTGTGGTTCGACGCCCTGTACGGGGATTGGGGCGACGAGTGAACCCGCGCGGTGGCGTCCGCTCCGGGGCGCTCGTCCGGCTCGTCATCGACGGCGTCGACCGGGAGGGGTACGTCCGGTGCCCACTCGCCCGCGACACGTCCCTCGCAGTCGTACACATCGACCGGCTTCGGCGCATCGTGCTCGTGCCGTGGTCCCAACTCCGGGAGGCGGAGGACTAGTGCTCGACAACGGTGAGAAGCGCGCGCTCGTGAAGCTCGCGGAAGGACGGCCACTCCTCGCGCGGGACGCGGACCTCGTCCCCGGTGTGCTCGTGAAGCTCGGGGCCAGGTCGAACGCCCATGCGGTCGCGGAGGCGTACCGCCGGGGGATCCTCGCGCCACCCGACTCGGTGCCGTGGGTGGTGGTGATGGTCGCCGCCCAATCCGCCGTCGGCCGCCCCGCCGTGCTCGGGCAGGTCGTGCAGGAGTTCGAGGCCCTCCCGGTCGCCCCCCCACGGGTCGCGGACGTCGTCGCAAAAGCCGCCCGCTCCGCACTGGACCACGCCCTCGGGATGGACGACGACCGGTACGTCCAGAACTTGAACCGGGTTCTCGCGTGGTGCGACGCCGCGAACGTCGCGACGGGGGCCGCGGGGTGAATCACGCCGTGGCGCAGCGCCTCACCCGGTTCGCGGAGGACGCCGCCGCGAACGGCCGGAAGCTCGACGAGATCCAACGACGTACGGGTATTAGGTCAGGTGCCATCATTCGCGGCAGTTGGTCGAAGCCACTAGTGATCTGCGAGACGGGAGGCAGCAGAATGAGCGACACGAACGATGTGCACCTTCACCTCGACGGCGAGCTTTCGCCAGAAGACGCCGAGGTCCTCCGCGACACCATCGCTGCTGCGAATCGGGTGACGTTCACAGCCGGTGCTGCCGGTAGGGGCGCGCCGCGCGCCGGCGGGTTCGATCCGCAACGACTTGTTGACCTCGCTAAGAACCTCAGATGGGTGACCACTCGCGGCGACCTCGATCCCCCCGCCGAAGTGGCCCTGTGGTACTCGAACCACGACGACCGATACGGCGCACCCTGCTGGTTCGTCGAGACGCCTGACCGCCTCAGGCACAGTGGTTTTACGCCAGAGCAGGCCATCGATGCTGCTGAGAAGGCGGCGGCACGTGGTTCACTGCCCGGCTCGGACGCTGGGGCGACGGCGTGAATCAAGAACTTGAACCACTGCCCGACCCGATCCGCCTGCCGTGGCGATCTAGTGCGCACGGTATCGGCGTGCTGCGTGCCCTCCACGAATTCGGTCACATTGCGGCGCCGGATTACTCTCCCGAGGATGCCGTGTGGGTGGCACTGGCTACCGAGCGCGCCCGTCGCGACGAGGCGATCAACGAGCGCCGCGAGATCCAGGCAGAGCGCGACGACCTGGCCGCGAAGCTCGACAAGGCGCTCGGCTCGCTCGCCCTCATGGAGGTGGTCGCGGAGAAGTTGTGCAGCGAGTGGCCCGGTGGCCCCGCCCGGATCCTCCCCGGCGGTGTCGTGGTGCTCCCCGGCACACTCTCCACGTTGCTCCGCAAGCGGGGCCGGTGGTGGAGGCGGCGACGGCGGTGACCCGCCGGATCCGGGAACTCCCGGCCGCCCCCACAGGCGTCCGACTCCCGGCCGGGATCCACAGGTACGCGACCCCCGCCCTCTTCGGCGCCTATGCGAGCGGCGGCAGGTACGTCCTCGCCCCCCACGTCCGGTACCTGTCCCGCGTCATCACGGAGGCCCTCTCCCGGGGGGACGCCCGGATCATCGTCGAGCTACCACCACGGTTCGGGAAATCAAGCCTCATCAGTGGCTTCGTCCCGCCGTGGTATCTCGGCCTGAACCCGGACAAGCGCGTCGGCCTCATCACCTACGAGGCGGACTACTCGCACACGTGGGGCCGCAGGGGGCGGGACATCCTCGACGCCCACGGCCACATCTTCCCGGGTGGCCCGATCCGCCCGTCGCCCGCATCCCGTGCGGCGGGGCGGTGGGACATCGACGGCCACTCCGGCGGCCTCGTCGCAACGGGCATCGGGGGCGCGATCACGGGGCGGGGCTTCGACCTGCTCATCATCGACGACTACGTGAAGAACCAGGCGGAAGCCCTGTCGTCCACGTACCGGGAAAAGACGTGGGAGTACTGGCAGGCGACGCTCTCCACCCGCATCGAGCCGTCAGGGAATATCCTGATTTTGGCGACCCGCTGGCATGAGGACGACTTGATCGGTCGGCTCCGTGCGCAGGCCGAGGCCGGGAAGGATGACCCGGACCGGGAGCCGTGGACCGTCATCACCATGCGCGCCATCGCGGACGAGGGTGACGACGACCCGTTGGGCCGGGCGCCGGGTGAGCCACTGTGGCCCGGGCGGTGGACGACGGACCGCCTGGCCCGCATCCGGAAGCGCGTCGGGGAGTTCTGGTGGGCGGCCCTCTACCAACAGCGCCCCGCACCGGCGGAGGGCGGACACTTCAAACGGTCATGGATCCGGCGGTACACGCGGCGCGGCGACGCGATCATGCTCGACGACCGCCCCGTGTACCGCTCCGGAATGGTCGTGTTCCAAACCGTCGACGTCGCCGCCAGCATGAAAGCGAGCGCCGACTACACCGTCGTCGCGACGTGGGGATGGGTGCCGACCCACGGTGACCTCATCCTCCTCGACGTGTGGCGGGACCGCATCGAGCTACCCCGCCAACCCGAGTTGATCCGGGAGCAGGCCGCCAGGTGGTCCCCGGCGCAGATCGGGGTGGAGTCCAACACGTACGGCCTCGGCCTGATCCAGTCGCTACGCGGCTCCGGATTGCCGATCACCCCGCTCCATGCGGACGCCGACAAGCTCGCCCGCGCACTCCCCGCGGCAGCGATGTACGCCGCCCGCCAGGTGTGGCACCCGCACCCCCACGAGGCCCTGTGGGTCACCCCATACGAGGATGAGATCGCGTCGTTCCCGAACGGGAAGAACGACGATCAGGTGGACGCAGCCGGCTATGCGGCCCTCGCGTGCCGCAGGATCGGCCAGTACCGGCCCGGCACGGACGTCGCGGCGAGCGGCGCGGACCGCGGGGACGACGGCGGCGGCATCGACTACGGCACCGCCGACCGGTACTAGGCGGGGTCCCTCCGCTCCCACCCGCACGTGCACTCCCAGCACCACGCGAGGATCAGGGGCAGCACGCCGTTGGTGCGCTCCACCTCTAGCACTAGCTCGTGTCCGTCCACCGGCAGAGGCGGCGGCTCTCGCCGTTCCATTGCCCCGCGGTACGCGTCGACCATCGCGTCGTGGTCGATCACCACATCACGTTCCCGCCGTCAGGGAGGCGCGCGAAGTGCGCGCCCGGGTGCCCAGCCACTTCCTGGCAGTGGAACGACACCACGCCCGTCGCGACGTTCGTGACGACCGCGTCGCACGTCTGGCGGTCGAGCCACTCCCGGTACTCCGTGAGCGCGGCGGCCCGGGTCCGGGCGCCCGTGACCACGACCTCCCACCCCATCCCGACGCCACGGTGACGCTGGATCTCCCACCCCGTGTCGGTGCGGTACACGCGGGCCATGCGGGCGCCGGGGTCCGCGTCGTGCCGGATGCGGCCGTCGTGGGACACGCGGAACCCGTGCCGTGTCGTGGCGCTCATGCGTTCGCCTCCTGCTCGGTGTGGTCCATGGTAGCGGCGGCGGGGACCCGTGGTGGCGTCCCCGCGCCCCGCTCGCGTGCTACTTGCCGCGCCGTGCCGTTGTGGTCGGCGTGCTGCCGAACCGGTCGTTCGCGAACGCCATCACCCGCGCCCGCGCCGCGTCGTCCAGCCCGTCGAGGGTCCGGGTGATCGTCGCCAGGGCGTCGACCTCTGC
>WBZL01001847.1_pt2 | contig 13345 bp, 8 predicted proteins | sample 5204291 | NCBI WGS metagenome assembly WBZL01 (sample SAMN12344345, study PRJNA552823) | activated sludge metagenome | biome: Activated sludge suspended growth; feature: Nitrification reactor; material: Wastewater; isolation source: activated sludge from nitrification reactor of wastewater treatment...
GTCCCTTGAGGTACGGCGGCATGCGTTCGAGGAAGAGTCGCGCCAGGGGCTCGACGGCCGCAGCCCACTTCTTCGCGTCGGGATCGTCCCACGTGCGCAACTCGGCCTGCAGGCGCAACAGCCAGACCCATCCGTACGGGCGTTCGAAGGTCTTGTCCCCTTCTCCGTTGTAGAACTCCACCTCACCGGAGATGGGCCCGGGAGCCAGGTGTTCATTGAGTTTCTCGCGGATGAGCCGCGAGACGCTCAGATCGGGATGGGCCCGGAGGATCTTCACCATCGTCCAGGTGGAATTCACGGCCGAGTGCCAGTCGGAACAGCCGTAGAAGGCGCGGGTCTTCTGGAAGTCGCGCGCGATGGTGACGGCCGACTCGTACAGGTACCCGCGGCTCCGCGGGGGCTCATGGGGCTTGTCGATGCACCCGATCGGGAGCGCGGCAAGCCAGGTCGCGGTCTCCTTCGTCAACTGCAGCGGCAGGTCGGTGCGTGTGCGCGGCTGCGCTGCGGCCACGGTGCCGATGGTGAGCAGGAGCAGCGCGGCGCGCGTGAGTGACATCGGACTCATGGGATGGCGCGTTCGAGGGCGGCCGCGATGCCGGCCATGTCGGAGCGCAGGTGGAGGTGCATGCCAAGGGGCGTCCAGCCGGTGCGCTGCAACAGGCGGCGCCACCATCGCGGGGTTCGTGCGGCTTGTCGCGAAAAGTCACCCACCGCATCGTCGGCCGAGGAGAAGATCTCGAAGTAGGCCACCCCGACGCAGAGGTCCGTCAACGCACGCAGTCCATGCGCGAGGTCGCGAGGTGGCACGTAGTTCATCACGCCGCAGCAGAGCACCAGATCGACATCGTCCGGCAGGCCAAGCGTGTCGAGGTTGCCGAAACCACCCTGCACGATATGCCGACGCCGGCCGAAGCGTTCCACGACATAGGCGCTTGGATCCACGCCGTGGTAACGCGCGCGCGGCCGGATCTTCTTCAGCGCCTCGCCCCAATGTCCCTCACCGGCACCGACGTCGAGCACGCGGGTCACCGGCCGCTCCAGGATGTACTCCGTCGCCGCCACCACGAACGCGAGCTGGCGTGCGATGTCCCCGGACGACTTCACGCGATGTTTGGGGTGGCGATACCACTTGTCGAAGTACGCCTGGTCGTAATGTTCCGCGGGCCTGATGGGCGAACGGCGCGAAGGGGAGGTCACGTGCGAGGCAGGGGCGAGGGAATCGCGAGCTACGGCAGGGCGAGGATGAACTGGGCAACGGCGCGTTTGTCGCCCGTGAGTCGCTGCGACAGCCGGACGCCAACGCGCATGGTGGACCGCATCCCGAGTGGCGCCACGTCGGCCGTGAACTCGGCGCCGGCCGAACGATAGTCCACGCGCCGGCTGCCCGAGGCATCGGCACCGCGCGCGAGGTCCACGAAGGCGGCCCCCTGGATCCGTCGCACGAAGAGCAGTGGCCCCACGGCGAGGTCGGGGTAGAGCAACGGCACGTGGTAGGTCGCGCCCACCCGGGTCAGGCGATCGTGATACCGCCGGCTGAAACCACGCGCGAAGGTCAACTCGCTGGAGAACCGGTAGTTGTCGGGGCGTTGTTCCTCATGCCCCGCGTCGAGCACCAGGGCATCGTTGCGCAGCGGGCCGGCGGCGATGCCCGTCCCGCGCACCGCGAGGAGGTGGCTGCGATAGTCGCTGTCCAGGGGCGTGTGGCGATACGTGACCGCGGCCGACGCCCCGGTCTGGAAGAGGTCGCGGAAGCCCGCGGAGCGCACATGGCTCGCGGTCATCCCCCACACCACGGGCACGAAGGAGCCATTGCCATTGTCGAAGCGGAACCGCACCGGCTGCCCGGTAATGCGCGTCGGCGCCACACCGGCACTGAAGGTGATCGATTGGCGCCGCTGGCCGATGAGGCGCGTCAACGGGAGTCGTGCCAGAACCTGCACCGATCGCTCGCGCCAGCTGTACCCCACCTCGCGACCTGTTGTATCGGTGTAGGTCGAGCCGCGTGACCCCAGCCGCACCCCGGCATCCACGAGCACGGGGAGGCCGGCGTAACTCACCCCGAGATCGACCGACCCCCGCTGCTCATTGGTGTTCCAGAGGACCCCCGCATTCACCCCGACGGTGTTCAACAGGTTGCGACTCTCGATCGAGACCCCCTGGTTCACCCCGTCACTTCCGGGTGCCAGCGACAGCGAGTGGAGATCGAACAGGGTGCGCACCCCACGATAGGGGCGCGGCTCCGCCGTGATCGACACCGGCACGATCGGGCCGGTGAGCCGTGCTTCCTGGGCGACGGTGGAGTCGGCGAGCCGGACCGGCTCTGGTACCACGTCGGCTTCCGGCGTCCCTCGCGCCACATCGAGCGGCGCCTCGACCACGTCCCAGCCACCGGGCCCCTGGTCGACAAACAACATGGTGCGCCCATCCGCGGACGGCGACGGGAAGGCCGCCCCGAAGGGCCGCGACGTCAGGCGCACCTGGGCGAGGGTGGTGGTATCCACCGCCCATGCGTTGTCCAGCCCATCGCGCGGCGACCCGAACACCACATGCCCCCCGGTGGCCACCGGCCGCGAGATCGCCTCCTGCGTGTAGTCCACCAGCGTGCGGGTGGCCCCCGAGGCGACGTCCACACGAACCAGCGCATTCCCGCGGACGCTGTCGATGCCCACGACCAGGAGGCCCCGCCCGTCCGCCGTCCAGGCTGGTGTCATGATCGTCGGCGGCGTCGCGGCGTCCACGACGCCTTCCACACGTCCCGTCTGCGCATCGAGCAGCACCAGCCGCGAGCGGCGCGAGCGGTCGAATTCCACCACGGCCACCAGCCGGGCATCCGGAGACAATACCGGGCTCGCATACCGCGACCTGTCGCTGAGCCGTCGCACGCGCCCGGTCGTCAGGTCCAGCGCCTTCACCACCAGGTAGTTGCGTTCACCATACCGCGGGTCCACCTCGTACTCCGACCAGACCACGGTCGTGCCACGTACATGGAATTGCAGGTCACCGACCGCGCCGATGCGATCCACCAGCACCTCGCGTTCGCCGGCACGCAATCGCACGAGCTGCGTCGGCGTGTCGAGGTCCCAGTAGGTCGCAATGACACTCCCGTCGGCAGCATACTGCGGCAGCGACCACACGTGGTACCCGTTCGCCGGCCGGCTCACCGGTGTCACCGGCGACGACGGGCGTCCCTCGCGCTGCACGCGCCAGGCACTGTCGGCCTCGAGCAGGGCGGCACGATGCAGTTGGAGCAGGGTGTGCCCCGTTTCGCGCTTGAGCGCGGCGGAGAGCGCGAACGGCGGGAGGGGATTCCACGCGGCGCGCTGCACCACGCGACGCCAGGCGCTGTCGCCGTAGTGACGTCGCACATGGCTCGTCAGCAGGAACCCCAGCTCGTACCAGTCCGGGTATACGGTGCGCAGGCTTCCCTGCCAGGCCGCGTAGTAATCGTACGGTCCCTCGGCGGCCAGGAGCGCGCGGCTCCGCGCGGTGAATTGCGGCAGCCGCCCTCGCCCCGATCCCGTGAGCGCCGTCTCCATCCCCACCGCGTCCCCTTCCCAGAACCAGGCGGGGAAGTAGAGGCTCCCGCCGAGGAAGGCCATCGTGTTGTCGCCGAAGAGCCGCGCCAGGAGCCCTACCCATCCCGTGCGCAGAGCCTGCTCCTGCACGATGTGCCGTCCCTCGTGGGCCGCGAGGAGCCGATACCACTCGACCGGCCCGAAGGCATCGACCGTCGTGTTGGGCATGGCGTACCATTGCGAGCGTCGGGGCGCCCACCCCACATACGCGTTGGTGATGAGTGAGGTGTTGTTCAGCACCACGGGGATCCGCTTCGGTCGCGCGCCTAACGACGTCCCCAGGGGCCCATGGAACGATTCCAGCAACCCGGCTGCCCGCCGCGCCTCGGCGGCCAGGGAGTCCGGGTAGATCACCGTGAAGTGATCGGTGGACAACTCGTGCCAGGTGATCCCGCGCGGGTTCTGGAGCGTCGAGAGGCGTGTCGTGAGCGGTGCCTGCGCCGCGAGCGCGCGGCCGAGCCCACCGACGAGCGCCAACGCCACCACCAGCCACCGCCAGTGACTCACCGGGGCGTGCCCCGCCGGATCCCGCGCCCGGCCAACGCCGTCGTCACCCGACCATCCTCCACCGCCACCGTCCCGTTCACCAGCACGACCGACATCCCGGTGGCGAGTTCGGTTGGCTTCTCGTAGGTGGACCGCTCACGCACCTGCGCCGGGTCGAAGACGATGACGTCGGCCCACTGCCCGACGGCAATGCGGCCGCGATCGGCGATGCCTAACGCATCGGCCACGTCGGCGCTGCTCCGCCGCACGAAGGTCTCCAGCGGGATGACCCCCTTCTCCAGCACGTACTCCCGCAGCTTCTTCGGGTACGTGCCGTACTTCCGCGGATGGCCATCGGAGCCGTCGGACCCGGTGAAGACGAACTCCTGTTGCATGAGGCGGACGATGTCCCCCTCATCCATGTTGAACGACGCCACCGACGCGTCACCCGTGAGGATGATGTCGAGCGCGGCAATCACCGGCTCGACCCCGCGCGAGGTCGCGATCACCTCCAGGGTCTTGCCGTGCAGGTCCTTCCGTGAGGACTCGGTGATCAGCAACGATTGCGGCCCGTTGCGGCGACGCAGGTTCTCGCGCATGTCCGCCAGGAGTCGCTCGCGCGTCGCGGGATCCTGCGCCCGACGGCGGAGCGAATCGCGTCCCCCCGCCTCGGCCCAGCGCGGCAGCAGCGACGCCCCGACGCCACTTCCACTCGCCGTGTAGGGATACTGGTCGGCCGTGACCCGCTGGCCCGCGCGGCGGGCCGCGGTGATCGCGGCGATGATCGAGTCCGACCGCCCCCAGACATCCACGCCCAGCGCCTTGAGATGCGCGATGTGCACCGGGAGCCCCGCCTCGCGACCGATCCGGATCGCTTCCCGGACCGCGCCCACCACACCAATGGTGTACGAGCTTTCGTCGCGCAGGTGTGAGTCGTACACGCCCCCGGCCGCCGCCGCCACGCGGGCAAGCGCGATCACCTCTTCCGTCGTCGCGTAACTCTGCGGCGCGTAGTACAACCCCGTGGAAAGGCCGAGTGCCCCGCCCGCCATCCCCTGTTGCACGAGGGCGCGCATTTGCTCGAGTTGCGCGGCATCGGCTGGTGCGCTGGAGGGACCCAGCACCTTCCCGCGCACCGTACCGAACCCCACGAAGAGCGCGGCGTTCGTCCCGATCCCCCCCTTCTCCCACCTGGTGAAATGCTCCGCGAGATCCGGGGGCCCCGAGCCGTCATTCCCGGTCACGACCGTGGTGACTCCCTGCATCAGGTACGCCGCATTCCGGCGTCGTTCGACGCGATCACTCTGCAGGTCCCCGTAGGTGTGGGTGTGGGGATCGATGAACCCGGGGGTCACGACCTTTCCGGCGGCGTCGATGGTCCGGGTCGCGGACACGCCCCCCTGCGCCGCATCTCCAATGAAGGTGATGCGACCCTCGCGAATGCCGACGTCGGCCGAGCGTGCCGGGGTGCCGGTCCCGTCGATCACGCGCCCTCCACGGATCAGCAGGTCGACGCGTGTCTGCGCGCGCGCGAGGAGCGGCGCGAGGCTGGCCAGGAGGATCGCACGGAGGTGCCAACGCATGGAGGGTCGCGGCTCGGAGGAGTTGCCAAGCTACCCCCACGGGCAGACGGCCGACAACGGTCTGACGCGGTCCGTCACACCGCGTCGGGACCGGGGGGAGCGCCTCGTGTCGTTCCGGAGAGCTCGCCTGTAGAGGATTCCCCGTGTTTCGCCGCCTGATCCCCTGCCTTTCGTTGCTGTCGGTCCTTGCCTGTCAGGAGACCACCGCCCCCATGTCGGGTGAGCTTTTCGTCCTGCGGTCGATCGGCACCACGGCCTTGCCTGCCCAGCAGCCCCCGTTCACCTCCATGGTGCTCGCCGACACGCTCGAGTTCGGGGTGTCTTCATCCCAGTGGCGGCCACGCCCCCTGGCGCGTGCCGCACGTCGCGTGCGCGACGTCACCGGGACGGAGCGAAGCGAGGAGTGGTGGTATACCTATGGTGAAGTCGCAAGCGGGACCTTCCCGTTCCGGGCCCTCTGCGCCGACGGCGACCTCGCGCGCATGGCAGCGGCAAGCGCCTCGTGCATCGACGGCTCCGCCACGGCGACCCTTTCGGGCGACGAGCTCGTGATCACGTTCAACGTGTTTGGCACCCTGCGCTACGAGCGCGTGAACTGACTCGTCGCCCCGCCCATGCGTCGCCCCGCCCAGCGTCGCCCCGGCGAAGGCCGGGGCCCATTGCGAGGCCACACCAAACTGTCGCCCCGGCGCAGGCCGGGGCCCATGTGATGCGCGAAGATGGGTGCCGGCCGTCGCCGGCACGACGGACGGAGCACTACTGGAAGGGCTGCGCCACACTCGCTAGTTCACCCCGAACGACGAGCGACCGCAACTCCTCGCCGAGTTGCGCGCTCGCATCGAGCACCGCGCGCCATCGCGTGATGCGCTGCGCGTGCGACAGGTCATAGAAGTCCCGCCGATCCGGGATCTTCCCGCCCGGGAGTGAGCGAACCCACGACGGCGACGGGGCGATGAGGACCGTATGGGTGAAGTTGGTCGCCCCGGCACGCCGCCAGGGGAGCGACTTGTCGAACCATCCCGGGACGATGTGGTCGTAGAAGTGCGGATACAGGACGAGCCCCGGCCCGTCGCTGAGGTCCATGTCGAGATGGTAGTCGAGGACCCCGCCATCCCAGTACACCCCCGGGATCCCCGGAATACGCACTCCGTCCATGAGGAGCGGGATCGACCCCGACGCGAGCAACGCATTCCGGAGGTTGGCGCGCGTCAGGGACTCGTGGCGTGTGGGGAGGTCGTCCAGGTGCGCAAAGGGCGTCACATCGCCGGACGAATGGAAGACACAACGCCGGAAATGCAGCGCGAGGGTCTTGCGGGCCACCAGGTTGGCGGCCGCGGAGAAACCGAGGGACGTCGCCAGGGCCAGCCGCCGGTCACTTGCCGCGAGCCCGCGCCCTTCGGCCGTGAGCACATGTACCCGGAAGGTGGGATGCGCGAGGATCTCCTCCACACCGGTGGGCCCCAGGAGGTCGTCCAGGATCCTCGAGAGGATCGCCGACACCTCCCCCGGTGACGGCCTGGGCGAGTAGCCCTGCCCCTCGATGTACCCGTCGTGGCCGCGAGCGAGCGCCGCCACCGGGTCCCGTTGCGCCAGGCACGCCATCCGCCAGCTGCCGATCGACGACCCGATGAGGTGGAGCGGACGGTTGCGCGGCTGCTGCAGGAACTCGCCAAAGAGCCAGCGATCGATCCCGCCGAGTACGAGCCACTTGGCCCCGCCCGACGCCCCGGCCACGATCTCGATGTCGTCCAGCGACAGCCCGCGCGTGCGAAGCACGGCGAGGGCGGCGGGCCCGGCGCGAACGACAAGGGACGACGGCATGCAGGAAATGTCGTCGCTCCCGCGCCTCGTGCGTAGCTTGTCGGCATGCGAGCGGCCGTCGTCACCCTCCTGATCGCCCTGTGCTCCCCCATGGCCGGGGGCCAGCCCCCCGCGGATGTGCGGCTGCAGGAGGGAATGATCCCGATGCGCGACGGCGTGCGACTCGCCGTTGACCTCTGGCGCCCCGCCGGCGAGGGGCCCTTCCCCGTGTTGCTCGAATACCTCCCGTACCGCAAGGACGAGGGACGCGCGGACCGCTACCCGTTGTACAGCTGGTTCGTGCGACGTGGCTACATCGTGGCACGCGCGGATATCCGCGGCACGGGCAACAGCGAGGGACGCCTGATCCCGCACGAGTATTCCGATATCGAACTGCAGGATGGCGACGACGTCATCGCCTGGCTCGCCCGCCAGCCGTTCTCCACGGGCGCGGTCGGGATGTTCGGCATTTCATGGAGCGGCTTCAACGCCCTGATGATGGCGGCACGCCGCCCACCGGCCCTCAAGGCGATCATTGCGCTGCACGCAACGGAAGAGCTCTACCAGGAGGATGTGCACTTCATGGATGGCATGATGCACGTCGATTCCTGGGAGATGAGCCAGGACCTGTCGAACATCATGCCGGGGGCGCCGACATACCGCATCGATGCGCCGTACTTCGCCGACCGATTCGACCAGCCGCCGTGGTTCCTCACCTACAAGCGGCAGCAGCGCGACGGCACCTTCTGGGATCGTGCCTCGATCCGCACCCGCTATGACGCGGTGCAGACGCCGGTCATGCTCATCGGGGGATGGTACGACGGCTACCGGGACGCTGTGCCGCGTCTCCTCACGCAGCTCAAGGCACCGGTCAAGGCGATTATTGGGCCGTGGAGTCATGTGTTTCCCCACAAGGCCAACCCGGGACCGAGTGTGGAATGGCGACACGAAGCCGCGCGGTGGTTCGACCGCTGGCTCAAGGGAGTTGCGACGGGAGTGGAGAACGATCCCGCGCTGCGCGTCTTTGTTCGAGAATACCATCCCCCGGGGCCCGACCTCGACACGACCCCGGGCTTCTGGCGCAGCGAAGCCGTGTGGCCGATTGCCGGGCTGCGCGATACGACGCTGTATCCCGGCCCGGACGGACGCCTGGATCACACGCCGCGCGCAGGGCAACGCACCCTCCGCTACCAGCCCGCCACCGGTATCGAGGCCGGCGGCCCGGTGATGTGGTTCGGTGACGTGACCCCCGATCTCGCCCCCGGGGATCGCGCCGCCCTCAACTTCGACACGGCGCCCCTCGTGGCGCCCCTCGAGATCATGGGATTGCCGCGCGCGATGCTCGACGTGTCGGCCACCGCACCACAGGCCCACTGGATCGTCCGCGTGAGCGATGTCGCCCCCGACGGCCGCGTCACCCTCGTGGCGAGTGCCGGACAGAATGGCGCGCACCGCCGCTCGGCGCGACAGCCCGAGGCCATCCGTCCCGGCGAGCGCTTCCCGCTGGAGATCGAGATGCACGCGACGTCGTGGATCTTTCCGGCAGGCCATCGGTTGCGCGTGAGCGTCACCAACGCACAATGGCCGATGATCTGGCCCACCCCATGGTCGATGAGCACCACCCTCCAGCTGGGCGCCGGCACGCGCGTGGTCCTCCCGCTCGTTCCCGCAGGACACCGTCGTGAGACACCAGCCTGGGCACCCCTCGATACCGTCGTGGACACCTGGCCCGGTTATGCCTGGCTCGATCACGGGACCACCTCCGGCTTTGGCGAGGTTGACCGCGTCGAACGTTCCCCGGACGGACGGACGCGCGTGATCGCGAGCAGTCGCACGGCACGGCGCCTCCCCTGGGGTGAGGAGGAATCCTCTGAACGGATCACCCACGAGACGTGGGAGCGGACCCCCTCGCGGACCAGCGTCCACGGCGAATACGCGACGATCGTGCGGCTCCCCGACCGCGTCCTGCGCTGGGAGGTCGATGTGCGAGTCCGGTCGGATCGGACCACCTTCCATTACGTGCACCGGCGCCGCCTCTGGCGCGGCACCACGCTGGTGCGCGAACGGCAGTGGACCGCGCGGATCCCGCGCGATCATCAATAGTCATTGTCGTTAGGCACGGGGGTCGTTATCCTTGCGAGATGTGGCTCCGCTTCCTCGTCCCGCTCCTGTCCCTGGCGCCAGCGCTCCCCGCGCAGCGCGCCCCGGATTCCCTTCGCGTCCCCATCCTCGTCTACCACAACATCCAGCCCGCCGCGGAGGCACGCGGTGTCCGCGCCGCGGACCTCACCATGCGGCCCGAGGTCTTCGAGCGGCAGATGCACTACCTCGAGGAACAGGGGATCCCGGTGGTCTCGTTTGGCGCCTTCCTCGACGCCCTGGATGGCAAGCGCACCCTCCCACCACGCGCCGTCGTCATCACCTTCGACGACGGCCGCGTCAACCAGTACGAGCGCGCCTTCCCGGTGCTCAAGCGCCTGGGGTTCACGGCGACCTTCTTCCCGTTCGTGCATGCCATGGACCGCAACAAGCGCTACTTCACCTGGGCGCAGCTCAAGGAGATGCAAGCGGCCGGCATGACGATCGGGTCGCACACCTCCCTGCACGTGCGGGTCGACCGCATGAAGGACGCCGCCCAGATGTACGCCGAGGTCTCCGGGAGCCGTGAGACGCTGATCCAGCGGCTGGGGGCGGGAGCCGGCGAGCTCTTCGCCTACCCGTTCGGGGTCCTCGCCCAAGCGGGAGACTCCGCCGTGCGGGCGGCCGGCTACCGGGCCGCGCGTGCATATACGGGTGGTCCCTGGAACTCCCAGGCGACGAGATGGCGCCTCCGGGCCTTCCCGATGACCGAGGACATGAAGCGTTTTGTCTCGATCGTGAACCCTTCCCCCCCGGCCGCGCCCATCCCCCCTGTCCCGCGGCCCCCGACCCAATGATTTTGGGAGGTTGTGCGTAGCCCCTGACCGCTGCGCTCCTGACCTCCGTTCATGTCCTTGCCGGCACGCTCGCACCCCCGACGTCACACCTGGTGGCCCGCCGTGGCTCTCTGCCTCGCCGTGTGGCCCCTGTCTGGCCGGGCGCAGCGGAACACCCCGCCGGCGGCGGAGGGGACCACCCTGGTCTCCAACCCGTCCATGACGCGCGACGCGGCCGGGAAGGTGTCGGTCCGTGCCCTGCGGGTGCCGTCTCCCGTCACCTTCGACGGGGCGCTGGACGAGGCGTTCTACCGCGACACGCCGGCGTACACCAACTTCGTACAGCAGGAGCCGAACGAGGGGCAGCCCGCGACCGAGCGCACCGAGGCGTGGATCGTCTATGACGACGAGTACTTCTACGTCGCCGCGCGGCTCTGGGAATCGGACCCCTCGCGTCGCGTCGCCAGCGACATGCGCCGCGACTCCAACAACCTCTACAACAACGACCACATCTCGGTCGTCTTCGACACCTTCCACGACGGGCGCAACGGCTTCGGCTTCGCGACCAACCGCCTGGGCGGGATGTTCGACTTCGCAACCACCAACGAACAACCCAGCTCCAACTGGAACGGCCTCTGGCAGTCGAAGGCCCAGGACTTCGATGGCGGATGGACCCTGGAAGTGCGCATCCCCTTCCGCTCGATCCGCTTCCGGGATGGCGGCGACACCTGGGGGGTGAACATCCGCCGCATGGTGCGCTGGAAGAACGAACTTTCCTTCCTCAGCCAGGTGCCGCGCGCCTGGGGTCGCCGCGGACTCAACAAGCTGTCGAATGCCGCGACGCTCACCGGGATGACGACGCCGGCCCGGACCCTCAACCTCGACGTCAAGCCGTACTCCCTGGGCTCCCTGCTGACCAACCGGGTGGCGACACCGGCCTTCAGCAACCGGCGCGATGGCAACCTCGGCGGCGACGCCAAGTGGGGAATCACGCAGCAGCTCGTCGCCGACTTCACCTGGAACACCGACTTCGCCCAGGTCGAGGACGATGAGGCGCAGGTGAACCTCACCCGGTTCTCCCTCTTCTTCCCCGAGCGGCGCGAGTTCTTCCTCGAGGGACAGGATGCGTTCGCCTTTGGTGGCGTGGGCGGCGGAGGTGGTGGCGGCGGCAGCCCGGGTGGTGGAGGAGGGGGTGGGGGAGGAGGTGGTGGCGGAGGAGGCGGCGGCCAGAACAACCTCACCCCGATCCTCTTTTACAGTCGCCGCATCGGGCTCTCGGACAGCGGCGCTGTTCCCATCATTGGTGGCGCACGCATGCTCGGCCGCACCGGCCCCTGGCAGGTTGGTGCACTCAACATGCAGACCGGCGGGGTTGACGCCTTCAACGTCCCGACGACGAACTTCACGGTCCTCCGCCTCAATCGCGACATCCTCAGTCGCAGCCGGATCGGCTTCATCGCGACCAACCGCAGTCCCGACGACCTCCTCGGCGGGAGCAGCCAGGCGATCGGGACCGATCTCCAGGTCAACCTGCGCGACGACATCTTCGTCAACGCCTACGTCGCCGGGACCAACAACGGAGAGGAGGAGGGGACGAGTTACCGCTCCCGCTTCGACTGGAACCACGATCGGTATGGCGTGAACGTGGAGCACCTGTCCGTGGGCGATGGCTTCGATCCCTCCGTGGGCTTCCTGCGGCGTTCGGCCTTCCGGCGCTCCTACGCGCAGCTGCGCTTCAGCCCGCGGCCAACACGCATGCCCGCCATCCGCAAGTTCACCTGGCAGGGGAGCGGGGATTACATCACCGGCATCGACGGGCGCGTGCAATCCACGGAGGTGCAGGGGACGTTCATCGTCGAGACCTCGGCCGGTGACTTCGTGAATGCAGAAGTGACGCGGGCACATGAGCGGCTGGATGAGCCGTTCGAGGTGGCGCGCAACGTCACGGTCCCGGTCGGCGGGTACACCTTCACGCAAGGGAAGGTGTCCTACACGCTGGGGACACAACGTCCGTTCAGCGGGACGTTCACCCTCGGGCGCGGGCAGTTCTACGACGGCACGCTGAGCGAGGCGAGTTATCGCGGGCGCCTCGAGTTCTCGCCGCAACTGGTGGCCGAGCCCACGCTCTCGTTCAACCTGGTCGATGGGCCGTACGGGAAGGGGGCGACCAACGTCGTCGGCTCCCGGGTCACCTATACCGTGACGCCCCGCATGTTTGCGGCCGCCCTGGTGCAGTATCAGTCGCGGACGCAATCGATGTCCACGAACGTGCGGTTCCGGTGGGAGTACAAGCTCGGGAGCGAGTTGTTCGTGGTTTACAGCGACGGCCGCACCACCGTCGGCCCCAACTATCCGGAGCTGGAAAGCCGCTCGATCGTGGTGAAGCTCACGCGGCTCTTCCGCTGGTAGACCTTGACCGGCCCGACGGTACCGACCGTCGCAGGCGCAGCCAGACCCCTGTCGCCCCGGCGAAGGCCGAGGCCCATGTTCGGGCGGTCGGACCCAATCCCGGCACGACGAGCGCCGACGGTACCGACCGTCGCAGGCGCAACCAGACCCCTGTCGCCCCGGCGAAGGCCGGGGCCCATGTTCGGGCGGTCGGACCCAATCCCGGCACGATTACACCGCCACCGTCAACGTCGCCGTGTATCCGCTGATGTCCCCTGTCATCGTCGCGAGCTGGTTCGCCGCGCGATCCTCACCGAAGACGTTGTCACTCGCGAGCGTGATGCCATTGAGGTTCGTGAGGCTCTGTGCATACCCCGTCGTCGCGTAGACCGCGCGACAGGTGGCTTCCGGAATGGCGAGCTGTGAGGTGCGAATCCGGTTCGCGAGGCTCGTGGACGCCGCGAGGTTCTCGAACACCTCGAAGTGCATGTGCGGCCAGCGCCCCGCGTAACAGCCGGGAACGATCGTGGTGAAGGTCACCTTGCCCGTCGCGTCGGCTGCCTGCACGCCGCGCAGGTAGTTCTGGTTGGTGACGCCC
>WBZL01003884.1_pt1 | contig 13339 bp, 11 predicted proteins | sample 5204291 | NCBI WGS metagenome assembly WBZL01 (sample SAMN12344345, study PRJNA552823) | activated sludge metagenome | biome: Activated sludge suspended growth; feature: Nitrification reactor; material: Wastewater; isolation source: activated sludge from nitrification reactor of wastewater...
CGAGGGTGCACAACGCGCAGGAGCGGGAATCCACCCGATTGCATACGGCAGCATCCTGGCGCTGCTGTCGATGATCCTGCTGTACGGCGCCACGATTTTCCGCGAAACCACCTGGCGTATCTTTCTCTCGGCTGCATTCGCCGTCGGGCTGACGGGGGTGCTGCTATCCGGCACACGTGGGCTCTACCCGGCGTTGGCGGTCTGCATGGCGTTCATCGGCTATCGCGCATTGAGGCAGGCGGGCGTTTCCAGCCGGGCCGTCTGGCTTACAGCCGCGTTCAGCTTGATCCTCACCATCGCAGTTGCGTCCCAGATCCCGGCCGTCAACGAACGGTTGCAGGAAACGCAGCGCGAATACGCAGAAATTTACGAGGGCAACCTGGATACCTCGATCGGTCATCGTCTACAAATGTGGCATGCCGGGCTGTTCATCATTTCGGAACGACCGCTCTTAGGTCTCGGCCCCGACGTAACCAAGAGGCAAACGGCTACACAGGCATTCATGGAGGAACATCAATACGGCCCCTGGGTCCTCCGCATCTACGACCACCTGCATAATCTCTACATCAATGAGGCTGCGACCTTTGGCCTCATCGGTCTAACCGCTCTAGCTGGACTGCTTTTCGGCGCGCTCAAGGGAACCTTCGGTCCCACGCGCACGATGATCAGCCTCACCATCATGATCATCCTCCTCGAAGGACTGACCGAGACAATCCTCAACCATCACCGTCTGATGATGACCTTCATGATCCTCGCCACTTTGGTGCGCGCCCAGGTCATTCTCGATTCGCATAGCCTCCAGACAAGCCTCAAGCCCTCTTGTCGGGCCAAGTCTCTGGCATACGATGCTGCTTCAAACCGCACACCGGCCGATAATAGAGTGCGTCCATGACCTGACGCCCCCACTTCTCCATCCGGACCCTGAGGGTACGAGCGCGCCCCATCTTGGTCTCGGCGCGTCGGCGATCGCCCTCCAATTGTGAAGGTGCCGTCTTCAGGTAGCCGATGCAAAACGGATCAAGCCCAGACACTTCGACGCCACCCTGCCGGCTGTAGGCGACCCAATCGTCTGCCGACAACCAAGCAGGCGAATTGACCGCCAGCATCGCCTCTGCAGCAGCGCGATTGAGCAGATATCCGTACCCCTCCCATGCCCGACGCACCTTCACCAGCCGATACTCCCCCACGAACGGCCGTGCTCCTCGCTGCAAGAACGCCCGGATCGGAGTCATCAACAATAGACGGGGCTCCGGCTGCGCCATCCAGCGCAGCAGTTCTTCACTGCTCAGCAGGGAGCGCACATCGGGCAGCAACACCGCATCGTCCTCGAGGATCAGCGCGAACTCATCCTCCCCGCCCAAGACTTGCTCGTAAGCCCGCGCGTGACTTAGCGCACACCCCAGCTCCCCAGGCGTGAGTACCCGACCGTAGCGCGCGAGCGAGCGCGCATCATCCGCAAGACGACTCCTTTCTTCAATCGTGAGATCACCCCCACGAACCCCCTTCACTAGCACAACGTGGTCGAGGCCGAGGGCATCCAAGTGCGCGCGGATGCGCGAGCGCCGCTCGCTCGCCTCGGGAAGATTGATTACAAAAATCCTGCAACTCAATACCGCCTTCTCCTTTCCTTACGGCGCCTTCACGCGGTACCAGCACGCTCGACAGACCCTTCGTTACGAGCAGCCCATGAACCAACATCCCTCTGAAGACCACCTTCCTCTCGATCCAGCCGGCTAAGCCGACACGTTCCACCCCATCGAAAGCTACAGAACCTTCCTCGCCTTCACCGAAAGCAGAACGCCAACCCTTGAAGACCAAATGCCATCCTGCCAGCCACCACGCTTACCTTCTACATCGGGCCAAACACTTGGCTGCCGAGCATAGCTCCGGCACCCCATCGTAGCAATCGGCCGCCCTGCCAACGCCCAGTTTCGCTACTCCACGAGAGCAACAGGCCTGCTGGACGCACCGGCTCACCGGAACTATTTCCTGCTCGCACTTCGTGCGCCAAGCACCCAAGTGAGATAATCCCGATTTTCCAAGACATCTTCACGCCATGCAGAAACCCCAACCACCCGCACTGCAGCGCCAAGACGAAGCCATCGATCTCTTTGCCTTCTGGAAAACGCTTGTCGAGCGCAAGACGCTGATTTTGATCTGTTTTACACTCAGCCTGGGCGCAGGCATCGCATTCGCATACCTCAAATCGCCTGTCTATGAATCCAATGTCAAGTTGCGTATAGGGCAAATCAAGGGCGACGCCGAAGCTTCCCCGTCACTACTCGAGAATGCGGAGGAGCTCTCGGCACGCCTCGTCACCCACTACGGCGAAGACATCGCCCAAGGCATCAAGCGTGAGCGCCCCTTCATCACGCAGGCAACTCTCCAACGAGGCGTGACAACCACACTTCAACTCACCGCGGAAGGCACTACCGCAGACGATGCGGCAAGGCTACTGAATGATGTCGTGAAAGCCGTGCAGCGAGACCACACCGCCCTCTTTATAGAAAACCTCAAACCTATTTCAGATCGTCTTCAAAACCTCGAGGAACAGCGAGCAACCCTGCAGAAGCAGTATGCCGACCTGACCGGACTCATCGAACAACTCAAGGCACACGACAGCGTCCAAGCATCGCTGATGATGCTTCAGCGCGGAGCAATCGTCGACTCCCTGAACCAGCAGGACATGGAACGCTTACGTCTAACGCAACAGATCACGCCCCCCCTGACACGCCCGACCGAACTCCTTGGTGATATCGTTGCGCCCGCCAAGCCATCCAGGCCCAAAAAGATCCTCGTGCTCGCGTTCTCGGCCGCCTTCGGCTTGATGATGGGAGTGATCCTCGCATTCGTTATGGACTTTTTTGCCCAAGCGAAGAGACCCGAGCGAAACACAGACACCACTTACCGCTGACGCTCCAACCACCACACGTCGGCACAAACGATCTGGCCGTCGGAAGCACTCACGATAGCGCGGCAAGAGCGCGTGAATCGGGCCCCGCGGCAGCAATTTGAACGGGAGCAACGAGCAATGAAAGTATTGACGGTGTTCGGTACTCGCCCGGAAGCCATAAAAATGGCTCCACTCGCCATCAGCTTGGCAGCGGATCCGCGTTTTGATGCCAAAGTTTGCGTTACCGCCCAACACCGCGAGATGCTGGACCAAGTCCTGCAACTCTTTCGAATTCAACCCGACTTCGACCTGAACATCATGAGACCCGGACAAGATCTCACCGATGTTACGACAGCGGTTCTGCAGGGTTTGAAGGCAGTTCTCTCCAGCTTCAAGCCCGACATCGTTCTGGTGCATGGCGACACTACCACGACCTTTTCCACAACCTTGGCCGCCTATTATCACCAAATCCCAGTGGCCCACGTCGAAGCGGGGCTACGCACCGGCAACCTATATTCCCCATGGCCGGAAGAGGCCAACCGCAAGTTGACCGCCGCGCTTGCAGAAGTGCATTTTGCTCCAACAGATACTTCGCGCCAGAATTTGCTACGCGAAGGTGTACCACCCGACCACATCATCGTCACCGGAAATACCGTTATCGACGCCCTCCTGGATGTCTCAAGGCGTCTCGATACCGATCCGGGCTTGCGCGCGGAAGCAGCGAGCCCAACGAGTTCCCTAACGGCGTCCGGGCGAGTCATCCTCGTTACCGGTCATCGTCGTGAAAGCTTCGGCGGCGGCTTTGAGCGAATTTGCCAAGCGCTTGTCAAGATCGCCAGAGATCATCCCGATGTGAGCATCATCTATCCCGTTCACCTGAACCCGAACGTCCGCGGCCCGGTGAACCGCCTCCTGACCGGCATCGAGAATATTCACCTCATCGAGCCGCTCGATTATCTGCCTTTCGTGCACCTTATGAAAAAGGCCTACCTGATCCTCACCGACTCCGGAGGAATTCAAGAAGAAGCCCCATCTCTCGGCAAGCCGGTGCTTGTCATGCGAGACACGACCGAACGACCCGAAGCAATCACTGCCGGTACCGTCAGACTTGTCGGCACCGACACCGACACCATCGTGGAAGAGATTGGAAGCCTGCTCGACGATAAGGCGGCATACCGCAGCATGAGCCGCGCCCACAATCCCTACGGTGACGGAAAGGCCTGCCAGCGAATTCTGGAAACCTTGCTCGCTCGCTCCACTTTTGCGCCCCTCAAGGGATCAGAGCCCCGCTGACTGTTTACGCAGGCGCACCAGTCTATTGAATGTAGCTACCCGAGCCCTCTGACTGTGGCGGACACTTTAAAAAAGTCGCACAAAGGGTGATTCAGAACCTACTCTCACTATCGAAATTATTCGAGAAATTTGTGCAACCAAGCCGTACGCCCCCCCTCTCTGTAGTCGTGAGGAACATCCTCTGGGCGCTCGTCGAGCGCGGCCTCCAAATCGTGATGACGCTCATCATCACGGGATTGATCGCACGCGAGTTTGGCCCAGAACTCTACGGGAAGTGGCAATATGCACTCTCGCTTCTTTTCATAGCTACAACACTGACTTACCTCTGCGGCTCGGAAGTAGTCGTACCAAGACTGGTGGCAAATCCAGAAAGAGCAGGAAAAGTCCTTGGAACGGCTTTCGCAATTCGAATTCTGATCAGTTCAATAGCCTATCTCATAGGATACACCTTTACCTCTCTATTCCTGAGCGATCCAGAGGTCTCCGCTCTTGCTCAGATCATTCTTCTCCTGCTTTTCCTCGTGGAACCACCTGCCGTAATTGTCGCGTGGCTTCAGTCCAAAACCAATATCGCACCTGCTGTAAAGATTCGGCTCGCCGCCCTCTCTGGCAAGTTCATTGCAATCACAGCAATAGCTTACTTCTCCCTGAGTTACAAACTGGTTGCGGTCGCCTGGGTTGGCGAAGGGCTGCTCGTCGCCATCCTATTGTTCCTCGTTTACTTCCAACCTGGATCGCCAAAGTGGCAATTTTCACGCGCCGATGCATTCACGTTTTTCAAAGATGGCGCCATCTTCTGGCTCGGACTTCTGTTTATGACAATCTTCCTTCGTCAGGACCGATTATTTCTCGCCGAGCACACAACCTATACCGAACTCGGTGTTTACTCCGCCGCAATACAAATCACTGAAAACTGGCTGGTTCTCGGGACGATTCTTTCACAGTCCTTTGCGCCAAAATATCTCTACGGCGAGCAATCACCCTGCCGCGTCAATCAAAACATCAAAAAACTCCTACTCCTGTACCTCGCCATAGCTCTCTCTGGCTCAGCGCTGCTCTCCTTATCTTCCAATTTTCTGATAACTGCAATTTTCGGCAACTCTTACGCCGACGCCGTTCCATTGCTTCAGTACGCCGCTTTTCTGTCCGTCGCCACATTTGTGGACTCGGTCTACAACGCCTTGATGCTGAAAGAGCAGGCCGCCACATGGGTCGTGATCAAATGGGCCACCGCTCTGACAACGGCCTCAGCCATCAATTTCTTCTTTATCGAGCATCTCGGTACCAAAGCGCCTCTGATCGCCTTGTTTCTAGGGTACGGCGCGGCATGCGTCGTGGGAATCATCTATTGGATCCGCTGGAAAAAGAGAGTTCTCCCAACTTATCAGGAAGACCCTAGCTAACCCGCCGGCCGATGAACTTCATGACAGACAAACCTGCAATCTCACTCGTCTTGCCCACCTACAACGTTTCAAGATACATCGACCGATGTCTCCAGTCTTGTATCGACCAGTCCTGCACGAACATCGAGATACTCGTAGTGGACGACTGCGGCACTGACGACTCCGTTTCACGTGCAATGAAGTGGGCGGCGCTGGACCCTCGCATACGCATCATTTCAAACGCAAGAAATTTGGGAACGTACCATGCGCGAAGAGTAGGCACCGAAAACTCACGTGCGGATTATGTCCTTTACATTGATCCTGACGATACCTTGCATCGCGACGCCTGCCTTTCGATCATTCACGCGACGGAGCAGACGAAACCGGACATCGTCCTTTTCGAATTCGCGACGATTCCGACTCCTCCATGGCATCAAACACCGTCAGTGGTTCCTCACCCGCGTCTTCGGCGCCGCCATGTCCTCGATGCTGTCATGCAGACACCGCACCTTCCTTTCGGCACACCGGGAAAGGCATACTCGAAAAAAGTCCTAGCTGCTGCGTTTTCAGCCTTGTGCATTTCGACCGAAGAGCGCCTGACATTTGCCGAAGATGCGCTGCTTTTCTTCGCCGCGCTTTCCGTCTCCAGCACTTTCACCGTCATCGATAAAAGACTGTATTTTTATCATCGCAATACCTCCTCGATCACACAACAAGTTGACAGCAACTCTACATTAAAAAATATAAAACAAGTCGAAACGATCATAGAGCACATGAAACGCGTTTCACAACTAGCACAGATCGGGCTCGGGCGAGACCGGCAGACGTCGCTTTACGAGTATTTCCGCTCCAGACTTTCATGCGAGAAGCACCTGCTCAGCCGAAACCTCATTGACGAGAATGGCAATAGCCTTTACTTTTCCAGCGTTATGCATGCGCTGAAAGAACAAGGCCACGCGAAGGAGCTCTTTCGCATCCTGATTTTTTTCTTCACCTTTGGATTAAAAAGACCTTGAGAGACCTCGGCTTCCGCCTTCGTCAGTTTTGTTCGAGGAGCACAGAGCCTTATCTGTCGTCACTTCAACTCCAGCACGGTTCGGATAGCAAATGCGGTTCCAACGAGCACTTCTTGCGCCGGTCGAACGCAGAAAAGGATCAACGCGGATCGCACAAACTCACAGCAGGCCTCCTGCACGCGATCGCGACCGACACACCCGCGCACAATCGCCGTCACGCTTCAAACACCAACTCTGGTTTGCCCTTGTCACACCGCCATCTTGCCCTGAACAATCAAGCGCTGCAAAGCCTTGACCGTTGGATCGTTCTTACATCGTGCATTGGCATTCGGCGGCTCAATTTACCTAGCTACAGATTTCGATCGAATCACAGTCGCCTAACCACAGCTAGCGAATGTTCGACCACCAAAAGCAGAATCAAAGTATTCGCGGACTTCGTAGGGAAAGAGCGTCAAGAATGCTGCTGATCGCGAGAACAGGGGCTTCTGGTACCTGAGCGGGCAGCGTGATCCAAGGGTTACTCCGGCCCCAAAGCGCACGCACCAGCGGCGTCTTAACATCTCACCACGTTTCTAAAAAAATTCAGATATTCGACAACTACACCACCCCGAAAACCAATCCACCACATACCTTCCACGAAATCCAACCTGCCCCCTCGTACGTAACCAGGTAGAAGCCCACGAGGGCTCGCCTGCCACAGATCATGCTGAACCAGGATGCTCATCTATTAATCACTATGGATTAGATTTACCAGAAAAAATGATAAGCATCCAATCCGCCCTCACTTTTCTCTTCACGCTTAAATTTGCGCTGGACTTCCTTTCACCATTCAGGGATCTCAATTTCGTCATCTTCAATACATTTGTCTTGCTGCTTTTCATCTCACAGAAATATATACTGCAATCGATCCATAAAAGACACGCATTGTTATTGGGCGCGTATCTTTTCTTCTGCTTTATCTGGCTCTCGAGCAGCGGAAATGTCGAGCACTTCTTCAAGTTCGCAAGCCTGGCAATCATCTTCTTTGTAGTCCGGGCAAGCGCAATGCATTTAGATTGCAACGCAATACCACTTCTATCACAACGAATATTTTTAATATTCATTGCATTAGCGTCTGCGAACTTCTTGATCTCAACCGAGCTTGCGGATCCTGCCAACAGGGAATTCTTCAACTTTGAGCATGCGAACTTACTTGGCAGCTACCTCTTGACATCGCTTCCATTCTTATACATGTCCCTCCTGCAAGAACGCGCCCTCACATTGCGAAAGACGATAATATCATTGCTCACTTTACTGAGCACCTCTACCGGAGCCTTCATCTGCTCCCTGCTCGCTTTTGTGAACATAAAGAAGCTTTCTCTGCGATTTATCGTTCTGAACGTAATTTTTTCATTAATAGCCGCAGTAACCTCCTATTTCTATTTACGCCATTTCTCACCTGAAATGTTCGCGAAGATCTTCGGGCCACTACACCTTCTGCTGGGTGGTGGAGGGTCTGACCTCGTTCACGCAGCTAGGCAGAAGCTACCGATTCAGGTTCTTGGAGATGAATACCAAGGATCTATGCTCTGGAGACTATATGCCTACATTGTATTTATAGACTTTATTATTGAGCAACCATATTGGTCGCTATTCTTCGGAAACGGTTTTTTGGGCTTCTTGGAGATCTGGGACGGAATTGCGCCGCATAACGACTTTCTATTGATCCTGATTGACTTTGGGCTACTAGCATTTCTTGCGCTATTATATTTTCTCGTCAGATCGTTTTCCTGGTGCCTACGACGTGACATATTCATGACGCCACTGATCCTAATAATGACACTCAGGCTTCTTACCGAGAACAACATTTACTCGTATTACATACTCAGCAACTTCTTGATAATCTCGATAGTTTTCTTTCAGGCGAAAGAAAAACTCAACAAAGACCATGAGAGCACTAATCATAACTAACATGTATCCGGATCGCAATCCGGATACACCTTATGCAGGCATATTCGTAAAGGAACAGCACGAATCCCTGATTCGCAATGGAGTAAAGTGCGATCTTTTCGTAATCGAAGGCTTCAGATCGAAAATAGAATATGCTTCAACCGCGATAAATCTTTTGATTAAGAGTCAATTCGGCGGCTACGACATCATTCATATACACTATGGCCTGAGCGGACTATTCACCCTTCTCGCTCCTTTCCGCTCGATTTGGAAAAGAACCATCCTCACACTACATGGGGGAGACATACTCGAGGATCAGGGAAAGACGGTTCAAGTATTGATCACCAAGCAGGTTATCAAGCGCATCGGAAAGGTGATCACGCTTAACGCGACGATGAACAGGATCGTCGCCCAAGCCCAGGCGAACTACGAAACACTGCCTTGCGGCGTGGATACGGATTTTTTTTCCCCTCAGGCCGCCGCATCCAAGCGGAACTTGATTCTGTTCCCCGGAAGAAAGGACCGCATGGTAAAGAACTTTTCTTTTTTTCAGGCCGTCATGAATGCGTACGCAGAAAGGCATGGTGAGATGCAGATCGTCCCACTGGACGGCTTTACTCGAGAAGAAGTACGTCACCTTATGTCGGAATCGAGCGCTTTGCTGATGACGTCCATTAGCGAGGGCTCACCCCAATCGATCAAAGAAGCTATGAGCTGTGACCTGCCCGTCGTGAGTTCCGACGTTGGCGACGTTCGCTCCATCGTCGGAAGCACTCCCGGAACAAGGATCTTCCAACTGTCCGACCGCCCCGACTACGTGGCAGATCTGCTTCACGAGGCGATTCTAGAGGGCAGTCAACGCCCAGGAGCCCGAAGAGAGCGAATATTGCGTCTTGGTCTCGATAACGAGCAGATCACGAAGAGATTAATGCAGATCTACGCAGAGCAAATTCATGGCCTCTAAACTGTCACTAGCCCTATATTACTTGATAGTCTTCCATCTCCCGAATACGAAATACATCAAATTCTTCAACAAGATTCGCGTATGGTATGCATCGAAGATATTGCAAGTGATGGAATATCATCACCAGTCAATTCTGGAAGATCGAGTTTACTTGTCTGATTGCAAGAACGTGAAAATTGGCAGACACTGCCACATCAACGAAGGAGTTTTCATACAAGGCGCATCGATAGGCAACCATGTGATGATTGCACCTAACGTCGCAATTCTGAACGAATCGCACACGTACTCCGACCCAACCATACCGATGATTTTCCAGCCGACCACCGAAAAACGAAATCCACAAATTTCGGACGACGTATGGATTGGCAGAAACGTCATCATCCTCCCTGGGGTGATCATAGGAAGAGGCAGCATTGTTGGCGCAGGCGCTGTAGTGACTAAAGACGTTCCATCGGGAGCCATAGTTGGAGGCGTACCGGCGAAGATAATCAAGATGAGAGATCTTTCCACCTCGACGCAGCAACAGGCCCTCTGATGAACATCACCGGGCTCTACTCGCCGGAACTCCGGAGAGGAACTTTTTTCAATTTCCGCTTCTTTCGGGCAGAAGCGCGTTGCAGACCAATCCTTCAAGCCAAGTATAATTAATGAAGAACATTTTTCAGGATTTAGCCGAAAACCCCAACCTTACGACGTTGAACCTCGAGGAAACAGCGGATTTTTTATTGAGCACGCCAGTCGAATCGCCACCTGTTGTCCGCGAGGATTTGAACGCATTCAAGATCTGCTTACGGGAGGTCAACGAAGACGTCCGACGGGCAATCGAGAACGCAGAGCTTATCAACATGGACGGGATGTCCATGGTCTTCGCCTACGAGATTCTTTATGGAAAGAAATTTCCACGGGTCACTGGATGCGACCTCTTTATTTTCCTTTTATCCAAGCTTGAGAAAAATAACAAAACGGCCTACTTCCTCGGAGCAACTCAAGAAACGCTCGACGCCCTCGTAAAGGTCGTATCACTCAGGTACAACAAAACCATCATAGCCGGCGCACGCAATGGATATTTCAAGAGGTCCGACTGGGAAGACATCATTGATTCCGTGAACCGCAGCGGAGCGGACTTTCTGTTTGTCGGAACGCCTTCACCACAGAAAGAAGAATTTCTTAACTTCGCAAAATCGAAGCTGATGAATGGGATGGTTCTGATGGGAGTGGGAGGATCTTTCGACGTTGTAGCGGGAAAGGTTCAACGCGCACCTGTTTGGATGCAGCGACGGAGCCTGGAGTGGCTGTATCGAATCCTCCAGGAGCCACGGCGGATGTGGAAAAGATATCTTGTAACCAACACTAGATTTCTTCTATTCTTACTCGTGGCAAAATATCTATTGCTCTGCAGGCGCAGAAAGGCTCCACGTGCTTGACCATGGTTGTGCACACGCGCTGCGACGTTGCCCGGCCTGGCGGCCCACGCGGGGACGAAGGGCAAGACACGCGCACGCGTTTTCTTCAGCTATACCGAGGTGGAAGGAACGTGCAGGAACATAACGTTTGAGAATGACATGGACTTGATATTAGGAGCGTGACCTTCTCGCGTTGACAGCATTTGCCTTCATTGAAAACTGCTCCTGATTCTGTTCCTTGATACCCATGCCTCAATCACTCAACTACACTCCGACGTTCGCTGAACGCTACCCAGTGGCATTGGCTGCTGCACTCGCTGACGCCGGCACGGCCATTCTCGCAGCATACGCCGCCTTCTTATTGCGGTTTGGCAGTTTCGATGTCGACCAGCGTTATTTTTTGGGTGCGATTACGTGGGCTGCGCTCGTGGTGGGCGCGTTGTTTGTAATGGGAGCATATGGCTCTTGGCGGGGGCAGTCTTTCGCTCGGCAGGTTACACGTGTTGTTGGTGGATGGCTGCTTGCAGCAGCAATGCTAGCGATGCTTGGCTTTTTGCTTAAAGCTTCGGAGAGCTATTCACGGCTGTGGTTCAGCTACACGATGGTCATCAGCGCAGGGGTGGGGGTCGGATTGCGTCTGCTGGTGTTCATGTTTCTTCGTCGAGCTCGTAGGTCGGGGAAGAACCTGAAGCGGGTGGTTGTCGTCCGGTCCATCGCTGGGCAGGAGGCAAGACTGCCCTCGCAACTGGCACTGCGCGAACAAGGCTACGAGTTGAGTGGCACGATCTCCTGTAGCGACGGCCCGGACTGGCTGGAAGGGCTCTGCGACGAGGTCAACGCTAGTGGCGCGCACGAAGTGTGGCTAATGCTTCCTTTGAGTCAAGGCATGCGGGTTCAGTCAGCCATTTACGCGCTACGACACCATGTGGTGTCCATCCGCTTCATGCCGCAATTCGATGATCTCCCCCTACTCAACCACCAAGTGAGCCGCGTAGCAGGTTTCTATTCGATCGATCTGAGCGTGACACCGATGGACGGTATCGCGCGTATCGTCAAGCGCACTGAGGATTTGGTGATCGGCAGCCTGATTCTTTTGATTATCTTCCCTGTATGCGTGATGATCGCACTCGCGATCAAGCTGACCTCACCAGGCCCGGTGCTTTTCAAGCAATACCGCACCGGTATCAACGGGCAGCACTTCAAAGTATACAAGTTCCGCTCGATGGTCCTGCATCAGGAGGGCGACGGCCAAGTGACCCAGGCACGCAAGGGCGATGCACGCGTTACCCCGATTGGCGCGTTCTTGCGCCGCACCAGCCTGGACGAACTGCCGCAGTTTTTTAACGTACTGCAGGGGCGGATGTCGATCGTTGGCCCGCGCCCCCATGCGCTAGCACACAACGAGTATTACAAGGACTTAGTCGAATCCTACATGCAGCGCCACAAGGTCAAGCCGGGGATCACGGGCTGGGCGCAAGTGAATGGCCTGCGGGGTGAAACCGATACGCTCGAGAAGATGCAGGCACGGGTGGAACACGACCTGTGGTACATCGACAACTGGTCGCTCTGGCTCGACCTGAAGATCATCTTCCTGACGGTGTTCAAGGGCTTCGTGAACCCGAACGCGTATTGAGCCGGGTCACCCGGCCGTTGCCTGTCCGTACAGATCGGCCAGCATGCACGCGAAGGCGACAACCGAGGCCCCGCTGAGAACCAGGACGGCAGCCGCGGCGCAGTCCTTGGCGACCTGGACGAAGCACGCGTGCTCGGGATGGAGGCCGTCGAGAGCGGCTTCGAGCGCGGTGTTGATGAGCTCGGCAGCCAGCACGAGGGCGATCATCACGACGACGATGGCGGACCATAGCCAGCCGGGGCGCAGCACCGCGAGCGCGAAGAGCGCGGCGAGCGCCGCGAGGCATTGGCTGCGGAAGCTGGCTTCCAGCCGCCAGGCGTCTAGCACACCAGCCCAGGCGAAGCGAACGCGGCGGGAGAAGGGAAGGCCCTTGGCGGGAGGTCGCATCTCTTCACTCCAGCGACGAGACGAGAGTCAGACGGTTTTGTAGGAGCGACGCGAGTCGCGATCTCAGCGGCTGTGATCGCGACTTGCGTCGCTCCTACGGGGACGTCGAGCCATGGCGCCTATTGCAGGAGCGACGCGAGTCGCGATCCGGGCGACTGTAGTCGCGACTTGCGTCGCTCCTACGGGGCGTCGTAGCGTGGTGCGCGGGGCGGGCTCGTATCAAGACTTTCTCACGACCGCCAGGACAGATACTTCTTGAACAACTGCATGCGCTCCGCGCTTTCGGGGTCTTCCGCAGCGCGCAGGGCGGCTTCCTTCATGAAGGCGATCAGCACCGCGACGAAGCCGGCAGCGAGCACGGCGAGGATCACGATCAGCGCGCGCTTGGGCTTGGACTTGCGCTCGGGCGGAATCGCAGTGTCCAGCACCTGGATCAGCG
>WBZL01003886.1_pt1 | contig 13338 bp, 8 predicted proteins | sample 5204291 | NCBI WGS metagenome assembly WBZL01 (sample SAMN12344345, study PRJNA552823) | activated sludge metagenome | biome: Activated sludge suspended growth; feature: Nitrification reactor; material: Wastewater; isolation source: activated sludge from nitrification reactor of wastewater treatment...
CAAGAAATCTCGATCCATTTCGCCTGCGCGATTGGACGGGGAAAGCGATCTTTCTCCTGAAGGGAGAGCTGAAAGTCGACTTTGCCGATGGTGCCATCTCGGTACTGGTCGGCGGGGCGGGGGAGGCGTTGCTGCCTCTGGGCGGTTGCGGCCATCACCCGGTGGCGGGCAAGGCAATTACCGATATCGAGTTGCTGTACTTCGACGAGGATACGCTTGATATCGTCCTCACCTGGGACCAGATCATGGCGCCGGACCGGGCGACCGCCAGGGGCGATACGGAGAACGGTGACTGGCGAACGATGTCCGGTGCATTCGCCGTGCAGAACCTGACCCAGGGCGTGTTTGCGGCCCTGCCGCCGGCGCATGTCCGCACCCTGTTTGAACGCTTTCAACGGGTCAAGGTCAGCCGCGGCGAGGTGGTGGTGCGCGAAGGCGACGTTGGCGACCACTACTACCTGATCGAACAGGGCCGTTGCGTCGTGACGCGCGAAGTGGCTGGCACCCAGGTGGAACTCACCGAACTGGCGGTGGGTGACGCATTCGGCGAAGAAGCCCTGGTGGCCGAAACTTCGCGCAATGCAACCGTGACCATGAAGACCGGCGGCGTTCTGCTCCGGCTGGCCAAGGCCGACTTCATCGATTTGTTGCGGGCGCCACTGTTGCATCGGCTCGATCCCGCCACCGCCCAACGGAAGGTTGCCGCCGGCGCCGTCTGGCTGGACGTGCGGTTTCCGGCCGAATATCAGCATGACGGCCTGCCCGGTGCGCTGAATATTCCCCTCAACGAGGTGCGTCAGGCGTTTTCCATGCTCGACAAGGGCAAGGAGTACATCGCCTATTGTCAGAGCGGGCGGCGCAGCTCGGCGGCCGCTTTTCTGCTCTCCCAGCGCGGTTTCGGCGCCTACCTGCTCGACGGCGGGTTGAAGGCGCTCGCAGCCGCCCAGCAAAGGAAGACCACGTGAGTACGGCATTGAACGCACCGGATATGGCCGGCCTCTCCGATGTCGGCAGCCGGTTGATTTTTTTCAAGAACCTTCAGGCGGTGACCAACAAGGTCCACGCTACCGCCAACGTCGACGAAATCATGCTTGAACTTTCGCAGGATATCTGCGAACTGTTCAACGCCGACCGCTTGACCATCTACTCGGTCAATGACGACAAGACCGCCATCATCTCCAAGGTGAAGACCGGCCTCAATTCCTTCAAGGATCTGCGGTTACCGATTTCTGACCAGAGCATCGCCGGATACGTGGCGCTGAGCCGAAAGGTCATCAATATCCGCGATGTCTATGACGATGCCGAGTTGAAAGCCATCAACCCGAATCTGCGTTTCTTGCAGGAGGTGGATCGTCGTACCGGCTACCGTACCAAACAGATGCTGGTCAGCCCGATCGCCGATACGTTGAGCGGTGAGTTGTACGGTGTCGTGCAGATCATCAACAACAAGGCTGGCGTGCCTTTTGCGGCGGTGGCCGAGGAGGGTGTCAAGGGACTTTGCGAGACCCTGGCAATTGCTTTTACCCAACGCAACAAGCCGCAACACGCGGCCAAGTCGAAGTATGACTATCTGGTCCTCGACGCGGTGATTTCGGCTCAGGAACTGGAGCTGGCCACCCGCTCGGCGCGGCGCAAGAACGTGGATGTCGAGGAGGTGCTGCTCACCGAGTTCCAGGTCAAGCCGGCGGCCATCGGCGAGGCGCTGGCGAAATTCTTCAATGTGCCGTACGAGCCCTATCAGCCGGATCGGCTGAAGCCCATGGACCTGCTCAAGAACCTCAAGCGGGAATACGTCGAGCAGAACCGCTGGCTACCCATCGAGGACACTTCGCAAGGCGTGGTCATTCTGTCCATGGATCCGGAGCAGGTCGGCAGCTCCGGTGTGGTGCAAAACGTTTTTCCCAAGCGCAAGCTGGTGTTCCACGTCACTACCCGTCGCGAGTTCCAGCAGACCCTCGACCAGTTGTTCAGCTCGACCAGCGGGGACATTCATGTCGGCGACCTGCTTTCCGACCTGGAGGCTGGCGAAGCCGAATCCGAGGCCATTTCCGAGGAGGTGTCCGCCGCCGCCGACAACGAGCTGGTCAAACTGGTCAACAAGGTCATCGTCGACGCCTACCAGCAGGGAGCTTCGGACATCCACATCGAGCCCGGCATGGGCAAGGACAAGGTGTTGATCCGCTTCCGTCGCGATGGCACGCTGTTCAAGTACATCGAGATACCGGCCAGCTTCCGGAACGCCCTGGTTGCCCGGGTGAAGATCATGTGCGATCTCGACATCTCCGAAAAGCGGCGGCCGCAGGATGGCAAGATCAAGTTCAAACGCTTCGGCCCCCTGGATATCGAACTGCGGGTGGCGACGATTCCTTCCGCCGGCGGTGTCGAGGACGTGGTGATGCGGATTCTCGCCGCCGGCGAGCCGATCCCGCTGGAGAAGCTGGGGGTGATGCCGGGCAATCTCGAGAAGCTCAAGGCCTGCGTGTCCAAGCCGTACGGCATCTTCTTCGTCTGCGGCCCGACCGGCTCCGGCAAAACGACCACGCTGCATTCGGTGCTGGCCTCGCTCAATACGCCGGATACCAAGATCTGGACCGCCGAAGACCCGGTGGAAATCACCCAGAAGGGGCTGCGCCAGGTACAGATCAACAAGAAGGCCGGCATCGACTTCGCCACCATCATGCGCTCCTTCCTGCGCGCCGATCCGGACATCATCATGGTCGGCGAAATGCGCGACAAGGAAACGACCTCGATCGGCATCGAAGCCTCGCTGACCGGCCACCTGGTGTTCGCCACCCTGCACACCAACAGCGCGCCGGAATCCGTGGTACGGCTGCTGGACATGGGCATGGACCCGTTCAATTTCGCCGACGCGCTGCTCGGCATCCTGGCGCAGCGTCTGGCCAAGCGGCTATGCGCCAAGTGCCGCGAGGCCTACAAGCCATCGGCCGACGAAATGAAGCATTTCCTGGTCGAGTACAGCGAGGAGTTGCAGGCGACGTCGCTGTTCAAGAAGGACGCCAAGGCGGCCATGGACGCCATCCATAAGCAGTGGCTCAAGGACTATGGCAAGGACGGCGGTCTGACCCTGTACCGTCCCAAGGGTTGCGAGGCGTGCGGCAATACGGGTTACAAGGGCCGCATCGCCATTCATGAGTTGATGGTGGGGACCGACGAGCTGAAGCGGCTGATTCAGGAGCACGCTCGCGTCGCCCAACTGCTGGTTCAGGCCCTGGAAGACGGAATGCGCACCTTGAAGCAGGACGGCATGGAGAAGGTGCTGCAGGGCATCACCGACATGAAGCAGGTTCGCGCCGTTTGCATCAAGTAATTCTTGCGGAGCGCGGCAATGGACACTGTAGAAGATCTTTTCCGCCGGCTTGACGAACTCAACGAGATCGGTGCCGCCCTGTCCAAGGAACGGGACATCGACCGCCTACTGGAGAAGATTCTTCTGGCGGCGAAGGCGATCACCCATGCCGATGGCGGCACGCTCTACCGGGTAACGGAAGATGGCCGTGCCTTGCGCTTCGAGATCGTGCGGACTGACTCCCTGGACATTGCCCTGGGTGGAACGACCGGCAAGGCCATCGATTTCCCCGATCTGCCGCTCGTCGACGAGCTCGGGCAGCCCAACAATTCGCTGGTCGCCGTCTACGCCGCCGTGCATGGCCAGACGGTCAACATTGCCGACGCCTACTGCGAAGCGGGCTTCGATTTCTCCGGCACGCGCAGGTTCGACCAGGGGACCGGCTATCGATCCCAGTCCTTCCTGACGGTGCCGATGCGCAATCACGAGAACGAGATCATCGGCGTCCTGCAGTTGATCAATGCCATTGCGCCGGCGACCGGCGAGGTGACCGTCTTTTCGACCGCCGACCAGCGTCTGGCCGAGTCGCTGGCTTCGCAGGCGGCCATCGCCCTGACCAACCGACAGCTGATCTCGCAGCTGGAGGAATTGTTTGAAGCCTTCATCAGCTTGATCAACCTGGCGATCGACGAAAAGTCGCCCTATACCGGCGGCCATTGCCAGCGCGTCCCCGTGCTGACCATGATGATCGCCGAAGCGGTGGACCGGACCGCCGAAGGGCCGCTGGCGGACTTTCGCATGACCGACAAGGACCGCTACGAACTGAAGATCGCCGGGCTGCTGCACGATTGCGGCAAGGTGACCACACCTGTCCATGTGGTCGACAAGGCCACCAAGCTGCAAACGATTTTCGACCGCATACACTTGGTCGACACCCGCTGGGAAGTCATAAAGCGCGACGCGGAAATTCATTCGCTGCGCCAGCAACTCGCCCTGCGCGAGTCGCGCGACCCGGCGGCTGAAGAGGCGGTTCGCGCCAAGTGCGCGGCGGAGCTGGAGTCGATCGAAGCCAGCCGGTCATTCCTGCGCAAGGCCAATGTGGGTGGCGAAACGATGTCCGAGGGCGACCAGCAGCGGGTACGCGAGATCGGCGGCCAGCGTCAATGGCGCAACGTGGATGGCGTGATGGCCGATTTCCTGACGGCGGACGAGATCGAAAATCTCACCATTCGCGCCGGCACGCTGACCGCCGGCGAGCGCGAGGTCATCAATCATCACATCGTCGCCACCATCGCCATGCTCGAGAAGCTGCCTTGGCCAAAGCACCTGACCAAGGTGCCAGAGTATGCGGGTGGCCACCACGAGCGCATGGACGGCAAGGGCTACCCGAAGGGCCTTACCCGCGAACAGATGTCGGTGCCGGCCCGGATCATGGGCATTGCCGACATTTTCGAGGCGCTGACAGCTCGCGACCGTCCCTACAAGAGTGGCATGAAGCTCTCGCAGGCCATGAGCATCCTGGCCAAGTTCGCTGCCAATGGACATATCGATCGCCAGATCTTCGATGTCTTCGTCCGGGAGCGGGTCTATCTCCGGTATGCGGAACGGTTTCTCGATCCGGGGCAGATCGATGCGGTGGCGCCCGCAGCCCCGGTCGGTGGTGCCGAGTGACGAAAACCGTCACATGGTGTCGTTCTTTGTTGGCGCTTACCGCGGAAATGGCGCCTATTCGGGCAATTTAGGGGTGGCACGGTGGTTGCTTTGAGTGTTGTGCGCACACTTGAGTGCCCTTTCCCAGGAGATAAACATGAAAAAGATTCAACAAGGTTTCACCCTGATCGAACTGATGATCGTCGTGGCGATCATCGGCATTCTGGCCGCCATCGCGCTGCCGGCCTATCAGGACTACACGGTTCGCGGCAAGGTGAGCGAGGCGCTGATCCAGGGTTCCTCCGCCAAGAGCATGGTCAGCGAGGCGTTCCAGTCCGACAGCGTGGCGGGCATTGCCGCTGCCGCTACTGGTTGGGGTCTGAAGGCGCCGGCTGAAAAGCAGACCAAGTTCGTGGCCGACGTTACCGTTGCGAACAACGGTGTTGTAACCGTTACCACCGCTGGTGCCACCTCCGGCCTGCCGACGGATGCGCAAGGTAAGACGATCGTCTTCACGCCCAACGTGCAAAAGGCCCTGCCGGTCGCCGGTGTTGCCGGTGCCATCGACTGGGCGTGCGCCAGCTCGCTGAACGCGACGGCTACGGCCCGTGGTCTTACCGGCGTCGTTGCGGGCACCATGCCGGTCAAGTACGCGCCCTCCGAGTGCCGTTAATCGGAGACGCTTGACAGCTACTGTGTCTGACCCGAAAAAGGCTGCTTCGGCAGCCTTTTTCGTTGGCGCCCGGCCGATGTCGCAGTTCTGCCGCGCGCCGAATAGCAAATTGCCTGATGTTCCGATAATCCAATTTTCGATCATGTCTTATCGCCTGCGCCTGTTTGCGGCTCATCTGCTGTCCAGCATCTCGTTGCTGTCCCTGCTGTTGGCGGTTCTATATTTCGGCTGGTATGCCTGGCCGGGCTGGTATCTGGCGGGCGCCGAATTCGTGGTCGGCCTGATGGTGCTCGTCGATATCGGGATCGGGCCGCTCGCCACGCTGGTCGTTGCCAATCCGGCCAAGTCACGCCGAAAGCTACAGATGGACATCGGCTTTATCGTCCTGGTGCAGTTGGTGGCTCTCGGCTACGGCGCCAACACGCTCTGGGAAGGCCGACCGCTGTATTACGTGTACTCGGCGACTCAGGTGGACCTGGTGCCCGCGATCGCCATCGAGTCTCGCGATGTTCAGGTGGCCCGCAGCCGCGGCTTGCCCGTGCCGGAGTGGCACTCGACGCCGCGCTGGGTTTGGGCACGGGTACCCGAGGATCCGGCCGAGTTCAAACGACTGCTCATGGAGCGGCTACTTGAGGGCGGCGATGTGATCACCATGCCGCAGTATTTTCATCCGTTCCCGGAGGCCGCCACCGCGATGCGCAGCGCCTACCGACCGCTTCGATCCGTCCGGGGTGCGACCGACATGAACGAGGTGGAATACTCGCAGCGCCTGGCCTCGCTGGCGAAAGCCGAAGACGCTGTGGGTGTGCTCCCCGTGGTGGGGCGCGTGCGCGAAGGAGCCATGCTGTTCGATCGCGCCACGGGCGAGTTGCTGGCGTACTGGCCTGTCAAGGTGCCGAAGTTGCCGGCGAAGGCCGACTGACCGGCGAATGCCCGGTTCGGTGCGCGGCGCCAGCACCTTTGGTCCTGGCGGCCTGAACCAGAAATATCCGCGCAAAGCTCTTGGTCAGCCTTTCCCCGAACTGGTCCTCCAACTGCAAGACCCTGGCAAAGTCGCCGGTAGCGTAGGCCGACAGTTGCACACCGCCGACCACGTAGTCCATGGCTGCCCGGATACCCTGAAGGAGCGCCAATTGGTCCTTGTCGTTCAACAGGGCATCGCCGATCCGAAGCGCCCTTGGATGGTCACGGCTGGCGATGGCGCCGATGAACGCGAAAAAGTCGCGCATCAGCGGGTCTTTGGGCTGGCATTTCACCCAGCCGGGTTGGTCCCACAGTGCCCGGCTTTCTTCGACCCTCAAGTAGGGAATGGTCATCGTCGCCACCCGCGATAGCACAATCAGACCGTCGGTGCCGAGGTTGTCGAGCTGACAATTCGCGCCGGCGGATGCCAAGTAGTCAATGGCCAGTTTTTCGTCCAGAACGACGCGGGTCCGGGTGTTCTCCGTTGCCTGGCCGGCCAGGGCGGCGCGAACCGCCCGGGCTTTCCTCACCGCCACCGGGAACGGCAACTGATACCGATCCAGGAGAACCGGCTGGAACCGGTGATCCAGCGGCGCGGAACGAACGCCGGTCAACACTTCGAATACGGGCCAGTTGCCCAGCCTGAGCTCCGCCAACTCGGTCCCCTGGGCGTTGTTGAAACGGGATCTTGCGGCGCCCAATTGCAGGATGGGGAAGAAATCCGAGTTGCTGCCACTGCCGGGGTACAGCCCCGAATAGGCCTGCAGGACTCCCTTGTCGCCGTTGTAGAGCGATGCCACATCATCCTGGTCGGCGATCCCGCGTTTGGCGAGTTCCTGATAGATGGCCGGGTTCCAATGTCGGGGAATGCCGATGTCTTCCATGTCGGGAAAACGTCGTGATGGGCTGGCGACCAGCAACCAGTCGGTGGCGCCCGCCGAGAACAGCCTGATGTCCGCAAAGTGGGGTGCCATCGCCCGCGTGATGGAGTTGATCAGCGCCGGCGAGATTTCGTAGGCCTGCACCCACTGGGCAAACACGCCGCCTTGATTGAGATGCTGCGGTATGAACGCGTAAAACTCCTCGGTAAACAGCGAGGCCACACCGTTGACCCAGGGGTTCGACGGCTCGGAAATGATGATGTCGTAGCGCTTGCGATTGGTGGCGAAGTAGGACTTCGCATCGTCGATGACAATGTGCGAGCGCGGATCGGAGAATGCGCGCTCGACAATCGGCCGGAAGCTTTGGGCGGCTTCGACCATGGCGGGTTCGATCTCGATGGTGTCGACAGACTCGATATCCGGGTTGCCAAGCACGAAGTGCGTGGTCATTCCCGAGCCGAAGCCGATGATCGCGGCAGATCGTGCTTGGGGGTGATGGAGCATCGGCACGACGCCCGCCACCATCATGGTCATCTCGTCGAAAGCGGGCAGGTTGTCGAAGCTGATCGAGGCATCCGGTTTGCCGTTGGTGTAGATCGTTCGCTGCGCGTTGGCGCGAACCTCCCGGAGTGTGACGGAAGCGGTTCTGCCATCCTTGTGGGAAAAGACCTTCAAATCGGCATTGGTCGCGGGAATACTGCCGAAGCGAAAGACGGTTGAACTCATCAGCAACGGATCGAAATGCGTCAGGGCGAGCGACGAGACCAGCAATAGCGCGCTTGCCGTCATGCCCAATGAGACTCGCCAGTCGGGTCGGCGAATGTTGGCCCAGGAGAACCGGCCGACGGCGAGCAGCAACAACACGCCGATTACGATATCCGCGGCGGCGGCCAGCCATAGTGACAGGCGCAAGCCCAGCAGCGGCAGGCCGACGAAAACGGCGACCACCACCCCGACGATGGCCCCCAGCGTGTTGGCAGCGTATGTCTTGCCGATGGCGGCTTCGCCCGCACCATCCTTCAGCAGGGTCAATGTCAGCAAGGGCAGGGTCATGCCGGCGAAGAACGCGGTGGGCAGCATGATGACCATGGAAATGATCGCGCTGGCGATGTTGTACAGCGTGTAGGCCGATTCCGCCGAGCGGTTGATGACTTGCAGAACCCAGGCCAGCCAGGAAAACGACTGGTGATACAGGAACAGTGTGCTGAGCGCCATGCAGCCCATGGCGATCTGTGCCCAACCCGCGGCGCGACGAGGCGAGGCCAGCCGGTCCGCCCGCTTGCGCAGCCATAGACCGCCGAAGGCGATGCCGGCGATGAAGGCGGCAAGCATGATCTCGAAGGCATGGATGGTGCCGCCCAAGACCATCGAAAGCATGCGTACCCACGATACCTCGTAGACAAAGGAACTGGCGCCGGTGATTGCCGCCATCAGCAGGATGAAGGCGGGTGCGCTCCGTTCGTTGCCCCCCGCCGCCGTCGCCTGGGCGGCAACGGCCCGCGGTTGCTCCGCCTGCGCCAGCGGCCACACGGCGATTGCCACCAACACGCTGATGATGCCTGCACTCAGCACTGTGCCGGGCAGCCCCACCAAAGGCAGGAGCACAAAGGTGGCGGTCAGGGCGCCCAACGCCGCGCCGAGGCTATTGGAAAAGTACAGGCCGGCCAGAATGTTGCCGCTCGATTCGGGCCGCCAGCGTATGTAGCCGGCGCTCATGAGCGGAAAGGTCATGCCGAGCAGCACGCACTGCGGCAGGATCAGCATGCTGGCGACGAACCAGCGTGCCAACTCCAACGACAGGCCGGGGGACATGGCCGCAAACAGCGAGTCGTACGCCCAGCCACTGACCGCTCGATAGTAGGCGTGGAAGCCCACGCCGAACAAGCCGAGCACCAACTCGACCACGGCGTACATCCTCAACGGGCGCTTGAGCAACTCGCTGCGCCGGCTGACCAGCCAAGCGCCGAGCGCCATGCCGCCCATGAACAACGCCAGAACCAGAACCTGGGCGTAGGCGGAATGCCCAAGGATCAACCCAAGGTAGTGTGTCCAGATCGACTCATAGATCAGGCCGGCAAAGCCCGATGCGGTAAATATGACGAGTAATGCTGTTCCAGCGCGACGGTTGTCGGTTGTCATTGTCATTGTCGTGTCCGGGTCACGGGCCGGTAAGCATGCATGGGTTTGTCATTCTACCGGGGTCTCCGGCTTTCGCCGGCGATATCGACCCCATGCCCAATCGGCGAATTTCGGTCAGCAACCGTCAGGCCCGACGACGAGCCTCAGCACCGTCTGCTCATCGGCTTCCCTCGTCCGCCGGGAAAACCACCAGATCGCCCCTTTCTTGACCGACCAATCGGCTTCGACGCCGGAGAGCAGCAACGCGGCAAGGCGGCCGAGCGTCGGCTGGTGGCCGACCAGGACGACGGCCCGGCCTCGGCCGAGGCCGGCGGGCCAATTGGCGGCGGCGATCAAATGCGCGGCATCGGCGCCGACGCCAATTCTTGGCTCGATCTCGAACGGCAGGCCGAGCGCGTGGGCCGTCTGTTGCGTGCGTTCGGTGGGGCTGACCAGCACCGTTGTCCTGGCGGGCAAGCGGTTCAGCAGCCAGGCGGCCATCTTGCGTGCCTGCTTCTCGCCGCGGTCGGTAAGACGTCGCTTGGCGTCGGGCAGCTTGCCGCCGCCGTCCTCGGCTTCGGCGTGGCGCCATAGGATCAGGTCGATTTTCGTTCCCTCCGCATGATGACGCGCCATCCTGATCCGCTCGTGTTACGACCGGATTACGTCAGCTTGGGCAGCCGCCGGATAGCCGCCAACAGATCGGGTAGCTGTTTCATCAGTTGCGCATGCCGCGGGCCGTGCCAGCCGGCGATCAAGGTGATGGCTTCGCGCAGATGATTGTCCTCGCCGGCGCAATCCATCAGCAGGCGACCGGCGCTGGCCAGGTCGTTGAGTTGGCCTAGCGTGCCCTGGACACCGGCCAGCCGGTCGGCGAGCCGGCGACGGGTCTTGCGACGCGCCAATGGCGCGAAGAATTCCAGGGCATAGCGCAGGCGCTTGATACCGATGCGCAGCCCATGCAGGGTCGTGGGGTCGGCGGGCCGTGCTTGTTCGACCAATCGACGCACCGTCCGGCGCAGTCGTCGCAGTTGGTCGGCGGCGAATTGATCGACCGGACCGTGGCCGGTCGGATCGACCAGCGCCGGGCGATGCAGCAGGGCGGCGATGCCGAGCATGGCTTGGCCGAACTCGCGCGATTCCAGGTACCGGGTGGCATCGAGACGCGCCGCCTGACGACGATCGCCGATGACCGTGGCCAACGCGGCCAGACGCGGTTCGTCGGGGAGGGCGCCCGTCACCGGCGCGGCGATTTCCGCCAGCAGGACGTCAAGGTCTCTTGCCTTGCCGAGCAGGTCCATCATCGCCCGCAATGGCGGCAGTAGTTCGTCGGCGAAGCCGGTGGGCAGCAGAGCGGCGAAGAGCCGTATGCAGGCGCGCAGTCGGCGTGTCGCGACCCGCATCTGGTGGATGTATTCGGGATCGTCGGCCGCTATGACGCCGGCGCGGTTGTGCTGCATGTGCGCCAGACAGGAGAGGGCGATGACGCGGAAGGCCGCCAGCGGCGCCATGGTTGGGTCGAGCGGAATTTCACGGGCCTTATAGGGGGTCGCGACGGTGCCCTGCCGGAGCCGAAAGCCCCGTTCGGCCTTGGAGAGCAAGGCGGGTGTGAGCGGCAGCTGCTCGGCCAGCCGTCCGGCCAGCGCGAACAACTGCTGGATTTGACCACCGGCGAGCTCCAGCTCGAGTTCCGAAATGGTTTCGTCGCGTTCGCCGGCGGCGATCGAGCCCCGGTCGAGCATCAGCAGCAGGCCGTCGAAGCGCCAGGTCGTCCGGCGAAAACCGGTCTCGAATACCGGTACCAACCGCGAGCGAATGCTGCGCTTTTCGAGACGGGCACGTACCGCGTCGTCATCGACCGGTGAAAAGTCGAATTGGCCGCCGTAGGGCGTTTCCCACTCCGGCCGCGCGGTAAGACCGCCAGCGCTGCTGCCAGCGCATTTCACGGTTTGCAGCCAACGCCTGCCTTGCCGGCGCAGCCGGAGCGCAATGCCATGCTTTTGCAGCGCCAGATCGGGGGTGTCGTAGTAGATATTGACCAGCGTCGCGGTGTGCTTCGCGGTGGCCGTGCGGAGCAGCGGGTGGCGCAGAAAGGCTCGCTGGGCGGACTCCGGCAGCGCGAGTTTGAGTTCGATTTCATCGGCCATGGAGCGGGATTATGCCCTCATGTCACGTCGCGATTGTTACAGTCCGCGACGCCTATTCATAGCGCAAGGCTTCGATAGGCGAGAGGCTGGCCGCCTTGCGGGCCGGGTAGAAACCGAAAAACACGCCGACCGCGGCGGCGAAGCCCGCCGCCAGGACGATGGCGGTTATCGACAACTCGATGCGCCATGCCGCCAGCTGCCCGATCAGGAAAGAGCCACCCGTGCCGATCAGGATGCCGATCAGACCGCCGATCAGCGACAGGGTTACCGCTTCGACCAGGAACTGGGTAAGGATGTCGCGGCCACGGGCGCCGACAGCCATGCGCAGGCCGATCTCGCGGGTACGTTCGGTCACCGAGACCAGCATGATGTTCATGATGCCGATGCCGCCGACCAGCAGCGACACCGAGGCCACGGCAGCCAGCAGCATGGCCAGCACCTTGGAGGATTCCTCCTGCGCTTGGAGAATCTCGGACAGGTTGCGCACGTTGAAGTCGTCCTCCTGGCCGGTCTGCAACCGGTGTCGCTGGCGCAATAGTTCACGCATGCGTTCCTCGGCCGCCTTCATATCGACATCCTGGCGCACCTTGATGGTGATCGAGCCCACCGAACGCGACTTGGCCAGCGCTGTAGCGCCGAGAATGCGCTTCCGGGCGGTCGAGATGGGCAGCAGCATCAAGTCGTCCTGGTCCTGGCCGGACATGCTCTGGCCCTTACGGTCGAGCACGCCGATCACCGTCAGCGGCACCTTGCGGATGCGTACCACTTGGTCCAGCGGTGACTGGTCGCCGAACAGATTCTTGGCGACCGTCTGCCCGATCAGCGTCACCTTGGCCGCGCCATTGATTTCGGCCGCCTCGAAGCCGCGTCCGTCGACAATCGACCATTCGCGCGCCTCGAAATATTCCGGTGTGACACCGTAGAAGGTGGTCGACCAGTTGGCGTTACCGGCGACCACCTGGCCACTGCCCCGAAGCACCGGTGCCGCGGTCTGTATCTCGTCCGGCAGTTCCCGGGCGATGGCATAGGCATCGTCCTCGCTGATGGTCTGCAGCGAACCGGCGCCGCCACGGGCACCTGTGAACGTGGAGGAGGCGGAGAAGACGATGATGATGTTCGAACCGAGGCTGCGAATCTGGTCTTCCACCCGCGCTTGGGCGCCGTTGCCGACGGCGATCATGACGATCACCGCGGCCACGCCGATGATGATGCCGAGCATGGTCAGGGCCGAACGCAGCTTGTTCACCCGCAGGGCGCCCAGGGCGATGCGCAGAATGGCCGAGAAACTCATTGGCCGGCTTCCGCAGGCAAGGCGGCCAGTGCGGCGGCGGCATCCTTCGCCGCGTTGGCGCGATCTTCGACGACGTGGCCGTCGCGGAACAGGATGATGCGCTTGGCGAAGTCCGCCACGTCGCGCTCGTGGGTCACCAGCACGATGGTGATGCCCTCGCGGTTCAGCGCTTGCAGCAGCGCCATGATCTCGATGCTGGTACGCGAATCGAGGGCGCCGGTCGGTTCATCGGCCAGCACCAATTTGGGGTCGTTGGCCAGCGCCCGGGCGATGGCGACGCGTTGCTGCTGGCCACCGGAAAGCTGGGT
>WBZL01003888.1_pt1 | contig 13334 bp, 12 predicted proteins | sample 5204291 | NCBI WGS metagenome assembly WBZL01 (sample SAMN12344345, study PRJNA552823) | activated sludge metagenome | biome: Activated sludge suspended growth; feature: Nitrification reactor; material: Wastewater; isolation source: activated sludge from nitrification reactor of wastewater...
AGCGGCCACGTGTTCTATACACCCGCGCTTGGCCTGCCCGAGTTGCGCCGCGCCATCGCCGACTTTTACCAGACACGCTACGGCATCAACATCCCCGCTACACGCATAGCAGTCACGGCGGGGGCTTCCGGTGCCCTGCTGCTGACCCTCGCCTGCCTGGTCGAAGCGGGCAGTGAGTGGCTGCTCAGCGATCCCGGTTATCCGTGCAACCGTCACTTCATCCGCTGCTTTGAAGGCGTGCCGGTCGGCATGCCGGTCGGCCCGGCGAGCAACTTTCAACCCACCCTGGCCCATCTCGAGGCGCACTGGAACGAACGCTCAGCCGGAGCGCTGCTCGCTTCCCCGGCCAACCCCACCGGTACCATGCTGGGCGGCGAAGAACTGGCAGCGATGGCCGAATTCGTTCGCCAGCGCCAGGGGCAATTGATCGTCGATGAGATCTACCACGGCCTGACCTATGCGGGTGACGCTCAGACAGCACTGCAGTTCGGCGACGACATTTTTATCGTCCAGAGTTTTTCCAAGTATTTCAACATGACCGGCTGGCGACTCGGTTGGCTGGTCGTCCCCGAACGTTTCGCCCGCGACATCGAAAAGCTCGCGCAGAATCTCTACATCTCGCCATCGACACCGGCACAGCATGCCGCGCTGGCGGCCTTCGCGCCGGCGACGATCAACATCCTCGAAGCACGGCGCGCAGAGTTCCGGCGGCGGCGCGACTTCCTGGCGCCGGCGCTCGCAGACCTCGGTTTCCAGCTCACGGCCAGGCCGCAGGGTGCCTTCTATCTCTACGTCGACTGCAGCGCCCTGACCAGCAACAGCGAGCGCTTCGCGCGTGACCTGATCGAGTCGGCCGGTGTCGCGACGACCCCTGGCCTCGACTTCGGCACGCACGCACCGAACCAGCATATGCGCTTTGCTTACACGACCACGCTCGAACGTCTCGCCGAGGCGGTCGACAGAATTCGCCGTTCTGGGCTGAGCGCCGTGAGTTGACCTTGCACCGGTCTGGCCTCGACCGGTATTCTCGCTCGATGCGCTCCGACACTCAGCGCAAGGCCCCGGGAAAATCGCCGATGGCTGCGAGGCGCTGCCAGTCGAAGCAGGGGCCGGGGTCGGTCTTGCGGCCTGGCGAGATGTCGCTGTGCCCGGCAACCGCTGCAATCGGGTAATGAACACACAACAGCCGCAGCAGTTGCAGTAGACACACGTACTGTACCTCCTCGAATGGCAACTCGTCACAGCCTTCCAGTTCAATCCCCAAGGAAAAATCATTGCACCGCGGTCGCCCCTGCCAGGAGGAAAGGCCAGCATGCCAAGCACGCTGCCGGCAGGAGACAAACTGGATCAGCTCGCCATCGCGACGAATGAGAAAATGCGCCGAGACGCGCAAATGGCTGATCTGCGCGAAGTAAGAATGGGCGGCGGCGTCGAGCCGATTGGTAAACAAGTGCACGATACCCTCACCACCGAACTGTGCCGGTGGCAGACTGATGGCATGGACAACGATCAGCGAGATGGCCTCGCCCAGCGGACGTTCATCACAATTGGGCGATTCGATATGCCGCACGCCCTCAAGCCAGCCGTCAGGCCTGATTTCCGGGCCTGTCGCCCAGCGCAGGGAACTCACTCCTCGATGCCGAGCCGCTCGATGCGGTAGCGCAATGAACGGAAAGTCACACCGAGCAGCCTGGCCGCTGCGGTACGGTTGAACGCCGTCTTGGCCAAGGCATCGAGAATCGCTTGCCTCTCGACACGGTTGATGTAGTCGTCGAGTGTTTCATCTTCGCGGCCCACGCTGCCGCTGGCCGCCTTTTCCGGTGCCAGCTGCAGATCGTCGAGATTCACCGTAGCGTTGTTACACAGTGCGGTAGCCCGCTCGAGGATGTTTTCGAGTTCTCGCACATTACCCGGAAAACTGTACGCTTTCAGCGCCGCCAGGGCGTGCGCTTCCAGTCGTGGCGGATGCGCTCCGCAGAGGCGTACCAGCAATGCTTCGACCAGGGGCTCGACATCCTCTTCACGTTCGCGCAAAGGCGGCATTCTGAGTTCGATGACGTTCACCCGATAATAGAGATCCTGGCGGAAGGTTCCGGCATCGACACAGTCACTGAGCAAACGGTGGGTCGCCGAAATGATGCGCACATCGACCGCTTCTTCGACTGTGCTGCCCACCTTGCGTATCTTCTTTTCCTGAATGGCCCGCAACAGTTTGACCTGCATCGGCAGTGGCAAATCAGCCAGTTCGTCGAGAAACAGCGTTCCTCCATGAGCGGCCTGGAAGAATCCCTCGCGATCGCTGTCCGCACCCGTGAATGCGCCCTTGCGATAACCGAAGAATTCGCTCTCCATCAGATGCTCGGGAATCGCTCCACAATTCACCGGCACGAAGGGAGCGGCACGACGGGCACTCTGATCGTGTATCAGGCGCGCAGCCAGTTCCTTGCCAGTCCCCGACTCCCCGGAGATATAGACCGGTGCCTGAGTGCGGGCCAATTTGTCGATCATCTCACGGACATGTTCAATCGCCACTGAGGGCCCGATCAGTTGGGCGGCCAGGTCCACCGGTTCATCCCCGAGCACGCCCGCCCGACGACGCGGCAAACTGAGCGCTGATTTGATCAAGCTGCGCAATTGCTCCAACGCTACCGGTTTGGCCAGATAGTCAAAAGCGCCTGCCTTGAGCGCGGCCACCGCGTTCTGGGTACTGCCAAAAGCCGTGATCACTGCGACGGGAGTCTCGCCGTAGCGCTCACCGATCAGCCGAACGATCTCCAGGCCCTCGCCGTCAGGAAGACGCATGTCGGTCAGACACAGTTGATAGCGCTGCTGCCCAAGCAACACCCGCGCCTCCGTCACACTCCCCGCACAGTCTGCCGAGAGCCCCATGCGCGCCAGCGTCAGATCAAGAAGCTCACGAATATCCGCCTCATCATCGACCACCAGCACTCTCGCCAACTCGCCACGCGGACGCCGTTCAGTTTTGCCAGCTAACACTCAACGGACCTCCCCAAGAGACAGAAATCGGCACCTGGCCCCGACTTCTGGAGTTCAAGTTGCGCCCCATTTGCTTCACACAACTCACGCGCGATGTAGAGACCCAGACCGGTACCGCGATGGTGCGTGGTAAAGAACGGTTCAAAGACCTGTTCACGACAAGTATCGTCAACGCCCTTCCCATCGTCAATTACATGGAGTTCCAATTGACCATCGGCGGGGGCATCACAAACCAGCAAACAAATACTATTCGCAGTACGCTGTGAATGCCGCAATGCATTGCCCATCAGATTCCACAATACCCGATCAAAATGCGAACGATCGAAACAAAGGGTGGCCACTCCTGACATCTCAAGACGAACCACCTCTGCCGACAAGTTTTCCTTGACCCGATATTCCTCGATGAATAAAGGCAGAACCTCGCGCAGGTCGATCCGTTCACGATAGCTGCGGTCGCGGCGACCAAGTTCGAGAATATCGTTGACGATACGCTCCAGACGCTGAGTATTGTCGAGAACGATGCGCAACAGGCGCTCATACAACTCTCCACGCCGCTCTTCACGGAGCAACTCGCCGGCATGACTGATCGCCGAGAGCGGGTTGCGAATCTCGTGCGCGATGTTGGCAGTCAGTCGCCCGAGAGCGGCTAGTTTGATCTGCCGTGCCTGTTCCTGCAAACGGCCGATATCCTCGAGAAAAACGAGCACATCGTTTTCAGTGCTCGCAGTGCCAACGAACCGCGCTCGCAATTGCATGCCACTGGCTGGCACGCTGACCAACGCATCCTCATCACCAGGGTCCCGACACCAGTCAACGAAACCCTGCATCAGTTCAGGCGAACACTCGCTGACCTCACTGCCGCCATGCAATGCCAGCAGTTGCCTGGCGCGAGGGTTGCTTTGCCTGACCTGGCCAGTGCGGCTGAGCACCAGCACGCCATCCTGCATCTCTTCGATCACACGCTGGCTGATCACCGTCTGGTTGTTCAGGTCAACGCCGCGCTGTCTTGCCAGCACCTCGTTGGCAATCACCCGACGGGCCAGCAGGCGGGCCGATACAGCGACCGCAAAGAACCCGGCACAGAAGATCCCGGTGTGGAAGAATCCGGCAGCATCGAAATCATTGTGCAGTGTTACCCGGTAAGACTGTTCAAAGAGAACGGCCAGTGTGGCCATCGCCGCATAGAACAATACCAGGCGTCCCTGCCCAACCAAACCGGCACCGGCCAGTGTCACCAGCAGCATGGATCCGAGTCCGCTACCCAGCCCGCCGCCGACGTGAATCAGCCACGTTACCACCACCACATCAACCATGACGCTGGCGGTAAGCTGCATGCTGGCATGCTGGCGATGGCGATACGCCAGGATCACCGTCAGCGCAGTGCTCACCAGGTAGGCACTGGCCAGCAACAGGTGCAGCAAGCCCTGTTGCGGTGTAAGGACAAGCAGGGCGGACGGGTATAGCAGCGCGGAGAAAAAAAGCAGCGCGGCCACCGCGAAGCGATAGAGGTTAAAATAGCGGAGCGATTTCCAGTGCGTCTCGGAAAAGCCCTCGGCACCGACCTCCGGCGTACTCAACATGGCCGCTCAGGCGCCGTCGGACTGGGCTTCACGAAGGTGGGCAGCGCAGCAATAGTAACGGCCATTGGCCAGAATGCTCTCGCTGACGGGCTGATTGACTCCACAGTAAGAACACTCAACCATCTGTTCGGTTTCGAGTTTCTCGACCGGCAGTCGAGTACCGCGGTGTGCCGTCCACGACTTTCGGCAAGCCCACCAGACAAGCCACACCAGCCCGATTAGCAGTAGAATTTTCGTCATTGCCAGAGAAGTCCCGCAGAGCGCTCAAGCATAGCAGAACGATCACGAGCAGAGCGTATCACTGACCGGATTTCGGCAATCTCCGGAAAAAGATACCGGGAATATGCAGGGGACGCGCTGTCGAACGGTTCGGGAAAGACCAACAGGCAACGGTTGGTCGGGGCGAGAGGATTCGAACCTCCGACTCCTGCGTCCCGAACGCAGTACTCTACCAGGCTGAGCTACGCCCCGACCGATGCGACGACAGTGCTAATAGCTTCTAGCGACTGCGAAGAGGCATAATTCTAACAAGGAATCCTTGTATTGAGAAGGGGGGACCTGTTCGAGCACAAGCGCAGCGCGCTCTGCCTCCGCCTTGGCCTTCTGTGTCGCGTATTCGAGCGCCCCCGTTGCGCGAATCGCCGCCAACACCTCGGGCAGTGCGTCGCGCCCACCACTCTCGATCGCCTGCCGTACGCAGGCCGCCTGTTCCGCAGTCCCGTTCTGAAGTACGAAAATCAGGGGCAGCGTTGGCTTGCCTTCAGCCAGGTCGTCACCGAGATGCTTGCCGGTCTCCAGTTCAGCGCCCGAATAGTCAAGCACGTCGTCAATCAACTGAAACGCTGTCCCCAGATGGATGCCGTAGGTCGCCATCGCCTGCTCGATGGCGACCGTGGCGCCGCCGATGATCGCGCCCAGTTGTGCCGCTGCCTCGAACAGCTTTGCCGTTTTGTAGCGGATCACTTGCAGATAACTCGCCTCATCGACGTTGGCGTCGTGGCAGTTCATCAATTGCAACACTTCGCCCTCGGCAATGAGGTTGGTTGCATCCGACAACACCCGCATGATGCGCATGTCGTTGACTGTAACCATCATCTGGAAGGCTCGCGAATACAGAAAGTCACCCACCAGCACGCTGGCCGAGTTACCGAACATCGCGTTGGCGGTCTCACGGCCGCGCCGCAGTTCGGAAGCATCGACTACATCGTCATGTAGCAAGGTGGCCGTATGAATGAACTCGATCACTGCGGACAGTTCGTGGTGATGCGTACCGCGATAACCCAGCGCACCAGCCGAAAGCAGTACCAGTGCCGGACGCAGTCTCTTGCCGCCACTCTGAACGATGTATTCGGCGACCTGCCGAACCAGTACCACGTCGGAATGGAGTCGCTGGCGGATCACCGCGTCAACCGCATCCAGATCAGACCTGATCAGGTTGTATAACTGCTCCATTCTCACCGCACAGCACCCTGGCAAAAAAACCTTGTGATCTTAGGCGCCGGCCTGTTCGGCGTCAACTGCACGAACTGTCAAGAATCGAGGAATTCGCCGTGCTGCCACGGTTGCTGCCCGCCACCATCCGAAATTCATAAAGACGGCATTCCAGCGCCCCGTTGAACAGGGGTATCTTTCTGCTGGGGGTCAGACGGACCATTTTCGGCAGACGGGTGTCGGCGCTGATCAGGTAGCAGTTCCAGCCAACGAAGCGGCGCTTCAGCGCACTGCCGAGCAAGGGGTAAAACTGCGCCAACTGGTCATGGTCGGAGACGCGTTCGCCGTAGGGCGGATTGCTGACCATCACGCCGTGCTCGGCTGGAGCCTTGATTTCAAGCAAGTCGCCGGTGTTTAAGGTGACCAGCGGCAGCAGTCCGGCGCGGTCGAGATTGGCCAGCGCAGCGCGCACGGCAGCCGGCGAGAGATCGCTGCCAAAAATTCCCGCATCGGTAGCCGCCGCTTCCCCGGCACGCGCGGCTTCGAGCAGCCGCTGCCAGACCGCCCGGTCAAAATGGCGTAGCTGCTCGAAGGCAAAGGGACGCCTCGCACCAGGCGCCACACCGAGGGCGATTTGCGCGGCTTCGAGCAGAAAGGTGCCACTGCCGCACATCGGGTCGAGCAGAGCGACGCCTGGTTGCCAACCGCTGAGGCGTAGAATGCCGGCGGCGAGGTTTTCCTTGAGCGGTGCATCGACCGTCTTCTGGCGGAATCCGCGCTGGTAGAGTGGCGCGCCCGAGGTATCGAGGTAGAGGGTGCATTCGTCCTTGCTGATGAAACCGTATACCCGCAGGTCCGGCTGGCGCGTATCGACACTCGGGCGCTTGCCGGTTTCACGGCGAAAACGATCGCAGATCGCGTCCTTGATTCGCAGGGTCACGAATTCGAGGCTTTTCAATGAGCTCTTGATGGCGTTGACGTCCACCCGAAGGGTCTGCTCGGAAACGAACCACTTCGGCCAGGGAGTATCGAGCGCCAGGCGATAGATGTCCTCTTCGTTGCCATAAGGCGCCAGCGCTACTCGCCAGAGGATGCGCGTGGCAATCCGTGAGTACAGGTTGGCACGGTAGCAGACCGGCCAGTCGGCGAGGAAATGCACGCCACCGAAGATCGGTCTGAGATCACGCGCACCCGCCACCCTGAGGTCTTCAAGCAGCAGTTGCTCCAAGCCGCGCGGGCAGCTTGCAAAAAACGTTTCCACGAGTGATTGTCTCCCGACAGGCGTACTAGAATGGCTTGACCACTGCCAGGTAGGTCACCGCCAGTAGCACCAGGACCGGCAGTTCATTGAACCAGCGGTACCAAACGTGGCCATGGCAGTTGCGGCCAGCCCGAAAGTCGCGCAAGAGCCGATTGCAATACGCATGATAGGCCAGCAACGCCACCACCAAAGCCGTCTTGGCGTGCAACCAGCCACCCGAGAAACCGAAACCAACCCATAGCCAAAGGCCCAGGGCAACCGCCAGAGCGGCGATCGGAGTCATGAAACGGTAGAGCTTGCCGGCCATCAGCAGCAGGCGGTCACGCTCGGCAGCGCTGTCCGGCGCCACCATCGCCAGATTGACAAAGATCCGCGGCAGGTAGAACAGGCCGGCAAACCAGCTGACCACCATCCAGAGATGCAACACCTTGACAATCAGCATCAAAGCTTCCTTTCCGCACAGGCCGCGGCGACACCATCCTCGACACGGCTATAGCGCAGCCTGAAGTGCAGTTCCTTCTTGATCCGCTGGTTGCTCAGACGGCGCGATTCGCTCATGAAAGACAACTGCAGGGGCGACAGTTGCTGCTCGGCGTCGCGACGCGAAAGACGCGGCACACGCGGCAGATCGAAACGATCGGCAACGAGATCGAAATACTCGCCCATCCTGATTTCCGAATCATCGCTCGCATTGTAGGTGCGGTTGCTGCGCCCATAACGCAGCGCGGCACAGGTCAGCATCACCAGATCCTCGGCATGGATATGGTTGGTATAGACATCGTCGACCGTGCACAGCGCCGGCGTCCTTTTTTGCAAACGCTCGATCGGCAGGCGATCCGAAGCATAGATGCCAGGAACACGCAGGATGCTGACAACGACGCCGCGCTGACCAAAAGCGCGTAACTGGCGCTCGGCGTCAACACGGCGGCAGGCGCGTGCCGTCTTCGGCCGTAAGCCGTGCGTCTCGTCAATCCGTTCCCCCTGGCAATCGCCATAGACACCACTGGTGCTTATATACACGATGCGCTGTGGTAGACTCCTGCCGCGGGCCAACGCAGCAAGCAATCCGCTGGTACGGGTATCGCGCTGTCCGCCGAAAGGACTTCGTCGGTCGGTATTCGGTGGCGGCGCCAGATGGACGATAACGTCAGCCAGACCGGCGATGCGTTTCAGACTGGCCGGCTGATCGAGGTCGGCCAGGACGGGTCGGGCACCCCTTGTGCGCCAGAAGGCGCACTGCCCGGAATCGCGTAACAGCGCGAAAACGCGATAATGGCCCAGCAGATGGGGAAGCAAGCGGCTGGCAATGTCACCGCAACCAACGATCAAGAGTTTTTGCACTGCGTAATTTTACCGGATTAAGGCATCTGTGGAGAGTCCATGGGTTTTCAGGTCAGTGTTCAGCCAAGCCGGCATACCTTTCACGCCGAGCCCGACGAGACCATTCTCGAAGCCGCGCTACGTCAGGGATTGAGCTTCCCGTACGGCTGTCGGGATGGTGTTTGTGGCACCTGTCGAGGCAAGGTTCTGAGCGGCGAGCTGGCGCACGGCAAAGCCCCGTTCGAGGTACTCAGTGCGGCCGACCGCCAGGCCGGCTTCGCCCTCTTTTGCTGTGCCATGGCGAGAAGCGACCTGTGCCTGGAGAGCCGGGAAGTCAGCTCGACCGAGGATATTCCGATCAGAACCTTGCCAGCACGCGTGCACAAGCTCACGCGCGCCGCCCCGGACGTGATCATCATCGACCTCAAACTGCCTGCCAGTGAGCGCCTGCAGTTTCTCGCCGGCCAATACGTGGACATTTTGCTCAAGGAAGGCCGGCGCCGCTCGTTTTCGCTGGCTAACGCACCGCACGCAGACGACTTTCTTCAACTGCATGTTCGGCAGGTGCCAGGCGGCCAGTTCACCGGACATGTCTTTGGAACCATGAAGGAACGAGATCTGCTGCGCCTGCGCGGGCCACACGGCAGTTTCTTCATGCGCGAAAACTCCCAAAAACCGATGCTGCTGGTTGCCGGCGGCACGGGTTTTGCACCAATCAAGGCGATTGTCGAACACGCCATCGCGGAAGCATGCACCAGGCCGATGCACGTCTATTGGGGGGGGCGCCGTCGCGCCGACCTTTACCTTCTGACCCTTGCCGAACAGTGGTCTGTGCAGCATCCCCATATTGATTTTACGCCGGTCCTGTCCGACTCGCCGGTTACAGAATACTGGCCGGGTCGGCGCGGTCTGGTGCATGCAGTGGCCATGGCCGATCATCCCAGGCTTGCTGACTACCAGGTCTACGTCTGTGGTTCACCGGGTATGGTGACCGCCGCCAGGCAAGATTTTCTGATCCATGGCCAGTTGCCTGCAGAGGAATTCTTCGCGGACTCTTTCGACTTTGCTGCCGATACGCTGGCGGTGATGAGTGCGAATCGTGCGCTGCCTACGAGCCATCCTTCCGATACCGGGGTTGCCCCAGATGAATGAAGTGTTCATGTCCCGCCAAGCACTGGTCAATCGCCAAAGCCGGATCATCGCTACCCGTCTGACGCTGCATCTGAGCAATGGCGTTGGCATGGGGGACGCGGTAGGCGCCCTCAGCGCGCTGGCAGAGGTCTGGCCACCGGGAGGAAAACCGCTGTTCATCAATTGCGGCAGCCACTGTAATGCCAGAATTCTCGACTGGATGACCCCAGAAAACGCGACCCTCGAATTCTCCGCGGCAACCTTGCTTAGCCCGCATGGACCGGACCTAATCGCGGCGCTGGAGACCTGGCAGCCGACGGTGTGCCTGCATTTTGATCCGCAAGCGGCGCAGGCCTTGACGATCGGCGTACCGTACCGCTTCATCGGTTTCGACGCCCACCGCTTCACGCTGTCCCAACTCAAGCTACTCGCTGTCCGGACACGCTCGCTCGGCATCAGTATTGCTTTCAATGTCGATACCCACGAGGATTTCCGGGCCTGCATCGATGCCGGGATGACGGCCGCGGCCGGCTGGTTTTTCACCTCGCCAAGCGGCGTACCGGCCAAGAAACTCAGTGCCGGACAGGCGAACATCGTACGGGTGCTCAATCTGGTCCGCAAGAATGCCGACATTCGGGAAATCGAAGACGCACTCAAGCTCGATGTCGCAATTTCGTACAAATTGCTGCGCTACATCAATTCAGCCGGTTTCGGCCTGTCCTGTGAAATCCAGTCGTTCCGGCACGCCGTCAGCATGCTCGGCTACGACAAGCTCAACCGCTGGCTGTCACTGCTGTTATCGACGGCAAGCAAGGACCCGATGGCGCCCGCGCTGATGTACACCGCCCTGCTCAGAGCGCGCCTGATGGAGTTGCTCGCCAGCGGTCTGGTCGACAAGTCGGAGTACGACAACCTCTTCATCACCGGCGCTTTCTCTTTGCTCGACGCCTTGCTCGGCGTCGGCATGGAGCACGTGCTCGAAGCGATGCGCCTGCCCGAACCAATCTGTGATGCCCTGCTCGGCAGAGGCGGTCGCTATCAACCCTTTCTCGATCTGGCGTTGGCCAGTGAGCGCGATGATGGCGCGGCAATCGCCGATCAGGCGGCCATGCTCGGACTGACTGCCACGCATTTCAACCGCGCCCAGATACAGGCGTTGGCATTCGCCGATGCGATGGAGTTTTAGGTCCCGCACGGCAAACGCCCACCCGCGCTATTCGCCCAGATAGCTGGCGCGCACTTTCGGGTCGGTGAGCAGAGCCTTCGACTCGTTGGTCAGCGTGATCTCGCCGCTCTCCATGACATAGCCACGCTGACTGACTTCCAGCGCCAGCTTGGCATTCTGCTCGACGAGCAGAATGGTCATCCCTTCGCTGGCCACCGCACAAATCACCTCGAAGATTTTCTGCACCATGATTGGCGCCAACCCCATTGAGGGTTCGTCGAGTAGCAGCAGCCGCGGCTTGCTCATCATCGCCCGGCCAATCGCCAGCATCTGCTGTTCCCCCCCGGAGAGTGTCCCCGCCAGTTGCTGCGCCCGTTCCTTGAGACGGGGAAAGTGCCCGAGCACCTGTTCGAGGTCACTTTCGATCTCCGCCTTGTTGTTGCGCGCGTAGGCACCCATGCGCAGGTTCTCGAGGCTGCTCATGCGCGGGAAGACCCCTCTGCCCTCTGGCACCAGAGCGATCCCTTCACCGACCAGGCGGTGTGGCGGCAAGGCCAACAGTTCCTTGCCGCGATAGCGGACACTGCCACCGGCGGGATCAAGCAATCTTGACAGCGCTCTCAAGGTACTGCTCTTGCCGGCACCGTTAGCGCCGATCAGCGCTACCATCTCGCCCTCATTGACATGAAAGGTGATGCCGCGTACGGCCTGGATACCGCCATAGGAAACGCGCAAACCGTTAACTTCGAGCATGATTCATCGTTCCTTCAGGCCACCGATCCACCGAGGTAGGCCTCGATCACGCGCGCGTCCTTCTGCACCACGGCAGGTACGTCCTCACAGATTTTCTCGCCATAATCGAGTACCGCCACCCGCCCACACAGCCCCATCACCAGTTTGACATCATGCTCGATCAACAGGACCGTCACGCCATCCCGGCAAATGCCTTCGACAAGCACGCGCAAAGCCTCGGTCTCGGTGCCGTTCATTCCGGCGGCCGGTTCGTCGAGTGCAAGCAGCTTGGGTTCGGTGGCAAGGGCGCGGGCAATCTCGAGGCGCCGCTGATCGCCGGCGGACAAATGCTTGGCATAGTCATGGGCCCGTTCATGAATCCCCACATAGTGCAACAGTTCTTCGGCGCGGCGGACAATCGCTGCCTCTTCTGCTCGCGTGGCCGGGTTGCGGCTGATCGCGCCAAAGACGCCCGCGCGCGTGCGCAAATGGCGCCCAACCATGACGTTCTCGATCGCCGTCATGTTGCCGAACAGGCGAATGTTCTGAAAGGTGCGGGCAATCCCGACCGCGGCGGCCTTGTGCGGTGCATCGGCTTCGAGCTTGACGCCGTCGAAGATGAAATGACCGCTCTCATTCTTGTAAAGACCGGTCAGGCAATTGAAGAAGGTGGTCTTGCCGGCGCCATTCGGTCCGATCAGGCCATAGATCTCGCCCCGGCGAATGGTCAGCGAAACGTCATGCAAGGCCTTGACACCGCCGAAATGTTTGGCAACCTCGTGAGCTTCGAGAAGAAGCGGTTTCTCGCTAACGCTCATGGTCAATCCGCACTCTCGGCCAGTTCGCGGCGGCGTTGTGACGAGGGCCAGAGACCAGCCGGCCGGAAGCGCATCACGAGCACCAGAGCAAGACCGAAGACCAGCATCCGCAAGCTTTCCGGATCAATGATCATGCGCCCGAAGAGTCCTCGCTGTAGTGGCTCGATGCCGTAACGCAAAGCTTCGGGAAGACCGGTCAACAGCACTGCACCGAGAATCACGCCGGGGATATGGCCCATGCCGCCGAGAACGACCATCGCCAGAATGGTGATCGATTCCATCAGTGAAAAACTCTCGGGACTGACGAATCCCTGCATCGCTGAAAAAACGCCACCTGCGATACCTCCGAACGAGGCCCCCATGGCGAAAGCCAGCAACTTGATGTTCCGGGTGTTGATCCCGCAGGCCTTGGCAGCCACCTCATCCTCACGAATCGCCTGCCAGGCCCGACCGATGCGTGAGTCCTGCAAGCGGATATTGACGACGATCACCAGCAGCGCCAGCGCGACCAGCAGAAAGTAGTACTTCTGCGGCCCGGAAAACGACACGCCAAGAAAGGTGCTGGTCTGGGCAAACGAAAAATCGCCCATCCGGATCGGGTCGATGAGGGTAATTCCCTGCGCGCCGTTGGTGACGTTGATTGGTGCATTCAGGTTGTTCATGAAGATGCGGACGATCTCACCAAAACCGAGTGTCACAATGGCCAGATAGTCGCCCCGCAGCTTCAGGGTCGGCGCGCCAAGCAGAACCCCAAAGATGCACGCCAGGCCGGCACCCAGCGGCAGGATCACCCAGAATGGCAGGTGAATACCGAAATGCGGCGATGCCAGGAGGGCATAGGTATAGGCACCAACCGCGTAAAAAGCGACATAACCGAGATCGAGCAGCCCTGCATAGCC
>WBZL01003889.1_pt1 | contig 13333 bp, 13 predicted proteins | sample 5204291 | NCBI WGS metagenome assembly WBZL01 (sample SAMN12344345, study PRJNA552823) | activated sludge metagenome | biome: Activated sludge suspended growth; feature: Nitrification reactor; material: Wastewater; isolation source: activated sludge from nitrification reactor of wastewater...
CGGTGCTGCCACCTTGTGCGTGGGCGGCGGCATGGGCATCTGCACGATCATCGAAAGGGTCTGACCATGAGCGACGCAGTCACTCTGAAGCTCGGCGACGACGGCATCCTCGTCGCCACGATGGACCTGCCCGGCCGGCCGATGAACGTGGTCGGCGACGCGCTGATGGAGGGCATCGCCGCGGCCGTCGAGAAGCTGGCCGACCCGGCCGTCAAGGGCCTGGTGCTGACCAGCGGCAAGGCCGACTTCTGCGCCGGCGGCGACCTCGACCGCATGTCCAAGTGGACCACCGCCGAAGAGCCGTTCGAGGGCTCGATGGCCATGAAGAGGGTGCTGCGCGCCCTCGAGAAGCAGGGCAAGCCGGTGGTCGCCGCGATCAACGGCCATGCGCTGGGCGGCGGGCTGGAGATCGCGCTGGGCTGCCATGCGCGCATCGTGGTCGACGACCCGAGGCTCAAGCTCGGCCAGCCCGAGGTCAAGCTCGGCCTGCTGCCCGGCGGCGGCGGCACGCAGCGCCTGCCGCGCCTGGTGGGCATGCAGCAGGCCCTGATGATCTGCGCCGAAGGCAACGACATTGCGCCGTCCAAGGCGCTGGCGATGGGCCTGATCACCGCCCTGGCCAAGGACCGCGACGACCTGATGGCGCAGGCGCGGCAGTGGATCGTGGCCCATCCCAAGGCCGCGCAGCCCTGGGACCAGCCCAAGTTCAAGATCCCCGGTGGCGACTCGCGCAGCCCGGCGATCGTGCAGATGCTGGCCATCGGTCCGTCGATCGCCGCGGCCAAGAGCTGGGGCAACTACCCGGCCGTCACGCACATCATGAGCAGCATCTTCGAAGGCTGCCTGCTCGACTTCGATGCCGCCTGCGTGGTCGAGAGCCGCTACTTCGCGGCCTGCGTGCTGTCGCAGGCGTCGAAGAACATGATCCACACGCTGTGGTATCAGCTCAATGCCATCAAGAAGGGCGCCTCGCGGCCAGCCGGCGTGGTGCCGCAGAAGGTGCGCAAGCTCGGCGTGCTGGGCGCCGGCATGATGGGCGGCGGCATCGCCTACGTGTCGGCCAAGGCCGGCATCGACGTCGTGCTGCTCGACACCACGCAGGCGCTGGCCGACCAGGGCAAGGCCTATTCGCAAGGCCTGCTCGACAAGGCCGTCAAGAAGGGCCGCAGCACCCCTGAGAAGCGCGACGCGCTGCTGGCCAGGATCACCGCCGGCACCGACTTCGCGCTGCTCGAGGGCTGCGACCTGGTCATCGAGGCCGTCTTCGAGGACCGCGCGATCAAGGCCGACGTGACGCGGCGCGCCGAGGCCGTGCTGGGTGCCGACAAGGTGTTCGCCTCCAACACCTCCACGCTGCCGATCACCGGGCTGGCCCAGGCCAGCGCGCGGCCGAAGCACTTCATCGGCCTGCACTTCTTCAGCCCGGTGGACAAGATGCCGCTGGTCGAGATCATCGTCGGCAAGGAAACCAGCGACGAGACCCTGGCGCGTGGCTTCGACTATGTGCTGCAGATCGGCAAGACGCCGATCGTCGTCAACGACAGCCGCGGCTTCTACACCAGCCGCGTCTTCGGCACCTACGTGATGGAAGGCATCACGATGCTCAAGGAGGGTGTGCACCCGCGCAGCATCGAGGTGGCCGGCCTGCAGGCGGGCATGCCGATGCCGCCGCTGGCGCTGCAGGACGAGGTGAGCCTGTCGCTGGGCCTGCACGTCGCCGATCAGACCAGGAAGGACCTGGCCGCTGAGTCTGAAAGGGGTGGCAAGCCCTACACCGAGCATCCCGGCATGTCGGTCGTGCGCCAGCTGTGCGAGATCGGCCGCATCGGCAAGAAGGCGGGCAAGGGCTTCTACGACTACGGCGACGATGGCAAGCAGCTGTGGCCCGAGCTGACGCGCATGTTCCCGGTGGCCGCCGAGCAGCCCGAGCAGCGCGAGCTGATCGACCGGCTGATGTTCGCCCAGGCCAACGAGAGCGCGCGCTGCGTGCAGGAAGGCGTGCTGCGCTCCAGCGCCGACGGCAACATCGGCTCGATCTTCGGCTGGGGCTTCGCGCCGTTCCAGGGCGGCACGCTGCAGTTCATCAATGCGATGGGGGCCAAGGCCTTCGTGGCCCGCTCGCGCGAGCTGGCGGCGCGCCACGGCGCCCGCTTCGAGCCGGCGGCGATCGTCGTCAAGATGGCCGAGGAGGGCGGCGCCTTCGAGTGAGCGCCGCGGGTCGCCCGGCGCCCGGCGCGGACGGCTGCCGTCCGGGTGCCACCGTGCGGCAGGGGCCGCCTCAGCGTCCCAGCACCAGCAACAGGTTGTTGGCGGGCATGGCCAGGCGCTCGTGCAGGCGCAGGCCCACCCGCGCGGCCTCGGCCAGCACGTCGTCCAGTCGCCGCAGGCCCCAGGCCGGGTTGCGCGCGCGCAGGTCGGCATCGAAGGCCAGGTTGCTGGGTGCGGTGGGCACGTCGGCCTCGAGATAGGGGCCGTACAGCACCAGGCGCCCGTCGGGCGCCAGCAGCTGGCCGGCGCCGTGCATCAGGGCCGGACACACCGGCCACGGCGCGATGTGCAGCAGGTTGGCGTTGAACACCAGCTGCACCGGGCCCGTGATTCCCGCCCAGGGCCACGCCATGACGTCCAGCGCCAGCGCGGGGGCGACGTTGGGCAGGCCGTGGCACCAGGCATCGATCGACGCGCGCAGCGCCGGGTCGGCGTCGCTGGGCTGCCAGCGCCAGTGCGGCAGCAGCGCCGCCAGGTGCGCCGCATGCTGGCCGGTGCCGCTGGCCAGCTCGAGTGCGTGGCCCTGTGCGGGCAGCCGCGCGAGCAAGGCGTCGCCGATCGGCACCCGGTTGCGTTCGGCGGCCGGGCTGTGCAGGCGGGCATCGGCGGTCATCGCCGCATTGTGCGCGGCGCGGCGGGCGCTAGCATGGGCCGATGGAACAGCCCGACGCATGGCCGGCCGCGCTGGACGCGGTGCGCGACGCCAGCCGCCGCCGCGGCGGCTTGGCGGTGCTCAGCGGCGCCGGCATGAGTGCCGAGAGCGGCATCCCGACCTTCCGCGACGCGATGTCCGGACTGTGGTCGCACTTCGACCCGGCACAGCTGGCCAGCGAGGAGGGTTTCCGGGCCGATCCGGGCCGGGTGTGGCAGTGGTATGCCGAGCGCCGCGCCGGTGTCCGGCACGCCGAGCCCAACGCCGGGCATCGGGCGCTCGGCGCCTTCGCCGCGCGCCACCCCGGCGTGCTGACGGTGATCTCGCAAAACGTCGACGACCTGCACCAGCGCGCCGGCAACACCGACACCATCCGTCTGCACGGCGACATCCTGCACGACCGCTGGCTCGAACCCTGCCCGCGCGGGCGTGCCGGCGGCGGGGTGTGCGGCACCGAACGGGCCCGACCCGGCACGCCGCCGCGCTGCCCCGAATGCGCCAACCTGCTGCGGCCCGGCGTCGTGTGGTTCGGCGAGAGCCTGCCGGTGCAGGCCTTCGATGCCGCCGAACGCGCCGTGCAGGCCTGCCGGGTGCTGCTGGTCGTCGGCACGTCGGGGGCGGTGTGGCCGGCGGCCGGGCTGGCCGGGCTGGCCCGCCGCCACGGGGCGCGGGTGCTGATCGTCAATCCGCATGCCAGCGAGATCGACGACGTGGCGCACCAGGTGCTGCGCGCCACCGCAGCAGTGGCGCTGCCGCGCCTGCTGGACGGCGTGGCCTGACCGCGCGGCACGGTCCGGGCGGCCGACGCGGGAGGGGAGGCGGCGGGGCGCTGCATCCGGCCTGGCCGGTCGGCTTGGCGACTCGTCCTGTTTTGGACTAAGATCTCATACAAATCCAATCAAGGACTCTTGATGTCAGCCCTGATCGCTCCCGACCCACCCGCCGACGTGAGCGTCGAGCGCATGGCGGCGGCGGGCCTGCGCGCCTTCGTGCGCATCGCCCAGGCCTGGGGCCTGAGCGTCGACGAGCAGCTCACGCTGCTGGGCTCGCCGCCGCGGTCGACGTTCTTCGCCTGGCGCAAGCACCCCGACAAGGCCAGCCTGTCGCGCGACACGCTCGAGCGGCTGTCCAACATCCTGGGCATCTACAAGAGCCTGCAGATCCTGCTGCCCGATGCGGCGGCTGCCGACGCCTGGGTGCGGCAGCCCAACCAGGCCGCGATCTTCGGCGGAGGCACGGCGCTGCAACGCATGCTGGCCGGCAACGTCAGCGATCTGAACCTGGTGCGCCGCTACGTCGACGGCGTGCGTGGCGGCGGCTGGTCTTGAGCCCGGCCGTGCCGGTGTCGCGCGACGAGCCGGTCCTGCCCGAGCTGCGCCGGGTGCGCTGGACGCAGGCCTGTCGCATCGTCCCCAGCCGCTACCCGGCCGTGAACCTGTTCGACCGGGTCGCCGATGCCGCCGACTTCGAGGCCTTGTACGCGCTCGAGGCGATGACCAACGAGCGCGCCCGCGAGGAACTGGGCGAGGTGTCGCGCGTGCCGCCCGAGCAGCGCCTGTACGGGCCGGGCAGCGGCCCGATCATGGCCGCCTTCACCCACGTCAATGTCGACGGCAGCCGCTTTGCCGACGGCAGCTTCGGCGTGTTCTACGCCGCGCGCGAGCGCGCCACGGCGATCGCCGAGACGCGCTACCACCACGCGCGCTTCCTGGCGGCGACGAGCCAGGGGCCGATGCACCTGTCGATGCGGCTGTACCACGTGGCCATCGATGCCCGCCTGCACGATCTGCGGCCGCGCCGGCCGGACTTCGAGGCCTGCCATGACCCCCAGGACTACGGGCCTTCGCGCGCGATGGCCGAGCAGTTGCGCCGACGGCAGTCGGCCGGCGTGGTCTACCGCAGCGTGCGCTGGGACCAGGGCCAGTGCGTCGGCCTGTTCGATCCACGCGGCGCGCGGCACTGCGTGCACGCCGCCTACCTGATGTACGCCTGGGACGGGCAGGCCTTCGGCGACGTCTACGAGAAGGTGGGATGAGCGCCGGCGCCGAACCGATGGCCGCGGCCGCGCCGCCCGACCCGCCGCCTCGCGCCGCCCCGCGCAACGGCTCGCGCACCGGCCCGCGCTACGACCGCCTCGACGCGTTGCGCGGCCTGGCCATCGTGTGGATGGCGGCCTACCACTTTGCCTTCGACCTCAACCACTTCGGCCTGCTGGTGCCACGGCAGTTTCCGAACCGCGACCTGACCTGGGTGGCGCAGCGCACCAGCATCCTCAGCCTGTTCCTGTTCTGTGCCGGCATGGCGCTGGCGGTGGCCCTGCACCACGGGCAGAGCTCGCCGCGCTTCTGGCGGCGCTGGGCCCAGGTGGCGGGCTGTGCGGTGGCGGTGAGCATCGGCTCGGCGCTGGTCTTTCCGCACAGCTGGATCCATTTCGGCGTGCTGCACGGCATCGCGCTGATGCTGCTGCTGGCGCGCCCGGCCGCCCGGCTGGGTGTGTGGTTGTGGCCATTGGGGCTTGCGGCGCTGGTGCTGCCCCGGCTGGTACAGGCGCCTCTGTTCGACGGCATCGCACTCAACTGGACCGGCCTGGTCACGCGCAAGCCGGTCACCGAGGACTACGTGCCGCTGTTCCCCTGGATCGGCGTGATGCTGTGGGGCCTGGCGGCCGGGCGCTGGGCACTATCCGGGGGCCGCACGCTGTTGAGCGGTCCGCTGCCGCGCGCGCTGCATCTCCTGGCCGTGCTGGGCCGCTGGAGTCTGAGCTTCTACATGGTCCACCAGCCGGTGTTCTTCGGGCTCTTGATGGGTTGGCAGGCGCTGCGCGGGCGGCCGTAGGGCCCGCGTGTCCGCCGCGGTCTGGTGATGCCGTGCGGCCAAAGCCGCACGGTGATGCGCCTAAAGCTGCCGATTGCGCGCCAGCGGCGGGTTGCGCGCGAAGTAGCGCTTGATGCCGCTGGCGATGGCCTTGACCAGCTGTTGCTGGTAGTCGGGGTCGCGCAGCTTGGCCTCTTCGTCCGGGTTGGAGATGAAGGCCGTCTCGACCAGGATGCTGGGGATGTCGGGTGCCTTGAGCACCGCGAAGCCGGCCTGCTCGACCTGCCGCTTGTGCAGCTTGCCGACGCGCCCGATGCGGCCGAGCACCAGCTTGCCCAGCTCGAGGCTGTCCTTGATCTGCGCCGAGGTGCTCATGTCGAGCATCGTGCGCATCAGGTGCACGTCCTTGACGCTGGCGTTGACGCCGCCGACCACATCGGCCGCGTTCTCGCGCTCGGCCATCCACTTGGCGGTGGCGCTGGTGGCCCCCTTGTCACTGAGCGCGAAGACACTGGCGCCACGCGCCTCGGGCCGCAGGAAGGCATCGGCGTGGATCGACACGAACAGGTCGGCCTGCACCCGGCGGGCCTTCTTGACGCGGTCGTACAGCGGCACGAAGTAGTCCGCGTCGCGGGTCAGCATCACGCGCATGCCGCGCACCGCATTGAGCTCGTCGCGCAGCTGGCGTGCCACGGCCAGCACGACGTCCTTCTCGCGCAGGCCACTGGGCCCGATGGCGCCGGGGTCCTCGCCGCCATGACCGGGGTCGAGCGCGACGATGATCAGCCGCTCGACACTCTCGCGCTCGGCCTCGGTGGGCGGGGCGACCTGGCGCGGCGCCGGAGTCTGCAAGGGCGCCGACGCTGGCCTGGCGGCGTCGGCACCCGACGCGGCGGGACGATCGACGCGGGCGATCAGCTCGCCCAGTGCGTCCTCGACGGCGCGCGCCGCCTCGGCCTCGGCTCCGGCCTTCTCGCGCACCAGGGCCAGCAGCGGGTCGGGCGCCTTGACGGGGTAGAGGTCGAAGACCAGCCGGTGCTGGTAGGCGGCCACCGGGACGAGCGTGAACTGCTGCGGCGCGACGCGCTGCTTGAGGTCGATGACCAGGCGCACCACGCGCGGCTGGAACTGGCCCACGCGGACGCCGGCGATGTAGGGGTCGTCCGGGCGCACCTGGCCGACCAGCTCGCGCAGCTGCGCGTCGAGCTCGAGGTTGTCGATGTCGACCACCAGGCGGTCGGGGCCGTCGGTGACGAAGTGCCGCGCGGCCAGCACGCGGTCGCTCTCGATGGTGACGCGCGTGTAGTCCTCGGCCGGCCAGACGCGCACCGCCACGATGCCCGCACCGCGCGCCAGCTGGCTGCCGCCGAGCAGCAGCACCAGCGACCCCCCGTGGGTCAGCAGACGGACCAGGCTGCGGCGCCGCGTGGGCAGCGTCACCGGATCAGCTCCAGCCCGCGCGGCGTGCAGGCCTGCAGTTCGACCTCGCGCCGGTTCTCGTCGACGGGCTCGACGACGATGCGCAGGTCGGGGGCGGGCAGCATGCCCGCGGCCTTGTCGGGCCATTCGGCTAGCTTCAGGCCGGGCGCGGCGAACACATCGCGAAAGCCCGCGTCCTCCCACTCGCGCGGGTCGGCGAAGCGGTAGAAGTCGAAGTGCGAGACCTCCAGACCGGGCAGCGAATAGGGCTCGAGCACCGCGTAGGTCGGGCTCTTGATGCGGCCCGGCACGCCCAGTGCACGCAGCAGGTGGCGCACGAATGTGGTCTTGCCGGCCCCCAGCGGTCCCTGCAGTTCGAGGTAGGCATCGTGCAGCCCGGGACGTGCGGCCAGGGACTCGGCGTAGCGCTGGCAGGCCGCCTCGTCGGGCCAGGCCAGCGAGCGGGTTTCTAGAATCGGCACATGCAAGGCCCGCTTCACATCGACGGGCAGCGGCTCGTGCAGCGGCTGCGGGAGTGGGCGCATGAGTGCGGATTGTCCCACGTCGGGGTGGCCGGCGTCGACCTCTCGGCGGCCGAGCCGGGCCTGCTGGCCTGGCTGGCGGCGGGCTTCCACGGCTCGATGGGCTACATGGCCGCGCATGGCCTGAAGCGCGCGCGTCCCGCCGAGCTGCGCCCGGGCACGTTGAGCGTGATCACCGCGCGCCTGGACTACCTGAGTGCCAACGCACCACCCGACTGGGTGGAGGTCGAGAAGGCTGCCCTGCAGGACCCGTCGCGCAGCGTGGTCTCGGTCTATGCCCGTGGCCGCGACTACCACAAGGTGCTGCGCCAGCGCTTGCAGCGCCTGGCCGACCGGCTGGCCGGCGAGCTCGGTCCGCTGGGGCACCGGGTGTTCACCGACTCCGCACCGGTGCTCGAGGTCGAGCTGGCCTCGCGCAGCGGCGTCGGCTGGCGCGGCAAGCACACCCTGGCGCTGCACCGTGACGGCGGCTCGATGTTCTTCCTGGGCGAGATCTTCGTCGACCTGGCGTTGCCGGCCACCGAGCCGGTGTCGGCTCATTGCGGGCGCTGCCGCGCCTGCCTGGACGCCTGTCCCACGCAGGCCATCGTCGCGCCGTACCGCCTGGATGCGCGTCGCTGCATCTCCTACCTGACGATCGAGCACGACGGGGCGATCCCGCCCGAGCTGCGGCGCGCCATCGGCAACCGCATCGTCGGCTGCGATGACTGCCAGCTGGTCTGCCCCTGGAACAAGTTTGCGCGCCGCAGCCCGCTGCCCGACTTCGAGGTCCGCGAAGGCAGGGCCCATGCCCCGTTGCTGGCGCTGTGGACCTGGGACGAGGCGCAGTTCGGGCGTCGCACCGAAGGCAGCGCGATCCGCCGCATCGGCTGGTCGCGCTGGCGGCGCAACCTCGCCGTGGCACTGGGCAATGCCGCCCGCGAGACCGGTGATCCGGCGTACGCCGCGGCGCTGCGCCACGCCTTGCCCACCGCCGACCCGCTGGTGGCCGAGCACATCCGATGGGCGCTGGTTCAGGCCGGCGACGACCCGACCTCCCACCAGGCGGGCGACGCTCAGCCCGGCGACAACCAGCGCAGCGCCACCAGCGCCAGCGGCAGGCCGAGCATGCCGACCAGCGTGGACACCGTGACCAGCGAGGCCACGAAAGGACCGTGACCTCCCATGCGCACCGCCAGCACGTAAGCGCTGGAGGCCGTGGGCGCGGCGGCGAACGACACCACCACGGCCTGCTGCGGCGGCGGCAGCTGCAGGCCCAGGGCCATGCCGATGCCCACCGCCGGCAGCACCGCGTGGCGGATCGCCAGCAGCGCGGTGGCCAGCCGGGGGGCCTCGCCGAGCGCCCCCAGGCGCAAGCCGGCGCCCACCGCCATCAGGCCGATCGGCAGTGCCGCCGATCCGATGCGCGTGAGCGTCACGTTGGCGACCTGGGGCAGGGTCAGGCCGAGCATGTTGCCCACCAGGCCCGCCAAGGTCGCGATGACCAGCGGGTTGCGTGCCAGCTCGCGCAGCAGCCCGTGACCGCCGGCACGCGCCAGCGGCCACACGGCGCCGACGTTGGCCAGCGGCACGCACACCGAGACGATCACGCCGACCCAGGCGATGCCGGCCTGCCCGGCCAGCCGCTCGGCCAGCGCCAGCACGACGTAGGTGTTGAAGCGGAACGCGGTCTGCGCGCCCGACGCGTGCAAGCGTGCGTCGACGCCCGGCCAGTGCCCGATCGACAGTGCCAGCACGATGCCCACGGCCACCACCACCAGCCCGCTGCCGGCCAGCGGCAGCGCCGTGCCCAGCGACAGCGGGTTGCGCAGGATCGAGACGAACAGCAGCGTCGGAAACAGCACGTAGTACACCAGCCGCTCGGCGCCGTCCCACACCGTGCGGTCGAGGGGCGTGTAGCGGCAGATCAGGTAGCCGCAGACGATCAGCAGCAGGTCGGGCAGCAGCAGCCAGGCATCGGACATGCGGCGAGTGTGCCAGCCGGCCCGGCCCTGTCGGCGCCCAGCGATGGGCCTGCGTTGCGTGTACAACCGGCCCGTCCCTCGATCCTGCGCCATGCCAGCCATCTCCCGCCGCCACCTGCTGACCCTCGGCCTGTGCGCGCTCGCCGGCGTGGCATCGGGCCAGGTGGTGGTCGAAGGCCAGACGTTTTCGGCGCGCGCCCGCGTGGCCGATGCCGACCTGCTGCTCAACGGCGTGGGCCTGAGGGCCGTGGCGTGGCTGAAGGGCTATGCCGCGGGCCTGTACCTGCCGCGCAAGGTCACCACGCCGGACCAGGTGCTGGCGCAGCCCGGCCCCAAGCGGCTGCAGATGCGCATGCTGCAGGAGGTGCCGGCCGCCGAGTTCGTCAAGGCCTTCGACAAGGGCGTGCGGCGCAATGCACCCGAAGCCCAGCTGCCGGCCCTGCAGGCGCGCATGCAACGCTTCGATGCCCTGATCGGCGCGGTCGGCCAGGTGCGCAAGGGCGATGTCGTCGACATCGACTTCGTGCCCGCCCAGGGCCTGGTCTTCGCGCTCAACGGCCGGGTGCGCGGCGAGCCCATCGAAGGCGAGGACTTCTATGCGGCCTTCCTGCTCGTCTTCCTGGGCGCCAGGCCGGCCGATCGCGAGCTGAAGGACGGGCTGCTCGGCGGCCCGGTGCGCTGAGCCGCCGGGCTTTGCGCCGTCCGGCCCGATGACCCGCCGACCCGCTGGCCCGACGAACCGTCGAACCGATCACCCCACGAGAAGACGATGAATCCCGCGGCCAGACCCGACGACCCCGCTGCCGAGCCGCCGGCCGCCAGCGCTGGCGTGATCGACCGCTTCATCGATGCGCTGTGGATCGAGGACGGCCTGGCGCCGCTGACATTGGTCGCCTATCGGCGCGATCTCGGCCTTCTGGCCGGCTGGTTCGCGGCCCGGTCCGGCCCCGCGCTGCTCGACGCCAGCGAGGCCGACCTGCTGGCCTACGTCACAGCGCGCCACGGCACGACCCGTGCGACGACGGCCAACCGACGCCTGACGGTCTTCAAGCGCTTCTTCCGATGGGCGGTGCGCGAAGGGCTCGTGTCGCGCGATCCCACCTTGCGGCTGCAGGCCGCTCGCCAGCCGCTGCGGGTGCCCAAGACGCTGAGCGAAGGCCAGGTCGAGGCCTTGCTGGCCGCGCCCGACGTGAGCCGGCCGCTCGGCCTGCGCGACCGCGCGATGCTGGAGCTGATGTACGCCAGCGGCCTGCGGGTCAGCGAACTGGTCGGCCTGAAGAGCGTGCAGGTGGGCCTGCAGGAGGGCGTGCTGCGCGTGCTGGGCAAGGGCTCGCGCGAGCGGCTGGTGCCCTTCGGCGAGGAGGCGCATGCCTGGCTGCGGCGCTACCTGGCCGAGTCGCGCCCGGCGCTGCTGGGGCCGCGCAGTGCCGAGGCCTTGTTCGTCACCGTGCGGGGCGCGGGCATGACGCGGCAGATGTTCTGGACGCTGGTCAAACGCCATGCCCGACAGGCCGGCATCGACGCTCCGTTGTCGCCGCACACGCTGCGCCACGCCTTCGCGACGCACCTGCTCAACCATGGGGCCGACCTGCGCGCGGTGCAGATGCTGCTGGGCCACGCCGACATCGGCACCACCACCATCTACACGCACGTGGCGCGCGAGCGGCTCCGGCAGTTGCACGCGCAGCACCACCCGCGCGGCTGAGGCGGCCGGCGAAGGCGCGTGGCCAGCGCGCGTAGCCGGTGCGCGTGGCGACTGCGCGTGGCGATTGCAGGCGGCCGGTGCGCGCTCAGACCCGGAAGCGGTAGCGCCGTCCCGACCGCCGCCGGCGACCGTGGCGGAGGTCGGCAACGACCAGCACCAGCACCGGCAATCCCACCAGGGCCAGCAGGCCCGCCGCGATGCGGTGGTCGATGGCCCAGGCCTGCCCTTCGTGGTGTGGCTGCGGGCTCGCCGGGGAAGCCGTCGCGGGCGCCACGGCGCCGGGCTCGCTCGCTGTTTCGGCCAGGCGCAGCGGGTCGAACGGCGCGGGACGCAAGTCGGCAGGGGCGCTGGCCGAACCGGATGCGGGCTCCAACAGGCCCGGTGACGCGCCGGGGCGGGTTGCGACGGGCCGCACGGGCTCGGCCCGCGGCGCGCCGCTGCAGCACAGGACCAGCATCAGAGTCATCACTTGGAGAATGGCGCTGGCTCGCGACGAGCCTGGCCCGCCCGACAGGCCCCAAGTGCGTGCTCGATCGTGATGCAGTTCACGACTCATGCTGCAAGCATGCCCAAGTCGGACCGCCGCGCCCCCGATCTCTTTCCGTTCGTTACGTCGGCTGCCGATTCGATACAGCTGCGGCGCGGCAACGCCTGCCCAAGGTCAAGGTCGCGTGCGGTAGAAGTGCATCGGCCGCGACGCCGCTTCGCGCAGCACGCGCTTGCGGAGGCGGCCGACGACGTGCATCTCGCAGGGGCGGCAGTCGAAGCGCAGGGTCAGGCGCTCGTTGCCGTGGACCAGCGTCAGTGGATCGGCGCGCACGGTGCCCTGCACGCCGGTGATCCCCTTGGCCTGCTTGGGACACAGGCTGAGAGAGTAGCGCACGCAGTGCTTGGTGATCATCAGGCTGACCTCGCCCAGCTCCTCGTGGCTCTCGTAGGCCGCGGCGACCACCTGCACGCCGTGGCGCGCATAGAAGGCCGCGGCCAGCCGGTTGTGCACGTTGGCCAGGTAGCTCAGGCTGTCCTCGGGGTAGGGGACGGGCGGCTCCACCGCCGTGGCGCGCGCAAGCCGCGTGAGCGCCTGGGCGCGCACCGCCTCGAGCCGTGCCACGGCGTCGCGGCGCAGCGCGTTGAGCTGCCCGACCGGCACGAACCACGGCTGGCTGACGTCGAGCTGCAACGAGCGGCATCGGAACAAGGTGCCGCCGAAGCGCCCCAGTTGCTCGCGCAGCGTGGCCTCGCCGCGCGCGGCGTGGCGGGCCGGCTCCAGCGCAAGGGCCAGGCCGGCGCTGCCGACATGGCCTTCGGCATCGGTCAGCGTCAGCACCAGGCCGCCGTCCAGCTCGTGCAGCCGCGCGTCGACGTCGATCCAGCGTTCGGCCGACGGTCCGGCGAGCAGTCGCTCCCAGCCCATGTCGCGGTTGCGTGACAGCGCGGTGCCCGGCTTCAGGTCCTTCAGCGTGGCCACGGGTGCGTTGGGCTGCACGCGCCATCCGGCGCCACCCAGCGGCGTGGCCACGTTGACCGGCACGCCCTGCAGCTCGCCCTGCAGGTCCCACCAGGTGAGCGCGTCGCCGTTGTGCAGGGCCTGCGATGCGTCGTCGAGCTGCACGTCGACGTGCCCGGCCGCCACGCGCAGCACCTGGCCCACCGGCAGCCCGGCGTGCTTGGGGCTGTCGAAGGCGCCGATGTCGTCGCGCCGGCCGTTGACGAAGTAGTCGGTGCCGCCGCGATTGAAGCCCTGCGCGGGGTCGGGGACGAAGAAGTGGCGCGTGCGTCCGCTGGACGCGGCGCGCAGGTCGCTGCGGCCTTCGAGCAGGGCGTCGAAGAGCTGCCGGTAGTGTGCGGTGACGTTCTTCACCGTCGCCATGTCCTTGTAGCGGCCCTCGATCTTGAAGCTGCGGATGCCGGCGTCCACCAGCGCCGCGAGGTTGTGGCTCTGGTCGTTGTCCTTCAGGCTCAGCACGTG
>WBZL01003890.1_pt1 | contig 13331 bp, 9 predicted proteins | sample 5204291 | NCBI WGS metagenome assembly WBZL01 (sample SAMN12344345, study PRJNA552823) | activated sludge metagenome | biome: Activated sludge suspended growth; feature: Nitrification reactor; material: Wastewater; isolation source: activated sludge from nitrification reactor of wastewater treatment...
CTCCAATCAAGGTATTGGATTCATAAATCGGTAAATTGGGACATTGTTTCCGATACTTAATATTCGGTGAAACCCACTCTTGCCACTCCGCATGGCTCATATTACGCGTCAATTTATTACAAAGCTCATCTACCCAATCCGTGTTAGCCATCCACAGGCGCAACGTTTTGTCCGCACTTCCCGATAAAATGTGGGAACCATCTGGGCTAAACACAGCGCTCGTAACCGCACCAAGATGTCCTGATAAGGGATCACCAACCGGCAAACCCGTTTTCACATCCCAAAGGCGCAACGTCATATCGTGACTGCCAGAAATAATACGTTGACTATCGGGGCTAAAAGCAACACTATTGATACGTGCTTCATGGCCTTGAATCGGTTCATTAATCGACTCACCCGTCTGTGCATCCCATAACCGAATCGTTTTGTCTTTGCTACCCGAAGCAATATATTGACCATCGGGACTAACTGCCACACTAACGACGTGCCCAGTATGGCCTTCCATCGGACTACCCAATTTATTACCTGTCGCGACTTCCCAGCGCTGTAAGGTATGATCATAGCTACCGGATACAATGACTTTTCCATCGGGGCTAAAAGCTACGCTACGTACCATTTCTTCATGCCCGGATAACGGTTCCCCTTCCTGTTTTCCTGTATAAGCATTCCATAATCGGATGGTTTTATCTTTGCTCCCAGATGCAACGAGTTTACCATCCGGACTATACGCAACTGTTTCTACACCTTCGAGATGGCCTTTTAAGGGTTCACCAATCGGTAACCCAGTTTGCGCATCCCAGAATCGTAACGTACCATCACTGGCACCAGAAACAATACGTGACCCATCGGGACTATAGACCACACCATTGATTGTTCCTTCATGGCCTTGTAGTGGTTCATCAAGCGGTTGTGCTGTCCAAGCATTCCATAATCGCAGTGTTTTATCATCGCTACCCGACACAATCTTCTTGCCATCTGGGCTATAGGCTACACTCGTAACCATATCTTCATGTCCCAATAAAGGGGTATCGATGATGGGGTGATCACGAGTCGACCATAAACGAATGGTGCCATCTCGACTACCAGAAACGATTTGCTGTGCATTTTCAATGAAAGCAACACTGGTAATTATTCCTTCATGGCCACGTAAGGAGTCGATTCGCTGTGTACCAGTCTGGCGATCCCATAATCGCAGCAGTTTATCTTCACCACTCGATACAATCTGAGTTCCATCAGCAGAAAACGCAACACTAAGAATAGTGTTTGAGTGCCCTCGAATCGGCTCACCAACCGCACGACCAGTTTGGCTATTCCAAACGGTTAAGCGCTTATCTTCTCCCCCGGAAACGATTTCAAGTCCATCACTTGAGAAAGCGATCGCGCGAATCGCCCCATCTTGCGAGTTAGCCATTTCATGGAGCATCGTTCCTGATGCCAAATCCCACAATTGAATCACCCCTTTACTACCAATTGCGAGTTGCTGGCCATTAGGAGAGAAGCTGATGCTAAAAATAGGTTGCAGGTTTTTAAAAGTTTTTACTCGGGATTTAGTGGATCGATGCCAAATTTGAATCTCCCCATTATGGTCAGCGATCGCAAATTGAAGACTATCATTGGAGATAGCCAATGCCGCGATATTGGGATCACTTAATGTCAAAAAGGGTTCACTCGGCCATGCTTCTGAGGGATCCCAGAAATAACACTTACCTTCATTGCTCAGTGCAAGAACATAGGTTTTATCCTGCACCTGGGTGATTGCAAACCATGCCGCACCAATATTCCATATCTTATCCGTCGTTACTCTTTTATTCATGAGATCAATCAGTGCTGCATCGACCTTGCGATGATTCGGCGTAATCTGCTTTGCTGCTAACAGTTGCAACAGCGCCCGCTCATCGCCACCCGGACGCAGTCCATTGGTAATATCAAGGCTCTCCGATACCAACCGAAGGCTGATTGATTCTCGTTGCGCCAGTTTTCGTTCTTTTTTCTCAGTCTGCGTGTTATAAAAACCATAGCCAGCCAAAATAGCCAGTACTAAAACACTCAACAAAGCCCATTGTAATTGTCTTGCTTGTTTCCGAAGACGAATTGCATCAGCCTGCGCACGTTTGGTTGCTTTTAACCGCTCTGCAGCCAAATCTTCTGCAGCAGCTTGTTTCTCAAGCGCAGTAGATAACGCCAGTTGGCGTTGCCGTTCTTTTTCTTTTGCGCGAATCTTCTCGATCTCAAGTTTCTTTAAACGCTCATCTCTTACCTGACTCACAACACCGACTAATCGATCATGAATGAGCTCAATGCGATTAATCCCTAATTGTTGATCAATACGCAGTAAGCGATGTTGACTAGTCAGTCGAGTCAATTGTTCTTCTGTTAAAAATTTATCTTGTAACGCTTGATCAACTGGATAGCTACTTCGATACCGGCTCCCTTGTATCAAATGGGTTTCAATGAATTCGGATACTGTTTCTGGCATACCTGCCAGCGCTTCGTGGTAAAAATCCTGCAGAATATCCTGCCCCGCTTGTTGTAATAACTCAATATCAATTTTATGGTTTGGTAAACGTCGCTGATTGAGCTGATAACAACACAAGCTTAGTAAAACGGGTTCAATAATCGGTAATGATTTCAGCTTAGATGCCTCGAGATTCCCTACAAAATCAACAAGCGGTTCAGCTACACCTTCGGCTAGCACTTCGGCACCGGCAGCTTTAACCGCTTCAATGGCACGTTCCCGAAACATCGGTAATAAACGTAAGCGATTACGGAGCAATGAAGGCGCTTGCTCCTTCCAATTCTCAATCTCAGGAAGAAAATCTTCACGAAATGAAAGCACGATTCGATAGCGTTGCGCCTGTAAATCCAATTTCGATAGGGTTTGCCGATGTTTATCGCCTATTGTCAATTCTTGTGGAATTCGATTCTCAATCAGGTCAGCTAATGCGTTGAGTGTTAATTGTGTTTGTTCGGGGTAATGCTCACCTTGCGAAAAAATTTCTTCAAATTGATCAAAAACGAGAACGGGTTTTAGCAAATAATTATCGCTACTCCAAATTTCAAGATCTCGCCGATGGAGATAACGCCATAATCCCTCGTTTTCATTTGGAGTTGGAAAATCGGCGTTTGCCCCCGTTAATGCACCTAATAACTTCTGCAATACTTGCTCTAGAGGTGGATAAGGTGCAGAAGGTCTGAAATCGATGCGTAAATGAATCGGGAAAAAATGTTCTGCACGTAACAGTGGATAAAGTCCAGCTTGTAACAATGACGTTTTTCCTAAACCTGACTTACCATAAAGCATGGTCAATCCAGATAAGCGAATCATGCGCAATAACTCGGCTGCTTCCTCCTTGCGCCCGTAAAAATAATCGTGCGCCTCTTCCTCATACGCTGCCAATCCTGGCCATGGCGATTGGGGTGACAAAGCCACTGGTATCTGGGTATTCATCGATTGTAAAGATGATGAAACTTGCTCTACAGTCATAACCTAGCCACTCTGCTGGCGTTCCGATCGAATTAATTTTTTGAGTAGCGCATTGGTTTGCTCATTGGGTTGACCCAGTGGCGCATGGCCGAAATGCAAATTATCCTTCCAGGCCAATGGAACCCGAATGTAACCTTCTGGATCGTAATTCTGATCAGCGATAATGGGAACGATAAAGATACGCCCTTGAATTGATTTGCTTCGATCGATCGCTTCATTCCATTCACGCCGGAAGAATTTCTCATCTAATTGATCAGCATCGCTGGAAATTAGCGGAATAAAATAGCGGCAAGTACGAATACCGTCTAGAATTCGCTCCCGGAAATCTTGGCCCGGTTCGATCGCCGATTTATCGAACCATATTTCATGCTCTGCAACACCCAATGTTTTCAGTGCCGCTACCAGTTGTATTGCTGCAGGCAAATCCGGCGCACGGCAATAGCTAATGAAAAAGAGTGTATTTTTGGGAACCATTTCAACTTGGGATAATGGCGCTTGCTCATCTGCACCATGACGCGCTAACCAGCGCTGAGAAAGTTGCTGGATAAAAGATTGCGGAGAGATGTCGGATAGCACTTCGGTTCCTTCACTATAGCTTTCTAAAAAATAGATTAGCTCTTTTTCTGGCTGTAGTGCATCGATCAACCACTCACGTTTGCGTTGCGTATCTGACAATCGTTTTTGATTCATCAATCGCAAGAAAAAACGACTCAGCCACTCTGGAAAATTGCAGCCGATCAATAGCAAATTGCGTTGTTGTAATTCTGCAAAAAATTTAACCGGGACATGACTTCCCCTTGCGATCACGTTATGCACATATTCCAGCATATCCTCATCATGAATCGCAAACATTGGCGCAGATCTTGATTTGCCAAACAAATACAATAGATAAACTTCTCCCGGTCGAGAACGCCAATCATTGGGCAAATCAGAGCCCTCGCTGGTCGGTAAATAAGGTGAATGAATAATTTCATTGACAGTCACTTGCGCTTGTAAGCTGCGTGCTAGTAAATCATCAGGTGTCAAAGTTACAAACAATCGAAAATCACGAATTGCAGTTATTTGTTTGATTGCTTCGGGAAGCTCTGCATCAGTATTAGGCGTTAATTGTCCAATGACATCATGAATATCACCATAAAGATCCTGAATAGGGTGATCGCGCTTCAAGCGCGTCACAGCATCGTTCAACTCTTGGTGTGGCATTAGCACATCATGACCTAACGCATAGTCATACATTTTAAGTAACTGTTGGGCAATCTGCGACTGAAACGAGGATGAGCTGTTAAGAGAAGTGATCAATTGTGGACCCATTACAGGCACAACTAGTCCCTCTTCTATCGATTTCAGCAAACGATCCCAATTACGCTCATTCATGGTTTAACAATCTTTACCTTAACAATCCGGATTTTATGACGGAAATCGTCGTTGTGGTTAGTTTTTAGCGCAGAATAGGCCTTGTGATTTTCTTCACGTCAGATCACCGTAAAATACGGTAGCATAGTAGAACAAGAACACAACATATCATCTGCGTACTCCATTATCAAAGAACAACAGTAGCAGATGCTTTTGATTGAACGCATGTTATCGAACAAGGAGCTTGCTCATGGCCCACGATTCAACCCCAAACCCTCAATTAGCAATCATTCTAGAAGCGATCCAAAATCGCGATTATCCAGACTCTATCGAGCAAATTAAAGCCTATGTTGCGATACTAGAAACGGAAGAACGTTTCTATCCGGCTCGACAATTACTCAGCCAAGCACGCGAGAAATATCGCTCGATTCGACAATTCCAATCAGAACCCACCGCAGTAAACTGGTGGCAAACCGATGCTGCGCAGGATGAGGTTTGGATTACCCAAAAGCAAGCTTTCTTTACGTATAAAAATCCTGAACTGCCACCTCGTACACGATTTATCGATTCACTGTTATTGCTTGACGAAATCGGGTTGCGCGACTCGACCAATCGTAACGCAGAAACGCTAGCCTTAGGGGGGAGTATCTATAAAAGAAAGTGGCAGCATTTTGGTCAATTAGAAGATCTCATTGAAGCATTATTCTTTTATCGCGCCGCATTTGAACGTAACCCTCAACAGGATAAGGGCTATGGTGGCGTCAATGCTGCGCTCATTCTCGATATCTTGGCTGATCGTGCTAAGCAAATTGCACGCCGCAGTGGCATTAAACTCAATGAAAGCGAAGCCAGCAATTTTTCTGCACAAGCTGCTGCGATACGCCAAAATATGGTACTACAGGTTCCGGTTTGGCAAACTGAGCTCGAACAATTACCAGAGTCAGAGCATTTCTGGCCGCAAATCACATTTGCAGAAATTTATTTTGGCTTGCAGCAATATGATCAAGCCAAGGAATGGTTGCAAAAAGCCAATGTAGCTCATGCAATCAATTGGAAAAAGCAAACTATATTCAGCCAGTTGCTGCAAATCGCGCGCCTACAAGACTTGATGATTCCGAAAGAAAGCGATCAGCCTGAAAATTGGCTACCAGTTTGGCAAATACTCGCGTTAATCATTGGTGAAGATAACGCTCAGCGTGCCTTCTCATCAGGAACTGGTAAAGTCGGATTATCGTTATCGGGCGGTGGTTTCCGAGCTTCATTTTTCCACCTGGGCGTCATGGCTAGGCTTGCTGAAATCGATGCATTACGCAGTATCGAAGCATTATCGACAGTATCGGGCGGCAGCATCGTCGGTGCTCATTATTACTTGGAAGTACAAAAATTGCTTGAAAGCAAACCAGACAAAGCAATTACACGTAATGATTACATCGAAATCGTGCGACGCATCCAAGACAATTTCCTGAAAGGCGTACAAACCAATATCAAACTGCAAACATTTGCAAGTTTGACTGATAATCTCGATGTATTCTTCCGCAAAAAACATTATTCTCGCAGCCACCGCCTCGGGGAATTATATGAGTCAGAAATTTATCAATCGGTTGACGATGGGCATACGAACCAGATACCGCGCATCATGCCTGAATTGCTTATCAAACCCGAAGGGGAAGCGGATACTCAGACGCATAAACCAAAGCACTATAATTGGCTACGCCGAGCCAAAATCCCAGCGCTCGTGATCAATAGTACTTCATTGAACTCCGGACATAATTGGCAGTTTACCGCGCGTTCCATGGGCGAGCCACCCAGCCAAATCGATGGTGAAATTGATAACAATACACGCTATCGCCGTATGTACTATGAACATACCCCTAACGAAACCCTACAAAAATATCGCTTGGGCTACGCCGTGGCAGCCTCAGCTTGCGTTCCCGGTTTATTTGAGCCATTAACAATCGCTGATCTGTATCAAGATAAAATCGTGCGCCTAGTCGATGGTGGCGTACATGATAACCAAGGAGTTGCAGGCTTGCTCGATGAAGGTTGTACGCGCATTCTGTGCAGCGATGCCTGTGGCCAAATGGATGACGTCGATCAGCCTTCCGATTCACGTCCTGGTGTCGTACTCCGCGCTAGCTCAATCTTACAGGATCGAGTACGGGAAGCGGAATACCAAGATCTTAGCAACCGCTTGGATAGTCATGCGCTCGATGGCTTATTTTTTGTGCACACCAAAAAAGAGCTTGAATCCCAACCATTGGATTGGATCAATTGCCAAGATCCTCGTACGCCTGCTCATCCGAAAGACCCTAAAACATCGTATGGCATCGATCGGGAACTACAAAAGAAGATTGCAGGGATCCGCACCGATCTTGATGCATTTACCGAAGTTGAAGCTTATGCCATCATGGCAAGCGGTTATCGCATTGCTAAACGGGAATTTGAGCTGCTACAAAATCAATACCAAAAAGAAGGTCATACCGATCATTGGGGCGGATACGATATCGACGCACCGGGAACCGATTGGCCTTTCCGTAAACTAGAACCCATCATGGGGCTCAAAGCTGAAGCTAACAAACAAAGTCAAGATTTACATTTTCAGCTCCACGTTGCACGCAAAATATTCTTTAAAACCTACGATTTGCGACTGGATTATCGCATCATCGTTTGGTCATTATTAGCGCTGCTAATAGCAGGTATACTCAGTTTCCTTTATCAACAATGGAACACGCCACTGACTGACACGCTCCATTTAGGATCGCTCACATGGGGAAAATTATTCAGCCTAGTGATATTAATGTTCATTAGTGCATTGATACCAATGGTTCATTTGCTAAGTCCGAGTAATAAAGTAGCTAATATTTTCAAATTTATGGTTGCAGCCGGCGGTAGTTTATTAGCAAAATTTCATCTGGCAGTGCTCGATCGCTGGTTCTTGAGACGCGGCAAACTTGAGCGATTGTTGAAATTAAAATAACGATGAAACATATTGTACGACCTAACAATAGAGAGGAAAAACCATGACCCGCTACAAAGAAGGCGATTCTGGTAAGGATATTAAACGCATCCAAACAGCGCTAAAAGATAAGGGGTTCAATCCGGGTGCACTCGATGGTGAATTCGGTCCAGGTACAGAGGCTGCCGTCATCGCTTTCCAGAAAAGTGAAGGTCTAGTGGCGGATGGGGTAATTGGTACCCAAACCCTGAAAGCGCTGGGTCTAATTGAATCAGATCAACCTGAATCCTTTGATCTACAAGGTGTTACTTCGATTAATGTATCGAAAATGTTCCCACAAACCCCCATCAGTCATATCAAAACCCACCTTCCTTTTGTGCTTGATGCCCTAAAAGATGCGGGCTTAGCGGATAGGCAAATGATACTCATGGCTCTTGCTACGATTCGTGCTGAGACTGCAAGTTTCGAACCGATTAGCGAGGGCAAATCGAAATACAACACATCGCCCAATGGTCACCCATTTGATTTATACGATAACCGCAAAGATTTAGGCAATCGAGGTAAACCTGATGGAGATCGCTATAAAGGACGGGGATTTGTACAATTAACCGGGCGAGCCAATTATACAAAATTCGGCAAAGAAATCAGCCAAGATCTAATCAATAATCCTGACTTAGCGAATGATCCCGGTATTGCAGCGCAACTGTTAGCCCGCTTTCTGAAAAAGGGTGAACGTAAAATTAGGGCATGCTTGGATGACCATGATTTAGCTGGAGCGAGAAAAGTCGTCAATGGTGGAAAGCATGGATTGGTTGAATTTTCAGAGGCTTACAACATAGGAAACAAGCTTTTTGCCTGAATAATTCGGAGACATTAAACAAGTGCTTTTGCCGTGCTGAAAATCAAGTCGATTCTAGTTTTAGCTTTACTTGGAATCAGCCAATCGGTTGTTTCTGCCAATACACACTGTAGTCACCAGGAAGTGATTGTTTTTAATTGTAGTATTGGCAAAAAAGTCGTATCAATTTGTGCTTCCCCAAACCTCAGTGCAAAAACTGGCTATCTGCAATATCATTTCGGCCCCATTCATTCCCCCGAGCTTGTTTTTCCAAGTAAAATTGCACCCCACGATCAAGTGACAGGGGGTACTTTGACTTTTTCAGGAGGTGGTGGTGCTTATCTTCGGTTTATCCGCAATCACCATCGTTATGTTGTTTATACCGCAATTGGCCGTGGCTGGGGAGAAAAGGCTGGAGTCAACGTTGAAAAAGATGGTCATCGGAAAGCAAATCTAATCTGTCGTAATCAGCCCATCTCAGAACTTGGCCCTGATTTCTTTGAACGTGCAGCAATCAAGCAAGACCCAATCGGTTTTGAGCTACCGGAGTAGTTGGCATTACAATGAATACAATGATACGTACCCTCCCTTGTCCTTGCGATAATGAAAAAAATTATTCTGAATGCTGTAGTGCATATCTGGATGAAGGAAAATTTGCACCTTCTGCTGAGACATTAATGCGTTCACGTTACACTGCCTATGTATTACAGCGCAATGATTATCTGATGAAAACGTGGCATCCAGAAACACGCCCAATAAACTTGAATTTAATAACCGATCAATCAAAATGGCTGGGGCTCACAGTAAAACGCTCTGAGCAAACTGCACCCGATCAAGCAATCGTTGAGTTTATTGCACGTTATAAAGTGAATGGTAAAGCGCAGCGCCTTCATGAAATCAGTCGTTTTAAATGCATTGATAAACAATGGTACTATCTAGATGGCCATATTTTGTAAGACATTGCCGTCTTTTTATGAATTTATAGTTTTACTTCAGAACGACGGGCCTGTTCGGTAATTCGTTGGCCCCACTAGGATGTATTGGCGGAAAGAAAGTCTGCAATTGCTGCGTGATCGCCTCAATTCCCGTTAATATTCCCTGCTCAAACTGACCTTGACGAAAAGCAGCTTCCATCTCTTGGCAAATGCGCTCCCAGCCTACTTGACCGACTTTAGCATGAATACCGCGATCGGCAATGATTTCTACATCGCGGTCTGCCATGAGTAAATAAATGAGGACGCCATTGTTGAGCTCGGTATCCCATACTCGCAACATGGAAAAAACATCGATGGCTCGTTCCCGTGCGGGTTTATCTTTCAACAACGACGCAAGATCCAATGCTGCTTCAACAGCAAATACAATCTCCCCGGCGTGTCGATGTTCTGAAGACTTGATCGATTGCTCAATAGAGTCGAGTAAAACTGTAGGAAAGGCACGCCGAACGCTAAACTGCCCTGTCATGAGATGGCAAGAAATACGGAACACGTTCATGTGATAATTCCTCTGTTACCAGCGCCCAGAAGCACCACCGCCCCCAAATCCGCCACCACCACCGCTGAATCCTCCTCCGCCAAAACCACCCCCACCCCATCCGCCGCCCGGCCAATGTCCACCGCGCCCACCCCGATAAATACCGCGCCCAGTATCTTCAAACAAACTGATCACAAATACGATGATGGCAATCAGGGCTGCTGCGGCTAATGAAGAAAAAATCAACCAAACGATCGACCCTGCAATCGCACCCGTCACGCTCGCCCCAAACATACGACCAAACATAGCCTGCAGCACCTTGCCTAGCACCAAAAATACCACCAGGATCGGTATGCTATTTTCTAGAATCACATTAAGCCCTGGGGTCATTGGCTTAGGAAGCGGCAGAGATTCACCTTGTACAACACGGATAATTTGAGAGATTCCTGCTTGTACGCCACCAAAAAATTGTCCTTGTCGAAAAGCGGGCACGATCGTTTCTTCGATGATACGTTTTGCCACGGCATCGGGCAGGATGCCTTCTAATCCATAGCCGACTTCAATCCGTAACGCCCGATCATTTTTAGCCACGAGCAACAACACCCCATCATCGATACCCTTTCTTCCTAATTTCCAGGCATCGGCCACACGAATTGCATATTGTTCGATGGTTTCGGGCTGCGTCGATGGTACGATCAATAGTGCGATCTGGCTGCCGTTGCTTGCTTCAAACTGGGCTAATTGCTGCTCAAGTTGACTCGATTCCTGCGTGGATAGCGTATGCGTTAAATCTGTCACCCTTGATTTAAGTGGCGGAATGGCTATTTCCGCACTGACCAGCGCAATAAACCAGCACTGTATTACCAGCAGTAATATGCTGAATGTAGTTAACGCTGTTGATCTCACGCGCTGAAAACTATTCATCGATAAGGAAACAAATCATTATTGTGCTTTAGCAGGCGTACCAAAATCCACTTTGGGGGCAACTGAAATGGCTTGTTCATTTTCCACCGTAAAATTTGGCTTGGTTTGAAATCCGAACAACATTGCGGTTAAATTACTCGGAAACGAGCGTACCGTCACATTATAGTCTTGAACCGCTTTGATATAGCGGTTACGCGCCACGGTAATGCGATTCTCTGTTCCCTCCAATTGCGCTTGCAATTCTCTGAAATTGGCATCCGATTTAAGTTGCGGATAGTTCTCCACGACTACCATCAAGCGCGACAAGGCGTTAGATAATTCCCCCTGAGCCGCTTGGAATTTGGTAAACGCTTCTGGATTATTAACGAGCTCAGGTGTCGCTTGAATACCCGTCACCTTTGAGCGGGCATTGGTCACACCGAGCAAGACGCCTTTTTCCTGCTCTGCAAATCCTTTCACGGTATTGACGAGATTGGGTATCAAATCCGCCCTGCGCTGATATTGATTGACCACTTCTGACCAGCTTGCCTTGATTTGCTCGTCGGTCGATTGCAGCGTGTTATAGCCACACCCTGTCAGTACAAGCGATACAACTGCTACGAGATAACCGAAATATTTTTGCATGCCAGGACTCCTCTCCGATTCGATTGATGCTCTTAAAACTAAAGGAAGCGTTGCTTAAATGCAATCGTTTTATTTAATCATCTACAGTTTGGTTACCCTCGTGCATTATACTGACTGGTACGCAACCCTTTGTATCTCAGCTAAATCATAAACCCATGAAAATCGCTATCATTGGCGCCGGTTGTTCGGGTCTTAGCGCCATTAAACAACTGGCTGCCGCCGACTTAACCGATATCACCTGCTTCGAGAAAACTGATCGGTTGGGTGGAAATTGGGCCTACACCGAAAAACCTGGCTATAGCAGCCTTTATCAAGCTACTCGAACCATTTCGAGCAAAGCGATGTCGCAGTTCAGTGATTTTCCCATGCCGGCTGATTACCCAGATTACCCCAGTCATGAGCAAATCCTAGGCTACTTCCAAGCATATGCTCGGTATTTTGGGTTAGAAAAATTTATTCGATTCAATCTTGGCGTAACACAGGCAGACAAAACATTCGACGATCGTTGGAAACTCACATTAAGTAATGGCACTGAGCAGATCTACGATTATCTGGTCGTTGCCAATGGTCACTTGACCGTTCCGCGGCACCCTGACTGGAAAGATCAGTTCCTTGGTACCTATCTCCATGTACGCGATTATAAGACCAATCGTGGCTTTGAAAACAAGCGTGTACTCGTGGTTGGGGCCGGTAATTCCGGTTGCGATTGCGCTGTGGATATCAGCCGCGTAGCCGCTCAAGTTGATCTTAGTCTGCGCTCTCCGCAATATATCATCCCCAAATATATTATGGAAAATCCCACTGATACCTTTGCTTCAGGTTTTGACTGGTTACCCCAATGGCTCCAGGATGGAATTCAAAAAATGATTCTGCGCTCACAAATTGGGCGTTATCAAGATTATCAATTACCGGAGCCGACTTTTCCGCCGAGGCAAGCTCACCCTACCCTAAATTCTGAATTGTTACCGTGCATGCGCGAGGGAAAAATTAAACCCCGCAAAGCAATAGACCGGATTGTCGATCAAACCGTTTATTTCAGCGATGGATCCGCTGCGCAATACGATATCATCCTCGCAGCCACTGGATATCAAATTGCATTTCCTTTTTTTCCAAAGGGTTTAATAGATTGGGAAACGTCACTCTCCATTCCCCTTTACTTAAGAATGTTTGATCCTCAGCATGCCAATTTATGCTTTATTGGTTTATTACAGCCCCAAGGTTGTCTTTGGAAACTAACCGAAGTGCAAGCGAAATTACTCAGCCTATTATTAACACAACAAATCCAACTTCCCGAAAATTGGCGCTCGCTCGCTTTAACTGAAGGTTCTGATTGGTCAAAACAATTTTTAACCCGACCAAGGCATTCACTGGAAGTACATTACCCTGCTTATCTCAAACAATTGCAGCGCATCATTACTGGAAAAATCCTTCATGATCAATAGTGATAAGGAATCAACCCTTTGCGACTAAGCGCTTTTGATAGCCGTTGATTGGATGCAATAATCCGGGGGCACGAGAACCCGAATTGGTTCTGGGTGAATACTGAATTCAATGGTAGCACCTTCCTCAATATCACGATTGCGGAAATAATCACCATCAACCTGTAAGGGATAAGAAGGATGGTGAAGTGTTAAGGTTATCTGTTTGCCCGAAAAATATTGCAGGGGTAATCCAGCTGGTTT
>WBZL01003893.1_pt1 | contig 13323 bp, 15 predicted proteins | sample 5204291 | NCBI WGS metagenome assembly WBZL01 (sample SAMN12344345, study PRJNA552823) | activated sludge metagenome | biome: Activated sludge suspended growth; feature: Nitrification reactor; material: Wastewater; isolation source: activated sludge from nitrification reactor of wastewater...
AACCGTTCGACCGGCCGTCGCGCAGGTCATGGTGGGCGTCCAAGGTGATCAGGCCGTCGGCTTGCGAGCCGGTGGCCACCGCATAGGTCAGTGAGTTGTCGCCGCCGATGGCGATGACGGGGCAGTGCTGTTCACGGACGGTCTGCATGGTGCGGCGTTCGCCGTCGTCGGTGTCCGGGTCGTCGATGTCGCCCAGGTCCACCGCCTGCTGTATGGCCAGATCGATGTCGCCGGCCCAGGTCGAGAAGCGGGCCAACGCTGCGCGCACCGCGGCGGGGGTGGCCGCCGCTCCGGTGGGAGAGATCGACGTGGTGTGACACGGGACTCCGAGCACGGCGAGATCGGGGCTGTGGTCCGGAGTCGGCCCGGAGTCGGCGGCGAGCCAGCCGGACGCGCGGGGCCAGCGCGGATCGTCGGTCATCGGATCCGTTTCCCTTCCCGCCACACCTGGGCGATCAAGTCCACCCCGGGGCGGTACGCCAGGTGCAGCGCCGACGGCGCGTCCAAGATCATCAGGTCGGCCCGCTGCCCCGGCGTAAGTCCACCGACATCGGTGCGGCGCAACGCCGCAGCGCCACCGGCGGTGGCCGACCAGAGCGCCTCGGCGACGGTGAAGTGCATGTCCCGCACCCCTACGGTGATGCAGAACGGCATGGACGTCGTGTAGCTCGACCCCGGGTTGCAGTCAGTGGCCAGAGCCACCGTGACACCGGCATCGATGAGGCGGCGGGCGTCGGGATAGGGCGAGCGGGTGCTGAACTCCGCGCCCGGCAGCAGCGTCGCCACGGTGTCGGAGTCGGCCAGCAACGCCACATCGGCGTCGCTCAGGTGGGTGCAGTGATCCGCCGACGCTGCCCCTTGCGCGACGGCCACCGCGACGCCCGGGCCTTGCTCGAGCTGGTTGGCGTGGACCCGCGGCATCAGCCCTCGACCCTGCGCGGCGGTCAGGATCGCGGTGGTCTCGTCGGCGTCGAAGGCGCCACGATCGCAGAACACATCGGCCCACCGTGCGTGGGGGGCGCACGCGGTGAGCATGTCGCCACACACCAGGTCGACGTAGCCGGAGCGGTCGCCGTCGTACTCCGGCGGCACGACGTGGGCACCCAGGAAGGTCGTCTCGTCAGTGAACTCCGCAGCGATGCGCAAAGAGCGCGCCTCGTCGGGAGTGGTCAGGCCGTAGCCGGACTTGATCTCGTACGTGGTCGATCCTTGGCGCTCCAGTTCCCCCACCAGGTGCGCGACCCGCGCGCGCAGTTCCTCGTCACTGGCCGCCCGGGTGGCCGCCACCGTGGTGCGGATTCCGCCTGCCGCGTACAGCTGACCCGCCATGCGCGCCGCGAACTCGGCCGACCGGTCGCCGGCGAACACCAGGTGGGCGTGGCTGTCCACAAAACCCGGCATGACAGCGGCGCCATCACAATCGATCGCCTCGTCGGCGCTCGGCGCCGCGGCGGAGGGGCCGACCCACGCCACGCGGCCGTCGTCGATCACCAAGGCGGCGTCGGTCACGACCCCCAGCAGGTCGTCGGCAGCGGGGTCGTTGGTGATCAGCTCGCCGACGTTGTGCAGCAGCGTGGTCATTCCTCATCCATGGGGATCCGCACGCCACGTTCCTGTGCCACCTCGGCAGCCAGTTCGTAGCCGGCGTCGACGTGGCGGATCACTCCCATGCCGGGGTCGTTGGTGAGGACCCGGGCCAGTTTTTCGGCGGCCAGCGCGGACCCGTCGGCGACCGACACCTGCCCGGCGTGGATCGAGCGACCGATGCCGACGCCGCCGCCGTGGTGGATCGACACCCACGACGCACCCGAGGCGGTGTTGACCAGCGCGTTGAGCAGCGGCCAGTCGGCGATGGCGTCGGAGCCGTCGAGCATGGCTTCGGTCTCGCGATACGGCGAGGCGACCGACCCGCAGTCCAGGTGGTCACGTCCGATGGCGATGGGGGCGCTGACCTCGCCGGATGCGACGAGGTCGTTGAACGCCAGTCCCGCCTTGTCCCGTTCGCCGTAGCCCAGCCAGCAGATACGAGCGGGCAGTCCCTGGAACGCGATCCGCTCCTGGGCGGCAGTGATCCACCGATGCAGCGGCTCGTTGTCCGGGAACAAATCCAGCACCGCGCGATCCGTGACCGCGATGTCCTTCGGGTCACCGGACAACGCAGCCCACCGGAACGGCCCTTTCCCCTCGCAGAACAGGGGCCGGATGTAGGCGGGGACGAACCCCGGGAACGCGAAGGCCCGCTCGTAGCCACCCAGCTCGGCTTCGCCCCGGATCGAGTTGCCGTAGTCGAAGACCTCGGCCCCTGCGTCCATGAAGCCGACCATCGCCTCGACGTGGCGAGCCATCGATTCGCGCGCGCGCAGGGTGAAGTCCTCGGGATCCTCGGCCGCCAGCCGGTGCCAGTCCTCGAGCGAGACGCCGACGGGGCAGTAGGCCAGCGGATCGTGGGCCGACGTCTGGTCGGTGACGACGTCGACGGGGACCCCGCGGCGCAGGAGTTCCGGCAGGACCTCGGCACAGTTGCCGACCAGCCCCACACTCCAGCCACGGCGTTCGTTCTTCGCCGCCAGGGCGTGCTCGATCGCCACATCGATGTCGTCGGTCCACTCGTCGAGGTAGCGGTGTTCCTGCCGCCGGGCCAGGCGCGACGGATCGACGTCGACGATCAGGCACGCTCCCTCGTTCAGGGTGACGGCCAACGGCTGGGCGCCGCCCATCCCGCCGCAGCCGCCGGTGAGCGTCAGCGTGCCCGCCAGGCTGCCGCCGAACTTCTTCTCGGCCACCGCGGCGAACGTCTCGTACGTTCCCTGGACGATGCCTTGGGTGCCGATGTAGATCCACGAACCGGCCGTCATCTGCCCGTACATGGTCAGCCCCAGCGATTCGAGGCGTCGGAACTCCGGCCAGGTCGCCCAGTCGCCGACCAGGTTGCTGTTCGCGATCAGGACCCGCGGCGCCCACTCGTGGGTGCGCATGACGCCCACCGGGCGCCCGGACTGGACCAGCATCGTTTCGTCGTCGCGCAGGGTCTGCAGGGTCCGCATCAGAGCGTGGAAACTGGGCCAGTCGCGCGCCGCCCGGCCGGTGCCGCCGTAGACGACGAGGGAATCGGGGTGTTCCGCGTTCTCCGGGTCCAGGTTGTTGGCCAGCATCCGCATGGCCGCTTCCTGCGGCCATCCCTGTGCGGTCCTGGTGGTTCCTCGGGCAGCGCGCACGGGCACCGGCGTTCCTAGTTCATGCATGGGTTGCCTTCCTGCTAGTCGAGTTCACCGACGACCTCGGTGACGGCCGTCAACAGTGCGCCGTTCACCAGGAGGTCGTAGGCCGCCGAGATCTCGTCGGTCACGATCCGGTCCGGGCCGGGGCCTGCCACCCGGGTGCGCAGCACCTCAACCGCGGCGGCGGTGGCCGGTGCCGGAGTCAGGGGGGCGCGCAGATCGAGGGCACGGGCGGCGGTGAGCCACTCGATCGCAAGGACCCGCCTCAGTCCGTCGACCGCGCGCATCAGGGCCCGACCGGAGTGCCAGCCCATCGACACGTGGTCCTCCTGCATCGCCGACGACGGGATCGAATCGACACTCGCCGGGACCGCGAGCCGCTTGAGCTCCGACACGATGCCGGCCGACGTGTACTGGGCGATCATGTAGCCGGAGTCCACCCCCACTTCGTGGGCGAGGAACGGCGGCAGGCCGTGGCTGCGGGTGCGGTCGAGCATCCGATCAGTGCGTCGTTCGCTGATCGACGCGACATCGGCGGTGGAGATGGCCAGGAAGTCCAACACCTGGGCGATGGGAGCGCCGTGGAAGTTCCCGTTCGATTCGACCCGTCCGTCGATGGTGACGACGGGGTTGTCGATGGCTGACACCAGTTCGCGCTCCGCGACCTGTGTGGCGAAGTCCAGCGCATCTCGCGCGGCGCCGGCCACTTGCGGTGAGCACCGCAGCGAGTAGGCGTCCTGCACGATGTGGGTCTTGTCGTGGCGGTGGCTGGCCATGATGCCGGAGTCGGCCAGCAGTCGGCGCAGGTTGGCCGCCGATGACGCCTGTCCCGGATGAGGTCGCAGCGCCTGCAGGTCGGCCGCGAACACGCGGTCGGTGCCGAGCAGTGCCTCTACGGACATGGCGGCGGTGATGTCGGCGACCCGCAGCAGGTCGCGGAGGTCGGCGATGGCCAGGCACAACATGCCGGTCATCCCGTCCGTGCCGTTGATGAGGGCCAGACCTTCCTTCTCTGCCAGGACGATCGGTTCGATGCCGGCGGCGGCGAGGGCCTCGGCTGCGGGTCCGGTGCCGTCGTCGGTGAGGACGTGGCCCTCGCCCATGGCCACCAGCGCCACGTGGGCGAGTGGGGCAAGATCGCCGCTGCACCCCAGCGAGCCGTACTCGCACACCTGCGGCGTCACCCCGGCGTTCAGCATGTCGGTGATGGTCGTGACCAGGTGCGGCCGGACTCCGGTTCGGCCGGTGGCCATGGTCCGGGCGCGCAGCAGCATCATGGCGCGGGTGACGTCGGCGGGTACGGCGGGTCCGGAGCCGGCCGCGTGGCTGCGGATGAGGCTCACCTGCAGGGTGGCCCGGCGTTCGGTCGGGATCGCGACGGTGGCCAGGGCTCCGAAGCCGGTGGACACGCCATAGGCGGGGTCGGGGCTTTCCGCCAAGCGTTCGATGACCTCGCGGGTGGCCTCGATCCGGGCCATGACCGGGGATGGCACCTCGACCTGAGCTCCGGCCCGGGCGACTGCGACCACATCGTCGATGGACAAGACGTCGAGTTCGACGGGGGTGGGCATGGCCCATTTCAACACGGCCGCGCCGGTTACGTCTGCTGGTGCCGATTGAGGCGCAGTCGGTCATCCACCAGGGCAGCGGTCACCACGTAGGCCGCATGGCTTCCGACCGCGCTGATCATCACGGCGGGCGGCCAGCGCCAAGGGGGTGGGGTGCGGCCCAGCAGGGGAAAGGCGGTCAAGGTCATGGTAATCAACGCTCCGCCGAACAGCAGGCTGGCGCCCGGCTCCGGCAGCCGGTCGCGCAGGAAGACGTGCGCGATCCCGAACGCCGAGCCGTAGGACCACCGCAGTGTCTCGGTCAGTTCGCCCGCCTGGAGGTCGGTGACGCTGGGCAGGTGCAGGATCGAGGCGACGATCTCACCGGGCACCACACTGTCGTCGAAGTCCAGTCCGGTGCTGCCGGTCAGGCCGGCCACGGCTGTCCCGTCGGACAAGCTCGCGGCTTCTCCGGGGCGGCCTCGCAACAGACGACGCTCGATCAGATACCAGGCGGACATGGCGGCTGTTCCCGCCGCACCCGCCACCACGCCTCGGCCAACGCTGAACCACCGCATCGGTCCAGCGTGACAGCTGCTCCCGCCCCACGCGCGTCAGCTGCGCCAGGCACAGCGGACGTCTCCGTCCGGTGAGGTGTCGACCCCGTATCCAGGTCGCAGCGGCAGTGTGACAGTGGCGAGGTCGGAAGGCGGCCATGGACAAGACATCTCTGACGTCGGTCATGAATGAGCAACTGACAGTGGCGGGAAACAGCTCCAGCGGGCGCGGCTCGCGGACGGTCTACGGCGACCACGACCACGAACTGCGCCAGACCCTGATCGCGCTGGTGGCCGGGCAGCAACTCGATGATCACGTGAATCCGGGCGAGGCCACGGTCCAGGTGCTCACCGGTCGCATCAGTCTGCATGAGGGGGAGAAGTCGTGGGAGGGGTCGGCGGGTGACCTGATGACGGTGCCCGACGGGGTTCATTCGCTGGAAGCGCATGAGGACAGTGCGCTCCTGTTGACCGTCGTGAAGCATCGCCCCGACCTCTGAACGCACGAGTGCCCCACGCGCGATGCGTGGGGCACTCGTGGACGGTTCACTTCACAGAGATCTGGAAGTCCTTGCCGCCACCGATGTCCAGGTCACCGTTGCGGTGGACCGAGTACTGGTGGCCGGACTCGGTGAAGTGGTGGGTCTCGCCGACGCTGAACCGCTCCCAGTTCGAGCCGTCCCCGAATCCGACGCTCGGCCACCCGATGTCGGGGTTGTAGCCCCAGAACGGCACCTTGTCGCCGTTGGAGTACGTGATCGTCCCCGAGACGTCCTGGCTCGAGGCCAGCGTGTGGCCCGCTGCCCGCAGGCTCTCGCCAGGAGCGAGATCCTTCTCGACGATCCCCGTGATGCTCTTGCCGTCCATCCGGACATGGACGGCTTCCTTGCTGTCATTGGTCACGGTCAGCGCTACTCGGCCCTGCACCACGGTCACCTGTCCGTCGCCGGTCGTGCCGGCGGCGGGTGCGGCCGCGGTGAGCGCAGCGGCCGCCGGTGCGGGAGCGGCAACCGCCGTGGCCGTGATTCCGAGGACGCCGGCGGTGGCGATGCCGGCGGTGGCGACGAGGGTCGCGAACTTCTTCTTCATGATGTGTCTCCTTGTTCTCTGTGGGCGGGTGGTCCGTCCTGATGACTACTGTTTGCCCGGACAGTGTCCGTCTAAACATCCATTGTCAGATTGGTCTCTCTGCGGGGTGAGTGCCGCCGAAGGCGGTGTATCGAAGCCCGCTCAGGTCGGCCTGGCCTGGGTCCGCGGGGTGGCCGCGATACGGCGCTTGCGTGCCTGCTCACTCGCCGGGTGGGACAGACTGGTCGCATGCGTATCGCGGCGGCCGTTGTCAGCACCCTGCTCGTGATCGGTTACGCCGTCGGCTCCGGCATCTGGGTGTCCACCGACGCCGGGTGGTACCGGGCGTTGGAGCGGCCGCCGTGGCAGCCGCCCGACATCGTGTTCGGCCTCATCTGGCCGTACAACTTCCTGATGCTGATCATCGTCGGCATCCTGATCGCGCTCACCGCCACCGGCCCAATGATCGGGTGGTGGCTCGGGTTGTTGACGGCCAGCATCGTGGCGGCCTTGGCCTGGGCCTATCTGTTCTACGTCCCACATGCGCTGTGGGCATCGACCGTCGCGCTGGGCCTGGCGTTCGTGCTGACGGTCCCGCTGGTGATCATCGCCTGGCGCACCCAGTGGTGGGCCGGTGTCGTACTCCTGCCGTACGTGGCGTGGCTGGGAATCGCGACGTCATTGGCGGCCGGCTACGCCACCCGCAACCCGGGCTGAGTCAGTTCTCCCAGAAGCGCAGGGCGGCGCGGGCGATCTCGTCGCCGCTCTCCTGAACGAAGTGACCCTCGTCCACCAGGAGCGGCTCGGGGCAGCCGGCGATGATCTGTGCCATCAGCGTCATGACCGGCGTGCCGAGCACCGGGTCGTTGACCCCGATGGCCATGAACGTCGGACCATCCCATCGGGTCGACCACCACTGGACGGCCTCGCGCGAGATCGTGACACCGGGTGCGTCCGGGTCGGTGGGAACCAACTGCGGGAACCGGCGGACGCCCGCCTTGAACTCCGGGCCGGGGAAGGGTGCCGCGTAGGCGGCCGCCTCGGCGTCGGTGAGGCCTGGCACGGCACGCGACATCAGGTCCGTCAGGTCGAGGTCGGGGGTGTTCGCCATGAAGTCGCGCCAGGCCACGAACCCGGGGGTGGGTTCGGTGCCGACGCCGAAACCGGTGTTCATGATCAGCAGGCGCCCCACGAGGTCCGGCTCGGTGACCGGAAGCGTGAGCCCCAGCAGTCCGCCCCAATCCTGCACGACCAGTGTCACATCGCTCAGTTCCAGCCGCCGGGTGAAGGCCACGAGGCTATCGCGGTGGAAGTCGAACGTGTAGTCCTCGTCTTTGACGGGTTTGTCGCTGCGCCCGAATCCGTAGAAGTCCGGTGCCACGACCCGCAGACCGGCCTCGAGGAACACCGGGATCATCTTGCGGTACAGGAACGACCACGTGGGCTCCCCGTGCAGGCACAACACCACAGGGGCGTCGGCCGGGCCCTCGTCGAGGTAGGCCAGGCGCAGCCCCTCGAAGCCGGGAAGATCATCCACGTAGTGCGGTTCATAAGCGAAGTCAGGGAGGTCCCGGAATCGGTCCTCGGGGGTGCGAAGGGCGTCGATGCTCATGTCCAGGGAGTCTGTCAGGCGGTCCGGCGGTGGTCGACCCCTGACCCGGCTAGCGTGCCACTCATGCAGCGTCTGACCATCGGCAGCCGGTTCGACCGCTGGGCTGGTGGCCTGTCGTCGCCGATCGAGGGTCGAGTGGTACTCGGACCCAACTGGTTCGCGTCGGTGATGGGCACGGGGATCATCGCGGTCGCGTCGGCGACCCTTCCGGTGGACTGGCCCGTGCTCGATGTCATCGGCACGGTTGCGTGGCTCCTCGCCGCCCTGCTGTTGGTGGTGCTTGCGGTGGTGGTGCCCGTTCATTGGCTCCGCCACCCGGACGTGCCGCGGGCCATCGTCAACGACCCCGTCGCCATCCAGTTCTTCGGTGCTCCGCCGATGGCCCTCATGACGGTGGGCTCGGCCACCCTGCTGGTCGGGTCGCACTATCTGGGCGAGGCGGCCGTCGGTATCGACGCCGTCCTGTGGGGGCTCGGCACCACCGTTGGCTTCCTGACCGCGGTGTGGGTCCCGTTCCGGCTCTTCACGCAGTTGCAGGTCCGTGCCGACGGTGCGTTCGGCGGGTGGCTGATGCCGGTGGTGCCCCCGATGGTGTCGGCAGCCACCGGGGCGCTGCTGGTTCCGCATGTGGCGGCGGGGACGTCCCAGGAGAGCCTGCTGTACCTGTGTTACGCGTTCTTCGGCATGAGCCTGCAGGCGTCGCTGGTGGTGATCACGCTGATCTGGAGCCGACTGGCCCATTTCGGATCCTCGGGATCCGCCCGGGTACCCACGCTGTGGATCGTGCTGGGGCCCGTCGGGCAGTCGATCACCGCAGCCGGTGCCCTCGGAACGGCAGCCGCACTGGCACTGGGACCGCCGGTCGGACCGGCGCTGGATGCCATGGCCGTGGTGTTCGGCGTCCCGATGTGGGGCTTCATGCTGTTGTGGCTGCCGATCGCCGCTCTGCTGACGGTGCGCGCGCGGCGGCAATCCATGGGCTTCGCCCTGACCTGGTGGTCGTTCACGTTTCCGGTCGGAACCTGCGTGACCGGGACGAGCCAACTCGCGCATCACACGGACCTGCCCATGTTCCAGTGGTCGGCGGTGGCGCTCTATGTGTTCCTGCTGGGGGCCTGGGTCCTGGTGCTCGTCAGCACCGCCCGGGGGTCGCTGCGCGGGGTCCTCCTTACCCCTCCGCTGGAATCGCCGCAGGCGGTCGCGGCGAAGGGGTGATTCCCGGTCGTTCGCCGACCGGGGCGCAAGATGCTGGTGGTGGGCGCCGATACACCGCAGTGATGGAGGTGCCACATGAGGCGCTGGGTCGTGACGGCGATGGTCGTGTCAGCGGTGTTCGTGGGTCTGATTGCCCCGGCCCACGCTGCCACCAGCCTTGATGCTGATCTGCGCACCGTGGCGGGGACCAGAGTGGTGTTCGGTCATCAGTCGGTGGGCTGGAACATCCTCGACGGGATGGACCAGCTGTACCGGGCGCGCGGTGTCGCCACCCCCCGGGTCGTCGACACGCTGCCCGCCCTTGGGCGCGGCTTCGCCCAGCGTGAGATCGGTTCCAACGGCAACCCCCGCTCGAAGGTCCGTGACTTCGTGACCGCGGTGGAGGGCAGCCGCTCGGTGCGGGTCGCGGTCATGAAGTTCTGCTTCGTCGACATGACCTCCGGCGTGAGTGCACGGGCCGTCTTCGACGACTACCGGGCGCTGGTCGCGCGAGCGGCCGTCCGTCGTCCCGGAGTACGGTTCGTCCACGTCACCGTCCCGCTCACAGTGAACGATGCGGCATCCAACGTCGTGCGCCAGCGGTACAACCAACTCATCCGCACGACCTATGGCGCCCGGGTATTCGACTTGGCCCGTATGGAGTCGACTCGACCCGATGGGACGCGGGTCACCGGAACCTGGCGCGGACAGCGCTTCTACGCGTTGTATCGCGGGTATGCCGCCGACGACGGACATCTGAACGATCGAGGTGCTCGCCGGGTCGCGACGGGATTCGTCCGGGCGCTGGCGGCTGCCGCTCGGTGACGGTCACACGCCGTCGTCGGGGTCCAGCGCGTTCCAGTCGCCCTCGTTGGCTTCGAGTTCGACGCCTTGCTCCTCGCGGATGACCTGCTCGTCGGCCGATTCCGGATCGATCATGGTGAGGCCCCTTCGTGTGTGGGCCGACCACCGGCCCGTCTCTGAACGCTAGAGCCGCGAACCGGCGGTGGCGCGTCAGCCCACCCGGATGCTCCTGCCGCGGCCCTACACTGCGTCGGCATGAAGGCAACGATCTTCGATGGTCACACCACCCGTCCGTACACCCCGCAAGATCAGGACGTGCTGTCGCCGGACACTCCGTTCGTCTGGATCGATGTGCGCTCCGATGGGGCGCATGATCCGCAGGTGGGACCGTTCCTGGCGAGCCTGGGCTTCAGTGATGTCATGGCGACCTATACCTCGCGCGGCGACGGCTCCGGCATGTTCCAGCAGTTCGACGGCAATCTGGTGGGGGCCACCTGGGCTGCCCCGGACAGCGGCAACGAGCCGGTGCTGGTCCACCTGGTGTGGAACTCCGCCCGTATGGTCACCATCCGGGACGGCGGAGACCGCGTGATGGCCCAGGTGAAGCAGGAGATCGACGGACGCGGTGTGCACCTCTTCAGCCAGCCATCGGCGGTTCCGGGGGTCGTGATGGAGTTGATCCTCGGCAGTCTCGACCGTCGGCTCACCGACATCGGCGAAGGAGTGGACGCGCTCGACGAGCAGATCATCGACCGGGTGGCGCCGGCGCAGTTACAGCAGTTGCGCGTGCTGCGGGGGCAGCTGTCGCCGTTGGCCCGGCGGCTACCCACGTATCTGGACAACGTCAGCGAAGCCCTGACCGATCCCACCTCTCTGCCGGGGGTCGACGCCACCGGTGCGCAGTACCTGCAGGCCTATTGCGGCCGGGTGCAGAGCACCGTGTCGCGGGTCGGCAACGTCGACGACTCCATCCGCAACGCGGCACAGGACTACCAGACCGAGGTCGGCAACAAGCAGGGCAACCGGATCAACCAGTTGACGATCGTGTCGATCCTGTTCCTGCCGGTCACTTTCCTTACCGGGTATTTCGGGATGAACTTCCAATGGCTGGTGAACTCGACCATGAGTTTCGGTACCTGGCTGACGCTGGGAGTGGTGCTTCCGATCGTGACGGTGCTGGTCTCGGCCGGCATTCTGGCCCGCCGCGGTTTTTCGTTGGGCGGCAAGAAGCAGAATCAGGACGGTGACGTCTGAGACCCAAGGGCGCGAGCCGAGGGTGTGGTGGAGCCGCCTGTCGGAATCGAACCGACGACCTATTCATTACGAGTGAATCGCTCTACCGACTGAGCTAAGGCGGCACGTCGCCGCAGCGGCGACTGAGCCAGTATAGGGGCGGGACCGGGAGCGGCTTGAGTGACGTCGGGATTCGGCGAGCGACACGTGTCGCTGTGCGGGATCATTCGCTCCATGAGCGCTGCCACCACTCCCGCCACGCTGACAGTCGCCCCTCGCGGCGGCATGATCACCGTCGCCCGGATCTACTGGGCCGTCATCGCACTGATCGGCACGTTGTCCCTGGTGGTCAGTCTGGCCATCTCGGCGACGGCTCAGGGCAACGGCGGAGCCCTGAACGGCATGATCTTCACCTTGAGCTACTTCACCGTGTGGTCGAACATCTTCGCGTTCATCATCGCCTGGGCGCTGGCCGCCGATCCGACGCGCGACGGCAAGGGGTTCCGCTGGCTCCGGATGACCAGTCTCGTGATGATCGTGATCACCGGACTCATCTACGCGATCCTGCTGGCCCCCTACGCCAATCCGCAGGGGATCGACGTCTACACCAACCTGGGCTTCCACTACATCGTCCCGTGGGCCACTCTGCTGGGTTTCCTGCTGTTCGGACCCCGGCCGCGGTTCACCTGGAACCTCGTGCCGACGATGATGATCATCCCGGTCCTGTGGCTCATTTACACGCTCGTCCATGGAGCCGTGCAAACCCAACCGCCGGCCCGGGCGCTGCCGCTCGTCGACGGTGCGGAACAAACTGCTCAGGGGGCGGCACAGAACTGGTATCCGTACCCGTTCATCGACGTGAATGATCCGTCCGCGATCATCCCCGGGTTGAAGGGCGAGGGCTACGGCGGCGTCGCCATCAACCTGGTGGTCGTGATCATCCTCGGATTGCTGTTCGCGACGATCTTCCTGGGCCTTGACCGGCTCCTGAGCAAGGGCCAGAAACCCACCCCTCTGACCGGTGACTCACCCATGAAGGCCCAGGACGCCCCCGTCAGCCACTCCGACGGCATCGGCCCCAACTGACCGCCCCCCAGGGGGACCGCAAAACTCGGGCACGGGCACAGCCCCCGGGAGTAGAAGCGGCTCTACGCCCGAGTTGCGCGGTTTGGCCCGAGGTTTGCGGTCCCCCCGGGGGACGCCGGTCAGGGGGCGCCGCGGCGGGAGTCGCCGTGGTCCCGGGGCGGGGTCTCGCCGAAGTACTGCTCGCCGAGGGCTTGCACCTGGGCATCGGTCAGGTCGGTTACGTCAATGCGGACGTCGGCCACGATGAGTGCCGCCACCTCGTGCATGTGTTTCTCGACGTACGCGACCAGATGGTGGCTTTCGTTCGCCTTGCCCTTGCCGTTACCGAGCAGCAGCACGGCCTCGGCGGGGCGGAGTGCTTCACCGATCGTGTGCCAGTACTCGTCGTTCTGCGACTCGTAGGTGCCATCGGGATTCCCGTGGCGGTGGTACACGTTGCGCGCCAGGCCGCGGGGATCGTCGGGAGTGACGGTCTCGTGCTCGGTCCCGCCTCCCACCACGTAGATCGTGGTCTGGTGGTAGTCGACGGCCGCGACGACGAGGGCTCCGGACAGGTCGAGAACGTTGTGAACATGGTCGGACATCGTCAGTCCTCCTTGCCGGCGGACTTGGGATCCAGTCCCGCCCGACCAAGCATGCGGCGCAGGTCCACCACCTGCTGCTCGGTCAGGTCCTTGCCGTGCGGGCGGTTGAAGACCTCGGTCTCCCCGCCGACCGTCACCTTGAACCGGCCGTCGTGCTCCTCGACCACTGTGCCCACCTCTTCGAGCAGCGCGATCGCCTTGCGCCATTCGATGTTGTGGCTCACGGGATGCTGCAGGATCTGGGTCAGCGTGTCGCGGTGGCGGCCGGACACGTGCGCAGGATCGGTGCGGTCGGGCTGGTCGGGCATTCGTTCTCCTCGGTTCGTCAGCAACCTAGTGGGTGTCGCAGGCGGAAGTCGATCTGGCGCGGAAGGACACATCCGCGGCCCACTTTCGACATGATCGGAGCCAGGAGGTGGT
>WBZL01003895.1_pt1 | contig 13318 bp, 10 predicted proteins | sample 5204291 | NCBI WGS metagenome assembly WBZL01 (sample SAMN12344345, study PRJNA552823) | activated sludge metagenome | biome: Activated sludge suspended growth; feature: Nitrification reactor; material: Wastewater; isolation source: activated sludge from nitrification reactor of wastewater...
TACCAGGCCGAAGCCAGCCAGGGCACCCTGCAACTGCTGTACGAGTACCAGACCATGATGGCTGGCCTCACCGGCCTGGATGTCTCCAACGCCTCGCTGTACGACGGCGCCTCGGCCCTGGCCGAGGCGGTTCTCATGGCGGTGCGCGCCAACAAGGCGAACATCCGCCGGGTGCTGGTGCCGGCCACGGTGCATCCCCGCTACCTGGCGGTGACGCGGACCACGGTGAAGAACCAGGGCATCGAACTGGTGACCGTGCGTTACGACAAGGCCACCGGCGCCACCGATCTGGCCGCGCTGGAAGCCCTGGTGGGCGATCCCGCCGCCGGCCTGGTGATTCCCCAGCCCAACTTCTTCGGCGTGCTGGAACCGGTGGACGCCCTCACCGACTGGGCCCACGCCCACAACATGCTGGCCATCGCGGTGGTGAATCCCCTGGCCCTGGCTTTGCTGAAGCCGCCGGGCTCCCCCTCCCAACCCTCCCCCGCAAGCGGGGGAGGGCAAGGGTGGGGGGAAAAGGGGGCGGATATCTGCGTCGGCGACGGCCAGCCCCTGGGCGTGCCCCTGTCCTCCGGCGGCCCCTATTTCGGCTTCATGACCGCGCGCCAGGCCCTGGTGCGCCAGATGCCCGGCCGCATCGTCGGCCGAACTGTCGATCTGGACGGCCAGCCCGGCTTCGCGCTGACCCTGCAGGCGCGGGAGCAGCACATCCGCCGCTCCAAGGCCACCTCCAACATCTGCACCAACCAGGGTCTGCTGGTCACCGCCGCCACCATCCACATGGCGCTCATGGGTCCGGAAGGACTGAAGAACGTGGCCCTGGCCAGCCATGCCAACACCCGGGAACTGGTGGCGAAATTGAGCGCCGTTCCCGGCGTCGAGCGAGTGTTCCCCGGCCCCTTCTTCCACGAAGCGGTGATCCGGGTGAACATCCCGGTGCCCGATGTACTGCGAGCCCTGCGTGCCCAGGGCATCCTGGGCGGCTACGAATTGGGCCGGGACTATCCGGAACTGGCCGACTGCATCCTGGTCTGCGCCACCGAAACCCGGACGGATGACGACCTGGCCCAATACGCGCAACAATTGGAACGTATCCTCAGCCGAAGGCGCGAAGCCCCGCCCTGCGCGTACAAATCCTGATCACTTGATGACAATGCAAAGGAGACTCTGACATGGCAACCGTAACCCTGGGTGGCGAGCCCATCGCCGTAAGCGGCAATTTCCCCCGTCCGGGCGATGCCGCCCATTCCTTCATGCTGGTGGACAAGGACCTGAAGGATGTCTCCCTGTCCGCGTTCTGGGGCAAGCGCAAGATCCTGAACATCGTGCCCAGCCTGGACACGCCGGTGTGCCAGGCCTCCGCCCGCAAGTTCAACGAAGCCGCGGGCGCCATTCCCAACACCGTGGTGCTGGTGATCTCCGCCGACCTGCCCTTTGCCCAGAACCGTTTCTGCGGCGCCGAGGGACTCGACCACGTGGTCACCCTGTCCACCCTGCGCGGCCGGGATTTCCACAAGGACTACGGCGTCATGATCATGGACCCGCCCCTGTCCGGCCTCACCGCCCGCGCCGTGGTGGTGCTGGACGAGAACGACAGGGTGGTCTATTCGGAGCTGGTGCCCGAGATCAAGCAGGAACCCAACTACGACGCCGCCCTGGCCGCCGCCAAGGGCGAACCTCTATAACCCGATGAGGCGCCCCCTCCCCGTTTACGGGGAGGGCTGGGGTGGGGAGTTTCGGTTCACGCCAAGCATGACTCCCCCTCCCAGCCTCCCCCGCGAGCGGGGGAGGGGTTCTCCGCCACCACTGTTCAACACTCGCCGCTCATGCTCATCTTCGAACACGCCCATCCCGGCCGTCGCGCCCATGCCCAGGCGCCCTACGGCGCGCCCGCCGCCGACGATCTGCCCGTCGAGGCCCTGCGCCGGACGCCGCCGCCCCTGCCGGAGACCTCGGAACTGGACGTGGTGCGCCACTACACGCGGCTCTCCCAGAAGAATTTCAGCATCGACACCCAGTTCTACCCCCTGGGGTCCTGCACCATGAAATACAACCCCCGGGCCTGCAACAGCCTGGCCATGCTGCCCCAGTTCCTCAGCCGCCATCCCCTGGCGGACGCGGACACGGGCCAGGGCTTCCTGGCCAGCATGCACGAGTTGCAGGAGATGCTGAAGGAAGTCACCGGCATGGCGGCGGTCAGCATGGCGCCCATGGCCGGCGCCCACGGCGAGTTCGCCGGCGTGGCCATGATCCGCGCCTATCACGATGCCCGGGGCGACACGGCGCGGCGCGAGATCATCGTCCCGGACGCCGCCCACGGCACCAACCCGGCCACCGCCAGCATGTGCGGCTACACGGTCAGGGAGATCCCCACCGACCGCCAGGGCAACGTGGACCTGGAAGCCCTCAAGGCCGCCGTCGGCCCCCAGACCGCCGGCCTGATGCTGACCAACCCCTCCACCCTGGGCGTGTTCGAGCAGACCATCGTCGCCATCCAGAAGATCGTGCACGAGGCGGGCGGCCTGTCCTATTACGACGGCGCCAACCTGAACGCCATCCTGGGTCGGGTGCGGCCCGGCGACATGGGCTTCGACGTGATCCACATGAACCTGCACAAGACCTTCTCCACCCCCCACGGCGGCGGCGGTCCCGGCGCCGGCCCGGTGGGCGTGTCGGAGCGGCTGCGTCCCTTCCTGCCCATCCCCTTCGTGGTGGAGGAGCGGGGCTTCTTCCGCTGGGCCGAGGAGGCCGACTGCCCCCAATCCATCGGTCGCATGAGCGCCTTCGGCGGCAACATGGGGGTGCTGCTGCGGGCCTGGGTCTATGCCCGCATGCTGGGTGGCCAGGGCATGCAGCGGGTGGCCGAATTCGCCGCCCTGAACGCCAACTACCTGGCGGCGGAACTGAACAAGGCCGGTTTCGTCCTGGCCTACCCGGAACGGCGCGCCAGCCACGAATTCATCGTCACCCTGAAGAAACTCAAGGACGAGACCGGCGTCTCCGCCATGGACTTCGCCAAGCGCCTGCTGGATTACGGCTTCCACGCCCCCACCACCTACTTCCCCATGCTGGTGCCCGAGTGCCTGCTCATCGAGCCCACGGAAACCGAGAGCAAGGAAACCCTGGACGCCTTCGTCGCCGCCATGGTGGCGGTGAAGCGGGAAGCGGAAGGCAAGCCCGAGCTGGTCAAGTCCGCGCCCCACAAGCTGCCCGCCCGCCGCCTGGACGACGTGAAGGCGGCGCGGGAACTGGACCTGGTCTGGAAACCCTGATGCTTTCCCCCCTTTCCTAAAGGGGGGTAGGGGGGATTTCTCCCACACTTGCCTTTCCGAAACGTTCCATTTCCCGCCACCAAGCCGCCCACAACCGTGACCCAACCCCAGGAAAGCCCCCACAAAGGCAAGACCGGCCTCAAGCGGGTCTGGAACGCCTTCTTCTATTCCCTGGAAGGCTTCCAGGCCGCCTGGAAACACGAGGATGCCTTTCGCCAGGAAACCCTCCTCGCCCTGATCCTGATTCCCCTGGCCTTCCTGTTGACCGATGCGCCCCTGGAGCGGGCCCTCATGGTCGCCAGCGTGCTGCTGGTGCTCATCGTCGAACTGGTCAACTCGGCCATCGAGGCCACCGTGGACCGCATCTCCCTGGAGAACCACCAGCTCGCCAAGCGGGCCAAGGACATCGGCAGCGCGGCGGTGCTGATTTCGCTGGCCAATGTGCTGGCGGTGTGGGGGCTGGTGCTGCTGGGCTAGCCCTACGCCCCAATTACTGAAGGAGCCCGCATGTCCCGACTTTCACCTTATGTCCCGCTCTTCCTTGTCCTGGCCGGCTGCGCGAACCCCCCGCCCGACGCGAAATGGACCAGCCCGGGATTCGATGGGGCCCAGTGGCGCGGCAAGCCGATTCAGGTCGAATGCCGCTCGGCCGACACCACGCTGGCCTTGATCTGTAACGATCGCCTGGCCGCGCGCCTGGTCGAGGCCGCCGCCAATGTGTCGCGCGCCACGCCAGTCACGAATGGTGACCATCAAGATGGCAACCGTCCTGCCGGGGCGGCGGCGATATTGAGCATGAGCCTTGAACAGGTGGCGCGCGGCGGTGACTGGGGCTGGGGGCCGACGATCGGCATCGGCGCGGGCAACTGGGGTGGCGGCAGCGGCGGCGCGGTAGGCATTTCACTGCCCATCGGCGGCGGGCCCAGGCAGGATACCCTCGAAGCCCAGGCCCAGTTGCTGCGGGCCGGCGATGGCCAAGTGCAGTGGTCGGCCAGCGCCAGGACCGAAGTGTCCGGTGACCGCCCGGCCCAGCTGGAAAAGCTGGTGACCGCCATCGTGGAGGCTTTGCGCGAATCCGGCGTGCTGCCCTAGCCCGGGTTCAGGGGGCGATGCGCAATTGCCCCGGATCCAGCAGCAGGAAGCGGGCGTCGCGTCCCGCCTTGCGGCTGCCGTCATCGCTGACGATGATGATCCGTCGCCGGCCTTCCAGCACCGCAGCGCTGACGCCCTCCGCATGCTCCAGCCCTTCCAGGCCGGGAACGGTCGCGCGACGCGCGGGTTCATCCGCCTGACCGCTCCAGAACCAGAGCTGGAATTGCGCCTGCTCGCGGGCGATGGGGCCGCTGATCACCAGGTAGCCGCCGAGGTCGGGGAAATAGGCCATGCCGCGAATCCCGTCGCCCTGAAGATCCAGCGTGATCAGGTCGGGCGAAATCCGGGGGGATTCGCCGGCATCGAGCATCGCATCCGGGTTCTCGATGCCGGCGATGATGGCCCGATGGTCCAGCAGCGGGCTACGGAAGCCGAGCAACAGGCGCCGCTGGTCGATGCTGAACTCCAGCGCTTCGATATTGAGCCCGCCTTCCCCCTTCACATCGCGGATTTCCGCCGCGGCCGCCAGCACCGGGTGGGTCGCCCGCAACGCGGGCTTCAGTTCCATGACGATGCGGGTGTCCACCACCCGGTCGCCCGCGATCCTGAAGCGGACCAGCTTGTCGCGGGATTTCTTCTCGTCCCCCTCATCATTCCGGGAATGGGAGGTGATGGCGTAGAGATTTCCCGACGGGTCCATGGCCAGCCCTTCCAGATCGTCCAGCTTCCAGAAGGCGCTGCCCGCTTCCAGGAAGCCCGGCCCCAGCGGCGCGGCGTGGATGGCGCCAGCGGCGTCGATGGTGACCAGGCTGAACGGGTGCTGTTTTTCGTCCTCGACCACCAGGAAGCGCCCATCCGGCAACTGCTGGATGGCGGAGGGCTCATGAATGCCGGTCAGCGGCAGGAAGGGGGGGGGAGTGTTCGCTGTCATGGCGCGTGATTCGTCGTCGTGGCGCGTGATTGTCCCCCGATCCGGGCCGGTGCCGGTTCCCGATGTGGCGATCGGCCGCCATAGAAAGCGACGCCCCTTCCTCCGTCTTCTGTCACTATGCATGGGCCGGGCATGGGATTTTCGTCTCCGTTCGGCATCGATACCACGCAGGACCCCCACGGCGCCATGTTTCCCCGCTTCACCGGCGCCTCCCGACATCCCCGTCGCATGTCATAAGGAATTTCCATGAAATCGCTGATCCCCCTCATGTTGCTCGCCGCCGTTCCGGCCTTTGCCGCCGACCCCGCCCCCGCCGCCGTTCCCGCCGCCGGCGAAGCTCTGGCCAAGCAGATGCTGGACCCGACCAGGAATACCGCCGCCTTCAAGGATCCCCAGGCGTTCATGGCCTGGACCAATGCCATGGCCAACCCCGCCACCAGCGCCGCCCTGGCCCAGACGGGCATGGACCCGGCCACCTATGTCCGCATGATGAGCGGCCTGATGAATCCGGCGAGCATGCAGAACTACATGCAGTTCAGCGATCCCTCCGTCGCCATGAAGTGGATGGGCGCGGGCATGGACCCCCGGATGTACACCCAGATGGCCGGCATGGCCGCCAACCCGGCGATGTATGGCAACTGGATGCAGGCGCCGGTCAATCCGCAGATGTGGTCGCCGGCGATGCAGATGATGAATCCCGGCATGTACGGCAACTGGATGCAGGCACCCATGAGCCCCGGGGCCATGAACGCGATGACGGCGCCCATGAACCCCAACATGTACATGAACTGGATGGGCGCCGGCGTCGACCCGCGCACCTACGGCACCTGGGGCCAGATGATGAACATGCAGAACATGGCGCCGGCCATCGACCCGGCCATGGTGTTGAAGCTGTTGCAGGCGATGCCGGCCATGCCGGTCGCCCCGGCGCCCGCGAAATAAGCGGGTGCGCCAGCGATCGCGGGGCGATCTCCGTTCGCCCCCCGGTCGCGCGCGCGGCGGGTGGTGTTTTCGCGCCGGACGGCGCGGCCCGCCGCGCGACGCAAGCCGTCGGCGATGCCGCGCTTGCCTTCCGCCCATGCCCTCCCGCCCGTGCCTTTCCCCCTAGCGGCTCATTTCTCCAGGCTTTCCTTCTCCATCAGGATGTAGGTGTTGTAGGCGTTGTGGCGGTTGGCCTCGGCGAAGGCGGGCAGGCCCCGGTACGCGGACCAGTCGACCTTGTCGTAGGCCTCCTCGAAGGGCGTCAGCTCGGCCACCGCCCTGCCCATCTGTTCCCGCAGGAAGCGCAGGTAGTCCCGCGTCAGGATCAGGTCGACCATGGGCGTGTCGGAAGCGGCGCCGTGGCCCGGCACCAGGATTTTCGGCTTGAGGGCGATGAGCTTGTCCAGGGCGCCCAGCCACTTCCTCGAGTCGGCATCGCCGACGAAGGGCACGCGTCCCTTGAACACCAGGTCGCCGGCATACAGCACGCCGTCCGCCTCCACCAGCATCGCCAGATCCTCGTCGGAGTGGGCCGGGCCCACGTGGCGGATGCGGAAGCGCACGCCGCCCAGTTCGAAGTCGGTATCCCCGGACAGCCAGAGGTCGGGCTCGGGAAAACGCTGGGTGTCGTCGTTGATCCACGTCCCCAGGATCTCCTTGCGCTGGGCGTAGCGCAGCTTCGCCGCCTCGGAGCCGAGCACGCCCTTGCCGCCCTCGTGAGCCCAGATTTCCGCGCCCAGCGCCTTGAATACCTGGGCGCCGTAATAATGGTCGGCGTGGTAATGGCTGACGATGACCCGCCGGATGGGCCGGTCCGTCACTTCCCGGATGCGTCCGAGCATTTCCCGGGCCAGGGAAGGGGAACCCAGGGTGTCGAACACCACCACCCCGGCCGGGGTGACCACGAAGCCGGCGTTGGACATGAAGCCCTGGTTCGCGGTGCTGGCGGCGCCAGCCTGGCCGGGGATGAAATGGCTGTGTTCGGCGAGCTGGATGGCGCGCACCGGGACCGTGACGGGGGGATAGGCCTGATCCGCCAGGGACGGGCCGGCCAGCAGGGCGATGCATAGGGCGAGACACAGGGAGAGCAGGGCGCGCATGATGACTCCTCATGGTTGAACGTGGCGGCCGCCGCCTGGGTCGGGCCGGCGCGGGTGGGATCGGAGACGGCCAGGCTCGGGCGCATCTGTAGTATCTTCGGCCGGCCAAGTCTTCCCTTCCGTTGTCGATCCCATGGTGAAAAAGTTCCTGCCGTTCCTGCTGGCTTTCGTCCTGCCCCTGGTCCTGATCTACGGCTGGTGGGGCGGCTTCAACCCGGTGGAGATCACGGAAACCGCGGCGGGGCCCTATACCTACGCCTATCTGGAACAGAAGGGGGATTACTCCAGGTTGCCCGACCTGGCCACGCGGGCCCGGGGGGAACTGGTCGCCGCCGGGCTGACGCCCGGCGCCCCCATCACCGTGCTCTATTCCAATCCCGATGTGGTGGACGTGGGCGACCGGCTGGCGCGGGCGGGCTTCCTGGTGCCGCACGGCAGCCGGGTCCCTCCGCCGCTGATGATCGACACCATTCCGGCGCGCGGGATCCTGGCCGCGCGGGTGCGGGCCGGCAGCCTGCTGGCGCCCAGCCGCGCCTACCTGGCCCTGGACCGGCATCTCCAGGCCCAGGGCCGGGGCATCCGCATGCCCACGGTGGAGTTCTATCAGGCCAGCGACAGCCCGATGCGCATGGGACTGTTCACCGTCGAGATGGAATTGCCGGATGGAAGCGCCTTGCGGGGGGCGCCATGAGGAACTCGCCATGAGCCTGTTCGCGCTGCTCGCCGCCCTGGCGCTGGAGCATTGGCGCCCGGAACGCCCCGGCCGGCCACGGCGGGCGGCGGGCGGCTGGCTGGCCTGGCTGCTGGAGAACCTGAACGCCGGCGGCGAACAGCACGGCGCCCTGGCCTGGACCCTGGGGGTTCTGGCGCCGGCCCTGGCGGTGGCCGGGGTGAACGGGGCGCTGGATGGAATCTGGCAGCCCCTGGCCTGGATCTTCAGCGTGGTGGTGCTGTATTTCTGCCTGGGTTTCAAGGTCGCCTCGTTCCGCGCGGCCGGCGTCGCGCGGGCGTTGCGGGACGCGGATACGGCGACGGCGCGGGAACTGCTCGCCGAGTGGCGGCCCGGCATCCTGGCGGGCGCGGACGAGTCGGCCCTGATCCGCCAGACCCTGGAGGAGACCCTGCGCCAGTCCATGATTCGCCTGTTCGGGGTGCTGTTCTGGTTTCTGGTCCTGGGGCCCGCCGGCGCGGTGCTCTACCTGCTGACCCGGCTTGCCCGCGACCGGTGGCAAGGCGAGCCGGCCTTCGCCCGCTTCTCCGGCCGCGTGGCCGGCTGGCTGGATTGGCCGCCGGCGCGGATCGTCGCCTTCAGTTTCGCCATCGTCGGCAATTTCCAGGATGCCCTGGAATCCTGGCGCGCCCAGACCCGGGGCTGGGGCGACGACAACGAAGGCCTCGTGCTGGCGGCGGCGGCCGGCGCCCTGGGCCTGCAACTGGGCGGCGCCATCCATCTGCCCGAGGGTGAGCTGGTTCGCCCCGTCCTGGGGCCGGATGACGGCACCGGCGGCTCCCCGGGCCTGGAGTCCCTGGATGCCGTGGTGGCCCTGATCTGGCGCGCGGCCCTGCTCTGGGTGGCGGTGCTGGGGCTGTTCTGGCTGGGCGGCATGTGAGCGCGTCCGGATCATGCTGAACGCTCTCTGGATCGGCTTCTTCCTGGTCGCCTTCGGCGCGGCGGTGCTGCAATACCTGGGCGGTGACCCGACCGTGTTCGCGGCGGTGATGAAGGCCGCCTTCGATTCGGCGAAGACCGCCTTCGAGGTGGCCCTGGGGCTGACCGGCGTCATGTGCCTGTGGCTGGGGGTGATGAAGATCGGCGAGCAGGCCGGTTTTCTCGCCGCCCTGGGCCGCTGGCTGGCGCCCCTGTTCGCCCGCCTGTTTCCCGAGGTGCCCAAGGGGCATCCGGCCCTGGGTTCCATCACCATGAACATGGCGGCCAACGTGCTGGGCCTGGACAACGCCGCCACGCCCATGGGCCTCAAGGCCATGCGGGAACTCCAGGACCTGAACCCGAGCAAGGACACCGCCAGCAACGCCCAGATCCTGTTCCTGGTGCTCAACGCCTCCTCGGTGACCCTGCTGCCGGTGACCATCTTCACCTACCGGGCGCAACTGGGGGCGGCGGATCCCACCGACGTGTTCATCCCCATCCTCATGGCCACCTACGCCTCTACCCTGGCAGGCTTCCTGTTCGTGGCGGCGGTGCAGCGCATCCGCGTCGATGGCGTGGTGCTGGCCTGGCTGGGCGGCATCACCGCCCTGGTGGGTGGCTTGGCGCTCTGGTTCGCTCGCCTGCCGGCGGCGGAGATGACGGCCCAATCCTCGGTGCTGTCCAACTTCCTGTTGCTGGCTCTGATCGTGATTTTCCTCATAGGCGCGGCCCTGAAGCGGGTCAATGCTTACGAGGCCTTCATCGAGGGGGCGAAGGAGGGCTTCCATACCGCCGTCACCATCATTCCCTACCTGGTGGCCATGCTGGTGGCCATCGGCATGCTGCGCGCCAGCGGCGCCCTGCCGGCCTTCGTCGAGGCGGCCCGGGCCGGGGTGGCGCTGCTGGGTTTCGACACGGCCTGGGTGGAGGCCCTGCCCACCATGGTGATGAAACCATTGTCGGGGTCCGGCGCCCGCGCCATGATGATCGAAACCATGCAGGTCTCCGGCGCGGATTCCTTCGCCGGCCGATTGGCCAGCATCGTGCAGGGCAGCACCGAGACCACCTTCTACGTGCTGGCGGTGTACTTCGGCTCGGTGGGCATCAAGCGGGTGCGCCACGCCGTGGCCGGCGGGCTGATGGCCGACCTGGGCGGTTTCGCGGCGGCGGTGGCGGCTGCGTATCTGTTCTTCGGCGGCGTGGCATGAGCGTGGCTGGTTCCCCCCTTTCTTAAAGGGGGGCTAGGGGGGATTTGACGACATTCGCTCTCGTGGCGACGATCAAATCCCCTTCGATCCCCTTTATCCCCCAAGGGGGCTTTGTGAAGGGGGAGGAAGAGCGTGATGTCCGCTGCGCGGACCACGATGGTTCGAGGAGATAAAACATGTTTGCCCGAGTGCTCGGTTTGCTGGGAAAGATCCTGGTGAAGACCCCCGCCAGGATCGTCCTGGGTCTGGTCGCCTTCTACTTCCTGTTTGCCTGGTTCGGCTTCGAGCCCCTGGTGAAATGGGCGGCGCCCAAATTCATCGCCGACAAGAGCCGACACAGCCTGTCCATCGCCGAAACCCGTTTCGATCCCTTCGCCCTGTCGGTGTCGGTCAAGGGGCTCAAGCTGGCCGAGCCGGACGGCAAGCCGCTGCTGGCCTTCGACGAACTGTTCGTGGACTTCGAGGCGGCCAGCCTGTTCAAGTGGGCCTGGACCTTCGACGCCATCCGCCTTACCGGCCCCCGCGCCCGGGTCGAACTACTGGCTGACGGCGGCCTGAACTGGAGCGCCCTGATCGAGGCCTTCAAGGACGAGGAGGAGAAACCCGAGAAGCCCCTGCCGCGCCTGCTCATTCATCGCATCGTCCTGGAAAAGGGGCGGGTGGACGTGGCCGACCGCAAGGTGGATTTCGAGACCGCCCTGAGCCCCCTGGCCCTGACCCTCACCCATCTTTCCACCCTGCCCGAGGACAAGGGCGCCCATACCCTGGCCGCCACCACGGAAATCGGCGCCCGGGTGCGCTGGAAGGGCGACCTGAGCCTGAACCCGGTGCTGGCCACCGGCGAACTGGCCGTGGACAGCCTGCCCCTGGCCAAGGCCTGGCCCTATCTGGAGGCCAGGCTGAATATGGCGCCGCCCGAGGGCGTGGCGGCCCTGGGCCTCAAGTACCGGGTGGGCTGGGCGAACAAGAAGCTCAGCCTGAACGTGGACGACCTGGGCCTGGCGGTGGACAAGCTGGCCCTCCGCGGCGCGCAGGCCGAGGCGCCCGCCGTGACCCTGGAGCGCGTCGCCCTGAGCGGCGGCCGTTTCGACCTGGGCCGGCGCAGCCTGGACATCGGCGAGATCGCCCTCAACGGTGGGCGGGTCGCCCTCATCCGCGCCGCGGATGGCCGCATCGATATCCAGGACTGGTTCGCTGCTCCGGGCCAGGTGGCGACCGCGCCGGATAAAGCCGGGAAGGGTCCGGCACCGGAGGCGCCGGCCAAGGCCGGGAAGGGCGCGGAGAAGCCCACGGCGGCCGCCGACCAGCCCTGGCGCATTGGCCTGGGCCGCTTCAGCCTGGACCAGATGGCCCTCCACGTCACCGATCTGGGCTTCGTCAAGCCGCTGACGGCGGAAGTGGGCAATCTCAAGATCGGTTTCGCGGCCCATGCCGAGGTGGGGGCGGGGGAACCCAAGGCCGAAGTGACGGGGCTGGGCATCGACGTGTCCGGTATTCGCCTGCTGTCCGGGGGGGCGAAGGATCCCCTGCTGGTCCTGGGCGGCGTGGTGCTGGAGGAGGGCGGCATCGATCTCGCCGGCCAGAACGCCACGGTGGGCCGCATCGCCCTGCTCAACGGGCAGGTGGAGGTGGCGCGCGACTCACGGGGGCAATTACCCCTGGTGGAGGCCCTGCGCCGACAGCCGGCCAAGGACGTCGCCGAGCGCGTGGCCGTGGTGGCCGCCAGGAAGACCCTGGACTGGCGCTACCGTGTCGGCGAGGTCGAGGCCAGGGGCTTCAGGCTGGCGCTGCGCGACGAGGCCATCTCGCCGGCCATGAAGCTCACCGTCCAGGATATTCAGGCCAGCGCCAAGGGGCTGAGCGAGGACCTCAAGGCCGCCATTCCCGTGCGCATGGGATTCCGTGTGCTGGAAGGCGGCCGCTTCGAGGCGGCCGGCAAGGTGGCGCCGGGGCGCCCGACGGCGGACCTGAAGCTGAACCTGGCGGACCTGGCCCTGGGCCCGGTCCAGCCCTATCTGGCCAAGGCCTCCAATCTGCTGCTGGTGAAGGGCCGGGCTTCCACGGCGGGCCAGGTGCGCTACGGCGACGGCAAGGTCAGGTACACGGGCGGCTTCCACGTGGACGACCTGCTGGTCAACGAGATCAGCACCGGCGAGCGCTTCCTGGCCTGGAAATCCGTGTCCAGCGATGACCTGGCGGCCACCCCGACCAGCCTGGACATCGGCGAGCTGCGCCTGGACCGGCCCGGCCTGAAGCTGGTGATCTTCAAGGACAAGTCCACCAGCATCGCCAAGGCTTTCCAGAAGGGCGCGCCGACCGCGCCCTCCGCCGAGGCGGAGAAGCAGGACCGGGACCAGGAACAGAAGGCACCGGCCTCGCCCTGGGAGGAGGACGATGCGGCCGCCGAGGCCAAGCCCGCCACCGAGGCGAAACCCGCCGCCACGGCGACCGTCGCCTCCCCGCCTTCACCGGCCGGGCAGCCCGCCCAGGCCGCCGACGGCAAGGCTGATCCCGCCTTCCGGGTCAACATCGAGCGGACGCGGGTCAACCAGGGCGAGATGGACTTCGCCGACCTGTCCCTGGCCCTGCCCTTCGGCACCCGCATCCACGAGTTCAAGGGCAACATCAACGGCATCAGCAACAGGCCCGGCGGCCAGGCCGAACTGGAACTGGACGGCCGGGTGGACGAATTCGGCCTGGCCCGGGCCGTGGGGCAACTGGACATGTTCGATCCCACCGGCTTCATGGACATCAAGGTGGTGTTCCAGAACGTGGAGATGACCCGGCTGACGCCCTACACGGCCACCTTCGTGGGGCGCAAGATCGAGTCCGGCAAGCTTTCCCTGGACCTGGAATACAAGCTCGAGCAGCGCCAGATGCGGGGCGAGAACAAGATCGTCATGAACAAGCTGACCCTGGGCGAACGGGTGGAAAGCCCCACCGCCAAGAACCTGCCCCTGGATCTGGCCATCGCCATCCTGGAGGACAGCAACGGCGTCATCGACCTGGACCTGCCCGTCTCCGGCAGCCTGGACGATCCCAAGTTCAGCTACGGCCGCATCATCTGGAAGGCCATCGGCAACATC
>WBZL01000502.1_pt1 | contig 13317 bp, 15 predicted proteins | sample 5204291 | NCBI WGS metagenome assembly WBZL01 (sample SAMN12344345, study PRJNA552823) | activated sludge metagenome | biome: Activated sludge suspended growth; feature: Nitrification reactor; material: Wastewater; isolation source: activated sludge from nitrification reactor of wastewater...
CCTGGCTGTGGAGTTGATTGTGCCGGTGGCGCTGGAAGTGGGGTCGAAGTTTGCTATCCGGGAAGGTGGATTGACCGTGGGTGCTGGTGTCATCACCAAGATCCTCGATTAGGTGAACTATGGCTAAGAAAAAAGGCGCGCGCGTTCTGGTTACATTAGCTTGCACAGAGTGCAAAGAACGCAATTATATTACAGAAAAAAATCGCCGAAATGACACGGCTCGGATGGAATTGAGTAAATTTTGCCCACGCTGTCGTCAACATCAATTACATCGTGAGACCAAATAATAAATTGGTCGGGTAGTGAACTTGGGCCTTTCTGTTGAGAAAGTGTGCAAGTTCTCTACCCTTTATAGGCGAGTAGCTCAACTGGCAGAGCAACGGTCTCCAAAACCGTAGGTTGTGGGTTCGATTCCTGCCTCGCCTGTATGCAGTGAATAACGCCGCTGTCAAGGCGGCGTTTTCACCGTAAGTTCAAGTAATAAGTTTTGACAAAATTTCTGGCTGGTTTAGGAGCAATACGTGACTGAAAAACAAGTTGTACGTAGACAACCCAATGCCCTACAGCGTATTTACCGGGAAACCGTTGGTGAGTTACGAAAGGTTTCGTGGCCTACTCGTCGTGAAGCCGCGAATTTAACATTGATTGTCTTAGTCGTCATCATTATGATGGTCCTTATTTTGGGATCTTTAGATCTGTTTTTATCTTGGCTTCTTCGTCTACTGCTGAATGTCTAAGTGATTGGTATCGTTTGTCTGGGATGCGTGATATGGATGAGAATGAAGAGATTAATCTGACAGCCTTGGATCCGGTGACTGATAGTGGTACTCATCAGGGAGATGATGGACGTGCATGGTATGTTGTTCATTGTTATTCGGGTTATGAGAATAAGGTTCGTCATAATCTGGAACAGCGTATTGAAACGATGGGAATGAAGGACAAAATATTTGATGTTGTCGTTCCCACAGAAGAAGAAATAGAAGTCAAGGAAGGGAAGCGTCGTACGATTGAGCGGCGCGTATTCCCTGGATATATTTTAGTTAATTTGATTTTGACCGAGGATTCCTGGTACGTCGTTCGTAATACCCCAGGTGTAACAGGGTTTGTCGGTCAAGGGACAACCCCAATCCCCCTCCGCCCTGAAGAAGTATCTCAGATTATTAAGCGGATGGAAGCAGAAGCTCCTCGTATCAAAGTTACCTTTAAACCGGGTGAGCGGGTGAGAATTATTGATGGACCGTTTAACGATTTCCGTGGAACGGTTTCAGAAATTGATATGGAACGCGCGAAAGTTCGCGTATTGGTAAGCTTTTTTGGACGAGAAACGCCCATTGAGCTTGATTTTCTACAAGTCGAAAAAGCATAATCTTAATGTTCAGTATGTGGGAGGGTGTAATCACCCGTTAGTTGGTCAGCCCAGACCGCACCACCACAAAGGAGAAAACCTGTGGCAAAGAAACTTAAAGCTCTTGTTCGTCTGCAATTGAATGCTGGAAAAGCGACTCCTGCACCTCCCGTTGGCCCTGCCCTCGGTGGATACGGGATGAACTTGATGGCCTTCTGTAAGGAATATAATGCTCGCACTTCAAATCGTGTTGGCGAGGTTATTCCTGCTGAGATTTCCATCTTTAGCGATGGTTCGTTTGCATTTATCTTAAAAAGCCCCCCTGCCGCGGCCATGTTGAAAAAAGCCGCTGGGGTGGATAAAGGTTCTGCAATCCCCAATCGGGACAAAGTTGGCAAAGTGACGCGTACCCAAATTCGTGAAATTGCAGAGACCAAGATGAAGGATCTCAACGCAATTGATATGGAAGGTGCCATGCGGCAAATTGAAGGTACAGCCCGAAACATGGGTATTACCGTTATTGATTAATTTGGCTGTGGGAGGGCAAATTGCCCGCCTGATTGCGCTCAGTTGACTGAGTTCAGTCTAACACCACAGAGGAGATATTATGGCAAGACATGGAAAAAAGTTTTTGGCGGCATTAGCCAAAGTTGAAGAAGGGCGACTTTATAGCCCCAAAGAAGCGCTCGCCCTTGCAAAAGGCACATCCTTCACGAAATTTGATGCTACGGTAGAAGTCCACCTTCGCATGGGGGTGGATCCCCGACATGCCGATCAAATGATCCGTGATGTCGTCGTTTTGCCTCATGGGTTAGGAAAAACGGTTCGCGTTCTTGTATTTGCTCAGGGACAAGGTGCCACGTTAGCCCGTGAAGCAGGGGCCGATTTTGTGGCAGATGATGATGAATTTATCCAGAAAATCCAGGGTGGATGGATGGATTTTGATGTCGCCATTTCCACCCCGGATATGATGAGCAAAGTCGGACGTTTGGGCCGTGTATTAGGCCCCCGTGGCTTAATGCCGAACCCGAAGGCTGGAACAGTTGTGCAACCCGATGATCTTCCTCGTGTGATCAACGAATCCAAAGCCGGGCGTGTGGAGTTCCGCGTAGATAAAACCGCAAACTTACATGCTCCAATTGGAAAAGTTTCCTTCGATGAAGCGAAGCTCTTCGGAAACTTCTCCGCGTTTATGGAAGCGGTCAAAAAAGCCCGACCAGCCGCCGCGAAAGGTACATTTATCAAACGTGTCACAATTACCTCAACAATGGGGCCTGGAATTTTAGTCGATCCGCTTCAGGCTCAACAAATTGAAGGTGAATAATCCTACGAATTTTTCGTAAAACAAACACATTTGCCAAAGACAGCAGGTGTTGAAAATTATTTCAGCTTAATTTCCTGCCGAGGTAGATGACTTTTGAAAATGAATAGTGTATGTCAGGGATGCCTGTACATATGCCATTGAATTTATGAAGTCTTTGCCTGGGTAGATGATCAGGCAAAGACTTTTTCTTAACCCTACTTAAAATGTTCAAATGAAAGGAGGTAGGTACCTTGGCTATTACAAAACAACGCAAAGAAGAGATTTTAGAGAATTACAAAGAGTGGCTCGGTAAGAGCAAAGCCATCATCTTCACCGAATATACAGGCCTCTCTGTCAAAGACCTGGATCTATTGCGCCAGAAAATGCGTGATAATGGCGGCGAATTTCATGTCGTCAAAAACACCTTAGGCAAAAAGTTGATTCAGGATGCGGGTTATCCAGTGGACGAAAAAATGTTCACCGGGAGCACGGGAATTGGGTTTGCTTTTGAAGATGCCCCTGGTTTGGCAAAAACCTTATCGGATGTTGCGAATTCATCGGAATTTGTCAAAATCAAAGGTGGTTACTTAGCGAACCATCTGATGAGTGCCTCTCAGGTTAAAGCTCTGGCAGAATTGCCCCCATTGCCTGTCGTCCGCGCCCAATTACTGGGAATGCTGAATGCGCCAGCCAGCAAACTTGCTCGTGTCATTGCAGAGCCTGGCCGCCAAATTGCCGCTGTTATCAAAGCTTATACCGACAAAAGTTCCGCTCCCGTGGAAGCTTAGTCTATCAATTAATTTAAAAATATATTTTAGGAGTATATAAAATGGCTGATCTCGATAAACTCGTCCAGGAACTGAGCACTTTGACCGTCCTGGAAGCTGCTGAATTAGTGAAGAAACTGGAAACATCCTGGGGCGTTTCCGCCGCCGCGCCCGTCGCCGCGATGGCCGCCGCACCTGTTGCCGCCGCCGCCGAACCCGTTGAGGAAAAGACTGAATTTGATGTCGTTCTCAAGGACGCTGGCCCCAAGAAAATCGAAACCATCAAGGTTATTCGCAAACTGACCAACCTGGGCCTCAAGGAATCTAAGGATATGGCTGAAACCGCTGGTTCCAAAGTTTTGGAAGCCGTTACGAAAGAAGCCGCCGCGGATGCCAAGAAACAACTCGAAGAAGTTGGCGCAGTCGTCGAAGTTGCCTAATTTCTCACAAGCTTTATAAAGAACTGGCGAGGTTTTCTAAAAACCTCGCCAGTTCTTTTTTTATCTACATTAAAAGCCAGATGAATTTTTCTCTTTTTTCTTTTCATGCCCTGTGGTATATTCTTGTTGCCTGAAAGATTAAAAGAGTTCTATCGGATTAGCGGGATGGAAACCCGCCAAAAACGGAAGAGCCATTAATAGGCATCGCGAAAAAATACAAGGAGCAACAACATGAGTACGCGCATTCTAATCATTGAAGATGATGAAGCAATCTTGCGTTTTTTGCGTCGAGGTTTGGCTTATGAGGGGTATATTGTGGATACAGCTACAGAGGGACAATCAGGTTTGGCATTGGCCCGCGATCATCCCCCGGATCTTGTCGTTTTAGACTGGATGTTGCCTGGGCTGGATGGTCTGGAAGTATGCCGCCGTTTGAGAGCGGGTGGGCCTGTTCCCATTTTGATGTTAACCGCAAAAGATACCATTCATGATCGGGTCCAGGGGTTGGATGCTGGGGCAGATGACTACATGGTCAAGCCCTTTGATCTGGATGAACTTCTTGCCCGCATTCGTGCGCTGATGCGCCGTGCTCAGCCAAACCGCCCCAAAGTGTTACGGTTTGCTGATCTTTCGCTGGATACGGGGACGCGTCAGGCCGCGCGCGGGGATCGCGTGATCTCCCTGACTGCAAAAGAATACGAGTTGCTTGAGTTGTTTCTACGCCATCCGCGCCAGGTGATGACCCGCGATACGATTTTTGATCATGTCTGGGGGTACGATTTTGGCGGTGAAAGCAACATTATTGAAGTGTATGTGCGTTATCTTCGCCAGAAATTGGAATCAAGTTCTGAACCCCGATTACTTCACACAGTTCGGGGCATGGGATATGTTCTCCGTGAATCAGAATGAGGCTTTTCGATGAAGCTCGCTGGCCCGGATGTCATTAAAGCTTCGCCTCACGTTGTTATACATATTTATCGTGGGAGGAATTTTGATCCTTTTCAGCGTTGCCGTTTTTGCTTTGGCCACGCTGACTTTGGTTGCCGAGATCGATGAATCTCTAGAAGGAACCTGGCTCGAAGTTCAACAAATGACCCGGATCAGTCCGAGAGGGGATATTGAACCGATTACGAACATTATTTCTTTTGACCAAAATGTGTTTTTACAAGTTTGGCGAAATGGGGAAATGATCAGTGGCTCTATCAATGTTGGACAGATTAAGCAAGCGCTCGATCCATTGGGTCTTCAAGCCACCGAGCCAATTTATCGGGAAATTAATATTGATGACCTCCATCTTCGTGTCTTGAGTGTGCCCCTTCTGGTCTCCGACCGTCCGTTTGCTGTCTATCAAATCGCGACCAGTATGTCCGTGGTGGATGGAACCCGTCGGGATTTGTTACGTACGCTGACCGTCGCATCGATTGTCGCTATCGCCTTCGCGGGGGTGTTGAGTTGGATCGGAACCCACCGGGCGCTGCGGCCCTTGGACGCGGTGACGGAGACCGCGCTCCAAATCACCACCACCAACGACTTATCACGCCGTATTCCCCTTGTTGGCCCCGCTGACGATGAAGTAGGGCACCTTGTTCAATCCTTCAATGATACATTGGGGCGGTTGGAACGTCTGATTGATACCCAGCGGCGTTTTGTGACCGATGTTGGGCACGAATTGCGCACGCCACTAACCGTTATCAAAGGCAACGTGGGTCTGATGCGCCGGATGGGGGCGGACGAGGAATTCTTTGAAACCATCGAAAGTGAAGTGGATCGTCTGACCCGCATGGTTGGGGACTTGATGTTGCTTGCCCAGGCCGAAGCTGGGAAACTCCCGATGGATCGAAAGTTGGTGGACCTCGATACTGTTTTGCTGGAAGTTTTCCGCCAAATGAAAGTATTGGCAAAAGATCAGATCAAGCTCAAGATCGGGGAAATTGATCAGGTTTTGGTCTGCGGGGATCGGGATCGGTTGAAGCAGGTCTTAGTGAACCTGATCAGTAATGCCATCAAATACACCCCTTCGGGCGGAGAGGTGGTCGTGACGTTAGGAAAAATGGGGCCGCGCGGACGGATCATTGTGACCGATAATGGCCCAGGCATCCCGGAAGAGGATATTCCGTTTATCTTTGAACGGTTTTATCGTGGGGAAAAATCGCGGATGCGGTCGAAGGATGGAAAAGGGTTTGGGTTGGGATTGTCGATTGCGAATTGGATCGTGCGCGGACATCAGGGGAGTATTGAGGTCAGTTCTCAGGTGGGGAAGGGGACAACTTTCTGCGTTTGGTTACCCCTGTCCGAGGGGGAATGTAAAGACCTCCCCCTGACCGAAGAAAATATCCGTTAGGGCGTAATCCCCAACCGGGCCGACGCCGCGTTACACATCCCCGTGGCGCGACTCAACCACTCATTCAACGTGGCACTTTCGCTTTTCCCCGCACGCGCATCTTCATAGATTCCAACGCCCCAGGTCGTGTACCGAATCGTTTCCGCAGGCCAAAGGGCCTCCCCTTTGCTCGCTCCCCCAATGCCCGCGTTGTAACCCGCCAACGCCATTTTGACATCCCCCCCAAAATTTTCCAAAGAACGCGATAAATACGACATCCCTCGCAACGCGTTCGTGTTTGGATCATACGGATTTTCGGCGGCCTGAAAATGAAACGGCATCACCTGAAATAGGCCCGCCGCGCCCGCCGAAGAAGCTACATCGGGGTTGCCACACGACTCAATCTGCATCACCGTCGCGACCAGATTGGGGTCTATGCTCCATTCCTCCGCCCACTGCGTAATTTGGGGCGCCCAATATTGAACGGAAGGGGTGAATAACGGGGCAATCGAAGTGTCCGCGAACCCACTGACAACCCCCGAACTGGCCGACGTTTGAAGTACGGTTGCGGGAAGTTCAATCTCCGGCATTTCGCTGATCACAAACCGTAAAAACACCAACAAAGTCACGACACTTACCCCGATGGCAATCACTGGCATTAAACCGGTGATGGCTAATGAGGAAAAGCCTCCACCGATGGGGACGGAGACCTCCCATTCATCCACCCAATCGTAGGCATTGGGTGCCTCGTAGGCCTCATAATCGTCGTACTCAGGGTCGTCTTCGTATTCCTCAAACTCGTCGTATTCGTAGGACATGCTGATCTTTGGGGACTTGGGAAAATTGCAAAAAGGGATGGATGAGGTCTTCACCTGCACCCATCCCTTTTTAGGGCATTTGCTGAATTTTGTCCAGTTGAATTATCTGCGCGTTTCGTTGGGACCGGTGCGTCCGTTGTTGGGGCCACTCATGGACACGGGATGGTAACTGGGTTCAGGACGGTTGAAAACAGATTCGTAGGTCGGTTCGTACGTGGGATCCGGGCGGGGAATCGGTTTGGGTTTGGGGGCCGCAGGGCGGAATCCGGAGGGTTGTTGGGCCGGCATGTGCTGGGCGGGCGCTGACCGTTGTTGGGGGGCCATCTGCGAGGTAGAACGGGCAGGGGGTTGGAAGCGGGCCTGGGGTCGGGGTTGGGCGAGTGCCGGGGCATTTGACCCCACCTGACGCATCCCACGCGCCTGGCTGAACAAGCGCTCGCCCGCCACCGAAAAGGTGCCAATCAACAGAATCCGGCTCAACCAAACCAAAACCGCCACAAAAATCGGCACAGCCTTCAACAGGGTTTCCTGCGCCACGACCGCATTTCCGAGCGACTGATTATTCAAAATCGCAATCGAAACACCCCACCAGGTCAGCATCGCATTCATGGTCGCGGCCAACAGCCACGCCCCAAAAAGATACCAAACCTCCGCAGGCTCGTCGGCCCCTTCCTCAGGGGTAAAAATGCGGGCGATGCCTGCAAAGTCAATCCCACAAAACGCAAGCGCCAAAATGGTGGACCAACGCAGACTCATAAACTCCAAATCGCCCAACAGATCGTGCAAAGCAAAATCCGTGGTACTGTAATTAAACATCTCGAAAAACAACAGGGCCACGATAATTAATGCCCCCCACGCCAGCCCACGGTGGACACGTAAACGGTTTGAAAGTGAATTCATTGAGCCTCTCATCATTTTGGGCCTCCTTGCCTAAAAAAAGAAACCAGTGTTTGGATTATAGAACACTCGTTCTAAAATGTCAAGAAGTTGTTTCTCCCGCCACCAAATGAAAATGCAAATGCTTCACCTCCTGAAAGTCCCCCCCGTTCACGATGACACGGTACGCTTTCAATTCTAACCTGCTGACCAACGTCTGCACCGTCGAAAAAACCTCTGCCAATACCGCAGAATCTCCAGCCCCCAAACCCTCTACCCCCTCGATCCCCTTCTTCGGCACGATCAAAATATACACCGCCCACGCGGGGGACGGATGCTCGAACGCGATCACCCCCTCGGACTCCATCAGTCGTTTAACAGGCAGTGCAAAACTCATATGGGCAAACATCCATCCCGCCACGCGTCCCCCCCACCGCGACCGGGCTATTCGCATCAGTAAGTTCGCTGTCAGCATCCTGAGCGAAGTTCGTCTTCCGAACTTCGGAGGCTTTGCGAAGTCGAAGGGTGCGGGTGTCGAGAAAGTGTTCTAATAAAACACCACCTCCCACCCCTCCAAACGCCCCTCTTTGTATGTAAACTTCCCGGAAAAGAATTGGGGCTGATCCAACCAGGGGATAAACACCCGATCCCCTTCCCATAAATTCAACGCCAACACCTCCCCATCCGGGACCCAACGGAGCACCCCTTCCGCAGAATCGATCAACGCCCCCTCAAACTCCGTGGCCGTGAAGAGAAAGGCATACCAATCCTCATCACTCGCAAACGCCGGAAACGTCAACACCCCATGCAGGCGTGGATTCCGAATCTGCAACCCCGATTCCTCCCACACCTCCCGGATCACACATGCCTCCGGCGATTCCCCCGCATCCAACTTCCCCCCCAACCCGTTCCACTTCCCCGCGTGCATATCATTCTGCTTCTTCACGCGGTGAAGCATGAGCGTGTGGCCGTTATGTTTGACGTAACAAAGGGTGGCAAGTTTCATGGGAGAACGTAGACAGGGTACACAGGTAAACAAAGTAGGCAGGTATTTTCCATGTCTACCTGTGTACTTGTTTACTTGTCTACTCCAAGACAATCCAATATAAACGCATAATCAAACGCGATCTCCCGCAAATAATCGTACCGGCCCGATGACCCGGCGTGCCCCGCCCCCATGATTGTTTTTAACAGCAAACGATGGGTGTCCGTTTTCATCGCCCGGAGTTTGGCGACCCATTTGGTCGGTTCAAAATACTGCACGCGCGGGTCATTCAGCCCGGATGTGACGAGCAGGTGGGGATAATCCTTCGCCTCCACGTTGTCGTAGGGGGAGTAGGACAGCATGTACCAGTAATAGTCTTCGTTTTGCGGATTCCCCCACTCCTCAAATTCTCCGGCGGTGAGCGGAATGGTGGTATCCAGCATGGTCGTGATCACGTCCACAAACGGCACCCCCGCGAAAGCCACCTTTGCCAGGTCGGGGGCCAGGTTGATGACCGCGCCAACCAGTAACCCGCCCGCACTCCGCCCCATGATCGCCATCCGCTCGCTGGCGGTGTACCGTTCGGCGATCAGATACCGCCCGCAATCAATGAAATCGGTAAACGTGTTCTTTTTGTTCAGGAATTTTCCGTTTTCGTACCACGCGCGTCCCATCTCCTCCCCGCCGCGGATGTGGGCGATGGCGTAGACGAACCCCCGGTCGAGCAGGCTGATGGCGTTGATGAGGAAGTACGGGTCCATGCTCGCCCCGTAGGAGCCGTATCCGTAGAGCAGGCAGGGTGCGTTGCCGTCGCGGGTGAATCCCTTGCGGTACACGAGGCTGATCGGGATCAGCGTCCCGTCTTGGGCTGGAGCCATCAGGCGTTCGGCTTGGTAGTTGTTCGGGTCGAAGCCGCCCAGCACGGGTTTGCGCTTTTTCAGGGTCAGTTCCCGCGTGGTCATGTTGTAGTCGTACACCGTGTCGGGGGTGGTCATGGACATGTAGGTGAAGCGCAAGAGGGGGGTGTCAAATTCCGAGTTGTTGCCTTCAAAATAGGTGTACGCTGGTTCGGGGAAGGCGACCGCGTGAGATTCTTCCGTCGCAAAATCGGTGATGTGGATGGTGCGGAGGCCGTTTTCCCGTTGATAGACGACCATGTGCCCGGTGAACATATCTAGCCCGTCAATTCGCACGGTCTCGCGGTGCGGGATTAACTCCTGCCAGTGATCCTTGCCCGGACGGGTGGTGGGGGCGGTCATCACTTTGAAATTTTTGGCGTGGTCGTTGGTGACGATGTAAAACGCGCTGGTGTGGTGGGTGACTTTGTATTCCACGCCCTTCTCGCGTGGGTGGATGACGTGAAATTCGCCTTCGGGGGTGTTGGCGTTGAGGAAGTAGATTTCGGAGGTCTCAATACTGCCTACGTTCAGGAAAAGATAGGCGTCGTCGCGGGTTTTTTCGAGGCCGACGAGAAAGACGGAATCATCTTCTTGAAAGAGGAGGGCATCGTGCCCTGTGGCGAGGGAATGGCGATGGAGACGATACGGGCGTTTGGCGGGGTCGAGGGTGGTGTAGAAGTAGGTGGGGTTATCGTTGTTGACGTCGCCCGGCGCGACGTTCGCCCATTCGCCCGCGTAGGTGGTGTTGGGGATGCGGGTCGGGAGGAGGTCGCCCCTGTCCAGATTTTTGAAGTGGACGGTGTACAACTCATCCCCATCTTCATCGAGCGAGTATGCCAACCACCGATGATCCGGGCTGACTTTGAACACGCCGAGTTTGATGAATTTTTTCCCTTCGGCGAGGGCGTTGAGGTCGAGCAGGAGTTCTTCGCTCGCTGTATCTAGCGCGGCCTCCAAACTCCCCTTTTTGCGGCAATAGATCGGATATTGTTTTCCCTCTTCGGTGCGGGTGTAGTAGAAATACTCCCCTTTTTTCATCGGCACGTCCACGTCCGTCTCCTGAATGCGCCCGACCATTTCCTGGTAGAGGGTCTCTTGCAGGGGTTGGGTGTGGGCCATGACCGCTTCCATGTAGGCGTTTTCGGCCTCGATGTAGGCAAGGGTGGCGGGGTTGTCTTTTTCGCGGAGCCAGTAGTAGGGATCGGTGCGGGTGTGGCCGTGGAGGGTGAGGGGGTGCGGGTGGGTGGGGGCGGAGGGATGAGTCATAAATGGTTAATTGGGATGAGAAAGATTTTTACCAAGGTTGGAAAATCCAAAAGACCGCTTCCAAAAGTGGTCTTTTGGGATGAAAAGTTGCTATGGAGAAAAGAGGTTTGCTGTAAGGAAGTAATTATTTGGTTTATTAGGAGGTTCCTTTATGTAAACAAGAATATAATATTCATTTGGAGTTGGGATATTTAGAGAAACCTCTAACGGAAAGCCGCCGGTATCATTTATTATCCCTTTATAGTTTGCATCAAAGATTACTAATTGCCACTCACCATTCACTGCATCTGAATCGAGAGTTACAGAGAGTACTCCTGAATTTGTCAAATCGACATAATAAAAGTCATAGATTTCACTTCCATTTTCCGTAGATCCTGTGTAAAGTACTCCTAGGCAAATAACTCTTTGGTTTTTAGCTTCTGGAAAATAATTATTAGGTTCACGTTCTGTATAGCCAATTATTGCTCCCATACAAGGTTCGATTTTAGTTATGACTGGAAGATACAGATAGCAATCACTTAGTGTGCAACTAGGTGGAGAGGTGGGTGTTTGAGTGGGGGTATAGGTAGGGGTCGGGGGGATTGGTGTGTAGGTTAAGGTTGGCGTCAGGGTTTTTGTAGGGGTGTTACTAGGAGGTGGAGGCGTGGTTGTTTCTGTTGGGGTGTCAGTTTTTGTAGGGGTAAAAGTGGCAGTAAAAGTGACCGTTGGCGAAGGTGTAATTGTCGCGGTTGGAGAAGGAGTACGAGTGAGTGTTGGGGTTGGACTTGGAGAAGGAGTACGAGTGAGTGTTGGGGTTGGACTTGGAACGTGGGGAATTGTTGCTGTTGGTCGTGGCGTATTTGTCGTCAAGACGGTGAGGGTATGGTTTGATGTAGGTGAAATTATGGAATATGTCGATGAAGCTTGGTTGACTTCAATCAAGATAAAAATAATAATGATAATTATAAATGTGTAGAGTGACCTCATTTCAAACCTCCAAAGAGAAAATAGCAACTAACGTAACTATTGCGCCATCAGAAGCAGAATCGTAAAAAATGACAAATATTCGAAGCCGCCATATACAGAATTGAACCTGAGTTTTTTGACTTGTTTCCCATATTTGGGACGACTATTTTTTGTCGTTTTGAAAGCTTTTTGATACAAGGCAAGATTAGGCGCACATTGAAGTCATTATGACCGGATTTTCCCGGCTTTGAGACCAAAAACTCGTCAAAAATATCGCGTTTTTCACGCTTCTTATACTGATTGTGCAACCGTTACGCTAAATCGATAAAATTTCATTATGCCACAGAACAGCCATAAAATCACAATGAAACTGTCTTATTAAACGAAAAAGCAATGAAATTTTCATTGCTTTTTCGTCTCTTATTGGTTAAGAAAAAATTATGAGGCGTTTAAACCTTATAACAAAGTTTGACCTATGGTGTTGGGGTTGGTACTATAGGAATAGTCGGAGTTGGCGACGGAGGAATTGGGATTGTAGGTGATGGAGTTGCAGGAGGTGATTTAGTATTCGTTGAACTGGGAGTAAATGTATTTGTCGCAATAAGAATAATTGGAGTTTTCGTTACTGTACTTGTCGATGTGTTTGTAAAGGTGGCAGTGGGTATGGCAGTTTTTGTGGGCGATGGGGTGCCTGTGGTTGTAGGTGTTGAGGTCCTTGAAGGGGTTATGGACGGGGTAAGCGTAGCAGAAGGAGTAGGCGATGATGTAAAGGTAGGAACAATGGTACTGAGCGCGGGATAGGGAATGCGATCCTGATCAAAAAATATTGCTAATCCGACTTGCGATAAAATAGTTTCTTTTATTCCCTCTTTACATATTCCGCCAAATTGGACAGCATGTTCATAATCTTGTAATGCTTCATGATAATAACCTTCATCGGCTCTCAAATATGCTTCTGCCCGATCACATAAAATTCCTGGATTGGGTTGAACGCGAGTTTCACTCTGGTAATAACCATCTTTATAAGATTCAATAGCAGTCATGTAATTACTTATATTGGCTTGTTCACGCCCATCTAGCCAAAATTGAATTTCTTTAACTAACTGAATCGGCTCAAAAGCATTACTTTGGTTTAATTGTCCTTTCATGGCGGTCAAAATACGATTACCTGCAACTGTATTAGGGGTTCGTTGATAACAGGCTGTGATGAATTGAAAGAGGGCTTCCTGTTGGGTTGCTACATCAGGAAAATTTTCAATCATATCAAGTTGATCGATTGGATCAAGCTCGGAAAACATTTCGCAGGCTTGAATTGGATAATTATCTCCTAGCCCGTTTAAATCGAGCAGGGCC
>WBZL01003896.1_pt1 | contig 13316 bp, 10 predicted proteins | sample 5204291 | NCBI WGS metagenome assembly WBZL01 (sample SAMN12344345, study PRJNA552823) | activated sludge metagenome | biome: Activated sludge suspended growth; feature: Nitrification reactor; material: Wastewater; isolation source: activated sludge from nitrification reactor of wastewater...
CGTCGACATAAACTGTCAGTACGTCCTTTCGCGATCTTAGCTCCGATTGGGCACGGGCAAAGACTGTGCTTTTGCCGGTGCCTTTGCGCCCAAGCAGGTATGTGGTGCTACCTGACACTACCGAGTTTAATATTGAGTCATTGGGTAGCGGGTCGACATACAGGGCTTCTACCGGTCGACCGCCGAGTTCCTTGTCAAAATCTCGCAGGTCCGCTCTTCGATATTGACGAAGAGACTCAGCGACACGGGCGAACTTCTTTGGATCCGCTGCCATGACGTTCCCCAATTTAGTTGGCTGATCATGGCGCACGCTAACAGTGGTGTTTGGACGCGAAAGCGTCCTGCGGGGTTGTCCACAAGTTTTGACGGCGTGGTCCGGGAACCAGTGACAATGTCCGATGTCTGGTGGTTCGCATCAATCTCGCGCCTGAGCGACCGCGGTCCATTGCACTTGAAGCCATGTCTCTTATCTCCGCAAAGCTCCGCGGCGCTCCGGTTATTTGGGCTTGGTGCGTGGCTCGGATGCCTTGGCGTGTCGGGCTGGGGGCACTGCCTCCGGGCCGATCGCGGGGCGCTGCCAGAAACGTGGCCCACGGGCCTTGCCGGGTTGATCCGGTCGCTGGTGCAGGCGGGGCTGTCATCGGGTAGAGTCGCGCCGTCCGCTGAATCGCCCCATTGTTGCGGGAGGTTTGGCTCCGAACAATAAGAACGACGTTCATCGCCAGGGAGCGGGCGTCGTCGAGCGACGGGGTAGCCTGAGCCGCATGACGCAGACGGCCGCAGACGAGCTGGGCGGGATTCCCATGTCGCCGGCCTTGCAGGCGACGCTGCTGCGTGCGCGCGAGTATGCCTCCGGCCAGGGGCAGCCGGAGGTGTCGCTCGAGCATCTGCTGCTGGCCCTCAGCGAGGACGAGGACGCGGCGGCGGTGATGCAGTCGTGCCAGGTCGATCTCGGCCGGCTGCGCAACGACATCGCCGGATTTCTCGGCAGCCTTCAGTTGCGCTTCAAGCTGCGGCAGTCGGCCGTATTGCAGTTCGGCCAGCTTGTCGTACTGGCCCTTGCGTTGCAGGTCGGCTATCTGGGCGCGCAGCTTGTCGATTTCCTCCTTGATATGGGCGGAGCCCTGCACCTGAGCCTTCTCCGCCTTCCAGACCTCCTCGAGGTCCGAGTACTCCTTGGCCAGTTTGGCGATTTCCTCTTCGATCAGGTCGAAGCGCTTCCTCGACGCCTCGTCCTTCTCCTTGCGCACCGCTTCGCGTTCGATCTTCAACTGAATCAGCCGGCGGTCGAGCTTGTCCATCGACTCGGGCTTGGAGTCGATTTCCATCTTGATGCGCGCCGCCGCCTCGTCGATCAGATCGATGGCCTTGTCCGGCAGGAAGCGGTCGGTGATATAGCGATGCGACAACTCGGCGGCGGCGACGATAGCTGGGTCGGTGATATCCACGCCATGGTGGATTTCGTACTTTTCCTGCAAGCCGCGCAGGATGGCGATGGTCGCCTCGACACTCGGTTCGTCCACCAGCACTTTCTGGAAGCGGCGTTCCAGCGCCGCATCCTTCTCGATGTACTTGCGGTATTCGTCGAGCGTGGTCGCGCCAATGCAGTGCAACTCGCCGCGCGCCAGGGCGGGCTTGAGCATGTTGCCGGCGTCGATGGCGCCTTCGGCCTTGCCGGCGCCGACCATGGTATGCAGTTCGTCGATGAACAGGATGATGCGCCCTTCGTCGAGGGCAACCTCCTTCAACACGGCCTTCAGCCGCTCCTCGAACTCGCCGCGATACTTGGCGCCCGCCAGCAGACCGGCCATATCCAGCACCAGCACGCGCTTGTCCTTGAGGGTCTCCGGCACCTCGCCATTGACGATGCGCTGGGCCAGGCCTTCGACGATGGCCGTCTTGCCCACGCCGGGCTCGCCGATCAGCACCGGGTTGTTCTTGGTTCGCCGTTGCAGAATCTGGATGGCACGACGGATTTCGTCGTCGCGGCCGATCACCGGATCGAGTTTGCCCTGGCGGGCGCGCTCGGTGAGGTCCAGGCAATATTTCTTCAGCGCTTCACGCTGCCCTTCCGCTTCCTGACTGCCAACGCTCTGGCCACCACGCACCGCCTCGATGGCCTGTTCCAGCGCCGGTCGAGTCAGGCCCTGCTCCTTGAGCAGCCGGCCCGTATCGCCTTTGTCGGTGGTCAGCGCCAGCAGGAACATCTCGGAGGCGATGAACTGGTCACCGCGCTTTTGCGCTTCCTTATCGGTGACGTTGAGCAGGTTGGACAGATCGCGGCCGATCGACACTTCGCCGCCGTGGCCTTCTACCTTCGGCAGGCGGCCGATGGCCTTGTCCAGTGCCGCCTTCAGCGGGCCGGTATTGACCCCGGCACGCGACAGCAGGGAGGCCGTGCCGCCATCTTCCTGGTTGATCAGCGCTGAGAGCAGGTGCTGCGGCTCGATCATCTGATTGTCCTGCCCGACCGCCAGACTTTGGGCGTCGGAAAGGGCTTGCTGGAACTTGGTGGTGAACTTGTCGAAGCGCATGGCAACCTCCCTAATGTCGTTACCCCGGATGTGGGGATGCCGATGGGCTTTTCAACCGGCCAGGCGTGTCGACCGGGATGCCGGCCACCAGGCCGGGTCGCCAGTTCCCGCGCAGCCACCGCCGGCGCATAATTGCGGCACAACAAAGGAATGGAGAGAGGGAGCCAACAATGCCCAAAGGCCCTACCGTCGCGCCAGAACGCGACACCGATACCGGCAAGGTGACATCTGCCCGCGAGGCGCTGGCGCACGTGCGCGACGGCGACACGGTGGCGACCACCGGTTTCGTCGGCATCGGCTTTGCCGAAAACCTGGCGGTAGCCCTGGAGGAGCGCTTTCTGGCCACTGGCGGGCCACGCGACCTGACTCTCGTCTATGCCGCCGGGCAGGGCGATGGAAAAACGCGCGGTCTCAACCATCTGGGCCACGAAGGGCTGGTCGGTCGGGTGATCGGCGGTCACTGGGGGCTAGTACCAAGACTTCAGCAACTGGCGGTCGACAACCGGATCGAAGCCTACAACCTGCCCCAAGGGGTCATCAGCCATATGTTTCGGGACATCGCGGCCGGCAAGCCTGGCACGTTGACCCGTGTCGGACTCGGCACCTTCGTGGATCCGCGCCTGGGTGGCGGCAAGCTGAACGAAAAGACCACCAGCGATGTCGTCCGACTGATGCCCATCGACGGCGAGGAATACCTCTTTTACCAGGCCTTCCCCATTCATGTCGGCCTGATCCGCGGCACCACCGCCGACCCGGACGGCAATATCACCATGGAGAAGGAGGCCCTGACCCTGGAAGCGCTCGCGGTGGCGATGGCGGCGCACAACTCCGGCGGTATCGTCATCGCCCAGGTCGAACGCGTGGCCGACCGGGCCAGTCTCAATCCGCGCCAGGTGAAGATTCCCGGCGTACTGGTCGACTTCGTGGTGGTGGCGGAAAAGCCCGAGTACCACATGCAGACGTTCGCCGAGCAGTACAACCCAGCCTTCTCGGGCGAGATTCGGGTACCCATGTCGGCCATTCCCGCCATGCCGATGAGCGAACGCAAGATCATCGCCCGTCGCGCCGCCCTGGAACTGGCACCGGGCGCCGTCGTCAATCTCGGCATCGGCATGCCGGAAGGTGTGGCGTCGGTGGCCGCCGAGGAAAAGATCATCGACCGGATGACCCTGACCGCCGAACCCGGTGTGGTTGGCGGAATTCCCGCCGGTGGCCTCAACTTCGGTGCCGCGAGCAACACCCAGGCCGTCGTCGATCAACCCAGCCAGTTCGACTTCTACGACGGCGGTGGCCTTGACATCGCCTTTCTCGGCCTGGCACAGGCCGACCGCCAGGGCAACCTCAACGTCTCGAAGTTTGGTCCGCGCCTGGCGGGCGCCGGTGGTTTCATCAACATCTCGCAGAACGCCAAGAAGGTCGTCTTTGTCGGCACATTTACCGCCGGCGACCTCCGGGTAGCCATCCAGGATGGCGCTCTGCGCATCCTCGCCGACGGCCAGGCGCGAAAGTTTGTCGACGAAGTGGAACACCGGACGTTCAGCGGCCCGGTCGCGGCCGCCGCCGGCAAGACCGTCCTTTACATTACCGAACGTTGCGTTTTACGGCTCCATGCCGACGGCCTGGAACTGCTCGAAATCGCTCCGGGCATCGACTTGCAACGAGATGTACTCGATCGGATGGACTTCATACCAATCATGCGCGATGAGGTAAAGTTCATGGATGCGAGAATCTTTCGTGACGAACCAATGGGGCTGAACGCCGACCTGCTTGGCGCTTGATCCAGGTCAGGGTGCTTGGCCCGCTTGATGTTAGGATAAAGAAATTGAATTCAATGACGAAGGGGACCAACATGGCGATCAAACACGAATTCGGTGAAATCCAGCGCAAGAACATGGAAGCGGCAATGCGCCTCGCGCAACTGTCGATCGAAAACTCGCAACGCATCATGGCGCTGCAATCGCAACTTGCGCGCGAACTGTTCCAGGACAGCGTCGAGCAGGCCAAGGCGCATTCCGGCTCCAACGATCCCCAGGACATCATGAAGTTGCGCGCCCAATATGCTCAGGAAACCACCCAGAAGATGATCGCCGCCGCGCAACAGGTGGCCGAAATCGGCAACACGGCGCGCATGGAGTTTTCCCGTCTGCTCACCGAGCAACTGGCCGCCGGCAGCCAGGACATCGTTGACGCTTTTCAAACCTTCTTCAAGTCGTTGCCCGGTCAGAATTCGAACGTCATGGAAACCATGCAGCAAGCGATGGCCAACGCCAACAGCGCGTTCGAACAGATGACCACCGCCTCCCGAGCCGCGTTCGAGAGCATGAACGCCATGGCCAAGAAGACCGCACCCGCGCGCGGCAAGAAGTAACAGCCCGCCGGCGTTGGCGTTTCGATTTCCGCGGGCGGCGGACCGCCCCGGGGAAAGCCGAACAAGAACAATACCGTCGAGGAGTCCGCTATGGGCAACGCGAAGAGTATCCGCACACCGCTGTTGATCGTGGTGGTGATTTCATCGCTGATCATGCTGGCCGGGGGGGTGATCGCCCTCTGGTCGCTGGGTAACGTGGCCGCCCGCTTCGGGCAATTCGTCGAGCAGGATCAGGCGCGCCTGCAGGCCTATGGTGGCATGTACGCGCAAGGATTGCAGACCGGCCAGGCGATCCGCAACATCATCCTCGATGCTGCCAATCCCAAAGCCTACAAGAATCTCGAAGCTGCCCAGAAGGAGTTTCTCGATCATCTGCAAACCGCGCAGAAGCTTGCCAACGACAGCGCCGAAGCCGGCGCACTCGACGATCTGAATCGGCGCTGGGCGGCAAATACCGCGCTCAAGGAGCGTATTCGCGACCTGGCCAAGGGTGGCCAGATCGCGGAGGCGATCCAGGTGCTCAATAAGGACGAAACCCCGTCCTGGCGCGATATCAAGGATATTCTCCTCAAGCGCACCGAGGGGCAGACCACCGCCGTGGCAGCCGCCAAGAAATCCGTCGAGGAACTGTCGGCGCGAAGCAGGCTGCTCAGCATCGCGGCCTTCATTGTCGCCTTCGGCGTCGCCCTGCTGTTGCTGACAGCGGCGGTCAATCGCCTGAGGCGGCCCCTGCTGCACCTCGAGAGTTCGATCCGCCAACTGGAGTCCGGTGATGGCGACCTGACTCGCCGGCTACCGGTGGAGTCGGCCGACGAAGTCGGCCGGGCCTCGACCTCGTTCAACAAGTTCCTCGATAGCCTGCAAGGAACCATCGGCGAGGTTCAGCGGGAAGCGAACACGGTTGCCCGGGAATCGGCGCAGGTCGCCGATACGGTGGAGGCGATGTCGCTTGCATCGGCGAGTCAGGCTGAAGCCTCGGGAGCCATCGCCGCGGCCATTGAACAGTTGATCACCAGCATCGAATCGGTGTCGGCCTCCGCCCAGGGCGTTCAGGACACCGCCGATCTCAGCCTGCGCCACGCCCAGGACGGCAGCAAGAGCGTGACCAATCTGCGCCAGGAAATGGACCGCATCGAGCAGTCGATTCATGGCATCGCCCAAGCGACCGAGCAGTTCGTCAACAACTCGCGCACCATCACATCGTTGACTGGCGAGGTCAAGGACATCGCCAACCAGACCAATCTGCTGGCGCTCAACGCCGCCATCGAGGCGGCCCGGGCCGGGGAGCACGGCCGGGGCTTCGCGGTGGTCGCCGACGAGGTACGGGGACTAGCCGAAAAGTCCGGCAAGGCGGCGGCGGAAATCGACAACATCACGCAGGGCATCCGTGCCCAATCCCAGAATCTCGAGGGCGCCATCCGCGCCAGCACCGATGTCTTGCAGGCCAGCCGGGAATCCCTCGAGCTGGTCGCCAACCTGTTGCAGCAGAGTATGGCAGTCGTGGATCAAGAGCATCACGGCATCGACGACATCAATCACTCGCTGTTGGAACAGAAGAGCGCCGGCCACGACATCGGTCGCAATCTGGAGTCCATTTCCGCTTCGGCCGATCAGACCAACGACGCCGCCCGGGAGACGTCGGCGTCGGCACAGGCGCTCAAGGACAGCGCCATGCGGCTGGAGACCAGCGTCAGCCGCTTCCGGGTCTAGTCGCGCTCAGCCGTCCGTCCAGCGCCGCAATGCGTCGTCATCGGACACCCGGGCATCCACCCATCGGCCACCCGTCGCGGTTTCCTCGCGCTTCCAGAATGGCGCGCGGGTCTTCAGATAGTCCATGATGAACTCGCAGCCGGCAAAGGCCGCTTGCCGGTGACTGGACGACACGACCACCAGCACGATGCGCTCGCCCGGCAGCAAACGGCCGACGCGATGAATCACGCGCACGGCCATGAGTGGCCAGCGCCGCCGCGCCTCGGCGACGATGTCCGCCAGCGCCTTTTCGGTCATGCCAGGATAGTGTTCGAGGGTCATCGCCTGTACGCCACCGGCCGACTTGTCGCGCCGGACCAGGCCGACGAAGCTGGCCACCGCGCCGGCATCCCCGCCTTCGCCGCTCAGCGCCGCGATTTCCGCGCCAACATCGAAATCGGCTTCCTGTACCGAAACGCTCACGCTAGCCACCCGTCACCGGCGGGAAGAAAGCGACTTCGTCGCCCGGCTTCACCGTTGCCTCGAAACCGACCATCGCCTGATTGACCGCGCAGCGCAGATTGCGGGCCTGCGCCAGCCGTGCCCAAGGCTCGCCACGCGCCGCGATATGGTCGCGCAGGCCGCCCACCGTCGTGATCTCCACTGGCAGTGGCATCGCTTCACCGGACGTACCCAGCGCCTCGCGCAGCCCGGCAAAATAGAGAACTCGAATCGTCACGGCATGGCTCCGAAGGCAAGATAGCGCACCGCATCCCCTGGCCGAATGATGCCATGGGCGGGGTTGTCCACCAGGCCGTCGGCCCAGACGCAGGACGTCAGCACACCCGAACTCTGGTTGGCAAAGCGCTCCAGCCGGCCGTCGGCGCCGATCCGGACGCGCAGGAATTCCCGACGGGCGCCCGGCTTGTTCCACTCGAAACCGGCAGTCAGGGTACGTGCCACCGGCAACAGGTCATTCGCCCCCTGACACTTGCGGATGAAGGGGCGCACCAGCATCAGGAAGGTCACGAAGGCCGATACCGGATTACCCGGCAAGCCAACGAAGTCCGCCTGGCCGACCTTGCCGAAGGCCAGCGGCTTGCCGGGCTTGACGGCGATATTCCACAGTGAGAGCTCCCCCTCGGCCTCGACGGCCGGCTTGACATGGTCCTCTTCACCCACCGAAACGCCGCCGGAGGTGATGACCAGATCGTACTCGGCGCCGGCCCGCCGCAGGGCGCGGCGGGTGGCCTCCAGGCTATCGGGCAGGTTGCCCAGGTCCGCCACAGCGCAGCCCAGGCCCTTGAGCAGACTGGTCAACTGGTAGCGATTCGAGTTGTAGATGCCGCCCGGCGGCAGCGGTTCGCCGGGGGTGGTCAGCTCGTCGCCCGTCGACAGGACAGCCACCGACAAGCGCCGCCATACGGGCAGCACCGGGATGCCGACCGAGGCCGCCATGCCGATGGCCGCCGGTCCCAGCACGGTGCCCGCCGGCAGGACTTCCGCACCGCGACGAATATCCTCGCCCAGGCGCCGAATGTTCTCGTCGGCGCGCGGCACCTGATTGATGATGACCTGGCCACCCGGGCCATGTTCGCAGAGCTCCTGCATCACCACCGCATCGGCCCCCGCCGGCACTGGCGCACCGGTGAAGATGCGCGCCGCCGTGCCCGGCTCGAGCGTATGGCCGACACTGCCGGCCGGAATTCTTTGCGCCACCGGCAAGCCCACGCCCGCCGTCGGCACGTCGGCGACACGCACGGCATAACCGTCCATGCCGCTGTTGTCGTGCGGCGGCACATCGACCGTCGATACCACCGGTTCGGCCAGTATCCGGCCGGTCGCTTCGGCCAGCGGCACCCGATCGGTGCCCTTGACCCGGCGCGCGCCGGCCAGCAATCGCGCCAGCGCCTCATCGTATGTCAGCATGCTCACAGTCCGGTCTGCTCCAGAATGAACTTCGCGATGGTGTCGTGATCGTCGAGGGCGAGGCGGGGCAGCGGACAATCCGCCGGCAAATCGTCCGGTTCGGGCGTCGCCACCGCCACCACGGTCGGGTTGGACGGCCAGATGAAGGGTTTGCCATTGGCCGGCCGATGCACCTCCAGCTTCGGCATCGGCGTCGCCTTGAAGCCCTCCACGAGCAGGAGGTCGCAGGGCGACAGGTTGGCCACTTGTTCCTCGAAGTTGGGCTCCGGCGCGCCGCGCAGTTCGTGCATCAACACCCAGCGTTGGTCGCATACCAGCATCACCTCGGTGGCACCGGCTTCCCGATGCCGATAGGAATCCTTGCCGGACCGGTCGAGATCGAAATTGTGGTGGGTGTGCTTGATCAACGACACCGTCAGCCCGCCCGCCACGAAACGCGGGATCAGTTGTTCGAGCAGCGTCGTCTTGCCGGCGCCGCTATAGCCGGCCAATCCGAAGACTTTCATAAAATATCGACCTTCGCAAAACCGCCGCCGGGCGTACGGAAGTTGGTGGTTTGTCCCTGCCACAAGCGCGCCGCGACCAGTTGCACGCGGCCAACATAGGCGTAGCAGCGTAGATCGACCTTGAGTTCAGTCAGTTCCCCGGCCACCTCGACGGGAACGGTGGAAGGCGGCACCAATGTCTGGGCCACATACTGCCCCGCCAGCACCTCGTCGAAGACACGGCGGGTCATCTTGTCGCCGCGATAGGCCGCCTTGGAACCGTAGCCGGTCGCCGGCTTAAAGAACAAATCCTTCCGCCGCGTCCAGAAGTCGGTGCCACGGTCGGCCGAGACCTGCTCCGTATGAGGCACAAGGTCGCTCAATAGCCGCCGAGTGTCGGCATCGACGCCCCAGCCGGCAAGCAGCGCGTCGTCGGACAGCACGACCAGATTGCGTTTGTCGGCATACAAGGCGTGGGCGCGCGGATGCGGCGTCACCACCACCACGCCATCGAGCCAGGCCTGACGCAAGGCCGTGCTCCCCGGCGCGGCCAGTGCGAAATCGGTCAACCGGTTGTAGACGAGATCGAGCCGCGTTTCGCCGACCCAGAGACCGCCGTGACAAAGCATCAGGTCAGCCGGAGCGCAGACTGCGACGTCGATACCATGGCGTGCCAGCAAGTCTTTGAACAGCAGGAATTCCGGATACAGATACTGTGCCTCGGGCGCTTCGTCGACAATGGCCATCGTTCGCAGCCGCCCACCCGCCTCGGCGCGCAGCATGGCCACGAAGCTGTCCTCGACATCCGCCCTGCCCGCCTGCCGAGCGGCCAGCAGCCCACCGCCGGCGTTGGTGTTGATCTCGATCAGCCGCGGCCCGGCCGGCGTCAGATGAAAGTCGTAGCCGAAGAACGCACCGGGATTGGGCGCGGCATGCCGCGCGATTTCCGGCGCCCAGGACAGCACACGGTCCCGATAGGCCGGCAGGGCCGCGACCCGCTCCACGGCGCACACCAGATCGCCCATGCGCGCCAAATCGGTGGACGTGAGCGGGACGACAGCGGCGGAAAACAGATGCGGCCTTGCCGCGAAGAGTTCCGGGAGTTCGGCGGGGCTATCCATGACCAATCTTAACCTGCGAAGAACGCTTCCACGTCGGCGATCGCGCGCGTGCGGCGCATCGGCGGCAGCGATTGCCAGATGCGCCGGCCGTAGGGCTTGGCAGTCAGGCGCGGGTCGCAGACCATCAGCACGCCGCGATCGGTCTCATCGCGGATCAACCGCCCGGCGCCCTGCTTCATGCTGATCACCGCGCGCGGCAACTGGTATTCGAAGAAGGCGTTGCGGCCCTGCCGTTTGAGATGGTCGATGCGCGCCGACAGCACCGGATCGTCCGGCGGCGCGAAGGGCAGCTTGTCGATCACCACCAGCGAGAGTGCCTCGCCGCGCACGTCGACCCCCTCCCAGAAGCTCTGGCTAGCCACCAGGATGGCGTTGCCGAGAAAACGGAACCGCTCCAGCAGTTCGCTCTTCGATCCTTCGCCCTGCAATAGCAACGGCAGTTCCAGGGCATGCCGTTCCAGCCGTTCCTTGAGCAGTTCGTGGATCCGGCGCATGGCCCGCAGCGAAGTGCACAGCACGAAAGTACGGCCGCCGGCGGCCACGATCGCCGGCCAGGCGGCTTCGAGCACTGCCTCGTGGTAAAGCGGATTGTTGGGGTCGGGCATGTTCGGCGGCGCATAGAGCAGCGCGCACCGGTCATAGTCGAACGGGCTGCCCCAGAGTCCGGTTTCCGCTTCCGCGAGACCCAATTCCCCCTGGTAATGCCCGAAATCCTTGCCTACCGCCAGCGTCGCCGACGTGAAGATCCAGGCGCGCGGATGGCCCGCTATCTGGCGCTGGAAGATATTCGCCACCGACAGTGGTGTCAGGTTCAGGGTCACCGCATGGCTGGAGATATCGGCCCATCTGACATAGGTCTCGTCGCAGCTCTCCGCTTTGGCCGGTTGCTGCCACCGTTGGAGACGCCGCACCACGTCATGGGTGCGCGACAGGCAGTTGGCCAGGCCCTCCGAACGCTCCGCCTGCGACTCCAGATGTTTCGTGAAAGCCGCCAGTTCCAGCTCGAGGGTCGCCAGGGCCTCGATAGCCTTGGGATGTTCCCGCCACTGCGCCTCGGCCAGTCGCATGCCTTCGCGGTGAAACGCCAGGCGAAGATCCTTCGCCGCCTTCTCGATGGTCTTGCAGGCCTCCGGCAACGGCGCGTAGTCCTTGGCCCCGGCAATGGCTTCGAGTCGGGTATCGCGCGCCAGATCCAGCACTTGCGCCGTGCTGACCGCCTCGCCAAAGAACAGGCTAGCCACCTCCGGCAACTGATGCGCCTCGTCGAAGATGACCGTGTTGCAGGCGGGCAGCAATTCTCCCAGGCCGTCGTCGCGCAGCATGACGTCGGCAAAGAACAGATGGTGATTGACCACCACCACGTCGGCAGTCATCGCCTCGCGCCGCGCCGCGATGACGAAACACTGCTTGTATTGCGGGCAGTCCTGGCCCAGGCAGTTGTCCCGCGTCGAGGTCGCCTGCGCCCAGGCGCCCGAATCTTCCGGTACGGCGGAGAGCTGCGCCTTGTCGCCGGTATGGGTGGTCTTGGCGAAGCGGGCGATGGTGCGGATGTGCTCGGCTTCTTCCCGCCTGGCGAAGCGACCTTCGGCCAGCGCCCGCTCCAGATGGTAGGGGCAGACGTAGTTGCCCCGGCCCTTGAGCAGGGCAATGGTCGCCGGTACGCCGAGCGCGTCGCGCACCGTCGGCAGGTCCCGGTTGAACAATTGATCCTGGAGCGTCTTGGTGCCGGTGGAGACGATCACCTTGCCACCCGCCAGCAACGCCGGCACCAGATAGGCGAAGGTCTTGCCGGTGCCGGTGCCGGCCTCGGCGACCAGCGCCTTGCAGTCGTGAATGGCGGTGGCGATGCGCCCCGCCATGTCCACCTGCTGGGCGCGCGGCCGGTAGCCGGGAATGGCCCGGGCCAGAGGACCGTCTTCGGAGAAAATACGCGGGAGATCTTGCATGGCGGCTGCCGGATGACGGGCTCGGCGGAGCTCCGCCAGACCGGACCGACAGGGGCTAGGGCACGGGACGGACGACCCGGAAGCCGAGCAGCTGGCTGCGATAACTGGCCGGATTGCTGTTGCGCGTCGCCGCCCGTACCGAGGCCGGGCCGCTCCAGCCGCCACCCCGGTACACGCGACGCGGGCAGTCCTCGCCGACCCGCGCCGAACCGTCGCTGGGTGCCCCGACGTAATTGACCGTCTGGCAGTCCTCGACCCACTCCCAGACATTGCCGAGCATGTCGTAGAGGCCGAAAGCGTTGGGCTTGAACTTGCCCACCGGCGCGGTCTCGACATAGTGGTCGCGGCACTCGTGCGGTTCCCACGGGAAGTGCCGCAGGGACTGGGTATCGGCATCATGGACGTTGGCGTATTCACAGGCCAGCCCCGAATCGTCCCCCCAGTAGCGGGAGGTACGCGTGCCGCCGCGAGCCGCGTACTCCCATTCCGACTCGGACGGCAGTCGATACGCCTTGCCGGTCTTCATGGCCAGCCAGGCCACGTAGGCCTTGGCGTCCTGCCAACTGACGCAGACGACCGGATGACTGTCGTTCTGGTCGACATCCGGATCCCGCCAGTTGCGGCCCGGCTGGTTGATCCACTCGGAGCCGACCCAGACGTGGCACGACCCTTCGCCCTGATAACCGGTCGCCTTGACGAAGGCCGCGTACTGGCCCCGGGTCACCTCGTACCGTCCCAGGGCAAGCGGCTTGCCGATGCGCACCTCATGCCTGGGCCGCTCGCTGTCGCCGCTGCCCGCCTCCTTGGCCGGTGCGCCCATCTGGTAGCTGCCGGCCGGAATCACCGCCAATTCCGGACATTCGGGGCAATCGCGCAGAACCTGTGCCGTACCGCCTTCCCGACCGGGGGCGACGGTACCCGCGGTCGCCGTCGGCGGAGCCAACCGCTTCAGGCGACCTTCCGCCAACGGCGCGAACTGGCCCTGGGGGTACTTCTGCAGGTAGGCGCGATAGTCGTCCGGGTTGTCGCTGGCCTTGATGCTGTCCCAGAAACTCAGTTCGAAGGTGGCCGATTCGCCGAGCCCGGCCAGCATGAGTACCGCCTGCGCCAGGGGTACGAGATGGGCCGGCCCAGCCTCATTTCCCTGCAGTTGCGCAAGGAGAACGAGGTGCTCGTGCATGGCGGCATCGGTGGCGACGCGGTGATCGTCGGCGAGGGCGTGCTCGACCTCGGGGACTAGCCGC
>WBZL01003899.1_pt1 | contig 13314 bp, 8 predicted proteins | sample 5204291 | NCBI WGS metagenome assembly WBZL01 (sample SAMN12344345, study PRJNA552823) | activated sludge metagenome | biome: Activated sludge suspended growth; feature: Nitrification reactor; material: Wastewater; isolation source: activated sludge from nitrification reactor of wastewater treatment...
GATGGTGTGGACTTCGGAATGCAGGTAATGGACCTTAACGCCCATTTCCAGCAAGTAATCGCTCAGGTCTTCGGCCATGCGTTTGGTTAAGGTGGTCACCAATACCCGCTGCCCGATGCTGGTGCGGCGGTTGATTTCGCCCAACAAATCGTCTACCTGGCCTTTGACCGGCCGCACTTCCACTTCGGGATCCACAACGCCGGTCGGCCGGATGACCTGATGCACCACACTGCCCGATTTCTCTAGTTCAAAAACGGAGGGGGTGGCGCTGGTAAATATGGCCTGATTAACGCGCTGTTCAAATTCTTCAAAGTTCAGCGGACGGTTGTCCAGGGCGCTGGGCAGGCGGAAGCCATAATCCACCAGGGTTTGCTTGCGGCTGCGGTCACCGGCATACATACCGCGCACCTGCGGTAAGGTCATGTGGCTTTCGTCTACTACGACGAGGTAGTTGGCCGGGAAATAATCGAGCAAGGTCCAGGGCGGCGCGCCTATCTCGCGCTGATCCAGGTGGCGGCTGTAATTTTCGATGCCGGAGGTGTAGCCCACTTCGCGCAGCATTTCCAGGTCATATTGGGTGCGCTGCTCGATGCGCTGCGCTTCCAGCAGCATGTTGCGTTCTTTGAAATAGGCAATGCGCGTCGACAGTTCGTTTTCAATGTCGTTGACAGCCTGACTGAGTTTGTCTTCGTCGGTGATAAATTGGCGGGCAGGGAAAATTTGGATGCTGGTCTGGTCGCGCAGGACTTCGCCGGTGAGGTAGTCGAATTCGGTTAAGCGTTCGACTTCGTCGCCCCAGAATTCGATCATGTAAGCGGTTTCGGCATAAGCGGGGAAGATTTGCAGGGTGTCGCCGCGTACGCGGAACGTGCCACGGCGTAATTCCAGGTCGTTGCGGTCGTACTGAATGTCTACCAGACGGCGCAGGATGGTATCCCGCCGGTACTGCTTGCCGCGTTCGATTTCTACGGTGACTTTGCCCCAGGCCTGAGGATTGCCGATGCCGTAGATGCAGGACACGGACGCGACAATGATCACGTCTTCGCGGCTGAGTAAGTTGGCGGTGGCCAGCAGGCGTAGGCGGTCGATTTCGTCGTTGATTTGCGTTTCCTTTTCGATGTAGAGGTCGTGGCGGGGGACGTAGGCTTCGGGCTGGTAATAATCGTAGTAGCTGACGAAGTAACTGACGGCGTTTTTGGGGAAAAAGTCGCGGAATTCGCTGTAGAGCTGGGCGGCTAGAGTTTTATTATGAGCCAGTACCAGCGCGGGACGTTGGGTTTGTTGGATGATGTTGGCGATGGTAAAGGTTTTGCCGGTGCCTGTGGCGCCGAGCAATGTCTGGTATTTGTGACCGGCTTCGAGGCTCTCTATCAGTTTTTCGATGGCGACGGGCTGGTCGCCGGTGGGTTGGAAATCGGATACAAGTTCAAATTTGGGCATGGAAACCTCAGATTAAGACGCGGATTTGCGCGGATACACGCAGATGTTTTGAGTGGGGTGATAGAACGTCAGTTCGCTATTCTAGCATAAAATGAGGGGTGGAGAAACGGCCGTTTCCCCTCCCCTCATTTTAAGATGCGACCACTTCGACACTGAACTCGCCAGACGCCGCCTGGCTAAATTCGCGTAAGAGGAAGAAACCGGCCAGGCCGTAAACGGCCGTAGCCACCACCAGCGTCATCTGAAAACCCACATGAATGGCCAACGCCGTCGCCAGCGCCGATCCCATCACCGACATGACGCCGTTGATGGCCCACAGCCAGGGCACGCCGCCAGATTCTTGCCGCCCGGCCCAGCGAATGCCCACCGGGAACGGAATGCCCATGAAAAAGCCGAGAACCGCCAACAGCGTCACGGCCAGGCCAATGCGCAGCGGCAAACTCCAACCGATAGTCGCCTGTAAAATCCAACTGCTGACGATAGCGTGGAAAATGAGCGCTACCAGCAGCGCGGGCAAAACGCGGCCCATCTGGCCAGGAATCCGGCGTTCGTTGGCGGCCCAGGTGCTGCTCCACAAGCTGCCCAGTCCGCTAAACAGAAGCAAAGAAAACAAGACGACTGTCAGGGAGTAAACCGGGCGGCCCAGATAAACCGTGAGCCGCTGGATGGTGGGAATTTCCACCAGCATGAAGGCCAGACCGAGCGTGCCGACGTAAGCGAGCAGCCAGGATGACGGCCGTTTGAGCAGTTTTCGCCGCGTACTCAAGCCCAGAGGCAGCAAAATGAACAGCAACGCCAGCACAAGACTGACGGCCAGCACCGCCATTAAGATGAAAATGGATTCCATGCTCGTGCGGTAGACGCCGCTGCCGCTGAGCGACGCGTCCAACAAATCGCCAAACAGCACCAAATTGAAGAAAAATGGCCGGTCATCGGTGGCTGGAGAAATGTCCAGCGGATAGTTGGCGATGAAGGCGGCATGGTCTGGCTGGGCAATAAATTGGCCGACTTCCTCAAACGGAGCCAGCCCGGGGGCGTACAGCACCGTGTAACCCATTGATTCGGCGACTTCATGCAGGGCGGCTACTTCTTCCGGCGTGAACGGCGTGCGCTTGAGCAGCGTGGTAGACAGCCCTTCGGTCTGGGCCATGGCGGTTAGGTGGGCGATGACGGCGATGTGCTGCCGGGGGTCGCTGACGCCGGCAGCCTGCCAGCCGGCCATCGCCGTCGACACGAGGCGCAATGTTTCCGCCGGCCGATCCGGCAAATACCAGCGCGACACAGTGGTCATGCCCCGATCTGAAAGGCGTTCGTAGTAAGTTTGAAAGGCTTCGCGGGTGTAGAGGCTGTTTTCGGATAGGGCAAAAGCGCCGGAGCCGCCCGCCGCCCAGGTGTCGATTAAGGATGCCTGAATGACATCGTACTGATCTGAACTGCGTTCGACGAAGCCGCGCGCGTCGGCGACCTGCACGTTGACATCTGGCCGGTCGTAGAGATGACCGGCGAAGTCGGCGAACTGGCCTTTGACGGCGGCGACGATGGCTGGATTGACTTCAACGGCCGTTACCATCGGCGCGCCGCTCACCAAAGCCGTCAGGACATCGCGCCCGCCGCCCGGTCCAATCACCAGTGTCGTTGGCTGGTCGATCAGGTGATAGGCCAGCGCGGTTAAATCGTTGCGTAAAAAGCTCACCTGGTAAAAGTCGCCGTCGAACTGCTGGATGGGCGTCCCGGCAACCGCGTCGATGAGCAGCAGGGAATGGTGGAACTGACCGCCATTCTGGATGGTTTCTTCCCATTTTTGCCCGGAAATAGCCCAAAAGAAGGGGTAGGCGGCCGGTTCATAGACCGTTACCCGCGAGTGGGCGTTCCAGCGTTCGTAGATGATGTTGGGTTCGGCGGCTTCGCCTTTGCTGACGCGGATTTGCACCCAGGGCGCGGCCAGATTGGTAGCCAGCAGGGTTGTGGTGATGAGTAAGGCAGCGATGGCGGCTAAAAAGCGCGGTTGGCGGAACGGCCGTTCCCCGTTAAATACCAGCGCCGCCGCCCCCATCATCACCCCCAACGCCAGGACGGCGTTCACGCCGCCCAAAAACTGCAATAGGGCTACGCTCACCAGGCAACCAATCGCCGCGCCGGTCAGGTCGGCCCAGTAGATGCGCCCGGCTATTTTGACCCAACTGGCCAGCGCCAGCGAAATGACCACCCCAGAAAGGAAGAACGGGATAGAGAGCAGCACGTAAATGAGCGCCAGGTAGAGGATTTGCACGGCCGTTAACGACTCGGTGCGGTTCATCATGATGGTCACAGAAGGGATTTGCAGATACAGCAGCAGGCAAATTGGAATTGCCAGGGTTAGGGCGATGGTTGTGTAGCCCATCCAGCGGCGCGCGGCCGTTTCGGCCAGCATCTGCGGCCGTAGATACACCATGACCCCAGCTGCCGCGCTGCCCATCAAGGCGATAGAAATGGTCAAAAAGGCGAAATGGTACCACATGGTTACAGAGAAAATGCGCGTCAGCACAATTTCCAAAGCCAATGTAACCAGGGTGGTTAACAACACGCCAAGTAAAAGGAACCGTTGTCTTTGCATACCAGTCTCCCGTAGGATCTTCGTTGTTGATAAGTATTTCTTAACCCTCATTATCCGCAATTCGAGTTGGGCGACAAAATGACGGCTGCTTGCGACTGGAGGACGCAGGAACAGGAGACAGGGGGTGGGGAACGGCCGTTTTTCCCACCGTCAGGTCATTTATGCGAGATCATGTGCGGGGCATTGTCACCATTGTGCCGATGAATTTGCTGATGAGTTTGCGCGAATTGCCGGCGATGGCAAACACCTCAGACTCGACGACGCTAAATTGGCGACCCGGCTTCAGCACATCTGCCCGGCAAAACAAGATTTCCCCAATGCCAGGCCGTAATAAATTCATCTTGAATTCCACCGACAACACGTAAGCGTCTGGCGGAATGATCGTACCTACCGCTGCCCCGGCCGTGTGGTCGGCGATGGTGGTTTGCACCCCGGCATGGACCACATCATCTTGCTGCATGTGGTGCGGCTGCACCGCCAGCCGGCTTTCGCACCAGCCCGTTCCACAGCCTACCAGTTCCAGCCCCAGCTCGCGGATAAAAGCCGCCTGCTGAAAAATGTTTGCGACAAAAGTTCGAAAATCGGGGTTTGGTGAGTGCAACGCAGTTCCTTCGAAAATATAGGACACGGATTTACGCGGATTTTTAGGGATTCTTAGCCGTGTTTATCCGCGTAAATCCGTGTCCTATTCATTCATGGTGGTGGGTGGACCATTGATGAAGTCTCTCTTCCAAAATTTACAAGGCGTAATCACGCGGATTCGATCACCCCGGATAATCCATCGGTCTGCGCTTCTGTCAACCGGGTGGGGGTGACGCGGTTGAACAAATCGGCGGGACCGTGGGCATGAACGCGCATGTAATTATCGGTGTAGCCTACCCAGCGCAAACCGTTCTTGTCTGCGCCGACGGTGGATTCCCATAATACGGCGCGGGTATCGCCCTGGAAGCGCCGGTGAAAGGTCAGGCTCATTTCATGACCCAGGTCGATCAGGCGGCGGGCGCGTTCTTTTTTGAGGGGGCCGGAAACTTGATCGGGCATGTTGGCGGCGGCCGTGCCAGGGCGCTGGCTGTAGCTGAACACATGCAGCCGCGAAAAGCCAATTTCGCGCACATACGCCAGGCTCTCGGCAAAGTCCTCGTCCGTTTCGCCGGGGAAACCGACGATGAGATCGGTGCTGAGGTTCAGGTCGGGGATGTGGGCGCGGGCGGTATCGGCCAACTGCCGGAAGGCGGCCTGGGAGGTGCGGCGGGCCATGCGGCGCAAAGTTTTGTCGCTGCCCGCTTGCAGCGGCATGTGCAGATGAGGCAGCAGGCGGGGATTTTCCCACAGTGTGAAGAAATCTGGGGCGATGTCCCACGGTTCCAAAGATGACAGGCGCAGGCGAGGGATGTCGGTGTGCTGTAAGATGGCGCGAACCAGTTCGCCGAGGCCGGCTTTGTTGCCAAAATCGTGGCCGTAACTGCCCAGGTGCACGCCGGTCAGCACCGCTTCCTGGTAGCCGGCGGCGGCCAGCGCCTGAATTTCGGCCACCACGTCACCCAGGTGGCGGCTTTGTCCTGCGCCGCGGGCGATGGTGGTGACGCAGAAGGTGCATTTGTTGTTGCAACCATCCTGCACTTTGATGAAGGCGCGGGTGTTGCCGGTGGTTCCGGCTAAAAATTCGCGCATCACCGGCTCCTGGTCAAAGACGGGCAAATCGAGCCGCGCCTGTGGATCCAGCAAGCTGACAAGCTGGGCTTTGTCCTGGTTGGCGACGATGCGCCCGGCGCCTTGCACGCGTCCTAATTCGGCTGGTGCGATGGTGGCGTAACAGCCGGTCAGGATGATTTCGGCGGCGTCGTTTTGGCGGTGGATGCGGCGGGTGAGGGTACGGCCGTCGCGCGCTGCTTCGGCAGTGACGGCGCAGGTGTTGATGATGACTTTGTCGGCCACGGCCGTGTCGTCTACTATTTCATGCCCCGCTGCCAATAGCTGGCGGGCCATCGTCTCGATTTCACTCTGGTTGAGGCGGCAGCCAATGCTGTGTAGATATACTTTCATAGGGCAGCCATTTTAGCGCAGGGTGGCGGGTCGGGCGAATGGCGTAAACCAAACGGCCGTTCGCCCCAGAATCGAGTATGATTATCAGGAATAACAAGGAGAAGAAGGTGATATGAAAGCGAAACACATTTGGTTATCACAGTTACTGATTCTTTTGGGTTTATTGCTGCTGCTCGCCGCCTGCCAGGAGCCGCCGCCGGAACCCACGCCGGAAGAGATCATCCAGCAGGCTGTTGCGCGTCTGACGACGACCTCGGGATTTCACTTTAGCGTGAATTTGAGCGGCGCGCCGGCGGCTCTGGACCCCACCGGAACGATTGCTTTTCGCACGGCCGTGGGCGATTTTGCCGCGCCGGAAAAAGCGCAGGCGGCCGTGCGCGCCGCCGCCTTTGGCCTGATCACCGACATTAACGTGGTGAGTATCGGCCAGGACCAGTGGCAAACCAACATTCTGACCAAAAAGTGGGAACAACTGCCGCCCAACTGGGGATTTAATCCCGGCGCGTTGTTTGACGCCGCCGCCGGACTGCCGGCCATTCTGACTGCCGATTTAACCAATGCCGAGTTAACCGGTCGAGAGAAATTAGAAGGCGGCCCGAATCAGGAGTTGTATGTGATCACCGGCCAAGTGGCCGGGGAACGTTTGGCGGCGATTAGCGGTGGGTTGATTGGGCCGCAGGCGGTGGAGGTAACGCTGTGGATTGCGCCGGACACCTACGACATTATCCGCATTGTGGTCAACGAGCCGGAACCGGACAGTGAGGAAGGCGCCAGCGTGTGGCAGCTTGATTTTTCTGCTTACGATCAGGAAGTGACGATTACGCCGCCGGTTTAGTGGGAGTCGCGTCCTCCAGGCGTTTGATGATGTAGATGCGCCCCCACTGCGCCCCGGCTTTCACCGAATAGCCGGTCTGGATTTCTAGCATAGGGCGTTCGCGCAGGCTGGCTTTAACCTGGTCGTATTCACGGCTGAGGATGGCGGCACGGCCGTCTGGCTTTAGCACACGGGCGATTTCCTGGAAGACGGCCGTATACAGCTTCTTCATCTCTTGTTCGCTGCCCACCTGGGCGCTGTCTGGCAAGACGGCCGCCGTTTTATCGACAGATGCATCGGCCAACGGCAGGCCGGTGTCTGTCCAGGGCTGCAAGTCGATGTTTTCCGCCAGTCGCCCTTTGCGGCGCGTGGCCAGATTTTCGGCGGCGATTTCTAGCTGGTCGGGTGAGGGATCGGCGCCAAGCAAACGGCCGTAGCGGCCCAGCAGGCGGCGGGTGAAAAGGAGACGGCCGTTGCCGCACAACGGATCCAGAAAGACATCGTCCGGTTCAGGCTCAGTCACCAGAACCAGAGCGGCGGCGAGAGACGGCCGTATCGCGTCGCCATCCGTTTGTCGCAAGATACGCGTCTTCCGTGCCTGTTTGTCGGTAATGTTAAAGCCGCACAACAAATGAGACCCCAATAAGTCCACACCCAACTCCACCTGCGCCCCATCCGCCACCGGCGCCCAACGTGGATACCGGCTTTGCATTCCCTGGAGAACGGCCTTTTGCAGCTCTTTCAATGGATATTCATGCCGACCAAATTTTCGGCTCACCACACGATAGGAAGGGGGGCGGCTGAGCTGCCGAAAACGCATTAACTGATTGCCCGCCCGTCCGAAGCTTTCCGCTTTGGTCACCATGTCCCGAATCTGGGTCAGATCACGCTTGCCGCGCGACAACTTGGGCGCATCCAAGGCCAGCAAAAAAACATCTTCCACCGCTTCTAGCTGTTGTACGTCGGCTATGTCACCCTGATACTCAAACGTGACAATGCCATTTTGCTCTTTGGCAAACAGATATTCGCCAAATTTTACGCCAGGCAAGCGCCAACGAATTTCCAGCCAGGCGATTTCTTCTGCGCCCGGTACAGTTTGGGCATAATAATTAAATGTTTGATTGCTCACAAATTACCTTTTCTTTCTCTCGGAAGACCCGAAGGGCCTGTATGTTTTTAACCTGGTAAGATTGGTCCAATCTGTAAACTCAAAAGTTAATGATGCACAAACTCTGAGGGCTTGCATTTCCAAAGGTCTAGCATCTCAAGAGCAAACCCCTACGGTCTTTGCGGTTGGTTTCAATCTTTCAGTGTCTCTAGTCCACCCATCACTTGGCAAATCGGTCTTCGCTGCGGGCGCGGTAAATAAGGCGTACCGGTGTCCCTTCAAAGGGATACAATTCGCGCAGGCGGTTTTCCAGGTAGCGCTCATAACTAAAGTGAACCCACTCCGGTTTGTTGACAAACATCACAATGGTGGGTGGAGCCACGGAAACTTGCGTGGTGTAAAAGAATTTCACCCGTTTGCCGCCGCTGCTTGGCGGTGGGTGTTGAATGGTTACTTCACGCATCCACTTGTTTAAATCGGCCGTGGGGATGCGTTGATGGCGCATTTCCTGCACTTCTACCACTTTGGGCAAAATTTTGTTTACCCGCTGCCCGGTCATGGCCGATATGTAAATAATTGGCGCATAGGGAAGAAACTTCAGTTCTTCGCGCAGCACTTTTTCATATTCGTAGATGGTGAAGGAGTCTTTGTCGATAGCGTCCCATTTGTTAACCAAAATGATCACGCCGTTCATTTCATCTTTCAGCATTCCGGCGATGTGGGCATCTTGGGAGGTGATGCCGGCTTCGGCGTCAATCAGCAAAAGCGCGACATCGGCCCGTTTGAGCGCTTTGATGGAGCGCAGGACGCTGTATTTTTCCACGCCGGGTTCAATTTTGCCGCGCCGCCGGATACCGGCCGTATCGATTAAGGTGAATTCTTGCCCTTGCCAGACCAGACGTTCGTCGATAGCGTCGCGGGTGGTGCCGGCAATGGGGCTGACAATGGCTCGCTCCTCGCCGATCATTTTGTTGAGCAGGGTGGATTTACCGGCGTTGGGTTTGCCGAGAATGGCGATTTTGATAGATTCGTCGTCTTCCGGCTCCTCTTCGTTGGGGTTCGGTAAGGCAGCGACGATGGCGTCTAACAAATCGCCGGAGCCTGCGCCGTGTAGGGCGGAAACAGCGATGACCTCACCTAAAGCCAGTTCATAAAATTCGTAGGCGTTGTCCCATAATTTGCTGGATTCCAATTTGTTGGCGGCGATAATGATTGGTTTGTTCGATTGGCGCAAGATGTCGGCCACTTCGCGGTCGGCGGCGGTGATGCCGCTCTGCCCATCGACGACTTGAACGATGACGTCGGCGTCCTGGATGGCGACGGCCGCTTGACGGCGAATGAGGGGCAGATATTGTTCCGAGTCTTCAGAGAGTGGTTCGGTGTTCCAGCCGTCGGTTACTTCTATGCCGCCGGTGTCGATGACGGTGAAGTTGATGCCGGTCCATTCGGCGTCGGCGTAGAGCCTGTCGCGGGTAGTGCCGGGCACGTCGGAGACGACGGCTAAACGTCGGCCGACGATGCGATTAAAGAGGGTTGATTTGCCCGCGTTGGGGCGACCAACCAGGGCGACTAAGGATTTTGCAGGCATAAATTTTCTTCTTCCGGTAAAAGGGCGGGATGGGGATTGTTCATCGCCGGCCATATTTGAATGGGCGTGAGTTGTTTGGCTGTGTGCTGCCTTGCTGGTGGCAATGGCAGCCAGGATGTAGGTGTTGGTGTTGGTTTGATCGTTGAGGTCAGGGTGTTGGTGATTGTGGTGCTGATGATCACGGTGACCAGTTGCGGTTGAACGGAGCGTAATTCGATGCCCCGATCGGGTAAGCTGACGACCGGTTCCAGGCTATAAGTTCCGGTGAGCAGCCCAAAGGCGTCTACGGTGACTCGGACTTCGTCTTCGGCCAGGGAGTCTAGCACGGGCAGCGGACCAAAAACAACAACGCGCACTTCTTCAGGGTTTACAACGGCCGTTAATCCCTTATCCAATCCCTGTACCTCTGCGGGTCGATTATACACGCCAGTGGTTAAAATGGGTTCGATCTCAATTGTTACCTCCACAATCTGTACTTCATCCAGGGTGATGCCGGTTGGGAGGTCTAGGGTGACAGTTTGGGTGAAGGTTTCGGTAAGTCCCGTGATGTCGATGGGTTCGGTGCTGATTTGAGTGAGCTGATTCAGGCGGGTGGGTAAGCCTCTGACCAGGACGCTGGGTGGGTTGACGTTGATGCTGAGCAGGCGGTAGCCATCCGCTGGCGCGCCGCTCCAATCGACTTCGATGAATTTTTCGGCGAAGTCGGCCGACTCGGTAACGGGGATGGTGACATTGACGTCTTCGTGGCTGACGCTTTTGAGGCCGCTGGTGCTGGCGACGCGACCTTGTCGATCATAAAAAATTGGCACTGGAGTGGCGACAAAGGTCTGGCTTATGTTGTTGAGGAAAACGGTGACGCGGGCTGAGTCGAGCCTTTCGACCTGCGCGGCCGTGCCGACGACGGTGATGACTTCGGGGTCTACCAGGGCATCGCCTTGCGTATGGCCGCGGGCGACACTGCCACGAATGTCTAGCACCACAGGCACATCACGCGATACGAGTTGTTCCAGGCGTACGGTTACTTTGTCCGGGGAAGGCGAGGTGATGGTGACGCCCGACTTTTTGGGTTGAAGGTTCACGTCGACGATGGTGTCCTGACTGAGGGGAACCTGGCTGAGATCGACAACGGCCGTAAAATCATCTGTAGTTAGCTGGTTTAAAACAGACGAACGTGCCTCGACGACAAAAACCATGTTTTCATCGGAAGTGACCAGGGTGCTGTTTTCCGGTTGGCCAATGAAATCAATGGGAATCTGGAAAGATTGCAAACGGCTGGGATCGTTGGCCTGGGAAGCATTTAGCCAGATCAGAATGGCCAGCATGAGTGACAATAAAAAGGTGAGAAAGTTGGAGAGGATGCCGCGGAAAATTTTCATTTGCCTGACCCTCCACGCCGTTGGCTTTGTCGATTTTGCAGAAAAGCGTTGAGAATCTCATCCAAACGGGCAGGATCCTGACGGCGAATGATACGGCCGTTATGGGCAATCGACACCTGTCCCGTTTCCTCCGAAACCACCAAAGCAATGGCATCGCTGACCTCGCTAATGCCCAAGGCGGCCCGGTGGCGCAGCCCCATTTGCCTGTCCGACAAGCTGCTGGTTGATAAGGGCATCACACAAGCTGCCGCCGCCAACCGCTCGCCGCGAATAATCACCGCGCCGTCGTGCAGTTCTGTGTTTTTATTAAAAATGGTCAGCAGCAGTTCCGGTGATGCTTTTGAATCGAGTAAGATGCCGGTGTCGATATATTCTTGCAGCCCTGTGTCGCGCTCAAAAATGATCAACGCGCCGTGGCGGCGTTGGGAGAGGCGCAGGCAGGCGTCTTTTACGGCGATCACGATGGGGTGTACTTCGTTGCGCCGGAAAAGGCGCAGCACACTGCCCGTGCGGCCCAACTGTTCCAGGGCGCGGCGTATTTCCGGTTGAAAAATAACCGGAATTGAAACCAGCAACAGCGGCAGGGTTGTATTGGTAATCAGCGAGCTGAATGCGGGTAAATCGACGTACCTGGCGAGCAGCCAGAACACAAGCGCCAGGACAATGAACCCTCGCAGCACTTGCACAGCGCGCGTGCCGCGAATTAACATAAAAATGCCGTAGATGATAAATGTTACTAGCAGGATATCGATGATATCCAATCCGCTTATCCCGCTATGAAAATTAAATATATTGTCGAACACCAAGTTTCTCCCTATTTGCACCCCAAATTATACCCTAATCGGGTATTGCCGTCCGTTGGCATTTAATCCTGTCTGCGTAAGGGCAAATTAGCGAAAAGCGCGGTTCGGATGAGGCAAAGACGACGAAAAAACCTGCGCGGCAGAGGTCTGATCTGTGCGCAGGTTTGGGGTTGATGGCAAAGATGGCTGAGGAGCAGCCCGTAATTATTTGAGTTGGGATAACAATTGTTTGTAACTGGCAGCGTTGGGCGGGTTGAGTTTTAAGATTTTTTCGATAGTGATGACGGCGGCAGCTTTGTCGCCGGCCTCTAATTGGGCTTCGCCAAGTTTGTCTAAGATAGCTACGGCCTCTTGGTTTTGGCGTTGTTGGATGTAGAGGCGTGTCAGACGATCAACGAGGTTGGGGTCGGACGGCCGTTGCTGGACCATATCCTCCAAAATACCCACGACCTTCACGCCCTTGCCGGTGCGCACCAATTGCATCAGGTATTGGTCTAACGAGCGCACGGCATTTTGCGGCTGGCCCACTTTGAAATACATGTCTACCAGAGTCATCGCTGTCCATTCATCATCTGGTTGCAGTTCGCGCAAATCGCGTAAGGCGGGCAGGGCGCGCCGCCATTCAAAGCGCTGAACGTCGATGTCGACCATGGCGCGCAGCATGCGTTTGGGCCAGTTTCGTTCCGGTTCGCCGCGCGGAGCCAGTTTGAGGGCTTCCTGGTAAATTTCGCGGGCTTTGTCGACCTGGGCCAGTTGGTAATACCCTTCGCCCATGATCATGTAATGTTCTAGCGCGCGGTCGATACGGCCGTGCTGCTTTAACAAATCAATCAACCGCGCCCGCGCCGCCAAATCCAGAGGAGCCAGTTCTAAGACTTTCTCATACGCCATGATCGCGCCGTTGACATCGCCGCGTACCTTAAATGTATCGGCGATGGTGGTGAATTTAGACGCGCTCATTTCATGCCGGCCTTGTCTGGCCAACACATCGCCCAATTGAATGTGCGCCGGCAAATAATCCGGCGAGAGTTGAATCGCTCGATAGGTTTCTTCGATGGCTGTGTTGTACATGCCGCGCCGCGCATATTCCTGACTGAGATATAAAGATTCCAGTACCTTTTCTGTGCCGGATGTCAGCACATCGCCCAAAATCATCATGCCGGTATCGGAAAATGCATCCAGACGTTGACGCGCTTCTTTTACTTTGTCTTCCCAACCCTTGTGGCCTAAAAATTCCACCAGAGAATTGGCGAAAGCAGTGGCTTTTTCTGATTCACCCTGGGTTACCAGGCTGTCGGTCAGATTTTCATACAATTCAATGAGTCTATCGGCCTGATCGTGGCGGACGGTGCCCATATCAACAATTTTGAGAACGTTGATAAAGCTCTCGATGGATTTATTGATCTGCCCCCGCGCGCGGTACGATTCGCCGAGAGCAAAGTAGCTGGCCAGACGGTATTCCTGGTCTTTGACCGAAAACTCAAATTCTCGGATGGCGTCCTCAAAGCGGAGTTTGTCCTGGTAGAGGAGGCCCAGGTTGAATCGGGCG
>WBZL01003900.1_pt1 | contig 13311 bp, 10 predicted proteins | sample 5204291 | NCBI WGS metagenome assembly WBZL01 (sample SAMN12344345, study PRJNA552823) | activated sludge metagenome | biome: Activated sludge suspended growth; feature: Nitrification reactor; material: Wastewater; isolation source: activated sludge from nitrification reactor of wastewater...
CCAGCTGGCTGAGTCAGGGCCCTTTGATATCATTTTCCTCGACGAGTCCATGCCCGGAATTACCGGCCTGGAGACACTGAGCAGAATAAAGAATTTGGGCTACTCTATTCCGGTGGTCATGGTGACCAAAAATGAAGCTGAAAATATCATGGAAGAAGCGATAGGAGGTCAAATAGCAGATTATCTAATCAAACCTGTCAACCCAAATCAGCTTTTGCTCACGCTCAAGAAGCTGATGGACAACAAAAGGCTCATTTCTGAAAAAAGTACTTTGGCCTATCAGACTGCATTCCGGGAACTTTATATGAAGATTACCGGCACCAATCACTTCGAAGATTGGGTTGATATATATAAAAATCTCATCCAGTGGGAACTCAAACTCGATGAATCGTCTGATCCTGAAATTCAAGACATTCTGGCGAGCCAAAAAATGGAAGCCAATAATGAGTTTTCCAAATATATCATCAATAACTACTCCGGTTGGTTTGACAATAAAAACAAAGCACCAATCCTCTCACATCAGTTGCTCTTAGAAAAAGTGTTCAAACATCTCAATGACGATGTTCCAACGATATTTTTGCTTTTGGATAATTTGAGATTTGACCAATGGAAAGTGATCGAACCGATCATCAATCAAAATTTCCATATTGAAGAAGAGTCTTATTTCTACAGCATTCTTCCCAGCACCACGCAGTACAGCAGAAATGCAATTTTTGCAGGCTTGATGCCTGCGGATATTGAGCGAGAATATCCCGACTGGTGGCTGAATGACAACGATGAAGGGGGCAAAAATCTGAAAGAGCCGGATCTGCTGGCAAAACAAATGAAAAGGTGGATACGAAAAGAGATCAAGACCGAATATATAAAAGTAACCAACAGCAGCCATGGAAAAACTCTGGTCGATAATGCGGACCAACTATTGAATAATCAATTTACTGTGATAGTGTACAATTTCATCGACATGCTGAGCCATGTACGCACAGAGATGGAAGTGCTCAAGGAACTCGCCTCAGATGAAAAAGCCTACCGATCACTGACGAAGAGTTGGTTTCTACACAGTCCTTTGTGGAGCGCCTTGCAAAAAATTTCTAAGAAAAAAGTACGTCTGATCATAGCCACTGACCACGGAACCATTCGTGTAAATGATCCCAGCAGAGTTGTGGCGGATAAAGAAACGACAAGCAATTTGAGGTATAAAGTAGGAAAGAATCTACAATATGAAAAGAAAGATGTGCTTGAAATCCGGGAACCGCAGAAAGTCGGTTTGCCGCGACCCAACGTCTCCAGTGCTTTCATTTTTGCCAGAGAAAACAAGTACTTTCTCTATCCAAACAATTACGGTTACTATCTGAATTATTTCAAAAACACATTTCAACATGGAGGTATCTCCATGGAGGAATTGATCTGTCCGGTAATTAGATTGGTATCTAAATAGTTATTGCCCCAGACCTGGAGCCGGCGCTTCGTGATTGGGCTCTACTTTATAAACCATATATTCCGTTTCTCCACGAAAAAAAAGCTTCCGGTATTTCTGGTGATAGTACAAAGTCACTTTGTTATTGGTCTCTGAGGCTTTCTGCACTTCAGCTGCCACATCAGCATTGGAAACCGAAAAATACCAGACATTATCAGGTATCTTTCCTGTTGGACCGGCATTGGTAAAAAATCCTGTATTGAGTTCGCCCTCAAAAGTTTTGAAGACATAGCCTTTCTTACTTATTTTGGTAACATATCCGGTACGGGTACCCTCACTATATGTGGCAAAAATGATAAAACAAAGCCAGCCAATGGATAGCAAAATACATAACAACAAAATTCGCTTTATCCATTTCCATGTTGTGCGTCCTGCAGATTGCACTGAATCTATTATAGCCATTCGACAAAGTTTTTGCTAAGGTAGTTTATAACCTTAATTTCCTGTGATAAATTCCCGAAAGCTATTTAAAAATCAAATATTATCGCTTTAGTTCTGCTACTTTGGGATTGAAGAATGATTATTTTGAAATTAAAGCTCCTAAAAATTAGCTTTGCTTTAATTTTTCTAAGTTTCATGTATGAACCGCAGAATTTAGACGATACAATAGTCTCCCTGGGAACGCCATTTGCGATGTCAGCAATCGGTGTGGTCAGACTTTCCGGACCTGCAGCTATTGACATCGTCAATCGATGCTTTGAAAAGGCCGATTTACGAAAACAGAATTCACATACCATGCAACTTGGAACTCTCAAAGACGGTAGCAGAGAGCTGGACCAGGTAATGGTAAGCATTTTCAAAGCTCCAAACAGCTATACGGGACAGGACAGTGTAGAAATATCTGCTCACGGTTCACCTTTTATTCTGGAAGAAATCGTCAGACTTTTCATCAAAAACGGTGCCCGGCATGCTACCGAAGGAGAGTACACCATGAGAGCTTATCTCAATGGCAAGATGGATCTTGCTCAAGCGGAGGCTGTGGCAGATCTCATTGCCTCTGAGAGCGAAGCAACGCATCGGATGGCCATTCATCAGTTGAAGGGAGGATTTTCGAGAGAGTTGGAAAATCTAAGGTCCAAATTGATTGAATTCACTTCTCTGCTGGAACTTGAACTGGACTTCAGCGAGGAAGATGTAGAATTTGCAGATAGAGACAAATTATCAGAACTGATCAGCGAGATAAATATCAAAACCAAATCACTGATTGATTCATTCAAATGGGGAAATGCAATAAAGAAAGGAATTCACGTCGCCATCATAGGTAAACCTAATGTTGGTAAATCGACTTTGCTCAATGCCCTACTGCAAGAAGATCGTGCAATCGTAAGTGAAATCCCCGGCACCACAAGAGATACTATCGAAGAAGTTCTCCACATACAGGGTGTTCTGTTTAGAATAGTTGACACTGCAGGAATAAGGCAACATAGTACGGATAAAATTGAAAATTTAGGGATGCAACGCGCGATTGAAAACGCAGAAAAAGCTCAAATCATTTTACATGTCCATGATCTAAATGAATCGCATATCCAGAATTCTCATGATGAATTTTCATGGCTCAGTCCTTATGAAAATAAAATAATTAGCGTTTATAACAAGTATAATGTGTGGCGCAATAATAATGTCGAACAAAACGTCCAATTCAATGCTGAATATTCAAGTATTTGTATTGATGCAAAGGATGGATTTGGATTAGATCAATTGAAAAATCTTATCTACCAAAAAGTACCTGGTAAACATAATCTACATTCAGGAACAGTCATTACCAATGTGAGACACCTGGAGATTCTTCAAGAAATGCTCATTTCAACCCAAGAAATCGAAAATGGAATAGTGAATAAAATTAGTGGTGAATTGCTGACGAGCGATATCCGAAGAAGCTTGCATCTGATAGGATTGCTCACAGGTAAAGTTGAAATAGATAAAGACATCCTGGGAAGCATCTTTGGCCGTTTTTGTATCGGAAAATAATTATCTTTCCTTTGTTTGTCAAGTGCTTGTTTTTATTGAGTTTATCGGCTTTCTATCTTCTCTTTTTTATGGCCCAACTCTACTTTTCTACTTATTTTTGTTGCCCAGTTGTTGCTCAATTGACTATTTTGTTGCCCGCATACCATTTACTTCTGAGGCAGCTTGCTACTAAGTTAGATGTGGACACTTCTATCATTAGTAAAGTTGAACGTGGCGACCGTCAGCTTAAGAAGGAGCAAATCCCTTTATTGGCTGAAATCCTGCAAGCTGATAAAGTGGAGTTGGAAACCCTTTGGCTTGTGGACCAAGTATTGGATTTGGTAAAAGACCAACCCAATGCAGATGAAGCACTGAAATCAGTAACAAAAAAAATTAATAGAACGAAGTAGTGGATTCTAATTGATAAATGACCATTGAATTAAAACAAACGAATTATTAAATGATAAAAAATGACAAACATAACACAAAGGCAGGAATTGCAAGCTAAAATATGGAGAATAGCCAACGATGTACGTGGTTCGGTGGATGGATGGGACTTTAAACAGTTTGTCTTAGGTACGTTGTTCTATCGCTTCATTAGTGAAAACTTCACCAATTACATTGAAGGTGGTGATGATAGCGTTAACTATGCAAACTATCCAGATAATAAAATTACTCCTGAAATCAAAGATGATGCCATTAAAACAAAAGGTTATTTTATTTATCCCAGTCAACTTTTTGTAAATATTGCCAGGACAGCCAATACAAACCCAAATCTTAATACAGAACTAAAAGCCATTTTTGATGCTATTGAAAGTTCTGCAAACGGCTATCCATCCGAACCGGATATAAAAGGATTGTTTGCCGATTTTGATACCACCAGCACTCGATTAGGAAATACAGTTGAAAATAAAAACAGCCGTTTAGCAGCCGTTCTGAAAGGTGTTGAGGAATTGAATTTTGGAAATTTTGAAGACAATCAAATTGACCTTTTTGGCGATGCTTATGAGTTTTTGATTTCCAATTATGCCGCCAATGCAGGAAAATCGGGTGGTGAGTTTTTTACGCCGCAGCATGTATCTAAGCTCATTGCACAATTGGCAATGCACAAGCAAGACAAAGTAAACAAGATATACGACCCTGCGGCTGGTTCTGGCTCATTGCTATTGCAAGCCAAAAAGCATTTTGACAATCATATTATTGAAGAAGGTTTTTATGGGCAGGAAGTGAATCATACTACTTATAACCTTGCCCGTATGAACATGTTTTTGCACAATATCAATTACGACAAGTTTAATATTGCCCTTGGCAATACACTCATAGACCCACACTATGGCGATGAAAAGCCATTCGATGCCATCGTTTCAAATCCTCCTTACTCCATAAAATGGATTGGTGATGATGACCCCACGCTGATCAATGATGACCGTTTTGCTCCTGCCGGTGTGTTGGCTCCCAAATCAAAAGCAGATTTTGCATTTGTATTACATGCACTATACTATCTATCCAGCAAAGGCAGAGCTGCTATTGTTTGTTTCCCTGGTATCTTTTATCGTGGTGGTGCAGAGCAGAAAATCAGAAAGTATTTGGTGGATAATAACTTTGTTGAAACCGTTATCTCATTAGCTTCTAACTTATTTTATGGCACTACCATAGCCGTAAATATTCTTGTTCTATCAAAACATAAGACGGATAACAAAACGCAGTTTATAGATGCTACAGGTGAAGATTTTTTCAAGAAAGCGACCAACAACAATGTGCTTGAAGATAAACACATTGATAAGGTAATGAAAATCTTCGATACCAAAGAAGATGTGGCTCACGTAGCAGTATCTATAGACAACAACAAAATTGCTGAAAACGATTATAACCTTTCGGTGAGTTCATACATAGAAGCAAAGGACAACCGGGAACAGGTGGATATTACAAAGTTGAATGCAGAGATTTCAGTAACGGTAGAAAAGATAAATACATTGCGTGCAGAAATAGATAAAATAGTAAAGGAGATAACGGAATAAAAAATGTCTGAATCAGGATTTAAAGGATTAGAGGATAAACAAGATTAAAAAACAAATAATGACTATTGATGAAATAACATACAAAATTAATGGTTGTGCCATGAAAGTCCACAATACCTTGGGTAATGGCTTTCAAGAAGTAATTTATCAGCGATGTTTAGCTATTGAGTTAGAACGTGCAGGTTTACATTATGGGAGGGAGGTTGAGCAAGCAATTTTTTATGAAGGAATAGAAGTGGGTACAAGAAGGGCAGACTTTGTAGTGGAAAACAAAGTGATAGTTGAACTAAAAGCATTGATAAACTTAGAAGATGTCCATTTGGCACAAGCAAAAAATTATGTGGTTTCGTACGACTTTCCGATTGGTTTACTTATAAATTTTGGTGCTACGAGCTTGCAATTCAAAAAAATTTTTAATAAAAATTATCAGGAGCAAAAATCCTGAAAATCATAAAATCAAATAAATCCTGATTCAGACAATGAGTTATTTAGATACATTATTACAAGGTGTGGAAGTGGAGTGGAAAACGCTGGTAACAGTATTTGACATAATTGCTGGAGGAGATGTCCCAAAAGAAGCTTTTTCTGAAATTGAAACAGAAGAATTTAAAATTCCAATTCTATCAAATGGTATAGAAAATAAAGCGTTATATGGCTGGACTAACATACCTAAAATAAATAAATCAAGTTTAACTATATCAGCAAGAGGAACAATTGGCTGGACTAGCTATCGAGATAAACCTTTTTTCCCAATAGTAAGACTACTTGTATTGACACCAAAAATTGAGTTAAATACAAAGTTTGCATATTATTACATGAAAATAATTGAGAATAACTATAATGTACCTCAAAATGGGATTCCTCAACTTACTAAGCCAATGGTAAAAGACATTTTATTACCCATCCCACCTCTCTCAGTCCAAAAAGAAATTGTTCGTATCTTAGATAGTTTTACAGAGCTTACAGCAGAGCTTACAGCAGAGCTTACAGCTCGTAAAAATCAATACAGATACTATCAAGAAAATTTATTTAATTATAACCTAGATGATAGAAAGCTACTAGGAGAAATTGGAGAATTCCAAAGAGGTAAAAGATTCGTAAAAGATGATATGGTTTCCGAAGGTGCGCCTTGCATACATTATGGCGAGATGTACACCTATTATGGCACTTGGGCAAAAGAAAGTAAGTCATTTCTTAGCGAAGAACTAGTTGAACGTAAAAATCTAAGAATTGCTGAAAATGGTGATGTTGTAATTGTAGCTGCCGGAGAAACCATTGAAGATATTGGAATGGGAACGGCTTGGTTAGGCAATGAAGGTGTAGTAATACATGATGCTTGTTTTTCTTACAGAAGCCCATTAAACCCTAAATATGTGGCATACTTTACACGTACTAAACAATTCCACGACCAAATAAAAAAGCACATTTCTTCAGGTAAAATCTCTGCTATAAATGCAAGAGGTTTAGAAAAAGTTTTAATCCCAGTTCCTTCACCGGAAGAACAATCCCGCATCGTTTCTATCCTCGATAAATTCGACATACTCACCACTTCAATTAGTGAAGGCTTGCCAAAAGAGATTGAGTTAAGGAAAAAGCAGTATGAATATTACCGGGATTTATTGCTAACATTTAACCTTTGACAATTTTGAATAGCAACATATTGATATACCAAAATCAAGATGGCAATATCAAAATTGATGTGCGTTTGGAAGAAGAAACCGTTTGGCTTACACAAGATCAAATGGCAACCTTGTTTGGCAAAGCCAAATCAACTATTAACGAACATATAAAGAATGTGTATGAAGAAAATGAACTTGAAGAAGTAAACACCATGCACAAATTCGGAAATTCCGAATTTCAGCAAAAAGCCCCAAATTACTACAATTTAGATGTGATTATTTCTGTTGGTTATCGGGTAAAATCGGTGCAAGGCACGCAGTTTCGCATTTGGGCAACTCAAAGGCTAAAAGAATATATTGTAAAAGGGTTCGCTTTAAATGACGAACGTTTCAAAAAAGGCAATTCGATGAACTATTTTGCCGAATTGCAGGAACGTATTCGTGAAATACGCTTGAGCGAACGTTTTTTCTATCAAAAAATAAAAGACATCTATACTACCAGTATTGATTACAACCCCAAAGACGAAAAAACACTAGCTTTCTTTAAAACCGTGCAAAACAAATTGCTTTGGGCTATTAGCAGCAACACCGCAGCTGAATTGGTGTATCGCAGAGTAGATGCGTCTTTGCCTTTGTTGGGAATGTTATCGTTTGACAAAAAGAATCAAACGATAATTAACAAAGCAGATGTAAGTATTGCCAAAAATTATTTGAACCAAGATGAGATGCGTTTGCTTGGGCTTTTGGTAGAACAATACCTTGCTTTTGCCGAAACAATGGCGCAACAGCAAACTACCATGTATATGAAAGATTGGATTCAGCGTTTAGATAGCATTTTGCGGCTCAACGGTAGAGAATTGCTTACACACGCAAGAAAAATAAGCCACGAATTGGCTGTGGAGAAATCGGAACAAGAATTAGAAAAATACCGAATAGCACAAAAAGAAATTGAAAAAGAACAAAGCTTAAAAGAATTGGAAGCCGACATAAAAAAATTAAAAAAGAAGAAATAAGCACTATGTACAAAACCATAGCAGAATCAAACAACTTTATTGTACTGGATAAATTCACCAAGTATTATGAAGCGAATGAGGCTCCGACTGTTTACCAAACAGAGGCAGCATTGGAGAAGGAATTAATTCAAGACCTAATCAATCAAGGTTATGAAAACCCTAAGTACTTAAATACGCAAGAAGCTATGTTAGCGAATGTAAGAGTGCAACTTCAATCGCTTAACGATGTAGTGTTTTCGGATGCTGAGTGGGTTCGTTTTGTAGAAGAATATTTAGACAAGCCAAGTGAAAACCTTGTAGAGAAAACAAGAAAAATACACGACAACTATATTTATGATTTCGTTTTTGATGGTGGACATATTCAAAACATCTACTTGGTTGACAAAAAGAATATCACACGAAATAAAGTACAGGTAATTACACAATTTGAGCAAAAGGGAGCGCATGCAAATCGTTATGATGTTAGCATATTAGTGAATGGCTTACCTCTAGTGCAAGTAGAGCTTAAAAAACGAGGAGTTGCTATACGAGAGGCTTTTAATCAGGTACATCGTTATTCCAAAGAAAGTTATAATAGCAAAAATTCACTCTACAAGTACATACAGATTTTTGTCATTTCAAATGGAACTGATAGTCGCTATTTTGCCAACACTGTTGAAAGAAATAAAAACAGTTTTGACTTTACCATGAACTGGGCAAAGGCTGACAATACATTAATCAAAGACTTAAAAGATTTCACGGCAACGTTCTTCCAAAAACATACTTTACTAAATGTTTTACTTACCTATTCTGTTTTTGATACGAGTGATACACTGCTTGTCATGAGACCTTATCAGATTGCTGCAACAGAACGCATGTTATGGAAAATAAAAAGTTCCTATGAAGCAAAGAAATGGACAACAATAGACGGTGGTGGTTATGTTTGGCACACCACAGGATCAGGCAAAACCCTTACCAGTTTCAAAGCAGCGCGTTTAGCAACTCAATTGGACTTTATTGATAAAGTATTCTTTGTCGTTGACCGTAAGGACCTGGACTTTCAAACGATGAAAGAATATCAACGTTTCTCTCCTGATAGTGTAAACGGTTCTGATAGCACAACAGGTTTAAAGAGAAATATTGAAAAGGAGGATAATAAGATTATTGTAACAACAATACAGAAACTAAATAACCTCATGAAAAGTGAGGTTGATTTAGCGATATATCAAAAGCAAGTAGTTTTCATTTTTGACGAATGCCACCGTTCACAATTTGGAGAAGCACAAAAGAATCTGCAAAAGAAATTCAGAAAGTATTATCAATTCGGTTTTACTGGAACACCAATATTCCCTCAAAATGCTTTAGGTGCCGAAACTACTGCAAGTGTCTTTGGGCGTGAATTACACTCATATGTAATTACGGATGCCATTAGAGATGAAAAAGTACTGAAATTTAAAGTTGACTATAATGATGTTCGACTACAGTTTAAGAACATAGAATCTGAACAAGATGAGAAAAAGTTAAGTGCAGCGGAAAACAAAAGAGCTTTGCTTCACCCTTCTCGTATTAAAGAAATATCCCAATATGTCTTACAGAATTACAGGATAAAAACGCACAGTAATCAAGGAAGTACCAAAGGCTTTAATGCCATGTTTGCCGTAAGTAGTGTGGATGCAGCTAAATGTTATTATGAGGAGATAAACAATTTGCAGAAGGATAGTGATAAGCCGTTAAGGATTGCAACAATCTTCTCCTTTGCAGCCAATGAAGAACAAAGTGCAATGGGTGAAATAGTGGATGAAAATTTTGAGCCATCTGCAATGGATAGCAGTTCTAAAGAGTTTTTGACTAAAGCTATCAATGACTACAATGTAATGTTCAAAACCAGTTATGGAGTTGACAGCAATGAGTTTCAGAATTACTACCGTGACCTTGCCAAACGGGTAAAGAACAAAGAGATTGATTTAATCATAATAGTAGGAATGTTTCTGACTGGCTTTGATGCACCGACATTAAACACATTGTTCGTTGACAAGAATTTGCGTTATCATGGATTGATTCAAGCCTTCTCGCGCACCAATCGAATAGCAGTAAATAAAAGGTTTGGAAATATTATAACTTTCCGCAATTTAGAGCAAGCTACAATAGATGCTATAACACTCTTTGGCGATAAAAATACAAAGAACGTGGTTCTTGAAAAGAGCTACAAAGAATATTTGGAAGGCTTTACTGACATTCTAACAGGAGATGCACGCAGAGGATATGTTGAGATAGTAAAAGAGTTAAACGAGAAATTTCCTTACCCTGACGAAATCGTAAAAGAAAAGGACAAGAAGGAATTTGCCAAAGTTTTCGGGGAATATTTGAGGGTAGAAAACATACTCCAGTACTACGATGAATTTAACTACCTCAAAGCACTTCAAGGCATTGACATAAACAATCCCGATGCAGTTGAAGAATTTAAAAAAGCTCATTTTGTAACGGATGAGGATATTGCTGCAATGCAAAAAATTGAATTGCTAAAAGAAAGGACAGTTCAGGATTACCGTTCTACTTACAATGACATACGAGACTGGTTAAGACGAGAGAAAAATGGGAAAGAATCTGAAGAATCAACGATTGATTGGGATGATGTAGTTTTTGAAGTTGACTTACTAAAATCACAAGAGATAAACCTCGATTACATTCTTGAATTGATTTTTGAGCATAACAAAAAAAATAAAGACAAAGACACTTTAATTTCTGAAATTCGCAGAGTTATCCGTGCAAGTGTTGGCAATAGAGCAAAAGAAAGTTTGGTTGTTGATTTCATCAACGAAACCGACCTTGATACCCTTCAAGGCAAAGCAAATGTAATTGACTCATTTTTTCAATTTGCTCAAGCCAAACAGAAAGCAGAAGCATTGGAACTAATCACAGAAGAAAATCTAAACATTGAAGAAGCAAAGCGTTACATAACAACTTCATTAAAACGAGAATATGCCAGTGAAAACGGAACAGAACTCAATGCACTTTTACCGAAAATGAGTCCGTTAAATCCCCAGTATTTGACCAAAAAGCAGAGTGTTTTTCAAAAACTAGTTGCGTTTATAGAGAAGTTTAAGGGAGTAGGTGGGCAACTTTAAAAGACATAGCGGATAAAGCGAAAATCATATTTTAATTATGGCAGAAAAAAATCAAAACAACGACATCATATTTTACACCACCCCAACGGGTAATGTGAAAATAGAAGTAGTTTTCAACAACGAAACCTTCTGGCTTACACAAAAAGCAATGTCAGAACTATTTGGGGTAAAAGTGCCGGCCATTAGCAAGCACTTAACCAATATTTTTGAAACCAACGAGTTAGAGGAAAATTCAGTTATTTCCATTTTGGAAACAACTGCCACCGATGGCAAAAACTACAAAACATCCTATTACAGCTTAGATGCCATTATAGCCGTAGGCTACAGGGTAAATTCCATCAATGCCACCCAGTTCCGTATTTGGGCTACCAAAACCCTTAGAGAGTTCATTATTAAAGGCTTTGTGTTAGACGATGAACGCCTCAAACAAGGCAAACGCTTTGGCAAAGATTATTTTGATGAACTCTTAGAACGCATCAGGGAAATAAGAGCCAGTGAAAGACGCTTTTACCTCAAAATTACGGACATATACGAGCAATGCAGCATTGACTATAATAAAGAGGCAGAAATTACACAGAAGTTCTTTAAAACGGTTCAAAATAAATTGCACTGGGCTATTACAGGCAAAACAGCAGCCGAACTAATAGCACAAAGAGCCGATGCCAGTAAACCCAATATGGGTTTAACCACTTGGAAAAATGCACCCACTGGCAAAGTATTGAAAGGCGATATAGGCACAGCAAAAAACTATATGCGGGAAAAAGAAATCAAAGAGTTGGAACGTATTGTTACAATGTATTTGGATTTTGCCGAACTGCAAGCCGAAAGACAAATACCAATGAAGATGGCAGACTGGGTAACAAGGTTAGATGCCTTCTTGCAATTCAACGAATATCAAATACTAAAGGATGCAGGAAAAGTAAGCCACGAAGTAGCAATGAAATTGGTAGAGAAAGAGTATGCGAAATTTAGGGTAATACAAGACCAAAACTTTGTAAGTGATTTTGAAAATGAAGTAAAAAAAATAACTAAACCCACCAAATCCGATAAAAAGAAAAAGTAGAAGCGATGCAAAACTTACTGCTAAATATAATCCCATTCAGCACACCTGTAAATGAAATTACATTACCCTTTTCTGTTGGTAAGCAGCAGGGTTTTTATGGCTTGTATTTAGATGATGAAGTAAAATAGTTGGTTGGTGATAAAATGACCAAACTGGAATACCTTGAAAACAAGTGGATATACACCGATTTTGGCTCACCAAAAGAAAATTCATTTCTGCTAACTATTGATATTGAAAAACACCCAAAACTGGCACTGCATTATTTCAAGCATTTAATATATACCTATTTCCGCAATGATGTTGCTCACATCAAGCAAAGAAACTTTACAGATGATATAGAAGTATGGTTTTTGAATACAGAAGAACAAAGAGCTGAGTATTATTTATACGACAAATTCACTTTAAATGTTAACCATTGCAATGTAACCGAAGGATTTGAATTAGTAGTTTCTTATGATGACACTTCAAGAGTAAGCACAACGAACAACAAAACCAAACATACCAAGCTCCATGCTTGCTGCCTTCTTATCAAACCATAGTATCTCACTTCAAGCCTGAGATAATTTTTATTGCTTTGATTGTAGCATCTCAACAGTTCCATACTTCTTCCTGCTTGAACGATATATGGCAGCCTCCAAAAGTTTAGTAGGCTTTTATTTTCAGCTTACTTATCACTGATTTTTCTCTTTTTTTATATTAATTGTTTAGCGGGCAATCAATTGCTTGCAAAGCTAATTTGCTTGCTGCATTTCATTTAAAAATACTATTCAATGAAAAATATTTTGTTGTCATTGGCAATATTTTCGTCTTTCTTCTTTAGTTGTCATTCACATTCTCATAATACACAAGGTGGTCATTCAAACGACGAACATGGCAATCATACTGAAACAACCGAAAATAAACCGGAAGCACTTGTGTACACTATCTACACTGAGAAAACTGAACTTTTCCTGGAACATAAACCATTAATAGCAGGTCAGGAATGTAGGTTTGCCGCACACTTTACTGCATTGGGTGAATTATTCACTGCTGTGGATGAAGGTACGATCACACTCACATTGAGTGGCCACTCA